>ERZ772924.952-NODE-952-length-13869-cov-6.854568_pt1 | contig 13869 bp, 10 predicted proteins | sample MGYA00512116_ERZ772924 | MGnify/ENA primary metagenome ERZ772924 (study PRJEB29015, sample SAMEA2737920) | human oral metagenome | biome: human oral; feature: human-associated habitat; material: dental | place: China | collected 2134 ...
GCTGCAAAGACCTCGAAAAACTTTTTGGAGTTTGCAGGAACGCTGCAAGCACTTCCAAAAACGTTTTGGCCCTCGCGTGACTTCCGTGGAAGCTCTCTGCTTGCATCGGACTCACGTTAACCGTAAGCGGGTACCCACTCTGGGGCACGTTCGTCTGTCTAATCGTCAGCTGGAGTCCTAAACGCATCGCAGAGTGGGCTTCAACTGACAATTAGGCGCAATCGCTCAGCAATCTTGTCACCTCAAAACTGACATTTAGGCGTAAAACACACTGCATGGGGCACCTAAACGACTTCTTACTCGCGATCGCGCACTTGGGCGGAAAAGACGGCGGGAATGGGCGTATCGAAACGCATCTCGCGACCCGTCTCGGGGTGAATGAACCACAGCCGACAGGCGTGCAGCATGAGGCGCTCCGCGGGATCGGTCTGGGCGCCATACTTCGGGTCGCCAGCAATGGGGTGACCGAAGGCTTCCATCTGTGCACGGATCTGATTCTTGCGACCCGTCTCCAGCGTAAACTCCACCAAGGCACAGTCGCTCGCGGCCTTGAGGACGCGATAGTGCGTGACGGCCTCTTTGCCATGCAGAGCGTCGGTGCAATAGACCTTCATGCGACTGTTTTCAGCGAGGAAGTTCCGCAGCGTGTCCTCCGCAGGCTCTGGCACACCCTCGACAACGGCCACGTATGAGCGTCGTGTGACGATGTCGGCCCATCCCTCCCGCATCTTCTCCTGCACGCCTTTGTTGCGGGCGAACATCATCAGGCCGGACGTACCGCGGTCGAGGCGGTGGAGGACAAAGATTCGGTTCCTCGGGTCTTGCTCGCGAACGTAGGCCGAGAGGATGGCCCAGGCGGTACGCTCCTGCGCCACGGAGTCGGAGACGGAGAGTAGGCCGTCACGCTTGTCGATGACGATGAGCGATTCGTCCTCCCAGACGATCCTGAGGTAGGGGCTATTGAAGGCGGGGCGGCCGCGCTCATGGCTGATGAGGACCGTATCGCCAGGACGGAGCGGCATGTCGAAATGGGTCGTGACCCGTCCGTTGACCCAGATCTGCCCGTGGCGCAGGAGGCTCTTGACGGCGCTCCGACTGCGGTCGGTGAGGTGGGCAAAAAGGAAGGGCAAGAGGGGCGAAGCCTCGCGTACGGTGACGCGTTGGCCACGGGGTTGGCGGTCGTCGGGCTGGGCTCCCCGGTGGGGGCGGAAGGTTCGGTTCGATTTCATTCGATGAGGGGGCGTTTGAGGATGTTATGGGTATGGTTATGCGCGGAGACCATCAGGTGTTCGCCACGGGATGCTTCTTGACCAGCACTTTGTCGATGCGGGCGCGATCCATGTCGACGATCTCGAAGTCGAAGCACTGCCAGCTGAACGTGTCGCCCGTTTTGGGCACGCGCTCAAGCAGCTCGAGGATCAGGCCGCTGAGGGTGTTGTAGTCGTAGTCGGCATAGAGATCCTCCATGTCGAAATACTCGAGGAAGTTGTAGAAGGAGTATTGTCCGTCGACGAGCCAACTGCCATCGGCGCGCTGCTTGATCTCTAACTCCTCGTCCACGTCGGGCAATTGACCAATGAGCGCCTCCACAATATCGGCCAGTGTGACGAGCCCCTGCACACCACCAAATTCATCGGTGACGATGCCGTACTTCACTCGCGCTTGTTTGAACTGTTCGAGGGCGTTGTAGACGCTCTGGCTCTCGGGGACGAACTGTGCCGGACGGAGCACCTGCTGCAGCGTGAAGTCGGGCTGATCAATGCGCCCGAATAAATCCTTGAGGAAGACCACGCCGACAATGTTGTCGAAGCGTTCCGAGGCCACGGGGTAAACGTTGTAAAGGTTCTCCTTGACCTTCCGACGGATGGCGTCCATACCGTCCTGCATGTTGAGCCAAATGAGGTCGCTGCGGTGGGTCATGATCGAGCCGACGTCGCGGTCGCCGAGGGTGAAGACGCGTTCGACGATGTCCTGCTCCACGTCTTGCACCTCGCCGCTGTCGAAGCCTTCTTGCACGACGGCCCGAATCTCCTCCTCGGTCACCTTATTCTCGCCCGTGCGGTTGAGCCCGAGCAGGAGGATCACGCCCTGCGTACTCTTCGAGAGCACCCACACGATCGGCGAAGCCACCTTGGAGAGGATGTCCATCGGCCGAGCCACAAGTTCGGCCACCTGCTCAGCGAAATTCATCCCGATACGCTTCGGCGCAAGCTCACCGAGCACAAGCGTGAGGTAGGTGACAATGACAACGATCGTCAGCTTGGATATCCCGACCGCATAAGGCTCAAGCCCCGGCACACGGGCGAGCACACCGGCCAGATCTCGGGCGAAAGCCTCGCCAGAGAAAAGACCCGTGAGGATGCCGATGAGCGTAATGCCGATCTGGGTGGTGGAGAGGAACTGATCGGGCTTCTGGGCCAGGTCGAGGGCCTTCTGCGCTGAGCGCTTGCCCTTCTTGACCTGCGATTCGAGTCTGGCTTTGCGGGCCGATACGAGCGAGATCTCGGCCATCGAAAGCAGTCCGCTGAGGAGGATGAGTCCGAGGATGAGAATGATTTCCATAAGGCAGGGTTAGAGGATTGCGTTCTTGGCCAGCCCACCCTCGGAGGTCTCTTTGTAGAGGCTGGGGATGTCGTGGCCCGTCTCTTTCATGACTTCCACCACGCGGTCGTAGCTGACGCGGTGTTTGCCGTCGGAGTAGACCGCATAGACGTTCGCGTCGAGGGCTCGCGCGGCGGCCACGGCGTTGCGCTCGATGCAGGGCACTTGCACGAGGCCGCATACGGGATCGCAGGTGAGGCCAAGGTGATGCTCGAGGGCCATCTCGGCCGCATATTCGATCTGTCCCGGGGTACCACCGAAGAGCTGACAGGCGGCTGCGGCGGCCATGGCGCAGGCCACGCCGACCTCACCCTGGCAACCCACCTCTGCACCGGAGATCGAGGCGTTCTCCTTGGCGATGTTACCAAACAGGCCGGCCGTCGCTAAGGCCCGCAGGATGCGGACTTCCCGGAATTCGTGTGCCTTAGCGACGTGATAGAGCACAGCGGGCAGCACGCCGCTGGAGCCACACGTGGGTGCTGTGACAATGCGCCCGCCCGCGGCGTTCTCTTCGGACGTGGCTAGGGCGTAAGCATAGATGTGGCCGCGCGAATTGAGGCTGCCGATGTAGCCCTTGGCCTTGACGTAGTACGTGGCGGCTTTGCGGCGCACACCGATGCCGCCGGGCAGGACGCCCTCGTTGTTCAGGCCCCGTTCGATGCCCTCGCACATGACCTGCCAGACCTCCCGGAGGTAGTCCCAGATGCCTGCGCCTTCGCATTCCTCGACGTACTCCCAATAGGTGCTGCCCTCGCGTTCGCAGCGGGCCAGGATGTCGGCGATGGTGGTCAGGGGGTAGATGTCGGGCGTCGTTTCGGCGCGCGAATGGCCGTCGGAGAGGGCTCCGCCGCCGATGCTGTAGACGGTGCGGCTGAGCGCGACGGTCTGTCCGTCGGCCTCGAGGGCCTCGAAGCACATGCCGTTCGGATGGAAGGGGAGTACGACGTCCGGGCGCCAGACGATCTCGGTCGGCGCGAGGGGTTGAAGCACTTGGAGGATGGCTTGGTCGGTCAAGTGACCGCGTCCGGTGGCAGCCAGGCTGCCGTAGAGGGTGACACGAAAGGCGTGTGCGCCGGGCGAGTCCGCAGCGAAGGCTCGAGCGGCCCGTTGGGGGCCCATCGTATGGCTGCTGGAGGGCCCGTTACCAATCTTGTAAAGTTCTCTGAGCGATTTCATAAAGGGCGGCAAAGATAGGAGGAGGGCTTTGTCGGGCAACTGTCCGTCGCCACGAGTAAAGCCCCCCATGCAGCCTCCGAAGGGCCACCCTATCGTCTGCTTCTTCAGCGCCGACGCTTGACACTGGACGAGACGTCGTCCGACGTCGTCGTCTGGCAGTCCCCCGAGTAGCGCACGTCGGAGCCGCCCGAGGCTGAGGCGGTCAGATGGCCCGTGCAGAGCACCGTGGCGTCGCTCCCGCCGCTGGCTGAGAGCTCATAGTCGCCGACCTCGAAGCGCTTGGCGTCCATGTCTGATCCGCCGGAGAGGTCCACCTGGCACTCCTTGGCGCTGCCGGAGAGCGCGAGGTCGGAGCCGCCCGAGGCCTCGAAGCGGCAGGTCGTAGCGGTCACTTCGCCCTTGAAGTCCGAGCCGCCGCTGCAAGCCACGTCAAGCTCATCGACCGTGACCTTACCCTTAAAATCCGATCCACCGGAGCATCCGATCTCCAGCGAGCGGCCGCGCAGCATGACCTGATCGGCCCAAATGTCGCTGCCACCCGACGCCCGGAGCCGCGTGAGGGTGCCCGTGTTGGGCACGATGACCTTCATCGGTCCCGGACCGAACCACCCGAGGAGTGAGGGCCGCAGACGGATATTCAGTTCGCCACCCTCCACCTCCGTGAGGATCTGATCTTGCATCTTTTCACTGGCCACGACCACGATTTGGCCCGCCTTCAGTTCGTCGGAGAGAACCACATCGATGCCGCCGCCCGTTTGGATGGCCGTGTAGGCAGCCACCTCTCGCGTTTGTTCCACGGACGGGCCTTTTTCGCGTCGCAGTCCGCGGGCGATACATCCCGTTGTCACAAGTAAGGCAGCCGCAGCCACCAAGCTGATCTTCACTGTTCTTGATTCCATATTCGTTATACGTTAGGTTGTTTCTACTCATTGAGACGCACTTGCGCGTCGTTTGTTACAGTTTTCTCTGAAAAAAATTATAGGGGCCGCTGACCCGAAGGCACTATCGTTGGAAACCATTTTATAGGCGCCTCGCGGACACACGCTGCTGTTTCTTGTTCGGATCATTTGGGGGCGTATGCAATACGCCCCTACCCTGACGGCCGACAGAGGCGACCGCCATTCATTCGCCCTCGTCGGGAACCATTTTATGGGCGGATGACCCGAAGGTGTCCCCAAGAGTAGGGGCGTATTGCATACGCCCCACCCAATGCCCCGGCAGGGGCAATTCCATATAAGGGCACCTTCCAGCCACACGCTGCTGTTTCTTGTTCGGATCGTTTGGGGGCGTATGCAATACGCCCCTACCCTACCGGCCGACAGGGGCGACCGCCATCCATTCGCTGCCGTTGGAAAACATTTTGGGAGCCGCTGACCCGAAGGCGCCGCCGTTGGAAAACATCTTGGGGGCCAATGACCCGAAGGCACCGCCGTCGGAAAACATTTTGGGGGCCGCTGATGTAAAGACACTACCGTCGGACTTTCCAACGAGAGCAACTTGGGCTCAGGCGCTCCGAAAAGATGTTCCAACGGGGCGTCTTTTTGCTCAGACGCCCCCAATGGACTCTCCAACGAGGTGTCTTTTTGCTCAGACACCCCCAATGGACTCTCCAACGGGACGTCTTTTTGCTCAGACGCCCCCAATGGACTCTCCAACGGGGCGTCTTTTTGCTCAGACACCCTCGTCGGACTCTCCAACGGGGCGTCTTTTTGCTCAGACACCCTCAATGGACTCTCCAACGAGGTGTCTTTTTGCTCAGACACCCTCAATGGACTCTCCAACGGGGCGTCTTTTTGCTCAGACACCCCAAATGGACTCTCCAACGGGGTGTCTTTTTGCTCAGACGCCCTCAATGGACTCTCCAACGAGGTGTCTTTTCACTCAGACACCCCCATTGGACTCTCCAACGAGGCGTCTTTTTGCTCAGACACCCCAAATGGACTCTCCAACGAGGCGTCTTTTTGCTCAGACACCCTCATCGTAAAATTTTTCACCATCGGTGGACCTCCATTCGCCTTCAAAAGATCCTCCTATTCGAGCTTCAGCGTGTCCACGGGGTTGATCGTAGCGGCGCGCCAGCTCTGCCACGAGACGGCGGCCACCGAAATGACCAGCACGCCGAGGCCCGTGAGCCCAAAGAGCCACCAGTCGAGGGGCGCCGGAGCGGCGAAGTTCTCCAGCCAGCGCGTCATCAGCAGGTAGGCGGCGGGTGCGGCCAGGAGGAAGGCCACGCCGATCCAGAGGACGAACCGGTAGTTGAGCATGCGGACGATGTCCGACGGCCGCGCGCCGTTGATCTTGCGGATGCCGATCTCCTTCGTCCGCCGGCGGACGACAAACGCCATGACGATGATCAGCCCCAGCGTCGCAACGGCCAGGCAGAGCGCCGCGAAGATCCGCGTGAGGCGCTCGGCGTAGCGTTCGCTGGCATAGACGCCGTCGTAGACGTCGCTGAGGTAGGTGTACTGCGCGGGATAGCCCGGATTCACAGCCGCCCAGACGCGCCGAAAGCTGTCGAGCGCCTCGTCCCTACGGTCCGGATCGAGCCGCACCATGAGGCAATGCTGGAAAAAGGCCCGGTGGACGACCAGCAGCGGCTGGGTGGCCTCGAACGAGGTGGTGTAATTGAAGTCGTCCGTGACGCCCACGATCGTGCCGCGGTCAATATAGTCCAGCCCGCCGTTGCCGGTTCGGATGCGCAGCTGCTGGCCGATGGCCTCGTCGGGCGTGCGGAAGCCGAGCATCTCGGCCGCGCTGCGGTTCACGACATACTGCTCCGATCCGTTGTCCGTACGGTGGCCCTGGGCGGCGGCGACCAGCATGCGCTCCTCCTCATCGGCCGTGTGGCGCAGTCGCCCGAAGGCTTCGCCGGCCACGGGGCGGAGTCGGAAGAAGGACAGGAAGTCGTCGCCCACCACCAGCACAGCGATGCGGCGCACGTTGTCCTCGCTCTCGCCTTCTTTTTGCACCATCACCCCGTCACGGATGGCCGATCCGGGCAGCTGCATGGCCGTCGTCACGGCCTCGATGCCCGGTTGCTTCAGCAGTTCGGAGCGCAAGAGCCCGAAGCGCCGCGTGACGTCGATCGGTTGCGACTGCATGACGAGCACGGCCGGCTCCCGTCCGCCCACTTGCGAGCTGCGGATCCGCCCCACCTGTCGCGAGATGCACACACTGACGATCGTCACGAAAAGGACGATGGCGTATTGTCCGATAAGCATGTATTTGACGCCCGACAGCGCCACGCCCCCACCGCGCGGATCGGCCCGCATGCTCAGGAACCGCGTGGACGACATCCGCGCAACGACTGGCACCACGGAGACGCCCACGACGATCGCCACGAACGCCGCGCTCATCCCTGCGACCACGCCGATAGGCACCGCTCCGGCCCATCGCGCCGCTACGACCTGCGCCAATCCCCATCCGGCAGCCACCGCCAGCCCTCCGACAACGCCGGCGATCATCATCTCGTCGATGAGCACCCGACGCGACGAGGCGCCGTTCAGCCGGAGCAGTTGGTAATAGCGTCGGTTGAAGGCGAAGATCAGTCCGGCGTTAAGCCAGAGATTGAAGAGGACGATCACGAGCAGCAGGATGTTAGCGCCGGCAATAAGGTAGAGGTAAAGGATGTTGCCGTTGGGTTCGTGCTCGCGTTGGAAGTGGCTGCGCAGGTGGATGTCGGTGAGGGGAAAGAGCATCGGGCTCACGGGCCGCGGATCGTCCGTAGCGCCCAGCCGACGCATGTTGGCGGCGATGCCTCGTGCGACGGCGTCCGGGCGTGTACCGGGACTAAGCAGCAGGTAGACGTAGGTGAACATGCCCGCGTCCTCGTCCGGCAGCCGCACGAACAGGTCGGAGTGGAAGTGCGACGTTTCAGGCAGATCCTCATACACACCGCCCACGAACACTCGGCGGAATCGTCTGCCGGCCAGCGTCAGCTCACGCCCCACAGCCGGCGCCTCGCCGAAGAGTCGGCGGGCATAGCTGCGACTGAGGATCACCTTGTCGGGCGTGTCGAGCGCCGTGCGGGGATCGCCGTCGATCAGTCGGAGATCGAAGACGTTGAGGAAGTTTCCGCTCACGAAGTAGAAGGATCCGGGCAGGTCGATGTGGCCCTCGTGGCGGATCTCGACGCCGTCGGCCTTGTACATCCGCACCACGGACTCAATGCCGCTGACGCCCGCCGTCCGCGCGTCGGTCGTCTCAAAGCCAAGAATACGCACGTCGACGGGCTCGCCCTCCGTGCGCAGCGAGAGCCGATAGATGCGGTCGGCCTTCGTGTGGAAGCGATCGTAACTGCATTCGTAAGCCACGTAGGCATACGACAAGAGCATGCAAGCAAAGACCACCGCCAGCCCCGCCACGTTCACCATGCGCAGGGACTTGCTTTTTAGTAATCGTCTCAGAAGGATCATATGAGAAGCTGTTTTGAATTTATTGAGTGATCATTTTAAGAAGCCATTGGGTCGGAGCTTTCCCTCTTCTATTTCGGGCCTATCGAGGCCTGTTTCTGCCCTTTTGTCCCATCATTAATCCTCACATAGCTCGCTATGCTCGTCAAATGATGAAACAAAATCATCAGAAACATACTCCCGATAGCCTCCGAAATAAATTCCAAACAGCTTCTCAATCCATTTTAATAGGTGGAAGACGGAGCGTGCAGCTCTCGGCCTACCCTCCATGTTTTATCCAACAACGGTGCCACCGGCGCCGAACGTATTATTCTCAACCGGTTACGCAGCGAATGCCCTTCCTTTGTTGTCCAAGATGTAGACAACGGCGTCCAACATTTGGACGATTCCCTACGCATACATGCTTCACACTAAACAATGCACGATAATGAAAACGAGAACTACCCTCCGCGGGCTGATCACCCTGCTGCTCCTCGCCTTAATTGGGGCAGCCTGCAACGACGATCCGACGCCCTCCCCGACGCCGAACCCGAATCCCCCGACCCCGCAGACGCCGACGCCTGGCCGTAACCCCATCGAGGATACTTGGCGCCTGGTGGCTATCCACAACGTATCGGCGGGCGCCTCAGAGACGATCGATACGGCCATCTACGCGCTGACCTTCCGCGCCGACAGCACCTTCTACGGACGTGACGTCAGCGGCCGCTACACACTGACCGACTCCACGCTCCACATCACCCTCGCCGACATCAACGAGGCCACCCTGCCCCAGCTCTCCCGACGCCTCCGCAACGCCCTCCGTCACATCGAGCGCTTCGAGATCGACACGGCCTACCACTCGCTGAAGATCTACTACGCCGGCGGTCGGCGCTGCCTCTATTTCTCCAACCTTCCGCCCGATCCCGACCCTGATCCCACGCCCCGACCCGAGCTCCCCGTCACTTCGTTCCTGCTCCATCACTGGCGACTGGCCGGCTTTGGCCGAACCTCCGATGGCTCGTTGACGCCCGTCGCGTCCACCGGCGACGACCGCTTCAGCCTGATCTTCCTCGAGGAACGGACGTGGACGGGCTGTGCCTCCGTGCATCGCCTCTCCGGTACGTTCCGCTACGACGCACCTTTCCTGACGCTCACCTTCGACGCCGAGCCAACGACCGCTGGCGAGAGCGCCCTTGGCCGTCGCTACATCGACGCCCTGCGACAGGTCCAGTGGTATCGCCCCGCTACTGACCATGACTCGCTCCGACTCTACTATAGCGACAATGACGACTACCTGCTCTTCATCCGCTCAGACATGTTCCTGCCCGGTGCGTTCTCGGAAAAGCTGTTCAACACTTGGAAGCTCATCGCCTTTGGCCGCACTGCCGACGGCTCGCAGTATTTGCCCGAGCTTCATAGTACCATTCCGGCGAAAAAATCATCGAGGTTCTTAATTCAGTTTTTGAGCAGCGGAGAGGTGCTTATCTCCTTGGCTTTCAATCGCGGCTTTGGTCGCTATCACGCCAACGGCGATCGTATTCGCATCACCTATATCGGCGGCACGGAAATGAGCGAAACAGACGACGGCTATAAGTACCGCAACGCCCTCAACCGCTCCGAGCGCTTCAAGCTGATCGCCGACGGGACGCGGCTGAAGATCTTCTATAACGAGGGGCGCAGCTACTTGCTCTTCCGCACCGCACCCGAGCTGATCGGCAAAACACCACCCGCCGCCCTACTCGGTCGGTGGACACTCGTCAAACGAGATTATGGCCGCGCCAGACCCACCATCTATCCGCCGGGGCAACACGTCCTCACCCTCCGCGCCGACGGCATCGCCGAGCTGACAGGTCTGACGTTCTTCGGAGAGGGTAATACGTTGCACTACATCTTCCACCCGTGGAACAAGCGGGAGTACATCACCATAGGCGGCACGGAATACCGCTACATCTTGAATGCCGACGAGCTTTGGCTGTCGAACCACTACGAATCGGACGGCGGCCCGGCGTATTCTTTCCGGCGGATGTAGCCACGCCCACCATCATCGCATCACTTTAGCATCCGCCCGAGGTAAGCCTCCCCGTCATGCGACATTCTGAGGAGCCTGCGTGCCAGCGGGCCCGTCATGCGACATTTTGAGGAGCCTGCGTGCCAGCGGCCCCGTCATGCGACTTTTTAGCGTCACTTACGACCCAGCGGCCCCGTCATGCGACTTTTTGGCGTCGCTGGGAGCCAGCGGGCCCAGCATTCGGCATGACGGGGAATAATAAGCAGCGGGTACAGCCTTCCCCATGAGATTGATGGCCCATCAGGAATGATTTGCGAGTGTCATTCTGGATGGGCCATAAAAACGAAGCCGGGTACATAATGGGGCACCCCATGGACGAATGCGAATACAGTTGTTGTCCCCTCTTTTGCACCGCGAATCAATCCCCCTACCCCGCGATGAATCCCTGCCCAGAATGCTATGCGACAGATCGACGCATCACGCCGCTACTGCGCCCTGAAGCCTGCCTCCTGCACCACCGCCAATACGTCTGCTCGACCTGCGGACGGGCGATCTGCGCCGATGTCGACGACAAGGGTCGCTTCCGCGCCCTGTTCCCCTTTCGGTCGCTCGAGGTGGCCCAACTCTACCTCCGTGCCGCTGAGGTGATCCGCCAGTGCCCCTGCGGCATCTACGAAATCATCGGCACCAACGGCCGACGCCAGTACAAGATTTTCGCCTCTGCCGACGAGCTGCGGGCGTACCTCGCCAAACATCGAGACAAACGCTGCCCAACGTCCACGCCGCGCTTCGCCACGCCGCATAACAAGCCCTGCGAGGCAACGCACCGGCTCCGCCGCCTGACCCCGGACGAGGTCGACCAATACATGCGGGAAAGGAGGCAAACGAAAAATGAAAAGCCGGGTACATGACAAGGAGCGCACCCCCCTCATGTACCCGGCCTAACTTCGTCGGCGGCCGAAGCCGCCCCTCGGCAGAGGCCGTCCGTAGACGCCCCAGTAGGACGTTTCTCTGTCAGCCGTTCGACCGACGTCGCGGCACACGCCGCTTCGGCTTGTCGGCCGCCTCGGCGATGATCCGACGGCAATCCTCCAGCGTGAGGTCAGCCGGGACAACGTCTTTCGGAAGCCGATAGTTCGACCCCTCGAAGGCGATGTACGCGCCATAGCGTCCGTTAAGGATCTCCAGCCCCGGCTCTTCGGCGAACGTTTTGATGTGCCGCTGCGACTCCTTCGTGCGTTTCTCTTCGATCAGCGCGATGGCCTCGTCGGGCGTGATGGAAGTCGGTTCGAGCGGCTTGGGGATGGAAACGAAGAGGCCGTCGAAGCGGACAAAAGGCCCGAAGCGCCCCGTGGCGGCCACCATCTCTTTGCCCTCATATTCGCCGATGACGCGCGGCAACTTGAACAGCTCCAGTGCCTCCTCGAGTGTGATGGTTTCGATGGACTGCGTCTTCATCAGTGAAGCGAAACGCGGCTTCGCGGCCGACTTGTTGTCCGGATCCGGCTGCCCGATCTGCGCCACGGGGCCGTAGCGCCCGATCTTGACTGAGACCGGCTGCCCGCTCTTGGGATCGATGCCTAACTGGCGCTCGCCCGCCCGATGATCCGTGCGCATGGCCAGCGTCTTCTCCACGATCGGGTGGAAGAATTTGTAGAAGCGATCCATCGCCTCGGTCCATTCCATCGTGCCCTCCGCGATGGCGTCAAACTCCTTCTCCACGTTGGCCGTGAAGTGATAATCGATCACCTCGGGGAAGGACTCGGTGAGGAAGTCGTTGACCACCGTGCCCACGTCCGTCGGCAGCAGCTTGTTGCGGTCGGCACCCACCGTTTCTCGTTTCACCTCCTCCGCGATCTGCCCGTCCGTGAGCGTCAGCACGCGGAACTTCCGCTCCTCGCCCGGCTTATCGCCACGCACCACATACTCGCGGTTCTGGATCGTCTGGATCGTCGGCGCATACGTCGAGGGGCGACCGATGCCAAGCTCCTCCATGCGGTGCACCAACCCGGCCTCGGTGTATCGGGGTGGACGCTGCGTGAAGCGCTCCGTGGCGATGATCTCGCGAGCCGTGAGGCGGTCGCCAACGTTCACCGTGGGCAGCAGCTTCGTCTCCTGCTCCGGCGCATCGGGCTCGTCATCCGTACTCTCGCGATAGACGCGCAGGAAGCCGTCGAACTTGATCACCTCGCCCACGGCCACGAACTTGTCCGTGAGTCCTCCGATGCCGATCGAGACCGTCGTGCGCTCCAGTTCGGCGTCAGCCATCTGGCAGGCCAGGGTGCGTTTATAGATCAGGTCGTACAGCTTCATCTCTTGTGCGCCGGCACTGATCGTTGGCGCCTGCATGTTGGTGGGGCGAATGGCCTCGTGCGCCTCCTGCGCGCCCTTGCTCTTGGTGTGGTAGTGGCGCAGGTGGTGGTAACGTTCGCCATACTCCTCGGTGATGGCTTGGCGCGAGGCCGTGAGCGCCATGTCGCTGAGGTTAAACGAGTCGGTACGCATGTAGGTGATGAACCCGGATTCATACAGTCTCTGAGCCACCATCATGGTCTGCGCCACGGAGAATCCCAGCTTGCGGGCCGCCTCCTGCTGCAGCGTAGAGGTGGTGAAGGGCGGCGCGGGCGACTTCTTCACCGGGCGCTTTGTGGTGTCTTCGATCGTGAACGTTGCCTGAGGATCCTGACACGCGCGGAGGAAGGCTTCGGCCTCGTCACGATCCTTCAGCCTACGGTTCAGCTCGGCCTTCAGCAGCGTCTTCCCGTCGGGCAACAGGAACGAGGCCACGACACGAAACGACGCCTCGGACACGAACCGCGCAATCTCGCGCTCTCGCTCCACGATCAGTCGCACAGCCACCGACTGCACACGTCCGGCCGACAGCGCCGGCTTGACCTTGCGCCACAGCACCGGCGAGAGTTCAAAGCCCACGATACGATCCAGCACACGCCGCGCCTGTTGGGCATTGACGAGGTTGATGTCGATGCCTCGCGGCGTGTCGAGCGCATGCAGGATGGCCGGCTTCGTGATCTCGTGAAAGACAATGCGCTGCGTGCGGTCGGGCGACAGCCCGAGCGCCTCGCTGAGGTGCCACGCGATGGCCTCTCCCTCGCGGTCCTCATCGGATGCGAGCAACACCTCACGCGCATCCTGCGACGCCTTCTTCAGCTCCGCCACTAATTTCTTCTTCTCCTCAGGCACCACATACTGCGGCTTGAAATCGTGTGCCACGTCGATACCCAGCTCCTTCGTGCTCAGATCGCGGATGTGCCCATAGCTGGACATCACCCGGTAGTCTTTCCCCAAAAATTTCTCGATCGTTTTGGCCTTCGCTGGCGACTCTACGATCACCAAATTCTTCTGCATGTTCCTCTCAATTATGTTTCTGTAGTTCAACTCCGAAAAAAATCGGCCGCAAAGATAGACGCGCTTCGCAGAGGGGAAAGGTGCGCAGACGATGGCCTATCAAGCCCCATCTAAGCCCTCTTTCGAGCCACTTTTCACGCCCTTTCGACGCAGCAATCATCCGTGCGAGCCCAACAACCCGCCCGCTCACGCTCTCTATCATGTCAGCGATCCGCTCGGGTGGAGCCGCTGGGTCACAGGCAAGCCAGTGAGCCGCTCAACGGGAGGATCGCTTACGTAACGTGAGTTCAGTGTAAGAATAAAGCCCTCAGAGAATTTCTACGGAAG
>ERZ772924.954-NODE-954-length-13858-cov-2.630370_pt1 | contig 13858 bp, 8 predicted proteins | sample MGYA00512116_ERZ772924 | MGnify/ENA primary metagenome ERZ772924 (study PRJEB29015, sample SAMEA2737920) | human oral metagenome | biome: human oral; feature: human-associated habitat; material: dental | place: China | collected 2134 ...
TATTGCATGGTGGCTGGCAACTCTTATCTATAACTATGCCGCCGACCGCGGATACAGCGTCCCTTTCCAGGAAAGACTCGGCACATATGGCGTCATCGCCGCTCTCACGTTCATCATTATTATGACCGGACCATGGCGGCGCGGGTTCTCCCTGATACAAATCAACCCCATCATTCTTACGCTGGTGCTTGCCGATTTTATACGACCGGCAACCCGCATTCCCCGGGGTGCGCTTATCGGCATTGCGGGCGGTATTAAGCTCACCCCGCTTGCCTTCGGTCTTATTCTGCTCATGCGCAAAGACTGGCGCGGCATCTTCACCCTAGGCGCTTCTTTCGGCGCTACCATTCTTCTTGGGTTTATCTTCCTCCCCCAGCAGGCAGTTACGTTCTGGACGAGCGCCGTTTCGGATTCCGGCCGTGTTGGAGGTATTAACTTCGCCGATAATATTTCGATTCAAGGCTGGCTGATGCACCTGGGCCTGCGTGAACCCACTCTGAAACCCGTATATTACACCCTTGTTCTGGCTACGATCGGTCTCTGCGCTGTACTTCTGCGCCAGCTTATTCGCCGTAACCTTGTGCTATCTCAGGTGGCGGTCGGCGGGTTTTTGATGGTGAGCATCTCCCCCATCAGCTGGTCGCATCATAACGTCATGTTCCCGCTGATTATCATGACGCTTGTTCTTGATGCTTTCCCTCTGTTTTTTGCGCACCTGCCCGCCTGGTTATCCGGTATCGCACGTGTTTTGACGTGGGTGGCGTTTATCGGTCTATATATTTCGCCTATGTGGCTGGGTGCCGCTATAGGTGGCGGATTCAACAGCCTCAACCATCTTGCGCAGTATGCCTTGTTGTTTTCGACCGTGCCGATCCTGTGTCTCTATGCGGTCATGGCTCTTTGGGCAGGTTCGGCGCTCACCCCGGCCGTGCGCATAGCGCAGAATCGCGATCGCGCGGTCACGGCGGGGCCCAAACCCGAGCCTCAGGCCGCGTAGCAGCAGGTAGTGCCATGTGCAGGTAAGTTACAACGCGCATACGGCGGTAACAAAGGATGCGGTGGTTTGCCCTCTCTGGGGAGCCGCCGCATCCGCATGACGGCTATCAGGAATCCTAAAAATCGGAAATATTCTGCCGAAAAGCACGATTTTTTCCTCCCTCTGCCCCCTAAAACTACATATATCGGCAAAATATTGCCGAAATATAGTGTTTTCACCAATTTTCGTACCATAATGGCATGAATTCGGAATTATTTTGCCGATTTATAGGGTTTCAGACTCATGGAAAGGATGCGTTCGTGCCACGGGACTTAAAGGGCTCGCTCGCCCAGATCGTTCGCGAGCATCGCCGCGAACTTCGGATTACGCAGGAGTATTTGGGGCTTCTTGCCGGAGTCTCGGAGCGCACGATCCGCGATCTCGAAAAAGGGCGCGAGTCTATCGCCTTTGACAAAGTAACCGCCGTACTCGACACCCTCGGCATCGATCTCATCCCTCGGGAGCGCTAATGCATGAAATCCTTGCAGACGTCTATAAAAAGGGGAACATCGCTGGCTATCTTTCCCGAACAGACCACGGCGATACAGCGTACACATATGCCGAAAACTACATAGAGTCCGACGGCAAACCTATATCCTCTACCCTCCCCATACGCGCGGAAGCATACCTGTACGGGAGTGGTGCGTTACCACCATTCTTTACAGGTCTTCTTCCTGAGGGCCGTCGGCTTACCGGACTGCGTCAGCATCTCAAAGTATCCTCGGACGACGAGCTCCGCATGTTGATTGCAGTAGGAGCCGATACTGTTGGGGATGTGCAGGTGGTACCTCATGGTGACCAGCCCGCCCAGCTTGTCGTCCCCGATGGGCATGACATTATCCAGGGCCAAAACTTCCACAACATTAGGTTTTCAGAAATTATCACTCAGCAAAGCGTTATAGACCCTGTCTCTATACCGGGCGTTCAGGATAAAGTTTCGGGAAAAATGCTTACGATCCCGCTGCAAAGTAACGAAGATTTTTATCTTCTTAAAGTCTCTCCTCCCGAGTACCCGCACGTAGTGGAAAATGAAGCATTTTTTCTCACGATAGCCCACGGAATACATGCATCACCAGGAGTTGTTTCTCACCGTCTTGTACATGATGCTACTGGGCGCCCCGGGCTCCTTATCCGTCGTTTTGACCGCTACGTAGATGAGCATGGAGCAGCCCACCGCCTTGCCGTTGAAGATGCATGCCAGCTCAATAACCGTTATCCGGCGGATAAGTATAATCTGACGGCTGAGCAAAGTGCCCATGTCATTCTTCGACAGGTATTTTCGCCCCGCCTTGCCGCCCCCGAAATTTTTCGGCAGTTTGTCTACGCATGGCTTACCGGAAATGGGGATTTACACGCTAAAAATCTGTCAATCGTAGAAAACCGTAAAGGACAATACGAGCTCTCGCCCATCTACGACATTCCGTCTACGGCACCTTATGGGGATAAAAACATGGCGATTCTTCTCAGTGGTAAACGTGATGGGCTATCACGCCGCAAGTTCCTTGAATTTGCTCATGAACTAGGAATATCTGCCAAAATTGCTGACCGAGTACTTCGCGAGGTTCTTTCCGCTACCGAGAGCATGCTAGAACAGGCTCAGGAAGAGCTGCCCTTCGATTCCCATCGCCTGAAACAGCTGACAAAAGTTTTGAAGAACCGAAGGCTGTCTCTTCTTCCATAACATGAGAGATACTGCCTCTGTAACGAAGGATGCGGTGGTTTGCCCCTCTGGGAAACCACCGCATCCTTATATGTCCGCGTCACAGGATGAATGCCTAAGTGCGTGTCTAAATCTGCCCTATAAGTGTCATATAACGGTTATTTACGTATATTTTTCAGTGATAATAAACACTCTGAGGCGCTGTCTACACAGGTGTAACAATCTGTCACAAATGGTCCCGATATGCCTCAAACGCGAACTTTGAACATCTATCGAGACGCTTACAGACTGCTACACTGCTCGCCTAATTGGGCAAAGAGCGCGGCATTAATACGGAATCCTTCCATAGCCTCGTCAATCAGGGCTTCACGCTGCTCTTCACTCAAAGGAGCGCGATCAAGAAGCTCCCGATATCCATCCTTGAAGACCTTCGGCTTGGGAAGCTGCGGGAACGAGTACATGGTCAGCGCATCCCGCGCAATACCGTAATGGCGAGCCACCAGAGCCGCCACCGCCTGCCCACCCGAGAGATCCCCCAGATAGCGCAAATAATGATGCGCCAAGAACCGCTCGGGAGCCTGCGCGGTCGCCTTGATACGCGCCACGTATTCGATAGTTGCTGGCAACGGGGCGTCAATCTCGGTCTGCCCTAGAGCACGAATATCGTGGTGAATCGCGGCGGCACGATCCAGCCCTTCCAGAGTGAAAGGATCGGTCAGCGAGTTACCGGATACACGCAGATTCCGAGAGATTTCCTCCAGTGCTTCATAGATATAGGTGTACTGGTTGATGAGGCGTAAATACGCGGAAGTATCGAGTTTCCCTCCCATCAAATCTTCCATAAAGGTAGAGTGCTCGGCATTATCATGCACGCGCTTGGTGCTCGCTTTTAGCCGGGCCGAAAACCGCTGTTCGGCAGCATCGGGTGAGGTGGTTTCGGGGGTAATAATGGCGGTCATGGAACGCCTCCTGATTGAGTTGAGAGTCATGAATATTTTTGATGACACTGTGTCACCAAAGTTGATAAACGACATAGTGTCACTAAATTTTTGGTTTTGCAACACCGCTGCCAAAAAATTTTATTAAGGGGAACCTCATCATGAAGCAAAGTACTACAATTAAGCTACACAAGTCTTAGCTAATAGGTCTAGACTAAGACTGCTCATTACTAAAACCACGAATAGAGGACACACATGTCTATGTCGCATAACGCGAAGCGCTCATGGGCGTTTCTAGCGTCTGCCGCCGTTGGCCTCAGTGGCATCGCCGCCACCCCCGCCCTAGCGAACCAACCCGCACCGACCGCGCAGATCGTCTCTGAGCAGGCGCCAGCTGCCGCATCACAAAGCCTGCAGGATGCATCCGTAGATTGGGGCGTCAAATCCTCATTCCGCAGATACATCACCGGTCCTGTCGCCGGTGGTTCGCAGGAACTAACCGGTGCTACCTCCAACGCGGATGGTTCTTATCACTTCACCGCCGCTGAAGGTACCGTCGAGGCAGACGGTTCATACCACGTTAAATTCACCGGCTCCAGCGTGAAGTACACCGGGCACCACGGCGTGCTCGAAGTAACTATCAGCGACTTGGAACTTGTCATCAAAGACGGGCAAGGCAGCCTATACGCAAATATCAGCGAACGCCCCTATAACGGCAACACCACCCCGAACCCGCCCGTACAGCACGATCACACGCTGATTGGTACTTTCGATGCTTCCTCCCTGAAAAACGAGGGCGGGCAGCTGACCTTGGCAGCATCTGATGCAACCAAGGTAAAACTCAGCACAGAAGCAACTTCGGTGTTTGCCGGGTTCTATCAGGCGGGGCAAGAGCTGGATGCGCTGGCATTCTCCGCAAAGCTCGTTACCAAGCAGGCCCCGGCACCGGAGAAGCCTGCCGATCCTACTCCTGAGCCATCTCAGCCTGCGCAGCCTGCACCTGAGCCTACTCAACCCGAGCAGCCTGCACCAGAACCGAGCAAGCCTGCCGATCCAGCTCCTGAGCCAGCCCAGCCTGCGCCAGAGCAAAGTAAACCTGCTGAAACACCGGCACCGCAGCCCTCACAAAGCTCGGAAGCCGCTAAGCCCGCACCGGCTCAGCCCCCGGCTACCGATGCAGCGCCGAGAACCGACGTGCCGAAAGGTCAAGGGCACATTATTGAATCCGGCAACCTGACCTGGAATATTCGTGATTCCTTCCTGCACTACCTCAACACCATTGCGCGCGGTAACATCACCGTCGAGGGTCTGTCGAAGAATGCGGCGGGCGGGCTGGACTTTACCAGCGCATCCGGCTCGTACGATGAGTCCACGAAGACCGGTCAGATCAACTTCGCGGGCAAGGTGCACATTAGCGGGCATCACGGCCAGCTCAACAGCAGCTTCGAGAACACTCGCCTAGTCATCAAAGAGGGCAAGGGCTACCTGGTTGTCGACGCCGAAGCGCTCAACATGCAGGGCGAAAACCGCACCTTCAAAGATCTTGTACTTGCCGAGGTCGATTTGAGCGGTGCAACCTTAGAAAATAACGTGCTCTCGGCTAAGAATGCAGCCGTTACCGTTACCGTCGAGGGATCCGAGGCAATCTTCGCCGGGCAGTACAATGACGCCGACAAGCGCGCTATGGCTCCGCTCTCCTTCAGCGCAAAACTCGGTTCTCAGCTGGTGGAAAACAAGGTTACCGACACCACGGTTAAGGGTTCTAACACCGGCAGCGGTTCGACGAACCTAGGTAATAACGCGAATGCGGGTATTGGCGGCACGAACTTTGGCGGTTCCGTGAACAATGGCGGCGGCAGTGCCTCCCCTTCCCGTAACGGCTCCACCCCGGCTGCACACCCGAATGGCGGTAAGAGCGGTTCCTTCAGCAGCGTCTCAAAGAACCCCGCCCAGCCCGTCTGCACCCCGGTGACCGTGACTAAGCAGGTTCCCGTTAAGGCAGCGAACAAAGCACCGGCCGCAGCCGCAGATGGTAAGGTCGCCAGCGCAGATCTTGGATGGGGTGTGCGCGATTCCTTCCGCAACTACATTCGCGGCGGCATCGCTAACGGCAGCTGGGATCTGAACGGTACCACCTATTCCAATAATGCCTTCCAGTGGGCGAAGGGTACGGGTTCCTTCAAGGATGGTAAGGGCTCGATTTCCTTCACCGGTTCGGTGCATTTCACCGGACACCACGGAATTCTGGACACCACCATCTCAAACCCGCGTCTGGAGATCAACGGCAAGACCGCGGTTCTCTACGCAACGGTGGTCGGCAACGATATGGACGGCAAATCACAGAATTACGGTGAAGTTGCTCTGCTCAACGTTGATGTGAGCGGTTTGCAGGTCTCTGGCGATAAAATTTCCATCAGCGGTGCGGGCACTACCATTACCGCTGAGGGTGCTAAAGCGTTTGCAGGTTTCTACGAGGCGGGTAAGGATATGGCTCCGCTGAGCTTCTCAGCGTCGCTTTCGGGTACACAGCCCGCGGGCAACACCGCCAAAACCCAGACCACCCAAACTGTGACCGAAACCGTATATCAGGGTCAGGGATGCGAATCTCTCAACGCACGCGGCTCTCATGGTCGTCTGGCGCATACCGGTGCCAGCGGTGTAGAGGCTGGGGTTGCTAGTGGTCTGGCCTCTCTGGCCGCCGGCATTGGTGCAGTGCTGTACACCCGCCGTCGCAAGTCCTCCAGGATGTCTGAGCGCTCCGAATAAACCTAAGATCGGCCTATCAACCACCGGCATATGCGGCGGTTCTTAGGCTCGGGTTTATTCCTCGGTGCAGCATCCGCACCTCATAACTCACCGGATGCCCCAGGGTGCGGGTAGTATCGACTACCCGCACCCTCACCCTAAGCACACGCTCTCATCACGAATACATACACTCACAGTTTTAGCCGATAGGAACTCTTCATATGGCTTTTCGTCTCTCACACCCCGGCGCAACAACACGCCCCAGACACCGGCACGGCAGAGCGAGCGCATCGCAGAAGATCACCGCCGCGCTATTAGCGGCATCCATATTTTTTATCTCCGGATGCGGCATCGGCACCCAAAATCCGGGCAGCACGAGCGCATCCTCGCATTCCGTGGTTGATGAACAGACCACCAAGTCTGAGCTTGAGAATCTTGCGCAGGAGCTCAAGAGCAATGTTTCTTCCGATCCGAAATCGCTGACGGGTCCCAGCAGCGCGAAGAACACCCCCGAAGTTCAGCCGATGGTTGAGACTCCCGCCCCGCAGCTTCCCGTGACTTTCAAGGATTTCAAGGGCGATGAGGTGACTGTTAAGTCGGCGAACCGCATCCTGGCTCTTGATCTGTACGGCACTCTCGCGCAAGAGGTCATCTCGCTGGGTTTGGGTGATCGTCTGGTCGGTCGTGTGACGTCTTCAACCGAGTCTTCGCTAGCGAAGCTGCCGCTCGTCACTCAGAACGGCCACGATCTGAACGCGGATGCGATTCTCGCGACGAACCCCGATCTTGTGCTCTGGGATAAGAGCAATGGTCCCGAAGAAGTTGTTGAACAACTGCGCGATGCGGGCGTGACTGTGGTGGTGTTCGACCATGAGAGGCGCATGGATAAGATCATTCCCCAGCTCAAGGCTGTGGCACAGGCTTTAGGTGTGCAGGAGGCGGGCGATAAGGTTGCCGAGCGCGTGCAGAAAGACCTTGATTATGCCCTGAATACCATCAAAGAAGTTGCCCCTGAAGGCGATAAGAAACTGTCAATGGCATTCCTGTACGTGCGCGGTAATGCCGGGGTATTCTTCATTCTCGGCAAGGGGTCCGGCGCGGATGATCTGATTGCCGCGCTTGAGGGCAGAGATGTGGCTTCCGAGCAGGGAACGCGCAACATTGTTCCCGCGAATAGCGAGGCCCTGGTCAAGGTAAACCCGGATGTCATTTTGACCATGACTCACGGCGTGGAATCCACCGGCGGCTTGGATGGATTCTTGGCACGCCCGGGGGTTGCCGAAACGAACGCGGGAAAGAGCAGGCGCGTGGTTGATATGAACGACGGGCAGATTCTATCCTACGGTCCGAATACCCCCGCCGTTCTGCTTTCCCTGGCCCGCGCTATCTATGCACCCCAGCGTTAAGAGGCTCCACCTGTGAATTCGTCCAACCGCACTGATGCGGCGACTCCCGGCAGCGCGGATTATCGCAGCAAACGCCGCATCCGTATTCTCGCAACTTTTGGCTTTCTGAGTATTGCCCTGATCGTCATAACCGTGGTGTCGGCGGGGTTGGGTCAGTACAATATTCCGACCGATCATGTGATGGCTTCGCTGGGGCGCCGCTTGGGTATGATTCCCAAGGATCCGACCGCCTATCTTGAAGACAGCACCCTGTGGAATATTCGTTTTCCGCGTGTGCTTTTGGGGCTGCTCGTGGGCGCTGCCCTGGGATGCTCGGGCGCGGTCATGCAGGCGGTTTTCGGTAACCCGCTGGCCGAGCCCGGGGTTATCGGTGTGTCTTCAGGCGCCGCAGTGGGAGCATGTGTAGCGGTCGTTTTCAATCTCGAATTCTTCGATATTTACACGGTTCCAGCTTTCGCCTTCGGCGGTGCCCTCGCGGCAACAGCACTGGTTTATTTTCTCTCGCGTTCCTCAGGTCGGGCGAAAGTTCTCTCCATGATTTTGACGGGTATTGCGGTAACAGCAGTGGCAAACGCCGCAATCGCGTTCTGCCTGTACCTGGCCGATAATGTCAGCCGCGACCGCATCGTCTTCTGGCAGATGGGATCGCTCAACGGGTCTACGTGGAAGGCTCTTGCCAGCGTGTGGTTCGTGATCGTAGCGGGGCTAATCATGTGCTTGATGATTTCACGCAAACTTGATCTGTTGGCGCTGGGCGAGCGCGCAGCGCAGCATTCCGGGGTGAACGTTGAGCGTCTGCGCGGTGTTGCGATTGCTGCTACGGCGCTTTTGACGGGTGCGGCGGTGGCTCATGCGGGCATTATCGCCTTTGTGGGGCTGATTATTCCGCATCTGCTTCGGCTTATTTTGGGGCCGTCTAACCGTTTGCTGCTGCCTGCTTCGGCACTGGGCGGGGCGCTGTTAATTGCGCTTTCCGATTTGGGGGCGCGCACGCTCATTCCGGTCTCTGACCTACCGATCGGTATTTTTACGGCGCTCGTGGGTGGCCCTACGTTCTTCTTCCTGTTGCGCCGTTCGATGGGGAAGGGAGGTCTTTAATGCTTATTGTTGATGGGGTGTCGCTGTCGGTGGGTGGGCGGCGCATCTTAGAGGATGTCTCTTTTGAGGTTCAGGCGGGCGAGGTTGTGTCGCTCATCGGTCCCAATGGTGCCGGTAAGTCCACGATTTTGGGGGTTATTGCGGGCGATAACAAGCCCGATTCCGGTTCGGTACTGCTCAAGAATAAGCGAGTGGGTGAGTATTCGTATCTTGAGCTTGCGCGCCTGCGTGCCCTGCTGCTGCAGAAAACTCAGGTGGCGTTTTCGTACCTTGTGCACGAGGTAGTGGCGATGGGGCGCACCCCGTGGCGCGGTACCGAGCGTGCGCATGAGGACGACGCCGTGATCGAGCAGATGATGGCGCGCACGCATACAGAGATGATGGCAAATCGCGATGTGACAACCCTTTCGGGCGGCGAAAGTGGGCGTGTGCATTTGGCTCGTATTTTTGCGCAGCAGACTCCCCTAGTGCTCTTGGATGAGCCTACGGCGGCGCTGGATATTAAACATCAGGAACAGACTCTGCAGATGAGCCGGGAGCTTGCCGCTGAGGGCACGGCGGTGTTAGCGGTTCTGCATGATTTAGATGTGGCGGCGGCGTATTCGGATAGGATCGTGCTGCTGGATAAGGGTCGTGTGGCTGCCAACGGTACCCCTGCCCAGGTGTGTACCGAGGAACGGCTGAGCCGTGTGTATCAGCATCCGATTGAGGTTTTGGAGCATCCGGTGACGAAGCGGCCTCTGGTTCTGCCGCGGCGATAGAGCGGCACCGTGCTTTGAGTCGTCCTTTTTCTGGGCTGCTACCCCGAATATTTCATGCCGGTATCCGACGGATTCTCAGTATATTCCCAGTTCGGCATATAAGCCCTGTGCCATGGTTACTTGTTAGAATAAAGTAATGCCCGGCGCAGGGTTATTTCTTGTGATAAGAAGTCTGAACTCGCCCGGGTGCAGCCCAAACCGTATGTATTACTCTTCCCCTACCCCACGAAGGAGAGTACCCCATCCATGAGTTCTGACCAGCACAAGACAATGCTGTCTGAAGCCTCCGGTTATGTTCCCGAATATTCTGCTCAGGCACACAGCGGTTCCCAAGAGCTTGCTGTTCACGGGCTCAGCAGCGATGAGGTTGCCAAGCTCACCGCCGCCGGTAAGGTCAATGCTCAGAATAATAAGTCTTCCCGCACCTTGTGGAGCATTATGCGGGCACACCTATTTACGGTATTTAACCTGGTGCTTGGGCTGTGCGGTCTGGTTGTGATTCTGTACCAGCGTTGGGCTGATTTGCTCTTTCTGTTCGCCGTGGTGGCGAATGTGATTATCGGTTTTGTGCAGGAGTACAAGGCTAAGCTTGAGCTCGACCGTATCTCTCTGCTTGACCGATCCCCGATCACGGCGGTGCGCGATGGCGCTATGATCGAGGTTCCTATGGAGTCCCTGGTTGAGGGCGATGTGGTAGTGCTCAAACGCGGCGACCAGGTTCCTGCGGATGCGGTGGTCCTTACCTCCGACTCGCTAGAGCTGGATGAATCCCTGCTGACCGGCGAGAATGACCCGATTCCGAAACGTCCGGGCGATATGGTGCTTTCGGCATCGAGCGTGCTCGGCGGCACCGGGCGCGTACTGCTCTCGGCGGTGGGCTCCGAGTCCCGTGCAAGTAAAATTTCCGATGAGGCCCGTCAGTTCTCGCGCATCCAGTCTGAGCTTCGCGATGCGCTCGACCGCGTGGTGCGGTGGATTACCTTCGGCCTTGCCATCATTATCCCGATCGTGCTGTGGGGCCAGGTGCGCGCGGCAGGCGGCCTTGAGATCGTCAATCGTGACGGTCTCTGGGAGAACGTTGCTATTGCGGTAGTTTCGTCAGTAGCATCTATGATTCCGCAGGGTTTGGCGCTCATGACAACCTTGGCGTTCGCGGCGGCGGCTGTGGCTCTGGGACGTAAACACAATATTTTGGTGCAGGAACAGCCCGCCGTTGAGGTGCTCGCCCGCGTGGATACGGTGTGCTTCGACAAGACGGGCACCCTGACCGAGGGCGGCGTGATTTTCGATTCGGTACGTCCGCTGACTACTCCGGCCGAGGCAAAAGCACCCGATGAAAATCAGGCGTGGCGCGCATCCCTGCCGCAGGGCTGGGATCAGGCGTTGGCATGGTTCGGTCATGATGAAAACGCGAATCCGACCGCAGCAGCACTCACCGGCGGGTTCGAGCAGGCACCCACCGAGCAGGTCAGCGGCATTGTGCCGTTCTCGTCGGCGTTACGCTTTAGCGCTATCGAGTTTAAGTCTTCGGGAGCCTGGCTTCTCGGCGCTCCCGAGGCTCTACTGAACCAGGGCACCGAGGAGCGTGAGCGGGCCCGTGAACTCGCATCATTGGGTCTGCGTACGATGGTACTCGCGCATGCATCCGCCGTTGTGCGCAACGATGACGGAGACCCGGTGCAGCACATCCCCGCCGACCATACCCCCGTGCTCTTCGTGATTTTCCGCGAAAATGTGCGTTCCGATGCCCCCGAAATCGTGGACTATTTCAATCGCCAGGGCGTAACCCTCAAGGTGTTCTCAGGCGATAACCCGTACACCGTGCAGGCAGCTGCGAAGACCGCCGGCATGGATATTTCTGCGGGCGCGATTGATGCCTCTACCCTGCCGGAAGACGGCCCCGAACTCGCCGAGGCCGCCGCAACCCACAATATTTTCGGTCGCGTTTCGCCCGAGCAGAAGAAGAACATGGTGATCTCGCTCAAAGAGCAAGGGCACGTCGTGGCAATGACCGGCGACGGTATTAACGATGCGCTTGCCCTCAAACACGCCAACCTTGGTATTGCGATGGGTAACGCGGCACCCGCAACGAAAGCCGTCTCGCGCCTGGTGCTTCTGGACGGCAAGTTCTCTTCGCTTCCCGCTGCCTTGGAACAGGGTCGCCAGGTGATTGCGAACATCGAAATGGTGGCAAACCTGTTCCTAACAAAGACCGGCTTTGCGATCCTGCTGGGTGTGGTCTTCGGTCTGATGGGGCTGATCTTCCCGTTCCTGCCCCGCCAATACTCGACCGCAGATTTCCTGATTGTGGGCGCATCTTCTTTCGCGCTGGCACTGCTGCCGAACTCGCGCCGGTACGTGCCCGGATTCTTGCGCCGCGTGCTAAATTACACGATTCCGAACTCTATTATCGTGGTGGCGATGCTGGTTCTGGTAAACCTGGCGGCGCTGTTTATCTTCCGTCCGGAAGGGGATATACGACAGGTTCAAACGGCATCGTTTATCACCCTGGTGATTATGGGGCTGTGGAATCTGGCAGCGGTAGCACGCCCACTCAATACCGCACGAATGCTTCTCTTCGGAGGGCTTCTGAGTATCTTCTTCGCAGCCCTTCTGGTACCGCTTCTCGTCAAGTATCACCAGTTTGAGATGCCGTCGACGGAACTTCTTATGCTCTCTATCGGCGCCGGAGTACTGGGTGCCGTGCTGATTGAGGTGAACGCGCATCGTAGTCGCCGCTGGCAGAAACGCAGCTACCCCGAGCTTGAGGTGGCTTCACTGAGCTTCTTCCCTTCCGCGACGAAATAGCTCAAGATCGCATCTTCCCCTCAGCAGTCGTCTAAGGACCGGTGCCGTAATATCAGAATGGCACCGGTTCGGCGTTTAACCTCTTCGGATGCTCTGCCTCGCCGTAACGTAAAAACCGCCACAGACCTGAACGGCACAATTTACACTTTCTGAACTTTCAAAACCTCATCTTGCGCTCGCGCAGGTTTAAGCCTAGAGTTACATGCAGATATTGTGATTCTTAGAATCACACAACCATAGAACACAGGGTTGTTACTGGTAAGGCAGGCAAGACCTGAGTTGCTGAATCCCTTGAGGGAATAGATTCCCTAGGGTTCATCGTTATACCCACGATGCTTTAATGCATCACGGTACGGCGGCATGCAGCTCGGGTCTTTTTTGTTTCCCTCGGGGCGTTTTGCTCTGAGGATGCCGCCGGTAACATCCCTAACACACTATTCACCGTGCAAGGATAACAACGTGAAAAACCACGAACTTGGCGAGAAGATTCTGACGGGACTCGGCGGTTCCGAGAATATCGCCCACTTTACGCACTGCGCAACCCGTTTGCGCGTAACTCCCGCCGACAGGAGCAAGGTCAATACGGAACAGATTAAGAGCATCCCCGGGGTGCTCTCGGTCATTGAGCAGTCCGGTCAGACTCAGGTCGTGCTCGGCGATCGTGTTGAGGGGGTCTACAACGAGATGCTGACCTTACCGGGTATGAAGAACTTGGGTGAGGATGATGACTCCAAGGCTAAATCATCCGGCGGTAAAAAGGCTGGCTGGCTGACGAATGTTTTCGATGTGCTCTCCGATTCCTTCCGTCCCCTGCTGTGGGCGCTGTTGGGCACCTCCATGATTCTGACCCTGATCGTGTTCTTGCAGCAGTTCGGTTTCTTCGGTCAATACACCGACCTGACCGGCCAGAGCGTGAACATCGATATTGTGAACGGGCCGCGACTTTCCGATGAAGCCGCCGGTAAGGCGCTCGAAGCCGAATGGATGAAGCAGTTCGCTTTCTGGTACATCCTCAAGGCTGCCGCTCTGTCGGTGCTGAACTTCATGCCCATTATGCTTGGCGCAACCGCCGCAAAGCGTTTGGGCGCAAATATGTGGGTTGGTGCGGCTATTCCGGCGGCGCTGATGACCAGCACCTTCCAGAGCCTCACCAAACTTGCTGACCCGGCTACTAAGATGCTTGACGTATCCATTATGGGTCTGCACCTGCCGCTGTACGCCTACGATTACACCGGTCAGGTGTTCCCGCCCCTGCTGGCGGTTGCCCTCTTGGCACCTTTGGAGCGCCTGCTGAAGAAGATCATTCCGAATATGCTGCAGATGGTCTTCGTCCCCATGCTGTCCGTTATTATTCTGGTGCCCGTAACCGCTTTCGTGGTGGGTCCCATCGGTATTGGCGTGGCTAT
>ERZ772924.955-NODE-955-length-13853-cov-3.378533_pt1 | contig 13853 bp, 12 predicted proteins | sample MGYA00512116_ERZ772924 | MGnify/ENA primary metagenome ERZ772924 (study PRJEB29015, sample SAMEA2737920) | human oral metagenome | biome: human oral; feature: human-associated habitat; material: dental | place: China | collected 2134 ...
AATCACTCACTTCGCGATGACGATGTGAGTGAACCACTCACATCGTCAGCGCGAAGTGAGTGGTTTTCTTGCTCTTGGCAGCACGAGTTGATAGAGTCGGACTTGCAAAACCCCAGGTCAAAGTCTTGTTGAAAGTAGACTCGATGTGAGCGATTCACTCACATCGCGATGAGGAAGTGAGCGATTCACTCACATCGCGATGGGAAAAGTCCCTGCGGCAACGTCTACCCCTGTCATACTCGGAGGGCCACGTTAAAGCGTACGTTTTCGTCATATCGTTCGGCAAGACCCCAGTTAGTATTTTTTAAGGCGACGAAGACGTACACTTTACGAGATCTGAATTTTGAGGTTGTCCTTCCCATGCCGTCTTGAGATCGTCCATCGTCATGGCATGCGTGCGTGGAGTCCCTTGGGGAAGCTCGCATCTCGCCTGTGTGCGCGTACTGCGCACTCCTCGAGGCTCGCCGACACGACGATCGCGTCGCCCTCGATCGTCACGCCCCCCGCGACGGTCTTCACAAGCGCGAGGACATACCGTAGAATCTTCGCCATGCGTCCGCCTCCCGTTGCTCCGGATACTTTTGGCGAAGTGGAATCCTACGGGAAAAGGGCGCCGAGCGGCCCCTTACGGGGCCGCTCCTGTCAATCCTACCTGTTTTCAGCACGTGAGCTGGGCAAAGCGGTCGATGGTCACCCACACAAACTACCGAAGAGCCGAAAATGACAGGGAAAAAGGTTCACGAGCTACAGCTCGATGATTGATCTTGCGCGGCCGCAGCGCCATCTGCGCACGGCGCCTCATCGATCGTCTCGGTATCGGAGGCGCGAGTGTCGTTGGCGGACCACGTTGACCGTTCGCGGCGATTTCCGACCGTTCGCGGCACATGATTGTGATGTTATGTTCGTCACCATTACTTTCGAGTAGATTTATACCCAACTTTACCTGCTACGTCATATAGTGTCGCCGGCGCTGCCCCATGGCCCGCCCTATTGCTTGTGCCAGTTATTGAAGTTCTTACGGCACGTCCACAAGTAAAAGCGGTCAGGCCTGTACTCTTGCTTCTGATCTACTCGGTCTGCTTCATGTTGATGGGGTTGGCCGCCTTGAGCCGTTGGAGGTTTGGCTCATGAGCAGGGCGTCTCGAGTTTCAAACATCGCGCATAGGCTCTCCTCCCTTCTGGGTGCGGCGGCGGTCGCCTGCCTTCTGGCCATTGCCGTCGCAGGCGCCCTCGTGACCTCCGGCGACGTGGCGATCGCACGCCTGCAGCCTTGGTGGCGGGGCTTTGCCGCAATCTGCGGCCTGCTGGCCTTGCTATGGGTGACTACCTTAGTTTGGGCGAGGTACGTACCCCTGGTTGCCCATCTGGCACTCGCCGGCATCTCAATGATGTTCACTGTTTTCGGGGTCGCTCTCTTCAGGCCGCTCGGATGGGGTGACCTCCTGTGGCTTGCGGTCATCCTGTTCTCGCTGCTTGCCGTCGTCCGCTTGCTTGAGAGTGGCGGGCGCAGCTCATGAGCGATCCCGCGAGGCCCTGTGGCCCCAGCCTCTGCCAGTCAGTTCGCTATCTCATTGGACTCGACGTGGCCCAATGGGCCCGCCGCAACCGTATAGAACCACCGTGGTTCATTCTTACGCGGATTGGCGCTGTTGCTCTCGCCCCCGCTGTGGCATTCGCAGGCGTCCTTGTCTTCGGCGCTGGTTACGCCTTTGGTGCCACGCTCTGGTCCCTCTCCGTCGAGCGCACTCGTGGGCTGGGCCTGCTCCTGGCCATCGGCGCAATCAGTGCGCTGGCGGGCATAGGGTCTTCCGGCCTTGGCTCGAGCGTCTCGAATGTCTTGTTGTCGAGCGACGCCTCGCACCTGGTCGCCGTCGGCCTCCACCCGCTCTCCCTGCTAGTCCATCGTGGGATGGGTCCCATCGTGCGGAAGTCCGTGACGCGATTTTTGGTCCTCACGCTGCTGGCGCTCGGCTGCGTGTTCGACGTGCGCCCCCTGCCTTGGCCGGTCCTGGCGCTTCCAGCCGTATTGGCGGTCGTGGAGGCAGCCGCAGGCACGGCAGTCCTGATGAACAAATTTGTTGAGTGGCCCTAATGGCAGTGGTAAGTCCACACTTATGCTGGCGCTTGCCGGTCAGCTGGAACCTATCGCAGGAAGCGTGTTCCTCGAGGGTCATCCTGCACCATCCGATGAGGCACGTGGGCTCCGAAACGTCGTCACGAGCAGGCCGGCGCTAATCCCCTCGCTTACTCTTCGAGACCACGTGGAGTTGGCTCATATCAGTTTGGGGCTACCACGGGAGCGAATTGAGCGCAGACTGGAGGACTACCAATTGAGCGCGTGGATTGACGTCCCCTGCTCAGAGCTCTCCTCGGGAAATCAGCAGCGCTCCTGGTGGGCTCTCTCGACCGTCGCGCCTCGACCCATCTTGTTGGTTGATGAGCCTTTTAATACTGTTGACGCAGATGGGGTAAGGCAGATGGCAGCGGATCTGAACGAGTGGGCGGCGAACGGACGTACCATCGTTATGATAGCCCATAATCCTCCGGCAGAGCTCCACGTATTCGATACCGTTCTCTTGACCATGGAGGTTCACCGTGATTGAGCTTTGTGGTGGGCGTACTTCGTGCTGACTTCCGCACGCGTATGTTACCTGCAGCAATCGTAATCATAATGCGGATGTCGGAGGCGCGAGTGTCGTCGACGGACCACGTTGACCGTTCGCGGCGATTTCCGACCGTTCGCGGCACATGATTACAACGTCATGTCCGCCAGATTACTTTCGGGTAAAATCATAGGCAACAGAGGGAGCCGCACGATGAGCGGCCGATGCGGGGGGTGATGCCAATGTACAGTGAGGAGCCGGATTTTCAGGTCCGCGTACCTGGCGTTGCGAGTCCCGTCTCCATGTGGTAGGCCGTGGTAGATAAAGGCCATGTTGAGCTGCACAAGCGCCGCAAAAGTCTTTAGGTAGACAGACGGATGAACCGGCACAGGTACGCGGAGGTAGGGGCGCTGCTTACTTTTCGTTGAGCTGAGAGTATGGCATAAGCTCCTGTGCACCGTTTATATTGTCTGGTATATCGCACTTCCCGGGAAGGCGATCGATTCTAAGGGGATGGATCCAAAGGTTACGTGATGCCCTCAGGGCAGTAGGCATATGTGTGGGCGGGCGGTCTTCGGGCCGCCCGTTTTTTGTCGTCGGTACAACGGCAGGGGACACGTCAAGGTGACGCTCGGTCGCCCCCCGCTTACGTCGCGCCCCCCTCGCTCACGTCGCTCGCCGCTCATACTCCCATCGGAAACGAAAGGCACCGTTTCGTGCGTGTCAGCCCACCTCAGCTGCTCTGTGGCTATACTGAAAAGCAGGTCCCACAATATCCCACGACGTGACCCACGAGCCCTGAAGGGAGAGGTGCCATGTTCTGTCCAAACTGCGGTACAAAGATGAACGATGATGTGCGGTTCTGCGGGGTCTGTGGGCATCGCATGCAGGTGCCTACGACGGCCGCTCAGCAGGGGGCCCTCACTCCAAATCCCGGTCCCACTGACGCGGGCACATCGTCTGCATCGCATCGCCAGACGCAGCTCAGGATCGCCGCCATCGTCACGAGCATGGTGGCTGTCCTCGTCGTTGGCCTAAGCGTCGCCCGTGCCCTGGGGCTGTTTGGTGGCATGGGTGCCGCGACCTCGGAAGGGACCGCCACACATGCGAGCTACCAGCCGAGCGAGGTCAGCTATGAGGGCAAAACCGTGCAGGCCCTTGCACGACCCTCTCTGGCTGCGGGCATCCCCGCCTACCAGGAGCCCGCCGCTCCCAGCGTCAGGGACTACACCGTGAGTACCGACCTCTCCAATGTCAGCTGCAACCAAGAGCAGCTTGAGCTCACGTCTAGCGGCTCGTCCGCTCTCAGGCAGACTCTCGCGCAGAACGGCTTTGCCGTTACGGTGGGTTCGGCGGGCTTCGAGTTCTTTGAGCTCTATGAGAAGAACCGTTACGACTACCTGCCCAACTTTGTCACGACCGACTCGATGATGCACACGTACCACCTGTACTTCCAGCATCTCATGAAGAGTACCGAGAAAGGCTATCTCTCCGGTGAGCTTGCGACTGTGGGAAAGGCGCTCTGTGCAGAGAGTGAGCGGCAGCTCCAGACGCTCTCGGGCAGCGAGTGGGAGGCTGCTGCGAGGCGCAACGTCGAGTTCTTTGCGGTGGGCTCGGCGCTGCTCGATCCTGCCGCCCCTCTGCCCCAGGCGGTGGAGAGCGACGCGCGAATCGAGCTGTCACGCATCAACGCGGCCTCCGGAAGCGAGAAGTCAACCATCACGGGTGATAACGAGGACTACAGCCAGTACAAGCCTCGCGGCTACTACGAGGGTGACCCCACGCTCGAGGCATACTTTCGCGCGATGATCTGGTACGGCCGCATGGGCTTTACCCAGCGAGATGAGGACCTCGAAAGGAGCGCCCTACTTATGACGCTCGCCCTGCACACCTCTGCCCTCGACTCCTGGTCGCACGTCTATGCCGTGACGAGCTTCTTTGCGGGTGCTGCTGATGACTGTGGCTACTACGAGTACTATCCGCTTGCCACGGCCGTCTATGGTGACGATGTGAGCGCTGGTGCACTTGCGGGCAAGGACACGGAGTGGCAGCGCTACCACGATCTGACCGCCCAGATGAGGGCACCGCAGGTCAACTCGGTTGCAGATGCCGACGGGCGGAGCGAGGAGAAGGGCTTTCGCTTCCTCGGGCAGCGCTTTACCCTCGACGCGAGGATCTTCTCCCAGCTCATATACGATCGGGTGGGCACGAACCCCTCGGGTGAGCGGCGTATGCTGCCCAATGCCCTCGACGTGCCTGCGGCGATGGGGTCTGACACCGCGCTTGCCCTTCTTAGGGACGCTGGCGCCACAAACTACGACGGCTATGCCGAGCGCATGGATGCCCTGCGCAACGAGACCAAGGATGCCGATGGCGAGCTCTCCTCGGGCAGCCTGTACGGGCGCTGGCTCTACACGCTCGATCCCCTTCTCGATGCCAAGGGAGAGGGCTATCCCGACTTCATGCGCTCTGCCGAGTGGGGTAAGAAGGACCTCCAAACTTACCTTGGCAGCTACACCGAGCTCAAGCACGACACGGTCCTGTACGCCAAGCAGGCGATGGCCGAGGCGGGTGGCCAGGACTTCGACAAGCGAGACGATCGGGGTTACGTGGAGCCGGAACCAGCGTTGTACTACCGTCTCTCCAAGCTCACGCAGGCGACCAAGGACGGCCTCTTGGGCTATGGGATGCTGGGAGACGACGACGCTGGTATGCTCGACATCCTGGTGTCGCTCTCGAGCCAACTTCAGGCCATTTCTGAGAAGGAGCTCTCGGAGCAAGCGTTGACCGACGATGAGTACGAACTCATACGCGGTTTTGGCGTCCAGCTCGAACACTTCTGGCAGAAGGTGAATGAGGCAGATTCGGGCAGGACGAACCTCAAGACCCACGAGTATCCCGCTGCGCTCGTGACAGACGTGGCCACTGGTGACGACAAGGTGCTCGAGTTGGGTACGGGTAAGGTCTCTACCATCTATGTGGTCGTGCCCGTGGACGGGCAGCTGCGTGTCTGCACGGGTCCTGTCTACAGCTTCTACCAGTTCGCCCAGCCGGCGGCCAACCGTATGACCGATAGCGAGTGGCGAGGTCTCATGGGCGTTGGACTTGGTAGCGTGAAGTCCGCCTCCGCGCCTGACGTGGAGGCCTGGACGAGCGGCTTTCAGCTGGCGGGCGACTACTGGTGATGTTTCGCCGCGCTCGCGAGGGCGATGGTGTGAGGCGCGCTCGTGCGAAGAGTAGTCCGTCTTCTGCTGTGCCGCTTGCCGTAAGAGGTGTGGCGGCAGGCCTGTTGGTGGCGGTGGCCCTCGGCCTCGGCCTTCGAGCGCTCTGGTTGGGTGGCTGCTTTCTTCCGAGCTGGGTCCGATGGCGAGACGTCACCGTTGAGGCCGACCTCGACGGTGACGGTGCTACTGATGAGCTGTGCGTCGAGAGACGGAAGCTCTCGGTTTCTGATGCTGTGGGCAGGGGTTGGCACAGTGGGGGAGATTGGCTTGTGCAGGACGCGCTTGTGGGCGACATCAACCACGACGGGGTGCCAGAGCTGGTACTCCTTGTCTGGAAGCGTGGCAGCTACGGCTCTCAGCGTCCCTTCTGGGTTGAGCGGGACGAGTGGGACTTCTCGCAGCACATCTTCATCTACCAGTGGAGGGACGGCAGGCCCAAGGCGCTCTGGATGTCATCGCGGCTGCCGCTGAGCGTGGCTGCGTTCTCTCTGGACGCAAAGGGGACGCTCACGGTCGTTACGCCCGAGGGAGAGACGTCGCGTTGGGTGTGGTTGAGCTGGGGCCTTGTGGAGGACGACTGAGCCGAGCCAGCGCGGTTGTCGCTGGCCCTCGCCCTACAGGCAGGCGGCCTCGATGAGCCCGCGCAGCTCGCGTATGCCCGTGCTCGCCTTGGCTGAGGTGACGACCATGCTCGAGCGGTCGACGTTGAGCTGTTCGGCGAGGGTCGCGGCCTGCCGCTCCTGTCTGGTGCGGCTGAGCTTGTCCGCCTTTGTGAGTGCCACCACAAAGGGGAGCTCTGCCTGCGTGAGGAAGGCCAGCGTCTCCTGATCGATGCCCTGGGCGTCGTGCCTGATATCGATGAGGGCTACCACGAGGTTAAAGCTCCTTCTCTGGTCGAAGTAGCCGGCGATGAGCTTGGACCAGCGTCGCTTCTCTGCGTGGCTCACCTTAGCGAAGCCATAGCCGGGAAGGTCAACGAACATGACCCCGTCCACGTCATAGAAGTTGATGTTGGCCGTCTTTCCCGGTTGACCCGAGACGTGGGCCAGGGCCTTGCGGCCAAGGAGCTTGTTCAAAAGCGACGACTTTCCCACGTTGGAGCGTCCCACGAAGGAGACCTCGGGTGTGGTCGGCTCGGGTAGCTGCTCAGGGGTCCCGTAGGCTCCCGAGAAGCGGGCGGTCTCGTACTTGAGCTTGCTGGCCATGGGGGTTCCTCTCGCGATCGGTCGCGACATCTGCGTCGCGCGCTGAGTGCCACTGTAGCGTAACGGCACGAAAAAGGGACGGACAAACGCCCACACGAAGGATCCCGCCCCTCCAGGGAAGGTACCCCGCAGATTCTGGGGCACTAAGAAAGGGAGCTCAACTGGGCAAACGTCCGCACGAAGGTACCCCGCAGATTCTGGGGCACTAACCCCCAGCCTGAACCCGCGCTTCGGCCCGAACCCGCGCTTCCGGCCTATGGCCCCAAGACCTCCTCGGCGAAGCCGACGCGGTAGTTCTTGAAGATCGCCTCGCCCTCCTCTTGGGTCGCGTCAAGATCGACGTCTGCGGCGATGCCAAAGTCACGGTCGCCGTCTGCGTCCTTGAGCATCTGGCGCACGTGCCAGACGTGCTCGGTGCCCTCGTCCGTGTCATCGATCGTGAGGAAGTCCCAGCTGCGTGCGTCGCCATCGAGAAGAACCTCGTCATGGGCGTCGTAGAAGGCCTCGATGGCCTGCCTCCAGCGGGGTGCGCGCCAGCCCCAGCTCTCGTCGAGCTCTCCGAGGGCGTTCACGTCTGAGGTCGCGATGAGCCTGACGCGGGCAAAGAGCGCGTTTCTCACGAGTAGCGTCACGGCCCGGCGGTCTTGCACGACGACGTCTGCGGCTGCAGGTGCCGTCCCCGCGTCGACCTCGTCGGTCGTGGTACCGGCCCACTCGTCCACGAGGCTCGAGTCTACGGTGCGCACGACCATGCCGAGCCACGCCACCACGTTCAGGAGCCGCTCGTCCAGCTTGTCGGCGGGAACGGTGCGCGAGAGCGATCGGTACGCGTCGGAGAGGTAGCGCAGGAGCGTCCCCTCGCTGCGGGCGATGCCCAGGCGCTGGACGTAGCCCTTGAAGTCGGCCGCCGTCTCCACCATGTCGCGCAGGACCGACTTGCACCTCAACTCGTAGTCGGCTGCCCAGGGAACCTTTGCCACGTAGCGCTCGAAGGCCTCAGAGAGGAGCTCCTCGAGCGGCATCGGGTAGCTCACCTCCTGGATGCGCTCGATCCTCTCGTCGTAGTCGATGCCCTCGGCCTTCATCTCGGCCATGGCCTTGTCGCGGGCCTCGCGCTCCTGCGCGCGCAGGATCTGCGGTGGGTTCTCGAGCGTCGCCTCGACCATGCTGATGAGGTCGAGCGTATAGGCATCGTCCTCGGGGTCCAGAAGCTCGAGTGCCGCGAGCAGGAAGGGAGCAAGCGGCTGGTCGAGCGCGAAGTTGTCAGGCAGCTCGACGGTGGTCGAGTAGGCCTCGCCTCCACCCTCGATGCTCACGCGCTCCACGACCCCGGCGTCGATCAGTGTGGCGAGGACCTCCTCGGTGCGTGTCGCGAGCGCGGCCTTCTCTTCGGGGGACTGCATGGAGTCCTCGATGAGCCGAAGCACCCGCGCCCTGGCGTCGCCTCCCTGCTCGACCTCGGCGAGTACCATGGAGTGCGTGATGCGCAGGCGTGGGCGCAGGGTCTCGGGTGTGGCGGCGATGAGCCGCTGGAAGGTTTGCTCGTTCCAGCCCACGTAGCCTGCGGGTGGCTTCTTGGTCACGATCTTGCGGGCGCGCCTCGGGTCGCCCCCGGCCTTCGCCAGGGCGCGGGCGTTCTCGATCTCGTACTCGGTCGCCTGTGCGATAACGAGGCCCTCGGTGTCGAAGCCCGAACGTCCCGCCCTGCCTGCCACCTGATGGAACTCTCGCGCGTTGAGACGGCGCATGCGGCGCCCATCAAACTTCGTGAGCTGGGTCAGAAGGACGGTGTGGATGGGTACGTTGATACCCACGCCGAGGGTGTCTGTGCCGCAGACCACGGGGAGCAGCCCGCGCTGCGCGAGCTTCTCCACGAGAAGTCGGTAGCGCGGAAGCATGCCCGCGTGGTGCACGCCCACACCCATGAGCAGCAGGCGACGCAGGGTCTTGCCGAAGCTCGTGGTGAAGCGCGTGTGGGCGAGGGCGTCCTTGACCTGCTCGCGCTGCACCTTTGTCGAGACGCCAAAGCTCGCGAGGTGCTGCGCGGACTTCAGGGCTGCGTCCTGGGCAAAGTGTACGATGTAGAGAGGGGCCTCCCCTGCCTCGAGCGCGACCTTGACCGTGGCCTCGAGCGACGTGTTCACGAAGCGATAGCTAAGCGGGACGGGGCGCGGCGCGTCCAAGATGAGCTCGCAGCTGCGGTCCGTGTGCTCCTCAAGGGTGGCGGCGATGGCGCTGACGTCGCCGAGTGTGGCGCTCATGAGCAGGAACTGCACGTGTGGTAGGGTGAGCAGGGGCACCTGCCAGGCCCACCCGCGGTCGTGGTCATCAAAGAAGTGGAACTCGTCCATGGCGACGGCCCCGATGTCTGCCTGCTCGCCATCGCGAAGGGCGATGTTGGCCAGTATCTCGGCCGTGCAGCAGACGATGGGGGCCTCTGCGTTTATCGTGACGTCGCCGGTGACCATGCCCACGTTGTCACGGCCGAGCAGCCTCACCATATCAAAGAACTTCTCGCTGACGAGGGCCTTAATGGGGGCTGTGTAGTAGCTGCGACGGTCGGTGCAGCAGGCCATGAAGCAGAGACCGAGCGCGACGAGGCTCTTGCCCGAGCCGGTGGGCGTGCCCAGGATGAGGTGGTCGCCCGTGGCGAGGTCGAGCAGGGCCTCCTCCTGGTGGGGCCACAGCTCAAGTCCGCGCGACTCGCACCAGCCCATAAAGAGATCGAGCGCGTCCTCGGCGGGTATGTTGGGAAAGTGCTCGTCGTCGGGCCAGGGGATGAGCGCCCCCAGCTCGCCTGCGTCCGTATCGCGTGTGCCCATGCCGTGCCTCCTGCCGCGTTTCCCACCTTGTTGGTCTACCCTATGCCATGGTACGACATAGGGCCTCGCGCCGGGCGGGCGACCTCTTGCTGGCAGCATCTCTCTGGCCCGAGGCGCCATGCGTGCACTATGCTACAGGGTGTCGGTCCGTGAGGGCCATGTCGGACCGTGAGGACCACGAGGAGAGGGGAGTGCAAGAGACATGAGGACGCTCACAAAGCGTGCGACGGCACCAGGCCAGGACCTTCGCTGCGAGGCTGCAGCCCTGCGCTGGCTTGCCGAGGCGGAGTCCCAGGGCGGCATCCATGTCGCGCGCGTACGCCTTGCCTCGAGCGACGAGCTCGTCGAGGAGGCCATCTTGCCCGGCTCCCCATCGCGCGAGGGCGCTCGCGCCATAGGCGCAGCCCTTGCAAGAACCCATGCCGCAGCTGCACCCTGGTGGGGCTGTCCGCCTTCCGCCTGGCCTAAGGCTGCGGCGGGCTACGTCATCGACAGCTCGCTGACACCCGTCATCCCCAGCGCGAAGCTGGCACCCAGCTCCTGGGGTCCCTTCTTTGCCGAGTGGCGCATGGAGGCCTACCTGCGACCGCTCGTCGATGGGGGTACCATCGACTCAGGGCAGCGCGCACTGCTCGAGCGCGTGGCCTCCCGCGTCGCGGACGGCGCCTTCGATGCCAAGGAGCCCGCGCTGGTCGAGAGGGCCATTTCCTCCTCGACGCCGGACGCGCCTGTCGCCTGCGCACGCCTGCACGGAGACCTCTGGGCGGGAAACGTCCTGTGGGACGGGTCTTCGCAGGCGCAGACGGGTGGTGCACTCATCGATCCCATGGCCCACGGTGGCCATGCGGAGAGCGACCTCGCGATGCTCGCGCTCTTTGGCTACCCCTACCTCGATGATGTCATCGCGGCCTACGACGAGCTGTCCCCTCTGGCGGGCGGGTGGCACGAGCGCGTCGGTCTGCACCAGCTTGCCCCACTGCTTTTGCACTGCGTGCTCTTTGGGGGTGCCTACGTCGCCCAGACGCTGGGCGTCGCACGTCGCTACGCGTAAGGGGCATCTGCGACAGCCCCGTCTGACTCTGCAGTCACCTCGTCTGACTCCCCGTCGCTCTCGCCGCTCTGTTCCGCCCGCCTCAGCGCCTGCCTCGACGGCACGAGCACCGACTCGTCCTTGAAGCCCACGATGCGCTCGGTGAGCTTCTCGATGTATGCCTCGGCTAGCTCGCTCAGCTTGCGCTCGCCATGCACCACGTAGCCCACGTTCATGATCTCGTCGGTCTCGAGTGGGATCGAGGCAATGCCTGCGTACATCTCGTCCGAGCGTACGCCCGTCGAGATGAGAAAGCCGTCATAGCCCTTGAGCAGGCTCGTCATCGTGGCGCGGTCGCTTGCCACGATCTGTCGGTCGTGCGCGAGCGTCGAGAGTGGCTCCTCCGAGAGGTACAGCGAACTCTCGGAGCCCTGCTCGAAGGTGTAGCGCGGAAAGTTCGCGAGCTCCCTGACGCGTACGACCTCGCGCGTGGCGAGCGGGTGCCCCTCCCTCACGAAGACGTGCGGCTTGGCCTTGAAGAGCGACGTGAAGACGAGGCCTGACTCGTCGAGTCGCCTTCTGAGCGCACGCTCCGTCGAGGTCGAGAGGTAGAGGATCCCAAGGTCGCCCCTAAAGCTGCGGACGTCGTCGATGATGTTTGCCGTGCGCGTTTCCCTGAGCGTGAACTGGCACCCGGGCACGTCGTGCTCGGCGACAAAGTCGATGAAGGCCTGGACGGCGAAGGCGTAGTGTTGTGACGAGACGGAGAGTCTTCTGTGTGGCGTGCCTCCCGTGGCATAGCGACTCTCGAGCAGGTCGGCCTGCTCGACGACCTGACGTGCGTAGCCCAGAAACTCCACGCCGTCGCTTGTGAGCGAGATCCCGCGCGAGGAGCGCTCGAAGATCTGGACGCCTAGCTCCCGTTCCAGGTCGTGTACTGTCACAGAGAGGCTGGACTGCGAGACGAACAAGCTGTGTGCGGCGGCGTTGATCGAGCCGCTCTCGGCGATGGCGATGATGTAGCGCAGCTGCTGGAGCCTCATGGGCGCCTCCCCCGTCAGTTCCGACGACCTGCGCTAGCCTAGCTCGATGACGCCAAAGCTGTCAAGGAGCTGCTGGTACTGGTTTTCGTCCGCAGGTAGGAGCGCAGGGTCGACGCCAGAGCACAGCTCGGCGTAGCTCATCGTCTGGCCCGTCTCCAGCACAAGGTAGCGAGCGTCATCATCCGGCCTACGAAACGGCTCCTGCTCATGAGGGCAGTCCTGTACGGACGCCATCTCCTTGCTCGTCTCCTTACCCATGTCCTTCGCACCTCCCCTCTGTCCTGTGTGCGTGTACGCGTGCTCTCTTGGTATATGTAAGGTAGATTTTACGACTGCTTTGCCATCCTGTATACGTATAAGAGATTCAGGCTACGGTTGACTACTCAGAATTGACGCCAGATGTGGATGGGAGGCGCAATGTCTGGGAATGAGCTGGGCCTGAGGCTGAGAAGGCTGCGTAGGCTCGCGGGCAAGACGCAGTCGGTGGTCGCAGCCGAGATCGGGGTCTCCAAGGCGACGTACAGCTCATGGGAGACGGGCAGAAACGAGGTGAGGTGGCACTTTGTGGTTCCGCTCTGTAGGAGCCTCTCCTGCACGCCCAACGACATGTTCGACTATGGCAATGACGATAGCGACGATCGCTCGGGAAAGCTGTTTCACAGGCTCGATGACGCCTACTTCGACTTCATCAACCTCTATGAGCGCACGCCGGTCAACATCCGTGGTGCCGTCAGGGTGATCATGGAGGGTACTGCCAAGGCGCGCATCCCGCGCAGGCCTCGGCGCGGTCTTGGCTAGGAGCGCATGCTCGCGCAAAGATGGTGGTCTTCTGCAGGTCGCACATGCTCGTGCTGCCAGCCGAGGTCACGCGCTCAGGCGCGTATTGGGCGTGTTGGGCGCGCGCTGCGGTGGCGGACCTGTCGCCGCAAGTCTCGCTCCGCTCCCAGACGCGGTGGGCGAGCTGACCTTCAAGGGCACCTGAAGCTATGCGAAGCCGCGTCCCCGCGTTCCCGATACGCCCTCTTGGCGCCGGGACCTTCGTCCATGCCATCGAGCCGTGCTCTTCTGCGCTATCATGGTCCTAGGTCCTGTGTGGATCCGTGGCGCAGAGGAAGGGCAAAGTGATGCAGAGGGACTCCCTGGTGCATGTTGCGGCAACCGGCGGTTACGGCAGCGTCTTTGAGGTGGACGACAAGGGCGTCTGCGAGGTGGGACTCATCGATCCCTGTGCGGACGACTACTCGCTGAGGGTACCTGCTCACGCACTTATCGAGATCGAGTCCGTCGGTAGGGACCAGCTCGATGAGCTGCTCGACGCGCTCGCCCTCTTTCACCTTGGCGTTCGTCATGGCATCAGGACGGCGAAGTCCTTCGAGTTGTTTGTGGGCAAAAACGAGGAGACGGCTCTGGAGCTCTGGTTCTCGTCTGGCATCGCTGCACCAAGGAGGCTCGCGGAGCTGGACGAACCGAGCGAGCGAGCGCTGCTGGCCGCGCTCGCCGGACTCGATCTTGACCCTTGGCTGCACGGTGGCCGCAGCGCTGCGGGACAAGACGTCTCCCTCGAGGGCTGGAGCTGGTCTCTTGAACTCATTGGGGGCGGCAAGGGTAGCTCCGGCTTTGGTCGCGGCGTCGCTCCGGCAGGCCTTGCGGCCTTGTGTGCCACCCTCACGGAACTGGGAGTGCCGATACGGTGGGAGGGCGGCGCCGCAGGTCCCGTCGCGGTAGACAGCGAGCGTGCCGAGACTGCCACTCGCCGGTGAACGTACGGGGGTGGAGCGCTCAGGGCCGAGTGGCAGTGCGACAGGTACGCCCGGGTACGCTCGGGGCCGAGTGGCAGTGCGGGTCACACTGCCAAGTGGCGTCGAGCGTACCGCAACGGTACGCTCAGGCCCGAGTGGCAGTGCGATCGGTACGCTCGGGGTCGAG
>ERZ772924.958-NODE-958-length-13811-cov-27.805757_pt1 | contig 13811 bp, 7 predicted proteins | sample MGYA00512116_ERZ772924 | MGnify/ENA primary metagenome ERZ772924 (study PRJEB29015, sample SAMEA2737920) | human oral metagenome | biome: human oral; feature: human-associated habitat; material: dental | place: China | collected 2134 ...
AACGAGGTGCACGCCGGCCAACCGCTGCTCACCCTGCACACCGCCACGCCCGAGCGCTTCACCCGCGCCCGGGAGGCGCTCGCGGGCGGCATTGTCATCTCCCAGGCCGGTTCCCCGCAGGCGGCCGACGCCGTCATCCGCCGTGAACGCGGCGTCGTCCTGGAGCGCATCGGATGACCACGCCCCGACCGGTGCGGCCGGCCATCGTCGCCCGGGCCGTCAACTCGCGACTACGGGTGGGACGCCATACTCAGGCGGGCCAGGCCATCACCCTGACCCAGACCGACGCCACCACCTGCGGGCCCACCTGCCTCCTGGCCGCCCGCCTGCTCCTGGCACCCGGCGAGTGCCAGGCCGTGACGGGCGAGCTCGCCCAGGAGATGGCCACATCGGAGCCCGGTCGGGAGGGTAGGCACCTGATGTCTCTCCTGTCCCGCCACCAGCTGCGGATCCAACGGGCCATGAATGTCCACGGCCTGGGGGTCCTGCCCTGGCCGAAGGCGCTCGGTTCCACGCCCTGGTCCGTGGCCCGGCAGATGACCGAGATCGCTGAGGCCTGTGCTCTTGGCTGCTCGCGCCGTCGTTACACGGTGAGATGGGTGAGCGACCACGGCCCCGCCTGGGGGAGAGAGATCGCCGTGATCCGTGAGGTGCTGGCAAGTGGGCTCCCGGTCATCCTGGTCACCGGCGGCCCGCTCGTCCTCGACCTGGCCGAGCTGCGGCGCGGCGTCGAGGGGACGCTGCCGGCGCTGTTCTGAACCGGAGCTATCGCCAAGATCGACATTGCGGGCTGAGGTTGACGACGCCGCCGTCGATCTCGTACGAGAATGTCGATCTCGTGCTCATCCGCGCTCCCGGGACCGGGCTCGCCGGGCGGCGCTGCGACCCAGCTCGACGATCGAGGCTGTGAGCGCGATCGCCAGGCAGATGCCCATGAGAAGGCCGCCCACCCACACCTCCAGGCGGACGGGGCTCTCGAACAGGAGGACGATCCAGCCGTTCAGGAAGACGGAGAGGGCCAGTCCGGCCAGGACGATATTCACGACGGCGACGCCGGTCCTTCCCCTGTCGGCCTCAATGCCCACGAGCGCCAGCGCGGACAGAGCCCCGACGACCGCCAGGAGGAACTCCACCCCGGTCGTCGTGCGGACGACGTCTTCGACGCTGACGCTGAAGTCGCTGCGCGACGACCAGAACGAGTTCACGAGCGGGTCCATGACATGGACGAACCGGGCGAGTATCGCGGCGAGCCCCCAGAAGATCAGGGCGAGCACGGCGGGTGCGGACGGGCGTCGCGGCCGCTTGTACAGGTTGTTGATATCGATGTCGTCGGGATCCGGCTCGTGCGTCGAGGTGCGGTGGGACATTCCCACAGCGTAACCAATCGGGTCGCGCGGGACGCGGATCGCCCGACCCGTCCGTCGGCCCGCCGGGCGCCCGCCGTCGTGGAAGGGAAGGAGGGCCCGCTTGTCCGCATCCGCCCGGAGAGTCCCGCGCTCAGCGGATGTTCAGGCTCGCGTGACACGGTGACGACCATGTCTGAGCTCACCGCACTCGACAAGACCGCATGGGCCGACGCGACCTGGCCGCTCGGCACTCACGTCGACTCCGACGGTGGCGTCACCTTCGCCGTCCACGCCCCTGCCGCCACTCGCCTCCAGCTGGAGATCTACCCCGAGGCGCTCGGTGCGACGGCCTCTGCCGCCTTCCTGCTCGCCCGTGGAACCGACGGCGTCTGGCGCGCCCGACTGGGCGGGCTGGAGGCCGGCGCCCTCGTCGGCTTTCGCGCATGGGGCCAGAACTGGCTCTATGACGAGGCCTGGGCCCCCGGCTCCGCGGCCGGCTTCATCGCCGACCTCGACGAGCAGGGCAACCGCTTCAACCCCAACAAGGTCCTCTTCGATCCCTACTCCCGCGAGATCACCCACAACGTCGACACCGACGCCCTGGCGGGGCTCGGCGTCGACGTCGGCGTCTTCGGCACCGGCGGCGACCTCGTCGACGGCGTGCCCCGCCGTCAGATCGACACCGCCCCTTACGCCCCCAAGGGCGTCGTCGTCGACGAGGAGGCCGCAGCGGCCGACAAACCGCAGCTGCCGCCCGAACGGGCCATCATCTACGAGACGGGCGTCAGACAGTTCACCGGTCACCCGTCGACGGCCCGTCTGACGGACCTGCTCGCCGGCGAGCCTGGTTTCGAGGACGTACCCGACATTCCGGCCGAATATCAGGGCACCTACAGGGGCGCGGGGCTCCTGGCCCCCTATCTCAGGGCGGCCGGGGTCACTACCATCGAGTTCCTGCCCGTCCACGAGACCAACGCCTCCGAGTCGGCCCGCCCGGGCGCGACCAACGCGTGGGGTTACATGACCCTGGACTTCTTCGCGCCCAACCGCCAGTACGCGGCAGACAGAAGCCCGGGTGGACCCACCCGCGAGTTCAAGGAGATGGTCTCCGCCTTCCACGCCGCCGGCATGGAGGTCTACCTCGACGTCGTCTACAACCACACGGCCGAGGGCGGCAACTGGAACGGCGACGTCGCCACCACCGGTTTCACCTCCCTGGGCGGATTCGCCACCGCCGAGTACTACCAGATGACCGGCGACAAGCGTCTGGTCGACGGCGCCACCGGCACCTCCAACCAGATGAGCTACTCCTCCCCGGCGGCCCGCCGACTCGTGCTGGACTCGCTGCACTACTGGAGCGCCGTCATGGGGGTCGACGGCTTCCGCTTCGATCTGGCCACCGTGCTGGGGCGACTGCCCGCCGACGCCGCGCCCGACGATTGGGGCGCCCTCAAGCGCTTCTTCAACGAGCACCCCCTGCTGACCGGCATCGCGGCGCTGGCCGAGGCCGAGAACATCGAGGTCATCGCCGAGGCCTGGGATCTGTGGGGCTATGAGGTGGGCAACTTCCCCCGCGGCTGGGGCGAGTGGAACGGCCGCTATCGCGATGCCGTGCGCCGCTTCACCAAGGGCGACGCGAACACCGCGGACTTCCTCAACATGGTCAACGGCGACTACCACCACTTCGAGGACAACGGCGGCCCGCAGAAGTCCATCAACTTCGTCGTCGCCCATGACGGCTTCAACCTGGCCGACCTCGTGAGCTACCAGACCAAGGTCAACGACCAGCCCTACCCCTTCGGCCCCTCCGACGGCGGCAGCGACGACAACCTGTCCTGGGATTCCGGGGGCGACCAGGGGCTGCGCCGCCAGCGACTGCGCAACCTGTGGACCATCCTCATGTTCTCGCGCGGCGTTCCGATGGTGGTGGCCGGCGACGAATTCGGCCGCACTCAGAACGGCAATAACAACCCGTGGGCGCTGGACTCCACGGCCATGCGCAACAACTACGCGATGATCGCCACCAGCGCCCCCCAGCGGGTGGGCATCGAGGACGGCACGGGCGCCGTCTACCACGACAACCTGGGCGTCTTCGACAGCCGGGACGAGCGGGTGAACCCTCTGTTCCGCTTCACCACCTTCCTCATGCGGCTGCGGGGCCGGCACGCCTGCCTGCGTCAGGCCGCCTGGGGCGACATGGCGGTCGGGGGCGACGACGTCTCCTACCTGTTCCACGCGCCCACCGCCGACGGCTCCCCGAACGAGGGCGACCGGGCTCTCGCGATCCACATCGACGCCCCCGACGACGGTTTCTGGGCCATGCTGAACATGACCTCGGACCCGGTCGATTTCCGGGTGCCCGAGGTCGACGGGGACCCTGCGTGGCGGCGCCTGGTCGACACCGCCGTGGGAGCGGAGAAGGAGGACAACTGCTGGCCCGAGGGCGAGGCTTACGTCGGCTATGGCGACCAACCGAAGAGCAAACAGTTCGGACGGAAGTCGCTGCGGTTGGCCCGTGAGCTGGAGCCGGGATTTGTGCTGACCATTGAGCCGGGTATCTACTTCATCCCGCAGCTCATTGACTCGTGGCACGCAGAGAAGCGGTTCGCAGACTTCATCAACTACGACAAGGTGATTACCTACAAAGACTTCGGCGGTATCCGCAACGAAGAGGACTACTTGATCACTGCCGATGGTGCGCGTCTCTTAGGCAAGAAGATCCTGCGCCATGCGGACGCACTGGAGGAGCTGCGGAAGGGCTGATGACGGAATGACGGACCGTTAGTTGTCCGTCGTTAGCGCTTATGCCGGGTATCCCGATCGCGGATGCCCGGCATTTTTTATGTACTCCCGTGTGAGGAGCGGGGTAAACCGTCCGTCGCGGGCGAGGGGTAGCGGCCAAAACGAGCGAGGCCGCCCGGCGGGATCTCCCCGGCAGGCAGCCTCTTGTTGGTATTCAATGTTGTGTACCCCCAATGGCTTTCGCAAGCCCTACACGGGGAGCACTTCATTGATGATTGACATCAGTCGAGGCGCTCGGGGATGACTTTCGCAAGTCCTACAGAGAATGAGCGCCCCAAAATGATCGCTTATAGTATATGAAACAACTCCGGACGGACTTATCGCAAGTCGGTTGGTCGATGGAGCGTTATGATAGCGTAGTATGAGTGGGCGTACGCCAGATGTCACACGCTGGCGCGCGCCCTAATTGTGATTTCTGTTAGAGTCCTAACTGGTTCAGGATGAATTCGAAAATGAATGACCAGTTAGCTATCGATTGCTCGGTGCTTTGTCCCGATCCGTGGCCGCTATCATAGTCGATATGCAGGATGACGGGGTTCAGCTGACCGGGATTGTTCTGCAGGGCCGCCACAAATTTCTTGGCGTGGAGCGGGTCGACACGACTGTCGTTGGCACCGGTGGTGACGAGCATGGTCGGCAGGTTGACCCCCGAGCGAATGTTATGGTAAGGCGAGTAGGGGAAGAGCCAGCGGAACTGTTCGGCGTCGTCCGAGGAGCCATACTCGGGGATCCAGTAGCGGGCGATGAGGAAGCGGTGGTAGCGGAGCATATCCAACAGCGGCACCTGGCAGACGATGGCTCGGTAGAGGTCCGGCCGCTGCGTAGCGATCGCGCCCATGAGTAGGCCGCCGTTGCTGCCTCCCTTAGCCGCAATGCGGGTGGGGTTGGTGTACTTCTCGCGGATGAGCCACTCGGCGCAGCTGTTAAAGTCGTCGAAGGTGTTCTGCTTCTTGTCCAGCATACCGCTGCGGTGCCAGCTCTCGCCGTACTCGTCGCCGCCGCGGATACCGGCCTCCACCACGACCACTCCGCGTTCCAGCAGAGAGCGGTAAAATCCGATGTAGCTGGGCGCGATACCGTCGTTGAATCCGCCGTATCCGTCGATCAGCACCGGGTTATTGCCGTCCATTTTGAGCCCCTTCTTGTGGTAGATGAAGGCGGGGATCTTCGTGCCGTCCTTTGAGGGGTAGAAAATGATCTTAGCCTCGATGTCGCTCATGTCTATCGGCGTCTCGCGGGCGAAATAGAGCTTCCATTTGAAGTCTTTGGGCGAGGCCACGAAGGTTTTGGGCATCGTGGTGAAGGTGTTCAGGGTCATGTAGATCGAATCCTTCTCGCGGTCGTAGCTGATGCCGCCCACGTTTCCCAGCTCGGGCAGCTCGATTTCGCGCTGCCGATGGCCCTCCAAGTCGTAGAGCGTGAGGCGGCTCTGGATGTCCTTCTTATCCTGGACGATGATGTTGTGTTTCGTCACTACGCAGTTCTGCATCACGGTCTCGCCTTCGGGGATAAGCACCCGCCAGTCCTTGTATTCGGGTCGGGCCACGTCGGCCGTCATTAGGCGGAAGTTGGGCGCGTGATCGTTGGTGAACATATACATGCGGTCGCCAATGATCTGCGGATAGGCGTTCGAAACGGTGCTCTCATAGATGAGTCGTCCCTTCTCGTTCGTGCCCGTGCGACGGATGTAGGCCTTGTTGGAGTAAAAATCGCTCTCGCCATAGACCGTCATGTCGCCGTATCGGTTATCGTAGATGAAAAAGCTGTTTTTGGCGTCGTCCGTGGTGCCAATCTGACGCGCTTTGGAGGCTGGGGTGCCGAACTCCCAGAGATACGTCTTGAGGGGGCGCTGGGCAGCCACGTCCTCCGGCGAACGGAAGGTGACATAGGCGTGCTTCTGATCCTTGGTCCACTTAAAGTCGAACGTATTCTCGAGCGGTTTGCCGATCTGTTTCCCCGTGCGCGTATCAATGAAATACGTCGTCGAGATCTCCGCGCCACTCTTTTGAGTGCTGATTGCTGCCCGGTTGCCGTCGTAGGTATAGGCCACGCCGGAGGTAGACGTCTTGCCCGTGGGGTCGATGGCCACCGGGTCCCAGATGAGTACACGCTTGCCGTTCAGGATGGTGTAGATGCGATACTGCTTGTCGCCCTTCATCTTCACGGTTTGAAAAACGCGATCGCCGACGTTGGTCAGCGGTCCCTCATAATCGCGGTCGATATAGGCTGCGAGTTGTTCACGTACGCCCGGATGCACCTGCTGTGTCTTCTGGAGGTACTCGATACCATAGTCATGCTGCGCTTTTGACCAGGCCACGACGGCCGGATCGTCCTTATCCTCGAGCCATCGGTAGGGGTCGGTAAAGACAACATTGTGAATCGTGTCTCTTACGGCATGTTGGGGGGTTGCCGGCGGTCGAAACTCGACCTGTGCCCGCCCCGCTGTTCCAGCGAACAGCATCATCGGGAGCCAGTACTGATATTTCATCTTGTGTGGTATAAAAGTGGTGATGTCTATTGAAAACGTGGGCAAAGAAGGGGATGAAAATCGAAAAAATGAAGCCCGAATGCAAAAAAGATCTCCCCTTGTCGCGCCGAATAGGGTGGGGGAGGGCCGGGAGCGGGGGAAGGCTGATCGGGATTCCTCGCGTATCTTTGCCCTACCACTAAATACCCCCTGCATGTATGCCCACACGATACGGCAAACCACGATAAACAAAATGGATATGCTACACATTGAAAAGATCTGGCTGACCGACGACGCCATATGGATACGCACTGCGGACGGACGCGAGGCCGCCGAACACTTTGCCGACTACCCGCGACTGGCCCGCGCTACCGCCGACGAGCGCGCCCATTATCTGGCCGACGGGGCGGGGATACACTGGCCGGAGCTGGACGAAGACCTCTGTTACGAGGGATTCTTTGCGCCTAAGACGCACAGCCCGCTGTACGATTTCTTCATGGCGCACCCGGAGCTGGACGCCTCGGCCGTAGCCCGGCGGATGAAAATGCCGCAGAGCCTCCTCGCCCAGTACCTCAGCGGGGCGCGACAGCTGTCGGAGCAGGGCTTTGAGGAGATCGTGCGAACGGTGCGCTCCATCGGCCGCGAATTGGTCGAGGTTTAGCTCTTGCGCCTATATATATAGGTATAGACGTGCGGGGACACGCGCTTGTCGCTGTCGGTGGGAGATACGAAGACTTAGAAAGACCCATTGTCTCGGACAATACTAAATGCCTGATCAAGGTATTCAATATTGTCTGAGACAATAATAAATACCTGATTCAACTATCTATTATTGATCGAATCAACAATAAATAAGAGTGTTGATATTTATTATCGCCTTCGGAAACATTGAATGCCTGCACAAGTTGTTTATTATTATCTCGGACAATGGCGCCCTCCGAGAGGTGAAGTCTCTCCGCGCCCGAGACAGTGTCACCTTCGAAGGCTCGGAATCTTTTATTGATAGAGACCGTAAGAGTTTTCCACGTGCGGAGCCTCTCTATGTCTGAAAAAGTGTCACCTTTGGGGGTCTAAAATCTCTTATTGATAGAGACCGTAAAAGTTTTTTGCATGCAGAGCTTCTCTATGTCAGAAATGGTTGTACCTTTGGGGCCATCAGATCGCTCCTCGTCTGAGGTGGGAGAGGCTTCCCGAAAGAGACGTTACTTCGTGCTTCAGACAATGAGAGATTTGTTCGAGTAAAATTCACCATATTTGCACACAATTCTAGACCATGTAATGTTATGACGAAAGAAAAAGTGAGCAGCTACGAGCTCCCAAAAACGGTAAACTTTATCGTAGCCAACACCTCGAGATTCTCCGCAGAGGAGTATGTACCCTATCAAGTAGAGCTTTTCAAGCACGTCAAGGCAGCCGATCAAACGAAGATCAAACTGCCGGCCGGCATGGCCGAGGAGTGGGATCGCCTGAACGGTGTCGGGATGGAGATCAACAAGGTCACCGCCACTTCGGGCCTTACCAAAGCCAAGCAGAAGAAAGATCAGGAGCGCGACCGCCTGCTGATACACCTCTTCGGCATGATCCGCCAGCAGAAGTACGCGCCCAAGAAGGAGACCATCGAAGCCGCCGAACGCCTCAGCATCATCGTGGCCCCCTATCTGGGAGCACGCGACAAGCGCTGCGACATCAAATCCGGGCTCATCCTGGGGCTGGAAAAAGACCTCGGTAAGGCCCCGGCCGACGTGGCAGCCGTGGGACTCACCGACACCCTGAGCCAACTGCACACCGTCAACGCGGAATACATGACCCTGGGCGGAGCCAGCGACGCCGAAATCATCGAACGCAGCAAGTTGCCGTCCATCCGGGACGTCCGAGATGCCATCGACAAGATCCATCTGGTGGCCTGCCAGGTGCTCCAAGCCAACTACTTGACCACCACCAAGGACGAGGAGCGCACGGCCATCGAGGCCCTAGCCGAACAGATGAACCAGGTCACCCTCCGCTACAAGTCGCGCCACAACGTCAGTGAGGCCCAGAAGAAATCCGCCGCCGAGAAGCATCCCAAGGAACCCAAGGAGCCGAAGGAGCCCAAAAAGCCGGCCGATCCGAAAGACCCCAAGGACCCGAAAAAGCCCGACGCGCCCAAGGATCCGAAGGACCCCAAGCAGCCCGGCACCGGCCCCGGCGAGCAGCCCAAACCGGGCGGCGAACAACCCAAACCGGGCGGCAGCGACGGAGGCCCCGACATCCACCTTCCGGAAGAGTAAGACGAGACGAGAGACAATGATCTAAGAGCGAGAAACGCCGTGCGCATGCGTTCACCCCGCAGGTGCCCGGCCGTTTTTCGTTTTGCGGTTTACGCGTGAGCCCTACTGATTTTAGCTATTCGCTTTGCGGTTTACGCGTGAGTCCTACTGATTTTAGCTATTCGTTTTGTGGTTTACGCGTGAGCCCTACTGTTTTTAGCTATTCGTTTTGCGGTTTACGCGTGAGCCCTACTGTTTTTAGCTATTCGTTTTGCGGTTTACGCGTGGGCCCTACTGTTTTTAGCTATTCGTTTTGCGGTTTACGCGTAAGCCCTACTGTTTTTAGCTATTCGTTTTACGGTTTGCGCGTGGGCCCTACTGTTTTTAGCTATTCGCTTTGTGGTTTACGCGTGGATCCTATTGATTTTAGCTATTCGCTTTGCGGTTTGCGCGTGAGTCCTACTGATTTTAGCTATTCGTTTTGCAGTTTACGCGTGAGCCCTACTGATTTTAGCTATTCGTTTTACGGTTTGCGCGTGCGCCCTACTGATTTTAGCTTTTGATTTTTCACTTATCCGTTTCCCCGACTCGTTTTTAGCTTTCCGTTTTTCATTTTTTAGCTTCCCCGACGCAGCGTTTGGCTGCGTTTTTCGCATCACAGATCACGTATTACACACACAACAAAATATCTACGAAAATGAAAAGAACCACCCCTTGGATCGTGGCGCTGGCCTGCCTCACCACGATCGGCGGCTCCCTCTGGGCCGCCAGCGAAATGAATCTCGCACCTTGGGCCGCCCCTGCTCCGGCCCCGGCGCCTGCACCGAAGCAGTTGACCGTCACGGCCGCCCCAACCGACAGCGTGGCCGACTCTGGAGGCACGGTGACTCTCACTATCAACAGCGATACCGCGTGGTCAGCGTCAAGCAACGCGATATGGGCTGTGGTATCCCCAACCAGCGGGCCTAAGGGCACAGGATCGGTGACCGTGACCGTAGCTGCCAACACGACCTCTTCCCCACGTACAGCCACAATCGAGGTTTACGCCACGGACAGCGCCGCCTTGAAGCAGACGATTACGATCAACCAGAAGGCCCAAGCGCCGGCCACGATAGCCGTTACGGGAGTCTCTCTGGACAAATCTAACGAAACGCTTACGGCGAGCGGAGCCACCCTGTCGCTGACCGCAACCGTCGCTCCTACCAACGCCTCGAACCAGAGCGTAACTTGGGAAAGCTCTGCACCAGGGGTAGCATCCGTCTCCGGAAGCGGTCTTACGGCTACGGTTACTCCACTCACTGCAGGCTCAGCCACGATTAGTGTAAAGACGGTCGATGGTAACTTCACGGCCTCTTGTAATGTAACTGTCAATGCCGCCGCAGTGCCCGTTACAGGCGTGAGCTTTTCTCCGGATAAGGACACCGTTGTCCTCGGCAGTGGTAATCGCACAATCACGGCGACCATCACCCCGAACACGGCGACAAATAAGACTGTTACTTGGGAAAGCCTGACTCCCACAGTAGCCACCGTCACGCCGGGCTCGGGACTTACGGCCACGGTAAATCCGCTTACTGTGGGTGATGCCGTCATTCAAGTGAAGACAGCCGATGGAAACTTTACAAGCAACTACCGGTTGCACATCAAACCCGCCGCTGGCACGCCTCGCACCTTCACCGTCACCCCGACAACCTTCTCCAACCCCGCTTCTGGCGGATCGGGTAGGGACACGATCAACATCGCCTCCAACGTCGCTTGGGTGGCCACCGTGCAAGCCGGACAAAACTGGCTCAGCGCCGAGGGTGCCACGACGGGAACGGGTAACGGTCGCGTGATCCTCACCTACACCACCAACACCTCCGCCGCCCGCTCGGCCACCGTGACACTCAAGACCGCCGCAAACGACACGACCGTCACCGTCACCGTCAATCAGGCCGCGGGAAGCGCCGTCCTCGAGCTCGAAGACACCGCCCAGCTGCGGAACGTGCCCTTCACCGGCAGCAATATCTCGATCAAGGTCAAGAGCAACGTCCGCTGGCGAATCACGTCCGACGCCGGCCCCTGGATCCAGTTCCTCGACACGCAGGGCAACCCGCAGACGGCCCGCCAAGGCGGCAACGACCAGACCGTTACCGTGCGCGTCCTGCCGAACCTCGCCACCATCGGTCGCACGGCCAAGATCACCGTCGAGACAGAGCAAACGGGCGTGCCCAAGATCACGCGGACGGCCAACGTCAGCCAGTCTGCCACCGATTTTAGCTTCAATATCAACGGCCTGCCCGAGCCCGTAGACGCTGCCGGCGGAGAGTTCGCCCTCGCCCTCAGCGGCAGCGCGAACTATGCCGTGTCCACCCGCAACACAGATTGGTTAAAGATCAAAGAAGCCGAGGTGGAGAAGGACTCCATCAGCTATGCTGGCGGCACGCGCACCTTCAAGTTCCTCGTCAAGGGCAACGAGACGGGCGGTCCGCGCATAGGCTACGTCCGTGTTTACTACGGCGGCACACTCGTCCAAACGCGCAAAGTCACCCAGACGGGCAACCAGATCAATGTCCAAATCATTACCCCGGGAACAATTCCCGTCAACGGCGGTACGAAAGAGGTCCGCATCAGTGGCTCCGCCAAGTGGAACATTCGCATCTCAGCCGACTGGCTCCGCGTCGATAAGAAGAAGGCTGCCACGGGGGCGGTCAACGACACCCTGATCACCTTCCGCGCCGCCGGAAAGAACCCCAGCATCCAGCCGCGTACGGCCACCGTTACCGTCCTCACCAAGCTGGGAAAAGAAGCTGCCTCGTTCACCCTCACCCAGGACGGCACTTTCTCCACCGTCTACGACAAGAATCTCTTCGAGTCGACCTCCGAAAAGGGCGGCGAGCGCACCGTCACCGTCAACAGCGAACAGCCCTGGCTGCCTACGCTGAGCGAAGTGGCGGCTGCCCCCGCTGCAACTGCCGAGCTGCTTCGCGTGGGCGTATCCGGCACGGACACAACGCTCACCTGGCTCACCGTTAACTACGACCGTGAGGCAGGACCTTCCCGCTACAACGGCACCGTCAAGATCGTCGTCAAGCCGAACAAGACACAGCTTTCTCGTGAGGCGCTGCTGATCCTCAAAACCACCAACGGCGTGGCCCTTGACACAGTCGTCATCAAGCAGTACAACGTCAGCGGTAAAATGACGCCGCGCGCCGCCGAGGTCAAGGTAACGTCCCTGACAATGAACCGTCCGAACGTGACCATCAACGGCGAGAAGAACGTACAGCTCTCGGTAGCTGTCAAGCCAGACAACGCGACGAACAAAAACGTGACATGGGCCAGCAGCGACACCTCGATCGCCAAAGTTGACGCCAAGGGACTCGTCACCATCGGCCGTAAGAAGGGCAAAGTGACGATTACCGCCACCGCAGCTGACGGCAGCGGCGTAAAGGCCACCAGCATCATCGACGTACTTATCCCGCAAGCAAACATGGAGCTCTCCGGCCTGAAGGTGTACGCCACCGCTGGCCAGTTGCACCTGTCGCTGCCCGCGTCGGATGACGTACAGATTTACGCGGTCTCGGGTGCGCTCGTTCGCTCCTTCGCCGCTCCCGCTGGCGACACGTCCGTAGCGCTTCCGTCCGGCATCTACATCGTTCGCGTCGGATCGCTGACCGAGAAGGTTGCCGTGGAGTAATCTCTTAACGGCTAACGATTAATGGCCAATGGCGACGCTTGAATTGGGCTAAGCATTGGCAATTCGTCATTCGGCGTATCCAAAGAAGTCCCCCGGGCAAGGAGCAATCCTTAGCGCGGGGGACTTTTTTATGGGCGATAGGGAAGGGTGCGGGGCGGATTAGGCCTCGCTGACGTACTGGAGATTGGCGGGGCGAGCCGCACAATGCTCGGCAATGGCGCGGCGATCGTCGTCGGGTTCTACGGCGGTGATTCGTAGATGGGGCTTGACGAGTGCAGCAAGTAAGGCCTGCTCCCCGTAGCCGGTATTGCGTAGCGTCACTTCGCCGCTGTCGGGCAGGTCGGAAATTTCGGCCGTGTAGTTGTCGTGCTGGCGTAATGCGTGGCGAACGGCTCGTTCGACGGATGGCCCCTTATAAATATAGTTGTGGAGGACAAGGTCGGAGAAGTACGCGGGCGTTTCTACGCGGCGGCAAAGGGCCTCGTATTCCGCACGATAGAATTGGCGAAGCTGGCGGGCCCGTGCGATGTGGTCCGTGCCAAAACGCGTGTCAGCGGGGGTGATGCGAGGGAGCACGCGAACGTGAATGCTGCCACGGCGGAGCATGAAGTCTTGCTTGGGTAAAACATGTCCCGTACCGTGAAGCACGACGGGTAGCAGGTCCATATTTAATTGTTCAGCCAGGAAAAATGCACCTCGCCGGAAGCGTAATAGCGAGCAATCGGGGGAGCGGGTACCTTCCGGGAAGATTGCAATGGAGTAACCTTGACGTTTGGCCTCGCGCAGGTGTTCCAAAGTGCGGTCAAGTCCCTCCGTGACGGGATAAAAGTCTGCGTAACGGATCAATTGGCCATAGAAGGGAGAATGCCACACCCAATCGTTCGTCAAAATGATGAGCTTGGGGGTGAGCATGAGCAAACACATGAGGTCGAGATGAGACTGGTGGTTGCACAGGATGATAGATGGCCGACGAAAATCCTCGCCGCAGGTGTTCTCCACCGTAGTACGCACTTGGGGGAAGTGGTGCATGGTGAAACGGGCTACGCTGTAAAGCATGCGATGGTAAGCCGCTTTTTTACGACTCGTTTTTTTGCCCAAAGTGAACATCACCCATCCTACAACGGTCAATCCAAAACTCAAGACGAGGAAATACGTAAACGCATAGATGCTTATGAGCAAATTGCGGAGTGTTACAGGCATGCGGCGAGCTTTCCCGCGCGTAGACGTCAGGAAACCAAAAAGAAAGGGCGGAAAAATGTACGCCATAACTACCACGG
>ERZ772924.959-NODE-959-length-13798-cov-3.718548_pt1 | contig 13798 bp, 9 predicted proteins | sample MGYA00512116_ERZ772924 | MGnify/ENA primary metagenome ERZ772924 (study PRJEB29015, sample SAMEA2737920) | human oral metagenome | biome: human oral; feature: human-associated habitat; material: dental | place: China | collected 2134 ...
GAAGGGATAATTAGGAAATTAGCAAATTAGAAAATTAGTAAATGGGGTGGTGTGGGGGCTTGGGGAATAGGCAATAAGGGGATAACAGCCCCCTACTCACATACTTCGCTCTCGCGGACTTCCGTTCAAAGGGGGAATGTGGTGACGAGAAAAGCGGAGGGAATGTAGGTTCGTAGCATAATGGGAAATTATCTTTGGCAAAGTGTGTACGAGCTACAAGCTCGCACCAGCGAAGGAAAAATGAGGTGGTGTGGGGGCTTAGGGAATAGGCAATAAGGGGATAACAGCCCCCTATTCACATACTTTGCTTCCGCGAACTGGCTCCAAAGGGGAATGTAGTGAGGGGGCGAGGGGAGTATATCTGATTGACAAATTTGCTCATTTGGTAATTGTTTCTTACCTTTGCACTTTGAAATATAAAGTACTGATGACAGATAATCAATTTAAGAAATATAACCTCATTGTGGGGTGGACTGTTTTTGCCGTAGCTCTTATCACTTATGGGCTTACGGTAGAACCTACTGTTAGCTTTTGGGATTGTGGCGAGTATATTGCTACCTCAGCGAAATTGGAAGTGGGTCACCCTCCTGGAGCGCCTTTATTCCAAATGATGGGTGCTTTTATAGCTGCTTTTGCTCCCAACTCGGATAAGATTGCGCTGTTTGTGAATTATATGTCGGTTTTATCGAGTGCTTTTACGGTTCTTTTCTTGTACTTCATCATTGTAAATTTGACCAAGAAAATCGCTTTAAAGAGAACCGATTCTGTTGAAGAAAAAACGCCTGCTACGCTTACCCAAGGGCAGTTTATCGCTGTTTTGGGGAGTGGGGTTGTAGGGGCTCTTGCCTATACTTTCTCGGATAGTTTTTGGTTTAACGCGGTGGAAGCAGAAGTGTATGCAATGGCAATGCTATTTATGTCGGCTATGTTTTGGCTGGGCATTAAGTGGACGGACAGTTTGCACGAACCACGTGGCGACCGCTGGTTATTACTGATTTCGTTAGTAGTGGGGCTGTCGTTTGGGGTGCACTTTATGGCGTTACTGACCATTCCTGCCATTGGTATGCTTTATTTCTTTAAGAGTAACTACAAGAAAACGGTAGTGAACTTCATCATTGCTAATGTAGTTTCTATCGCTATTTTGCTGTTGATATTTAAACTGATATTACCTTACACCTTGGCGTACTTTGGTTATTTGGAAGTATTTTTTGTGAATAGCTTCGGTATGCCGTTCAACTCAGGGACTATTATCGCGGGACTCTCGGTTATTGCGTTCTTCTATTTTACGCTGAACTACGCTTATAAGCAAAACAAAGTGCGCTTGCAAACGGGCGTTTTATGCTTGTTGTTTGTGTTTATAGGGTTTTCGTCTTGGCTAATGATACCTATTCGCGCGAATGCTGATACGGTTATCAATGAGAACAGTCCGACTGATGCGCGTTTGCTATTAGCTTATTACAACCTTGAACAATATCCCGAAACGCATTTGTTCTACGGTCCTATGTATTCGGATAAATACGCTGGATTAGACGAAGAGAACCCGTATGAAGATGCGAAGCCAAAATACGAGCGCGATTATGCCTTAGGCAAATACATCATCGTGAATCAGTACAAAAACGCTCAGATGGCATCGAATAGCAAACAAGAGGGTGTTTTGCCGAGAATGTGGAGTGCACAACACGCGGCGAATTATATGAAGCTCACAGGACTACTTACGTTTAGAATAAAAGAAGAAGCGTATAACGAGCCGAAGCTCTATCAGTTTTTACAAGAAGTGCAAAGGCAAATGCAAATACAACCGCTTCCTCCTGAGCGTTACGACCAATTCCTTACTGAATATCGGGACTATATAGAAGTAGAGAAGCCAAGTTTTTGGAAGAATATGCACTACTTGTTCGAATATCAGTTTGGGTATATGTACTTCCGCTATTTTGCTTGGAACTTTATAGGCAGGCAAGACGATGTGCAAGGTAAGATGGAGAATGACCACGGCAACTGGCTATCGGGCATTAAGCCTATTGATAGTTTCCGCCTTGGGTCGCAAGACAACCTTCCTGCCGATGTGCTGAACAATAAAGCTCGTAATACTTACTATTTCCTACCTCTGCTCTTAGGACTCTTAGGGTTATTTTTTATGGCGACGAAGAGCGAACGCCAAACGTGGGTAGTGATGATGCTTTTCCTCTTTACGGGTTTGGCAATGAAAATATACCTCAACGAACGACCGTTTGAACCGCGAGAGCGAGATTATGCGTTAGTAGGTTCGTTCTACGCTTTTGCTATATGGATAGGAGTGGGTGTATACGCGTTATTCCACGCACTTAGGAAGGTGCTTTCGCCACGAATAGGAGCGCCTTTGGCAGTGGTAGCGAGTTTGCTTGCTGTACCTGTGTTGATGGCAAGTGAGAATTGGGACGACCACAACCGCTCGCAAAAGTATTCGGCAGAGTTTATTGCGGACGCTTATTTGAGCTCGGTAGTTAAAGATAAAGACGCTATGATATTCACCATTGGCGATAACGATACGTTCTTACTGTGGTATGCCCAAGAAATAGAAGGCTATCGCACCGATGTGCGTGTTATCAACACAAGTTTGTTGCAAACCGATTGGTATATAGACCAAATGAAGCGCCAAGCGTACCAAAGTAGTCCTATACCAGGTGAAATGGTGCACAAACAATATGCTCACGGGGTGCGTGAAGGGGTGTATTTCCAAAAACGCACCGAGAACCGCTGGAATATTAAAGACTTTGTGAAATGGGTAACTAGCGATGACCCCAATACACAGCTCAGTAGCAGTAGTAGTGAAAGTAGAACTTTTAACTACTACCCTACGAACAAAATACGGATTCCTGTAAATAAAGAAAATGTATTAAAGAGCGGTATTGTAAAACCCGAAGACGCTGATAAGATAGTAGACTATATAGATATCACGCTCCCTAGTGCCATCGATAAAGCACGTATTGTGATGCTGGATATTTTGGCTTATAACGATTGGAAACGCCCGATATACTTCTCAGGAGGTAGTATGGACTCTGCTGAATATATCTGGATGAAGGAGTACTTACAATTAGATGGACTGGTGTACAAACTTGTGCCTATTAAAACAGAAATCGATAAGAAGCACCCCTTTGATATGGGTCGTATAGACAGTAATTTGATGTACGACATCATAAAGAAATGGGATTGGGGCAATATGGGTAAAGCAGGTATTTACTTAGACCCCGAAACGCGTAAAAACAGTATTATCTTCCGCGGTAATTTGGCACGTCTTACCGAAAAACTGATAGAAGAAGGCAAGTTAAATAAAGCCAAAGATATCTTGGATATCGGAATGAAGCATATGCCTTTGGAGGCTTATGGCTATTACTTCACTCTCGATCCTTTTGTACAAGGTTATTTTAAGGTAGGTGAGAAAGAAACCGCTCGTAAATTAGCCTTGCAGATATTTGGGAAATATCAAGAAGAACTGAATTATTACGCACACTTATCGCCAGATGAGCGATATGCTAATACTGCCAGAATACAGTATACCATAGACCGCTATGGAGAATTATTATTGCTCATAGCGCCTTTGGATAAGGATTTTTACGAAAGACAAGTAGAGGTGCTCAGAGCAAAGGCGAGTCCGTTTATGAAATCGCAAGAGCTTGATGAGTATATGAAGATGCTAATGGATGAGGAGGTGGACACGCTTGTTCAGACAGGAGCAGAGAAAGATAGTGGAAATTAGGTAATCATTGCAGTTTATCATTAATGATTCTATTCATAAAATCTTGCATAAAGGCACGCAAATCAGCGATGCCTTTTTTCATTTCTTCATTATGGGCGATTTGGTCTTTGAGGTTGTGAGTGAGGTTTAAATCGTCCTTAGCATATACACCAACCACTTCACCTTGGAGGTCTAATACATAGATAAAATTACCTTGAATGAGCTGGTAGAACTGCGTATTGGTAACAAAAGCACGAGGAGTTTCATCGGCTTTGTTTGCTAGCAAGCTACGCCCCCAAGAGCGGAAAGGCTTTTGGTACCCCATCAAATCTACGAGAGTCGGAAAAATATCTATTTGTTGCCCCAATACATCTGAGCTCCCCTGTGGGATAAGTGTTTTATTAGGGCTAAACAAAATAATAGGCAAACGGTGGTGTGCTATCTTCTGTTTGTAATAATCATAATAATCTTCAGTAGTATGGTCGGAGATGATAGCGAAAATAGTGTTCATATACCAATCTTCATTTTTAACGGTATCGAAGAATTTTCCGATGGAATAATCGGCATATTCCACTACGTTATGCATAGGCATATCGCCGGTATTAAAACGCTTGTTGAGGGGTTCGGGCACTTTATAAGGACCGTGAGAGGAAAGAGTAAAAACCGTTGCCAAAAACGGACGCTTCATTTGGTTGATGTTTTTTGCGAAATACTGCAAGAAAGGTTCATCGTCTATACCCCAACTGCCATTATAGTAGCGCTCATCGTTGAATTCAGTGCGCCCTAAGTAAGTTTCATATCCAATTTGGTGGGTATAGCCATCGAAATTCATAGAGCCATTGGTAGCACCGTGCGCAAAGAGCGTTTGGTAGCCCAAAGAGCGTGCGATTTCGGGCAAAGATGACACTTTGCGCTGAGCATAGCCCGACCTTACCCAAGCGGTTTGGAAGGTAGGCATACCTGCCGTTACAGCCGAAATGCCTTCAATAGAATGCACACTATTGGCATAAATATTAGTAAAATAGAACCCTTGTTGTGCCAAAGAGTCTAAGAAAGGCGTGTGAGTGCGGTAGTTTGGAATATGAGTTTTTTGGTTCATCACTCCGAAGTATTCAGCACCCATTCCTTCGAGAATGATGACTACTATGTTAGGCTGTTTAGTAATGCTGCGATGATATTGTTTAATAGGTTTGATATTTTGGGTAATATAGTCTTCGGTAGTGAATTTAAACTCTTTAAAACCTTTGTTTTTGCCCATAGTGCGCAGAATGGTAAATGGTGTATTGAGTAGTACATTCACTTGAGAGATATCGCGGGCATATTTGCTAGCGTCCATCACAGTAAGTGGAATCACCCCTTTTTTGAACGAGAAACCACGTATACCAAAAATAAGCATAGGCGCCAATAGCACCAACACCACTACCGATGTGATAAAGTAAGGTTTTCGATGCATTACATTTTCTTCTTTCAGACGAAGTTTCTTGTAGAGGAATACCCATAGCACTACTGATACTAAAAAGACAGCAAAAATAGCCCAGTACTGCACCAAGAAGCCTGCGAGTAGCGTCAGTGGGTTGTGTTCGTTTTCTACCAAAGCCCAATCGTTAGTCGTAAGGCGTGTTTTATTATATGAAAAATAAGCAATATCGATAAAATTGAGCAGATAAGCAGGTACATTGCAAATGAAGTACACCCAGAAGAGGACTTTTTGGAAAATAGGCTTGGTATTGATGAGCAGAGGGAGCACACTTAGGAAGATGAACAGAAGGTTCACGTAGATAATGGCGGTAGTATCGAACAATAAACCGTAGAAGGCGAGGCGGAAGAAGTCGGCTATGCCGTCTACGCTGAGGTGTGCCTGATTGAAACTTAAAAGGCAATGCGAGCTAAAAAGTAAAATAGGTAGACTAAAGCCAGTCGGTAAGCAAGGATTTTGTATTCGTTGATGCGTTTCATTGTTTAAATGCGGTTATATAAATCTAAATAATTCTGTGCCATTGTGCAATAGTTGTATTGGGCAGCCCACGCTTTTAGTCGGGTGGAGCGTAGAGGTTCTTGTTGGTAGTAGGTAGCCAAACCTTCCTTTATGGTAGTAGCCATTACCTGAGGGTCAAAACTATCGAAATAGAAAGCCTCGTCACCTCCTATCTCGGGCAGGCTGGTGTATTTGCTTAGGAACACGGCTTTGCCGAAAGCCATTGCCTCTATGGGCGGGATGCCAAAGCCTTCAGCTAATGAAGGCTGACACAGCGCTTGGCAATGTTGCAAAAGCGCGTTTTTCTCCTCCTCGCTGATATGGCTAAAGAAATGCACACGCTGTTCTAACCCCAACTGGGTGATGCGTTCTTTTAGTTCAGTGGTGTAAGATCCTTTGTTTTCGGAGCTGACCAATACCAAATCTTCTTCTATATAGGGTAGGGCTTCTATCAGAGATTTTTGGTTCTTTTTAGCAAAGAGTACACCAATATTCAGCAGGTATTTTCTGGCTTTCAAAAAAGCCAGCGCCCCGTTTAGTGGATAGACTTTCTCCTCAGGAAAAGTGATGCCGTTGTGAATTACTACTATTTCTTTCACTTTATCCAACTGCAAGAGGAAAGCGTTTTTCAGCACATCGTCTTTTACAAAGTTTGAAATACACACAAGATAATCGGTGTTCTTTAGATTGGCATTGACCAAAGCGAGTGTTTTTTTAAACTTATGCTTACTGATATCTTCGTACAAGAAATTCAGGTCGTGCAGAGTGAGAATCTTCTGGGTATGGCGATAGTTTTTTCTGAAGTAAAGAGAACCTTGGTTACTGCTGTGAATAACGTCGAACTGCTCGTTAAAAGGCTCGTAGAAACGATGCCAATGTTTGTAAGGGACTACTTTTAGTGTTGGGCTTATCTGGCGAATGGTTTTAGCGGTACCAAAATAAGAAAAGTCAATAGATGACGGTATGTTTAAAAGTCCTTTAGCGAGGTTTTTAAACACGTTGGCCAATCCTGTATTGGGGTAACGCAGGCGTTCTAAATCTATGAGTATTTTCTTTTGAGAGTGGCTCATAATATCTTTTTAAACAAAGAGTCCCACTGTTTCACAATCTCTTCTATATTATAGAGGCGCGCTTTTTTCAGTACGTTTTGTTGCATCTGTTTGCGCAGGGGCTCATCGCTCATTAAGGTGGCAAGAGCTTCGGCATAAGCATCTAAGTCGAAAGGCGGGATGAGCCTCCCATTTTCAGCGTCGGGGGAGAGGATTTCGCGGACGCCTGCTGAGCAAGCGAAAGCCACAGGGATGACCCCCGCTTGTTGCGCCTCGATGAGCATTAAGGGGAAGCCTTCAATTTGAGAAGAGAGGCAGTTGATAGCCGCCTCGTTGTAATAAGGATAGATATCATCGGTTTTACCGACGAAAGTAATGCGAGGTAGAGAACGTTCTTCTACCATAGCGCGTAGTTTAGGGAGCTCTTTGCCGTCGCCAACAAGAAAGAATTGCCAATCAGGAAATTGCTCATATATCATTTCCCATATAGAGACTAATCGGTCTACACGTTTATCTTTATAGGACATACGACCTACATATAGCAAAACGTTCTCTTTTTGCAAAGAGTAGGGAGTAGAAACTGAAGGAATAGGGGTAGAAATCGCTTTTAGTTTGTGATTATCGGTGAGTTGTAGAGCTTGGGTGAGTTCATCTTTATAAGCTTCGCAGAGCACGGTAAAGGCGTGGTAATGTTTGTAGATAGCGCGGTATTTTTCGATTCTAATTTTTCTGTACAGGTGGTAAGAAGGTATCTTGAATCCCCAGAAATAGAGAAAGTGTAATAGACTTTTCTTCGCTTTTTGCTTGAGATTTTCTAATTCGTTTTCGGACTGCCAAAAGGTAGCTCCATAATGAGCAAAGATACATTTGCATTGAGTTCTCTTAAAGATACCTTCGCCAGAAGCGCTAAAACTCTTGCCTATGAAAGCTAAAACATCAATACCTAATTCTTTTACTTTATCGGCTAAAGACACATTAGGGCGAGAAAACAGGCGAGTTTTGCCTATATCGACAAAAGTGATATATTGTTTATCTTCATCGGTAAGCTCTTGGTGAGCGATGTGAGAAGAAAACACAAACACTTTATATCCTAAGGCTGTGAGATATGGCGCTATATTAGAGGTGATTTTCTCTCCCCCTCCATAAGGGAATCGACCGTGAACAAAACCGATGTTGGGCATAATATTTTTATTTTAAATGCAAAAATACAGAAAAAATACTATCTTTGCAAAAAAAATAATAAAATGTCACCTATATCCGAAAAAGTGAGCGGACTGATTATCACTTATAATGAGGAAAAAAACATAGCTGAAGCGCTGTCGTGTTTTGACTTCTGCGACGAAATCATAGTAGTGGATTCGTATAGTAAGGATGCTACTGTGCGCATTGCCGAGTCTTTTCCGAAAGTAAAGGTGATACAGCATAAGTTTGAAGATTTTGCGAAGCAACGCAATTTGGCGTTAGCGGAGGCAACCAATGATTGGGTACTTTTTTTGGATGGTGATGAGCGCATTACTCCTAAGCTTAGAGCTGAGATTATACAGACCTTGAGCTGCACAGACAAGAAAGACGCTTATTATTTTCGGAGATTATTTTTCTTTGCGAAGAAACCTATATACTACTCGGGTACACAAGGAGATAAGAATTTCCGTTTATTCCGCAAGTCAAAATGCCATTACGTGCCTGAGCGCAAGATACACGAGACGCTTGCCGTGGAAGGTAGTATAGGGGTACTTAAAAACAAGCTGTTACATTACTCGGTAAGCGATTATGATTCGTACAGACAAAAAGCGGTGTTGTACGGCAAATTACGCGGAGAAGAAATGTACGCTAAGGGAAAACGTTACAGTGCTTTAAAAATGTATACTAAAATGTGTTTTGCTTTTTTTAAGACGTATATACTCAAGTTAGGTGTCTTAGATGGTAAAGAAGGCTTTTTGCTCAGTAAGGTTTCAGCCTTATCAGTATATGAGAACTTTAAAGCTTTAAAACAAGAAGAAGAAAAGAATGGAAAATAAAAAATGTATTATATTATGTGCTCCTAAAGCTTTTGGGATTGACAATGAAATATATGACCATCTAACAAAATTAGGGTTTGATGTTATATACCTCTCCTTCAATTCTAACTTTACTTATACACCTTTCAAAAGAATTATAAATTTTTTGTTAAAAACGTTTTTTAACAAACATGATTACAAGAAGAGGAGTATTACTTTTCAAAGAGACAAAGACTTTTGGACGACTTTCAATCTTATAGAAAAGAAAGCAGATTATGCTCTTGTTTTTCGATCAGATTTATGTCCTAAAAGTATTCTAAATGCTATTAAGAATAAAGTGGACAAGTTTATAGCCTATCAGTGGGATAATTTTCGTATCTTTCCAGAAGGAAAACGTTATATTTCTTTATTCGATACTTTTTACACTTTTGACCCTTATGATGTCGATTTACAAAAAGGAATATTTCCTGCTACTAATTTTATTTTCAAGACGAACTCTTCCTAATGAGACCCTTACCCCAAGTGTTTACTTTTTAGGAAGTTTATATCCTAATAAAATGGATAGAGTTGCCTTAGTTTCTTCTATCCTTAAAATAACTCGGAAACTTAACTATCAACAAAATATATATTTTTTTAATACTGACAGAATAAAAGGAGTAGATTCTTATCAATCACAAGGAATCAATTTTATTGAACACCCTATAAGTTATAGTGAAAGTTTAGCTAATACCAAAAAAGCAACTCTTTTAATAGATATTTTAGGAGGAAAGAACAAAGGATTGTATTTTCGTGTTTTTGAAGCATTAAATTATGGCAAAAAACTAATAACCAATAATGTAGAAATTAAAAAATACGATTTCTATAACTCTAGTAATATTTATGTTATAGAAAATGACAATACAGATAATCTCAAAGATTTCCTACTTCTTCCCTATGAAGATATCCCCCAAGAAATTAAGGGGAAGTACTGTTTTGATAATTGGATACATTACATTTTGAATGAACCTTGAGCCTTATACCCCTATTATTCTTCCTAAATAAATATCGTTATGAAACACACCTTATTATTCTCTCAATTATTTTGTTTATTTACTTCAGTAATTTTATTTTTTGTTCCTATTGCAATTAATCCTTATAATTCTACTGATATTCTATTGTTTTTCTATGTTGGGAGTGCGATAGTATTAGGACTTTCTTTTGTAGATATCTATCAAAAAAGAGAGTCTTTATTGAAAGGTATTAGTTTTTTTAACGCTTTTATATCTATTTTTGCTTCTCTGATCGTAGCTATATATTTTTATAATCATAAAACCCCTCTAGGTCTTAGTATTGTTTTACTTTTACTTTGCTTGTTTTATGGTATCTACAAGAGGACTTTTTACAAACCTCATATTATAATGATTATTATTTTTATTTTTAGTACAATAAAACTTTTAAGTGTTTTATGGTCTAATAATATTAAAGAAGGGTTTGACCATATTGATTATTATTGCTTATTTATCTTTTTACCTATAGTGATCTGTTTTTATAAAGTAGAAAAAGCTGACCTAAAATTATTTATTTATACAGTATTTTCTATTTTTTTAGGACTACTTATTTTAGAATTTATCTCCTATATTTTTTTGCTAAAAAGTTTAAATCAGCCTTTTTTTGCTTTTTTATCTTTTAACAAAGGTTACTTAGGCTATATGGGTGATCAAGAGCTTTTAGCAAAGTATTACAATATTATTCTTTGGACAAAAACAAGTCACCCAAGTAAGATGGCTTGGATTTGTATGGTTGTTGGTGTAGCAGGATACTGGCTTTGGCAAGAAGGAGAAAAAAAAATAATAACTACTTACCAACTATTATTATATTTTGCAACACTATTAATCTTTTCTTTTGCCGTACAAGCTCGTGTAACTATTTTAGGTATCTTTATACTGATGTCTTTATTCGTTTGGGTATCACTGATGAAGCAGGTGAAAAGTACTAAACTGATAGCCCTTTTCACAGTAATAGTTTTTATTATAGGAAGCTTGATTACTAAAGAAATTATTACTAAAACTACGTTTTTTAATGATGAAGGACGTGTTAAAGTCAATGAAGTTGCCTTAGTACATTTTAAGGAACATCCCTTTATAGGTGGAGGTGCTGGTTATGAAACCCAGCTAATTCACAGTTTAAACATCAACCTCTATAGCCTTCACAACGAGTTCCTCACAGCCCTTTCTGACCAAGGTTTGTTAGGTCTCTCCTTCCTATTACTTTTCCACGTATTAGTAATTTACTACGGACTCAAAAATAAATACTTCTTAGGGATTTACGTACTCCTTGCCTTCGCCATCTTCAATGCTACCGAAGGCGTAATGGGCTTACCCATTTGCATTCCTTTCTTCCTCTTCTGCCTTATTCCTCCCAAACAAACTTAACCACTCTTTGCTTCTTTTAAAGGTAATCCTCTATAACCTCCTTTTATAGATTTTTATCCTATACTTCCCTTCTGTTCAGCTTTCTTATTGTTACAAAACTTTTTTCACCTTTCCCTTCTCTCTATCCACTTTTTTCACTACCTTTGCCCCCGAAATCTATTACTCACAAATCCACTGTTTACTGGTTTTACCTATTTTAAATGAATAAACTACTCATTCTCGGAAGTATCGCTTTCGACCAAATAGAAACTCCTTTCGGAAAAAGCAACGCTATTATGGGGGGCTCGGCTAACTATATAGCTCTCGCTGCCGCTCAGTTCGAAGTCCCCTCAGCCGTCGTCTCCATCGTAGGCGACGACTATCCACAAGACTACTTAAACCTCCTCGCCCAGCGCCATATCGACGTATCGGGCATTGAGATAGTGCACGGAGGAAAAACGCTCTTTTGGAGTGGCAAGTATCGTAACGATATGAACCAACGCGATACCCTCGACACCCAACTGAACGTGCTTGCCAATTTCAAGCCCGTAGTACCCGAAGCCTTCCGCAATGCCGAAGTGCTCTTACTCGGCAACCTCCACCCTACTTTGCAAATGGACGTACTCGACCAAATGCTATCACGCCCCAAATTAGTGGTGATGGACACAATGAACTACTGGATGAACCACACTTGGGACTTGCTAATGGAGGTAATCGCCCGCGTAGATATGATTACAATCAACGATGAAGAAGCACGCCAACTTACCAAAGAGTATTCGCTCGTGAAAGCTGCCCAGCGCATTATGGCAATGGGTGTGAAGTTTGTGGTGATTAAAAAAGGCGAACACGGGGCGCTATTATTCCACGACGACAAAGTGTTTTTTGCGCCAGCACTCCCCTTAGCCGAAGTATTCGACCCCACAGGTGCCGGTGATGCTTTTGCTGGCGGACTCGTAGGCTATCTCACCAAAACCCGTGACTATTCGTTCAGCAATCTAAAAAATGCTATTGTTCACGGCTCGAACATCGCCTCGTTTTGCATCGAGAAATTTGGGGCTGAGCGCCTGCTCTCCCTTACCCAAGACGAGCGCCACGCCCGTTTACAACAATTCCGTGACCTTACTCAATTCGATATTCAAATTAAGTAAGAAATAAGAGTAAAACTGTTCCCTGTTGCCTCTTATCTCTTACCTCTTACCTAAAAAGATATGCTTTACAAAAGAAGTAGCGAACTATTCGCAGCCGCACAACAAGTACTCCCTGGCGGAGTCAATTCACCCGTACGCGCTTTCAATGCCGTAGGAGGACACCCTATTTTCATCAAAGAAGCCCAAGGCGCTTACCTCACCGATGAGGACAACCGCAAGTACATCGATTATATCGCCTCTTGGGGACCGCTCATCTTAGGACACGCCTACCCTCCGGTAATTGAGGCAGTAACCGAGCGCGCCAAGAAAGGTACTTCTTTCGGTATTCCTACCGAAGTCGAAGTCCAAATCGCCGAATTAGCGGTCTCAATGGTGCCTCATATCGATAAGATTCGCTTTGTGAATAGCGGAACTGAGGCTTGTATGAGCGCTATACGCTTGGCTCGTGGCTATACCGGTCGTGAGAAGATTATCAAGTTTGCCGGTTGCTACCACGGACATTCCGATGCTTTCCTCATCGAGGCGGGTAGTGGTGGCGCAACTTTTGGTAGTCCCAATAGTCCTGGCGTGACTCAAGGCACAGCTAAAGATACGCTTTTAGCAAAATACAACGATTTAGCTTCCGTAAAAACCCTCTTCGAAGCCAATCCTCAGCAAATCGCTTGCGTAATTATCGAACCCGTAGCTGGAAATATGGGCTGTGTGCCTCCTGCCGAAGGTTTCTTGGAAGGATTGAGACAACTCTGTACCGAAAACGGAGCACTTTTGATATTCGATGAAGTGATGACCGGCTTCCGTTTGGCAAAAGGCGGAGCGCAAGAGGTCTTTGGTATCAAAGCCGATATCGTTACCTTCGGAAAAGTGATTGGTGGCGGACTCCCAGTAGGGGCTTTTGCCGGTAGCAAAGAAGTGATGAGCTATTTAGCTCCCGAAGGTCCCGTGTATCAAGCGGGGACTCTTAGCGGAAATCCTTTGGCGATGAGTGCTGGATTGGCAATGCTCACAGCTCTGAATGAACAACCTGAGGTGTTCGAAAGTTTGGCAAAAAAAACAGCTTACTTGCACGAAGGCTTCGACAACGTACTGAAACGCGCAGGTTTCCCTTACCAAATCAATAGCTTTGGTTCGATGTTTACCCTCTTCTTTGCCGAAGAACCCGTAACCGATTTCGCCAGCTCAGCAAAGAGCGATACAGCACGCTTCCGCAAGTATTTTCACGGAATGCTACGCGAAGGTATTTACTTACCTCCAAGCGCTTTTGAAAGTTATTTCCTCAACGACGCTCTTACTTACGAAGATTTAGATAAGACCATCGGAGCTCTCAACAGAGTAATTATGGAGTTGTAACACTCATAGTTAGCGTCATACTACACTTTGTCAAAGTCTCTAACCGCACGTACTGCTACGATACTTTTGACAAAGTGTTTTTTATTATAGCTTATGAAAATTGCTTTGCGAATTTTCGTCGCTACATTCCCCCTTTGGAGCAGGGCTGTTACAAAGTTTTGTAAGTTATTTTAAATTACT
>ERZ772924.960-NODE-960-length-13797-cov-3.516591_pt1 | contig 13797 bp, 10 predicted proteins | sample MGYA00512116_ERZ772924 | MGnify/ENA primary metagenome ERZ772924 (study PRJEB29015, sample SAMEA2737920) | human oral metagenome | biome: human oral; feature: human-associated habitat; material: dental | place: China | collected 2134 ...
CACTGTTGCGCTGTTATGGACAACCGTGGGGACGCAGGAGTGTACACAGATCGGCCAAAATGGCCTCTCGGTGCCGTTTTGGGGCATTTGTGTACACTGTTGCGTCGCGAGTCGCGATACGAATCGCGACGCGAGCTGCGTCAGGTGGCACGAGCGCCTCAACCACCATGGCGTGCCGGCGGCGCCTCCTCGCTGGTCCCTCTCGCTTGGTCGGGAAGACAGGCTCTGAGCGAGTGGCGCCGTTGCTAGGTTGGCATCTTCGCCAAGACGTCAACCCACACGAACCCCCGAAGAACCTTATGAATGACACCACACGCCACGGATTTGCGAAAGGCAGGCTCAGCGATACGTCGTCTTGACGTTCATCTTACGCACGTGCACCTTGACGTTTGGGTCGAGTGACAAGAACAGCTTCTCAACCGCCGTGATCAGCATGTTCATGTGGAGCCTGTTCGCATTGTCCTCCCATTGGATGAACCTGAAGTTATAGGTACAGGTCCTGTGGTCTTGCAGGGTTCGGGTAAGCACCGCCTTCCAGTCCTTGGACCTCGCGATGACAAAGGTCACCCCATCATCCTCAACGAGCTTCGCGCGGCATGAGTCAAAGGGGATGGAGCGCACGGCGGGCGCAACCATGGGGTCACATTGGGAGGCGATGGTGAAGTCCTCAGTGTTTTCCTCGAACCCACTGTCGCGCTCGATCAACTTCCCCTCGCCGATTAGCTTCTTCTTCCGTTTCTCGTCCCAGCGGTATGCCACATACATGAGTACGCCCATAACGGCAACCCGATGAGAAACGTCTTTGTATCCCTGGAACGGACTGCGAGGGCAGCTGCGAAAAGCCACGCTGTCACATTCATGGTGCATCAATTCCTTTCCCCCGCACGTACGTTGCAGCTCACAATCCCATTCCATCGAAGTAGCCTCGCGTAGGGAAGAGGTCTCGCGCCTCCTCAAAGAGCCGCTCGCAGATGGCCACAAAGTAGTCATCCGTCATGGAACTGATGAAGTCGCACACAGTCTGGTCTACGTCACCTTGCCAGTCATAGCTCCTCCCATAGTGGCCAAGCTGGCGCTCCAACGGAAGGATGTGGTGGGCAAAGATGGCGTCACGCTCGTCGCCTTTGTGCAGCGCCTCAAGCTCGTGCTCGAAGAGCTTGTCGAAGAGCTCCCCCACCGCGCGGGGCAGGTCCCCATCCACCTCGGCCGAGCCATAGATCTTCTCGTAGTTCTCGCGCTTGGCACGTCTGAGCTCTGCAAAACCCGCCTCACTCATCTTGATGCGGTCCTTGCCCACGCTGTTCTCGACCACGTCCGCACAGAGCGCCAAGAGCGCCCAGGCGTTGTAGGCTCCACCGAGCCCATCATCGAAGCTGTCCTCACCCACGAGGCCAGCACGTATCGCATCCTGGCGATCCTTGCCCACATAGGCAATGATGTCAGAGATGCGCACAACACAGCCCTCGAGCGTCATGGGCCGCAGCTTGTCTATGGTCTTTTCACCGCTTTTCCAGCAAGACTCGACCACGCGATCGAAGCTGTCAAAGTCCGAAAGGCCGCTCGTCTCAAAGACCTGCCGTTCGAACTCCCCGTTGTGGCAGATGACACCATCGAGCGTCTGGAGGGAGAGGTTGCGACCATAGAGGACGTCCAGCACGCGCACGCTCTGGACGTTGTGAAAGAACCAGCGCCCGGTGCGGCGATGATAGGCGTCATTCAAAAAGCGCTCTCCCGCGTGTCCGAAGGGCGTGTGCCCGATGTCGTGACCAAGTGCTATGGCCTCGATGAGGTCGAGGTTAAGACCGAGGGCACGCCCGATATCGCGAGCCACACGGCCAACGAGCTGCTCGTGGAGGTTGCGTCGGGTGATATCGTCGTTTGCCGCAAAGGAGAAGACCTGCGTCTTGCCGTTCAGGCGATTGTACGCCGGCGTATGAATGACCTTCTCGCTGTCGCGGACAAAGGCAGGACGCAGAAGCGACGCCTGATCATGGGAGGTATCTCGTCGTATGACCGACGAATCTGCCGTGGCAAAGGGAGAGGTGCCACCCGCCGCGCGGATCTTTGCGACGCGTTGTGCCGCAGCGGGCGAGAGTTCGCCAGAAAGCCCCGGCGCTAACCTGTTCGTCAATGTGGTCATTGCGTTTCCTCCATGTAGGCAGCTAAATTCACAGCTAGAGATCCATATCGGCACCCTCGTCATCAGCGCTCAGGTAGCACTGCTCGTTTGCCGACGTAATGCTCATGCCCACTCGTCGCATGAGCGACACCGACGCCCTGTTGTCCGGATAGACCTCTGCCCACGGTGTCCATCCTCTGTCCATGTGCTCACGTATCTTGGCTAAGAGGAGCGTCTGTGCCCAGCCATGGCGCCTGTGCCCATCAAACACCGTCAGCATGCCGATCGAGCCACAGGGATGCTCACCGACAAAGCCCACGAGCTCGTCGCCCTTAAAGCCACCGAGGATGCCACCTGACTGTAGAAGCGTGTGCAACCCTCGCTCGCTCGCATAGCCTGTAGGACCATAGGATGCCCATATCGTATCGAAGTAACTTTCGTCGAGCTGTCTCACCTCGCGCTTGACATCCGCCTTGGGAAGTTTTTTGTCCGTAAGGATCGCAAGGCGATAGGGATCAACCCTCATGAGCCCGCAGCATAGCTTGACGTCACGCACGAGCGCCGGCTCGAGGACGACCACCACGGACGCGTGGACCAGCATCCTGATCACAGAGCGTCCAAGCGTGGCGTCACCCGCCCAGAGCGTCTGGATACCGTCAGGCGTTCGCACGAGCACACAGCCCTCCCTCGCGAACTCGACTTTGCCGATGTCTCGCCGCAGCATCTCGGTAAGCGGGAAGGTACGCCGGGGGGCGTCGCGCAGCGTCGCGAGACCACGCGCTCGCAGCTCAGCCGAGCTCGTCTCGCACGAGACTATGACCACGCCGAGACGCTCGGCAATCTGGTGCATACCCTCGGCGTTCGGATGCTCGAAGCCGTCGGCCAGAAGCGAGCGCTTGTGGTCGAGCAGCCATGAGCCCTTCACGAGCCTCATCTGCTTGTGACGTGCCACCTCCTGGGCGATGAGCCGTTTGACGCCCTTCCAGCAGCTCTTGGGGTGAGACGGCCACGCCTCCTCGTCGTGCCAGAGCGGGTCTGCGACGTAGGTCGGGACCTTGGGCCACAGCCGTGAGAGCTCGTCCAGGTACAGTCGGATATCACGTGCGACAAGGGGTCCTTGGCAGGGTTCATAGCGATAGTTGGCCCCCAAGGCCACCACAATGAGGGCCACGTCGGCCTCTGGCCTTAACCCCACAAGCGTCCCCGGTTGGAAGACCTGCCCACCGATCCCCTGGTTCACGAGGTCAAGGTCGAGGTCCCGTGCAAGGAGTGCGGGCCAGCTCTGCCCCGGGTCCCCACAGACAAAGCCCTGCGCTATGGAGTCGCCAAGGACGAGCAGTTGCCGACGCATGGGGAGTGCCTCGATCTTCGTACCATTTCCCACGACGGAGCGCAGCGCACAGCCGCGCAGACAAGGAAGCCAGATACGCACGCGGTGTGCAGCTCCCAAGCCTGGTAGCTGCGTCACGCCAGCAGCTGGCGATTTCTCGGGGTCGTCCACGCACAGGCTGAGGGTCCTCGTTCCGAGCTGGGGCATGACAGGCATCCGAAGACGACCGTCAACCTCAATGCCAAAGCCATCGTGAGACGAGGGCGTCGTGTCGCCCACGCTCATCTTCCCGCCCACCCCGACAGTGACTGGTTTGGTCACGTGATCCAACATGGCGCGCGTTCCTGCAGGCTCTGGATCCAGCTGCAGCTCGAGCGCCAGTTCAGAGGAATCCGTCTCGAGCTCGAGCGAGATGCCTGCCGTCGCGCGAGCCATGGCCCTGTAGAGCCCCGGGTGCCAGGCACTGACGCTTCCCAAGGCCCTGATCTGCGCATCAGAGAACCGCTGCGGCCTCACCCAGCCGCCCCCACTCTCTTGGATAGCCACACAGCCATGGAGTAGCTCCTGGGCAGGCCGACGAACGAGCGTCGCGGATGCCGTGAGGTCGCCCGGTTGCGGGGCAACGCTCATCCTGCCGTCACCACCCCGTCAGTCACCGTGGGTACGACTGCGTCGACTGCGGCTTCCACGGCATCGCGAACGACCCCATATGCCTCGACGAGGTCATCAAGCGACCAGCGCGCATTGGCGGGACTCGTCGATGGCAACACCACGCAGCCGATTCCGAGCCTTGGCTCTATGTGTCTGCGATAGAGGCGCGCTGCCGTAGTGCCCGTGCAGAAGATACGACAGATGGGCGCGGCCTCAAGTATGGCCGAGAGATCGTTGGCGACAGGCCGTGTGATCGACGCATCCGAAGCGCCGCGAATCTCGGCGCTTCTCAGCACGTCGTGCAGCGCCAGCCGATGTCGGTGCAGCAGGCTTCGCCGGGCGGCGTTATCCTGTGGCACAGGCTCGTCCCACAGAGCAGCCATGACCCGCCAGAAGCGATTCTGGGGGTTTGCGTAGTGAAAGCCCCTCGCCCGTGACGCGGGACTCGGCAGCGTACCGAGCAGGAGCACGCGACTCTGCCCGTCAAAGACGGCCGGCAGAGGCGATGTCACGAGTTCCGGTGCCTGACCAACCCTGACAGCCGCGCTCGCCCGGTCAGACACACTACTCCCCTTCGGCGATTGGCTCGTAGAATTCCTCGCCATCATCGAGCCGCACCATGGAAACCTGCCCGAATCCGGCACCGCCCGCAGCACCCGAATCAATGTCCCAGCGATCGGCAACACCACCGGTCGCCTCACAGGCTCCAACCTTAACCTGACGGCAGAGCCCGTCCTCACCCTGCGGCGAGCGCTCGAGGTAGTTTGCCATGCCCTCCAGATAGGCTGTGGGCGTATGCCCAGCGATCACGATGGGACCAACGCCATTCTCGTCAATGAGCCCCGTCGGCACACTCCAGAACTCCTCCCTGATCCAGAGCAGGTCCTCGGGATCCTGGCTAAGGAGAAGGTCCTTGACGCCTTGGGACGTGAGCTGGTCCTGGGGCAGGGAGCCTGTGGGGCGAATGCCCGCATGCACCATAATATAAAAGCGATCATTCACCTTGGTCACCGCACCAAAAGGCAGGTTAATGACCCAATCGACCAGCTCGATCCTCGTCTGCTCATCCAAGGCCTCAAGGCCGCTCAATGTCGTGTATGATCCGTTGATCTCCCAGTTCATCTTCACCATGGGATCATCTGTAGCCTGAAAGTACGCAACCATAAGGTCCTCATGGTTGCCCATGATGACACGGACATTCTTGAGGTCATGGCAGATCCTCAGCACGCCCACCGGATCCGGGCCCCTGTCCACCATATCACCGAGCATGAAGAGGGTGTCCTCGTCTGCAGGAGAGACGCGCTCGAGCAGCCTCTCGAGCGGGACCCTATGGCCATGCACGTCCGAGAACGCATATGTTGCCATGATTGCATCTCCTTCATATCTGTACGAACCAAGAACGTACTGCCCAGCTGCTAGCGTACCATCATCATGTCGTAAGGATAGCAAGCTTTGGACTCGACTGCACGCGCGCGCCATTCATTCTTGCCAACCTCAACACGAGGGACTCACTGCATGGAGGAACGATGGCGGATACGCGCCCTCGTAGCCGAGAGGTACTCGCGACTCACACGGAGCTTCCACGGAGCCATTGACCCCACCACGACGAGACGACCGCCAGCTCCTGCGGCACGACCGTCTCGGCCAGCACCTTGCACCACATCCACCAGCTCGCTCATCGTGGACTCGAAGCGATCTTTTTTGAGCCGACACTCCCAGACGACAGCCACGGTCCAGCCGCTTGCGAGGAGCTGCGCGCAGCTGCGCTCGTCCCGGATCCGATTACGCAAGAACTTGGCCTCCCAGAACGCGGCATTCGACCGCGGAAGAGGGAGGTCGCAGTAGGGACAGTGATGCCAGAAGCAGCCATTCACAAAGATCGCCGTGCGGCGTCCCGGGTAGCAGATGTCAGGCCTTCCCGGAGCCTTCTTCCAGTGCAGACGATAGCCACGAAGACCCGCCGCACACAGAGCTGCCCTCACCTTAAGCTCGGGCCTGGTGTCCTTGCTCTTGTTGGCCTGCATGACATGGTGCGTGGCCAAGCTCACCTCACGCGCGGCGACTCCCCTTGCCCCTGCGGCAGGCGACTCCCCGCGCGCTGCGACGTTCCTTTTGCTCATGCGTCGGCGTCAGCGCCGAGCGTCACGCCGATCGCAGGCACGGGCGGGTCCTCGAGCGCCTCGGGATCCACCGGCTGGCCAGAGAAGTTCAGGTTTCCTGTGAGTCTTTGTGCGCTCTCTTCGTCGAAGTCCTCCGCAAAAAAGCTACCCACTGCGGTAGGTACGCTCGCACGGGCACGCTCATAGAGGTCCCAGAAACTCTCATGCGATACGGCGGCAGTAAAGGGGTTCACCCATGGCAGGTGCTCCGCGTTCTCGAAGTCAGACCGAGCCTCTGGACGCACTCTGTGCGCCATGGCACGATACTGCGAGTAGCGAGCGTGATCCACCAACCTCTCGATGGGCGCGATCACCCTGCCCTTGATGCCAGCTGGCGTGTAGAGCGCATGCTGCGCGAGCCGAAAGGACTTGACCGCACGCGTGTAGCAGTCCAGGGTCACGGTGCGGCTAAAGCTCCAGAGGTTCATGTAGAAGAAGAGCTTATCGATCACCTTGAGCGTCTCGTCGCTCGCGATGAGCACCTCCCTGAAGGGAAGAAAGTCCTCGATCGTTGTGCCGCTCTTGACGTAGAGCACCATCTCGTCGAGGTCGCGCTCTATCTCCGCATGTACCGCTCGCCCATCTGTACGGTCAAGGCCCTCCACGCCTGCGTCGCAGATACCGTACTGCTCAGAGAAGACGAGCGGGTGAACCGCGCTATCGAGCAGGTAGTGGCAGAGGAATCCCGCCGCGTACGCCTTGGCAACAGGCCTCTCTGCCTGCGGGAGCATACTCAGCGCGTCATGTAAAGACGCCAGGAGCGCAGCCGGGCGCTGACGGTGCATGAGGCGCCCCACAACGTCCTGCTCCTTGGCGCGTGGGTCAAGCTCAAGGTAGAATAATGGATCAGGCCCTTGGTTACCTAAGAAGAAGGCATCGCGCTCGGACGAGGATAGAAATCCAAGATCGGCAGCGACGCCCTCGTAGGTATCCCTGCCAAAGAACTCATGTGTGAGAATCGCCGGCATACGAACCGTCCTCCCTTGCGTATCTACTTCATACGCCCTCGTTGGGCGCGCACCTTACTGGTCGCGCATACTCCTATGGTCGAGTTTTCGGCCGCTCGATGCAAGAGATATTTTCATCATCCATCTAAGCCTTTGAAGAACCTGCGCCTACAGCCAGATACTGACTGGCATACGACTTGACCAACCCATGTACAAGAGCTGAAAGGTACACTTGAACAGGTGGGTGTACAGTTGGCGGGCGCGGGCGTGCGTTTGCCGACTCGCAGGACCGACTGGACCCAGCAAGACAGACTCATGATGGCACGGCGTGACCGGGCGCATCAGGCCACGCCGTGCCATCGTGATAAGAATGAGGAGCTGCATGTGAGAGAGCCTGACGAGAAAGACCGAGCGCTTGCGGCCCTCCGCGAAGCCATCTCAACGCGTGAGCCCAGTCTCGTGAGGCATGGTCTGGATGTTCTCGCGAAGGCAGGCGACGGGCGGCCGACAAGTAAGGTCACGCCTCCCGAGGCCGTGGACCTCCTCGAGCGGGCCTGCACGTACGGTCCTCGCGCGAGCGCACAGGCGGTATGGGAGTACTTTCAGGGAAACTTCGTCTACACGGGCTGGGCGCTCGCGCTGGCCCTACGTTGTGCCAATGAGGACGTGGCTCGCTGGCTTCTTGGCTTGGGCGTTGACCTTCTGGGAGCCGTGCGCCAACCCAAGGCACTCCGGGCGCTCCTTCCTCACGAAGGCAGCTTCACCCGTTTCGACCTTGTCCGCGAGAGCCCGACGCTCTTTCTCAACAACATGGACCACACGGTCTCCACCGAGGTCTTTGACAACTTCTCTGGAACCGAGCAGATTATAGGCAAACCCTACGCAGTCCCTACAAGCCTGCGTGCCAGCTGTGAGCTCGTGGGCACGCTTGCCTCCGAGGGCCTCTTTGATGCCGTCGTCTTCGATGACCTCTTTCGTGCCTGCGTGGTCAAGGCCTGGCATGCGCTGCGCCATGCGCGCGATCGTGATCCAAAGACGGCCCAGACCTGCCTCGCGCTCGCGAAGCACCTGCTCAAGCTACATCGCGAACGGGATCTTGGTGATGGCAACGTCCGTCTCATCATGGGCAACCTCATCGTACCCAAGGCTGACCCGGACATCATGGCCTTCGTCTGCCTCGAGATGCCTGATGTCTTTCTGGGCAGGTTGCGAGCGCTCTCGTGGCTGCAGGAGGACACCAAGCTCATCTGTCGCATGGTGCCCGTTCTTTCGCCCGCAACCGAGCAGGACAACGCGGCGCTGTTGCTGGTGCTTGCCCGCTCTGGCCTCATGGGGGAGCTCAAGGCCATCGCGAGCTGGCCCGACACGTTCACGACCGCGAACCTGCCCGCAGCCGTGGAGGCAGCATCTGTGGCAGGGCATGCCGAAGTCGCAACTTGGCTCCTTGCGCGACTCGAGGCTGTGCGAGAGGCTAGCGGCGCTGTACCCGCCGCAGCCTCGGTTCGTCTCGGCGATGCCACGGCCGCCATTCCCACACACAGGCAGCCTGGCAAGGCGGCCACGGGAGGCACCGAACAAGAGGCTCTACCCCCTGTAGGGACAAAGGGCAAAGACACCCCCAGGCCAGTCTCAGCTGTCCCCACAGACGGCAGTCGCGAGGCTGCGGGGACCGTCGCCCTCGACAGGGCTGGGGTCAATCCTGCGGACGCAGTCGAGCGCAGCGTAGACGGCGCAGCTCAGCTCGCGATCCAGATCGTTGAGCTCGCGCGCAGCGAGATCGTCTCACAGAACCCCTTTCTTGCGGGCCCGTTTTCCCTTCTCACCCTTGCCCCCACACGTGGCGCCACAAGCGCTCTGGCGGTGGATGGCCAGACGCTCTCCTTCAATGTCGACCAGCTCATACAGGACTTTGTCACAAGACGCGCTGCCCCCGTCCACGACATGGCGCACGCGCTCGTGCACTGCCTCTTGCTCCACCCCTTCGTGGGCACCACGGTAGGACGCGAGGCATGGAGCCTCGCCGCAGACGTCGCGGCCGAGAAGGTCGTGTGCGAACTCTTGGGACCACGTGAGGGCGAGCGAGGCAGACAGCAACGAGCCGTGTTCGATCGCCTGTGCGGCGAGCTGCACGGCGAGATCACGGCTGAGCGGCTCTATCGCGCCCTCGCTGGAGGCGCGTATGCCCCCATGAGGGATGAGTGGGCCGAGCTGTTCGGCGCTGATGACCACGCTGGCTGGTACCCCTCCGACGACGAGGCCCATCCGGGCGACGTCGGGCACGATCAGCAGGGTACGAGTGATGACGCGGGCACAACGGCGCAGTCCTCGCGCACGCAGAGCCATGCCGGATGGGGCGACGATCGCCCCAAGACCTGCGAAAGTGGGTCCTCTGACCACCAGGGTTCCCCTGCCAAGGACGATCGGGCCGTCAACGACAGGGCGAGTGGAGGCGCCACCGACGCTGGCGCAGACACCCCCGCATCGCCAGCGCAGCCCAGCCCTTCTGAGGTTGACGCCCAGAAGGAATCCGACTCCAAGAGGCGCTGGCTGAGGGCAGCGAAGTCCATGCGCACAGACCTCGAGACGCTCTCAAGACGGTATGGCACCAAGGCGCAGAGCTTCGTCAAAATGCTCGACGTCAGTGCCCACGAGCAGATCGACTACCGAGAGTTTCTCAGGCAATTTGCCGTCTCGGGCGAACAGCTTCGGCTCTCTGACAGCGAATTCGACTACATCTTCTATACCTACGGTCTTGAGCTCTACAAGGATACCCCGCTCATAGAGCCTCTGGAATATCGCGACGAGAGGCGCATCCGAGACTTCGCGATCGTCATCGACACCTCAAGCTCCATCACACCCAAGGTCGTCCAACAGTTCGTGAACACGACCTTTGACGTGCTTACGAGCGAGTCGAGCTTCTTTGAGAGGACCAATATCCACATCATCCAGGCCGATGCCCAGGTGCAGAGCGACACCACAATCAGCTCACTCGCAGAGTTGGACCACTGGAGGCGCAACATTAGGCTCCGAGGATTTGGAGGCACGGACTTTAGGCCCGCCTTTCGCCACGTACGCAAGCTCATGGAGGACGGTGAGTTCGATGACCTGCGGGGACTCATCTACTTTACCGATGGCTGGGGCATCTACCCCGAGCGCATGCCACCGTACAAGACCACCTTCGTCTTCTATGACGAGGACCACCGACCGGAGCTCGTCCCCGCCTGGGCTATGCAGATCACCCTGCACCCAGGGGAGTTCGAGAGCATGTCGGTATACTGAAATAACCTGGAAGGAGTACGCCCCATGAACATAGCTGAGGCGACGGTGCAGATAGAAGGCGCCATCAAGGCCTACTTGGCGCAAGACGAGGCCGGACTCGACCTCATCCCTCCCCAGATGCAGAGACCGATCCTCATGATGGGCCCACCCGGCATTGGCAAGACGGCCATCGTGGGCCAGATTGCGGAGCGCATGGGCATAAACTTCGTCTCGTACTCGATCACGCACCACACCCGCCAGAGCGCACTTGGCCTTCCCTTTATCGCTGAGGCCAGCTTCGGCGGCAAGACCTATCGCGTAAGCCGCTACACCATGAGTGAGATCATCGCCACCGTCCATGATGCCATCGAGGACTCACAGGTCCACGAGGGTATTCTCTTCCTAGACGAGGTCAACTGCGCCTCAGAGACGCTTATGCCGTCCATGCTGCAGTTTCTTCAGTACAAGAGCTTCGGGCCGCATCGCCTCCCTACAGGCTGGGTCATCGTCTGCGCGGGCAACCCGCCCGAGTACAACCGAGCCGCCCGCAAGTTTGACCCCGCCATGACAGACCGACTGAAGCGCATTGACATCGAGCCGGACCTCGACGCGTGGATGGACTATGCCACGACCCAGGCGGTGCATCCCGCCATCACAAGCTACCTTGCCAACAAGCCCAAGAACTTCTACAAGGTGCGGACCGGCGTACATGGGGCACGCATGGTCACAGCCCGCGGCTGGGAGGACCTCTCACGCATGATGCGGGCATGCCGGCACGAAGGGATTGCCGTCAACCAGAACCTGGTCTCTCAGTACCTCCAAGATAGGGAGGTCGCCGAGGACTTCTCGCTCTACCTCGAGCTCTTCTCCAAGTATGAGGACGACTACAAGATACAAGACATCCTTGCGGGTACAGCGAAGGGTGAGATATCCAGACGCGCAAAGGAGGCGTCCTTCGACGAGCGAATAGCCCTCGTGAACCTCCTCCTGAACGCCCTTCTCGATGAGGTCCACGAGCTCGACGGGGCAACACGCGCGCTTCGTGGCGCCCGGAAAACCGTAGACGACATTGCGGAACAGGCCAGCCACGAGTGGGCACGCAGGCTAGACGAGCGCGCCCAAAAGAGGCGCGAGCACAGCGAAGAGGCACGTGCCAAGGGAACAGCTAGCGAAGCGAGGCTGCGTGAGCTTGTGGGAGAGGTAAGGCTTCTTGACGCTTTGCGCCGAACCCTGCTCCAATCGACGGAGCTCGGTGCAAAGGGTTCCAAGGACGCTCGCGTCCTCTGCTCAGAGGTCCTCGACGCGCAGGAGTCTAGCCTCGCCACTCACGCAAGCAGGATATCGAGCGAGGTCGAGCGTGTCCTCGACTTCCTGGATGGCTGCTTTGGCGACGGTCAAGAGATGCTCGTCTTCACGACGCACCTCGCCGTCGACCCCGCGTTCATGCGCCTCGCGAGCACGCATGGTGCAGCGTCCTTCACGAGACACAGCCGCGCGCTCATGCTTCACGAACGCGGACTCGACCTGCTCGATACGGCCGACAGGCTTGTCGGGCGGGACGCGGGGGCCACAGGCATGGCAAACCGCAAGGAGCCCTCCCGTCCTCCCTCGGAATGAGTGGCTACCACACGGATCCCACACATTCACCTGAAGAGGATGGGAGGGAAAAGCTGAGCGGGCCTCCTATCTCCTACTTCCCAAGGCTTTTGGCCAAGGCATCGGCAAGCTCCTCTATCTGTCCCAGGTTCTCCTCACGCACGGCAGAGCGGATCTTGACCATCGGCTCGAGGATCGTCATGTTGGGCATAAGACCGAGGCGCTTCTGGAGGATGGAGCCCGCCTGCGGGGACCAGCTACCGTTCTCCATGATGGCGGCCGTCCTGTTACGCAGGTTGTGCCGGGACAGTTCCTGCACAAGGTAGTCCATGCTGTCAAAGACCTCCAGGTTATAGGTCGAGGCGGCAAAGACCAGTGTCGAGTACTGGAACGCGCGAGACACCAGTTCGGACGTGTCGGTCTTGGAGCTGTCGTACACACGCACGTCGCGCACGCCCCTCTCGGCAAGCTTCGCCGCGAGGATCTCTGCCGCATTGGCGGTATTGCCATAGACCGAGCCGTAGTATACGCAAACGGAGTCAAGCTCTGGCGTATAGCTCGCCCACTTCTGGTAGCGATCGACGATCTCGTCGAAGTCCTTGCGCCAGAGGTGCCCATGCAAAGGGCAGATCATCTGTATATCGAGGGACCCCATCTTCTTGAGGACGGCAAGGGTCTGCGGACCGTACTTGCCCACGATGTTCGCGTAGTAGCGACGCGCCTCAGCGGCATAGTCACAGCGCCACTCGACCTCATCCGCAAAGAGATTGCCGCCGAGCGCACCAAAGGCACCAAAGGCGTCGGCGGAGAAGAGGGTGCCTGTCAGCTTGTCGAAGGTCATGATGACCTCCGGCCAGTGCACCATCGGGGCGGCCACGAAGCTCAGGCTGTGCTGACCAAGCTCGAGCACGTCTCCCTCCTTGACCTGCAGCTTATGGGGCTCGATGTCAAAGCCATAGAACTGGCCCATGATCTTGAAGCCCTGTGCGCTCGCGACGAGCTTGAGCTTGGGAAAGCGCTCGACAAGATCTGGGATGATGGCACAGTGGTCAGGCTCCATGTGGTCGATCACCATGTAGTCGAGGTCCCTGCCCGCAAGCACCTGCTCGAGGTTCTCCATGAACCTGTCGCGAACGGCAGAGTCGATACCGTCAACGAGGCAGGTCTTGTCATCCAGAATGACGTAGTTGTTGTAGGCCATACCCTCGGGCACAGGATAGCTGTTTTCAAAAAGCTCGATGCGGCGATCGGACGCGCCGACCCACCATGTGTCCTGACACAGCTGACGAACGTTATGCATATGCGACGCTCCTTTGATCGCGGACCGTGCGGTCACGTCTCTCCCCCGCAGGCCTATGTCCCCACAAGACAGGATGAACCAGGCCTAGAGAGCCATGAAAGAACCCCCAGAACAGCCTGAGCCGACTCTGCAATCGGTCGGCCGATTCGACCCGTGTCTTCCTGAGATCATTCTATCCCATGTGGCAGAGCAATGGGATAATCGCGAAGAGCCTCGACAACTGGTCGGCCGATGCCCTTCGCGTCGTTACCTTTCACGGGTAGGCCAGTGGCGCCTTCTCAGGCTGACGCGCCGGACCCGCCCGCAGACCGCACGCCCCCTCCCGTCAGCCAGGGCGCCACGACGAGGCGTTCTGGCTGACGCCGGTTTTGCGAGGCTCGGTTGTGCCACTCGCTGTCACCGAGTGCACGATGGTCGTGCCACTCGATGGCGTCGAG
>ERZ772924.964-NODE-964-length-13786-cov-27.607385_pt1 | contig 13786 bp, 10 predicted proteins | sample MGYA00512116_ERZ772924 | MGnify/ENA primary metagenome ERZ772924 (study PRJEB29015, sample SAMEA2737920) | human oral metagenome | biome: human oral; feature: human-associated habitat; material: dental | place: China | collected 2134 ...
CGGCACATGAGTCGGGCACGGCGGAAGGCGGTACTCATGCCAGTAATTTTTGCGGGCGGTGTCAATTCCCACAACTGGAAGTGGAAAGATGGGGGGTATGGCACATGAGCGAGCTGGCCTGGTGGCCTTGGAATCTGATCTCATCGACGTCGATGCCGTCATCGCGGCCTATTACGACCTGACCCCCGATCCCAGCAATCCTGACCAGAGGGTGGTGTTCGGAACCTCGGGACATCGTGGTTCCAGCCTCGACACCGCCTTCAACGACCTCCATATAGCCGCAACAACGCAGGCCATCGTGGAGTACCGGGCCGCACAGGGAGTGCGTGGCCCCCTGTTCATCGGAAAGGACACCCACGCCCTGTCTCTGCCTGCGTGGCGTACCGCGCTTGAGGTGCTGGTGGCGAACGGTGTCCCCGTGTTCGCCGAGCAGGAGGATGAGTACACCCCGACCCCAGCGGTCTCACGCGCCATCATCCGGTACAACCGTGAGCATTCTGACCAGGTCGCTGACGGGATCGTCGTGACGCCTTCCCACAATCCGCCGCGTGACGGAGGATTCAAATACAACCCACCCACTGGCGGACCCGCCGACACTGGTGCGACGAAGTGGATCGCCGACCGTGCAAATGAGCTGATGGCGTCGCCCTCGGGCATTCGCCGCACGCCGTATGAGCAGGCCACGGCCAAGGTGACACGGTTTGACTACCGCACCCCTTATTGCACGGAGCTGACAAGCGCCCTGGACTTCGAAGCCATCGCGGCAGCCGGAGTCCGCATAGGAGCCGATCCCCTGGGCGGCGCCTCCGTCGACTACTGGGGCGCCATCGGCGAGCGCTACGGGCTCGACCTCACCGTGGTCAACCCCGAGGTGGATCCGGCCTGGCACTTCATGACCCTGGACTGGGACGGCAAGATCCGCATGGACTGCTCCTCCCCCAACGCCATGGCCTCGCTGCGCGAGAAGATGACGCCCGACGCCGAGGGCAGGACCCCCTACGACGTCGCCACCGGGAACGACGCCGACTCCGACCGCCACGGCATCGTCACGCCCGACGGCGGGCTCATGAACCCCAACCACTTCCTGGCCGTGGCCATCGAGTACCTCTTCACCCACCGGCCCGGCTGGCCCGCCGATGCCGCCGTGGGCAAGACGCTGGTCTCCTCCAGCCTCATCGACCGGGTGGCCGCAGCGATCGGCCGCACCCTCATCGAGGTACCGGTGGGCTTCAAGCACTTCGTGCCCGGGCTGCTGGACGGCTCGATCGGCTTCGGGGGTGAGGAAAGCGCGGGAGCCTCCTTCCTGCGCAAGGACGGCACCGTGTGGACCACGGACAAGGACGGCATCATCATGGCCCTGCTGGCCAGCGAGATCATCGCCGTCACCGGCAAGTCCCCCTCCCAGCTGCACGAGGAGCAGGTGGAGCGCTTCGGCGCCAGCGCCTATGCGCGCATCGACGCCGCCGCCACCAAGGAGGAGAAGGCCAAGCTCGCCGCCCTGGCCGCCGAGGACGTGACCGCCACCGAGCTGGCCGGCGAGGAGATCACCGCCCGGCTGGTCGACGCGCCCGGCAACGGGGCCGCCATCGGCGGACTCAAGGTCACCACCGAGGACGCCTGGTTCGCCGCCCGCCCCTCGGGCACGGAGGACGTCTACAAGATCTACGCCGAGTCCTTCAAGGGCGCCGACCACCTGGCCCAGGTCCAGGAGGAGGCCAAGCAGGTGGTCTCCGCGGCCCTAGGCGGCTGACTGAGGCACCAGGGCTCGAGGTGCCGGAGCACCCCTGGCCCACACGCCCCTTACTCACGGCCGGAGGCATTCCAGCGTATGGGTGCAGGATTCCTGTTCCCGGCGGAATCGAATGCCTCCGGCCGTCGGGTCCATCGCCGCCTGGTTCCCGGATCGTCATCGCCGGGGTGGTGGGCCCGCTGCTCATGATCTGAGGAGGGCTCACCCCCATCGACGGCTCCACGCTATGGAGATATCGGCGCGCAGGCGCGACATTCCCGAGGGTTGACGACGACACCGATCCTCGAGTCATCACGAACCCCAACCGCCGCACGCCGTCATCTCAATCGAATACCCGCGCACGAGCTACAGGGACGCTGGACGCATCATCGTTGTCGGAATCGAGGTGAACACCGACTTCGAAGAGGAACGGAGCGGACCCGACCAGGACCGCAGCCGCACCACTCTGTACAGGACGGGATAGTCAGCTGCACCGTTGGGCTCTCGTCCCCATTGTCCACGGTGGGACGTCGCTGGACGCTGATTCCATGAAGGACGATGACAAGGCGCAACCCCGCCCCGCCCCAGAATCAGGCCTGCCCGCCTCGTCTCCCCGACGGGGGCGCCGACTGGTGCGCAGTCTCTTCATCGGTGTCGGTCTAGCCTCGGCGGTCGCAATGCTCGCCCTGATTGCCGGCACGGTCGTCTCCCTCCTGCGCTCGCCATTGTCGATGGCGATAACAACGCCGCTCATCGTGATCGGGGAGATCGGCATTGCTCAGCTCGGTTACGCAATGATCTGGGCTGCGCTTCGAAAGCAGACCGTGAGCGATGTCTTCGGCACTGCGGGCGTCCTGGCCTTCTTCAGCCTTATCGGGTGCACGCTCACCGTGGCGGAGATCGGCAAGATCATCCAGGAAACGGGAACAGTGCCCGAGGTCGTGGGCAGACTGGCAGTTGCATGGATCTGCCTCGTTACTGCGATGCTGACACATCTCGCCCTACGTGCGACCGGGTCTTCTCCGCGTCTTCGCTCCAAGAACTCCTCAGACGACTCCGACGGCGAGCCCGCTCAAGCCCAGCCCTCCCGCAGCGATCGAGTGAAGCATATGGGTGCGGGCGTCATCGGAGCGGTGGCAGTGGTCGTTCTGGCCGCGACGGCCCCCGCGGACATCAATCACCGCTTGGACCCGCTCTTGAGAACAACGGTCGCAGCATCAAGCGGTCATGCTCGCTTCCCGACCGTCGCTCAACTTCAAGCCGGGGCGCAGCAGCAATCGTCGCCGTCGGAACCGGCTTGGGAGACTCCGCTAGGAACCACAACTGTCAAACAGCTGCTCGCCGGATCCAGGGGAGCGATCGCCGTCACCGATAACGGCGTCTACGGGGTCGATCCCTCCACTGGTAGAAGCACATGGTGCTTCGCGACGGCGGCGCTTTCACCCTCATCCGACACCGACTCCTCAGCCTCGCTCCGCGGAGTGAACATCTACGCGGGGCATGAGGCCTTCACTTCCCCCGACGGAGCCTGGCTGGCTTATGCAGTGAACATCACCCCGACCGAGACGAACGGCCACGATAGTCCCGAGACCATCACCCGCGTCATCGTGCTCAACACCGACACGGGGCGAGTGTCTGTGGATAGCCAGGTCGTTGGAGCGGTTCCGACGGTGCAGCTGACTGATTCCAACGCCATCATCAATCGACGTGTTTACAACATTGCCGACGGCGAAGAGCTCGCCCCCTTGGATTCCGAAACGAACGTTGTTGCCGGCCCCGGAGGACATGCGCGCATACTCAGCCGAACGAGCGACTACTTCGAGTCGCTTCCGTCGAGCTCGGTATCGGTTGAGGGCATATCTCCGGAGGGTCAACCGCAGACGGCCACGATGCAGAACGCGCAGACAATCAACGGCCAGCCCGTCTCATCCGGCGGCTGGATCGTCACCTCCGACAGTAACGGAGAAGAAGCCATCCAGAATATCGATACCGGAAGAACTATATCTTTTGGAAATCAAAGCAAGAAGGTGATCTTGATGCAAGTAAGTTCTCAGGCCATCGCCGTGTGGATGGTTGATACGAGCAAGAATGGAGAATTGACCGACGCCGATCCAGATCGACTGTATCCCCTGACGCTGTCCGTGTTCGATCCACGGACAGAAGAAGTGACAGCCGTCGATCAGTCGAGCATTCATGATGTGCTTTTTAATCATCAGGAGAGCGACCAAAACGTAACGGGCAGGATCGGTATCGGGATCGTAGATCCCCCGATATTCTCCGTGACCGGAGGCCGTTCAGAAGATTTCAGAGACAAACTCGCCGTCCCGACGGGACAAGAAAAGGGGGACGTGATACTCAAGAACGGGGCCAAAGCGCCTTGGAAGAAAGTCCACAACCTTCTTCTGGAGAATGAGGTTCGCGACACCGTCCTATGCCCCGAAGGGAGAATAGTTTCTGCCAAGCGACAGTCAGACACAGATCAAGTCTTTCTGAAAGGTTGGAGGGTTTCGACATGAAATATAAACCAACCCCGTCTCGCAAACTAGCCCATCCGTTCCATCTCCACACCAAGAACTGCAGCAGCCCACGCGAAGCCTCCTCATCGGGATGATCTGGTTGACTATCTCCACGACCGTCGCCCTGCACTTCGGTGCCCTCATCGTGGTCACCTGCATCCAGGACTGGTGAATATAACCCATAGGGTTATCAGATTCTGACACAACACCCCCATCAGTCGAGCACCTCACAGCCGCCTGGATCAGCCTGATCGCCGCCATTCTCTCATGCATGCTGCTGCAGGCGTACGACGATCGACTCACCAGGTTACGGGCAGCTTATCAATCCTCTGCTCAGACAGGCACCTCAGACGGATCGACGACGTCATAGGGTCGCCATCCCCATTGCCAACCGAACTCAGAGACTTAAAACTTGTCGTATGAAAGATGATGATGCGGCACTGAGCAAACTTTCCCCGCGATCCGGCTCAACTACTTCACCTCCCAAGCAGGAGCGGTGGATCATACGTAGCATTCTCAGCGGAATCTGCTGGGCCGCTGGCCTTGCGACCGTAGCCCTGCACGTTGGCGCCTTCATCGTCTGGCTGCACTCCCCGTTGTCCATGGCGATGGGTTCCATGCGCGTCTATGCGATCACGGCTATCATAGCCATCGCCCTGTGCACGTGGTTGCTGAGAACGAGCCAGCAATGGATCGCCGATGACTTCTCCCTGGTGACCGCTCTCCTTTTCATCGCAACCTTAATTCTAGCCGGGAAGGTCAGAACCGAGGAGATATCAGTCGTTGCCTCATCTAACACTGTTCCAACGATAGTAGGTTGGTTATTCACCGCCTGGACTTGCTTTATTGTCACCGCAGTGTCGTGCATGCTGCTGCGTCAACCTGACGAGCACAAGCTCCTCCGGCGCCAGAAGACTGAAGACGCTTCCAAGCAGGCGATGAGCTCCGAAAAGAACTGCCTCCCAAACGATGTGCTTGAGTCGAAGGAAGGTCGTCAAACCGGGCAGGAGAGGATCCAGTCAACCTCATGCCGCTCCCGAGCTCCCCGCAAGGAGCGGGCCAAGCGCTTGTGCACGAGCACCGTCAGCGCACTGACAGTAGCTACCCTGGCGGCGATGAGCCCCGGCATCATCAATCATCACCTGGATCCGCTCATCCAATCAACGACCAAGGCCGCCAATAGCCAGGTCTCATTCCCAACCGTCGATGAGATCCGGGCCAAGACGGCAGACCAACCATCAGTTCAGGAACCCGCTTGGGAGAGATCTCTCGGTGACACAAGAGTCGACCAGCTGCTGACGGGAAAGCACAACGCCGTAGCCATCACTAACAGAGGACTCTACGGTATCAGTCCTTCCACTGGCGACTTGACCTGGTGCTTCGCAACGACCAGCCCAGACATCCTGGAATATGCCGCAAACCCTTCCAGTATAACTAGCACTTCCACATACGCAGACAAGCCCGCATTCACCTCACCTGACGGCACCTGGCTCGCCTACGCCATCGACATGACCCCCCAAAGCTTGAATGACACTCTGACCCGTGTCATCATTCTGCGTACCGATACCGGCGAAGTCGCGGTGGATACCCAAGTATCAGAGAACGCGCCAACCGTACAGTTGACCGATTCCATGGCCGTCATCAATCGCAAAGTTTACGACCTCACCAGCGGCAAGGAACTCGATCCGCTGGATGCCACCGTGACCGTCGTCCCAGGACCCGGCGGTCACGCCAATGTTCTCGTCAAGACCGACAATGAGCAACCCGAGGCACAATCAAAGACATCAGTAGAAAGTCTCCCGGAGACATATCTGCGCGCCTCATCAGACAATAGACACAAGATCGATCACCAAGGCTTGGAACACGCTTGGACACAAGACGGAAATACCATCACCTCAGGCGGGTGGATCGTCACCTACGACGATGACAACAACGAACTGACAGTGCAGAACATCGACAGCGGAAGCACGGCGCCTCTCACTGACCCTTCAACCAACTACCAGGATGTTCTTCAGATAGAAGCAAGCCAGCAAACCATCTCGGCCTGGGCCGTCGACACAGCACCGAACCAGGAGCTCAGTCAAGTATCCACCCCCATCTACCCTGTTTCTCTCAGCGTCTTCGACACTCGTGCTGGAAAATCAACAACCATCGACTCCTCCGACCTCTACCGCGGCGCCGAGCGGACCAGCGACTCCAGTAGAACTGAAGTCGACCGCGCCGCTAACGGAGCCGTCGACACACCCCAGCTCTTCTTACAAACGGATAGCTACGACACCTATTACGGAAAACTCGCCATCCGCATGGCGGACGACAGGATCGACCAGAGCATCATCACGACATCGTACGGGCGCAGGTTGCCATGGACATGGATCAGTATCGATTTTCCCCCTTCCCCGGACACATATTCTCTTCTGTCTCCAGAAGGAATGATGATCACGGCCGAAAAGAACTCCATCTCCACCTCCACGCTGACAGGCAGGAAGCTCCTCTAGCGTCTTCCCACCGGAGACATTCGACGCCGTCGGGAGCAGAGTTCCCGCGCCTCGATACGAGGGATGTCCCGGCCGTGGCATCGGGGTGCGCGGAGCCACGGGTGTCTGTTCGACGTCGGGCGACCGACTGGTGAGAATACGGGTATGGACACCACCGGCTCCACGACCCTGCACATCCGCACGGCCCGGACGGCACCGGCGCAGCAGGCGCAGGACGCGGCCATGGCGGCCGCCCTGGAAGCCATCTGCTTCCCACCCGAGCAGGCCGCCAGCCCGACGACGATCGCCGAGCGTATGACCCACTACGCCGACCACTTCTGGCTCATCGAGGACGAGAACGGCACACTGCTGGCGCTGGTCAACGGCCTGTGCACCAACGAGCCCAATCTGAGCGACGAGATGTACGAGTCGCCCACGATGCACGACCCCGACGGGGCCTGGCAGATGATCTTCGGCGTCGCCACAGCGCCGGCCGCCCAGGGGCAGGGGCTGGCCACCCGCCTGCTGCGCACCGTCATCGAGACGACGCGCGCCCACGGCCGCCAGGGCCTGGTGCTCACATGCCTCGATGACCTCATTCCCTTCTACGCGCGCCTCGGCTTCGCCGACGAGGGGCCGTCCACCTCGAACCATGGGGGCGTGCCCTGGCACCAGATGCGGCTCACCCTGAGCTGACCGTCCCGCCGCGCGGCTCCGGACGGGGACGTTCGACGCCGTCGGGAACAGGAATCCTGCGCTCGTACGCGCGAGACGTCCCCGGCTGTGAGAACAAGTCCCCGGCCGCACGCAGGGGTGAGCGACTAGGGTGACGGGTGTGAGCCAGTCCCGCCCGTCGAGGCCGTCCAAGCACCACGTCGAGCACTCCTCCACGTCCGCCGATCACGCAGGGGGCCCTGAGCCGTCTGCGTCCTCCAAGTCGCCTGCCTCACCCGACATCATTGACTCCACCTCGCCCGACAACGCTGCTGACCCGGTATCGAACGGCACCACCGCACCACGCCGCGCCCCCTCCCAGCAGTCCCGCCCCGGCCCTCAGGACGACATCATGCTGGCCACCGGCAGACCCCGGCAGGTCGAGCGTCCCAAGCCCCCCACCCAGGAGCAGATCCGCCGCCAACCCGGCCGCAAGGCCTGGGTCCCCAACCAGCACGGGGCCTGGTCGATGCTGGTCCTGCCACCGATCGTCGGCTGGGTCGTGGGCGGCTTCAGCTGGGTGAACCTCCTGTTCCTGCCAGCGTGGTGGGGCGGTTACCTCACCTACTGGTCCTGGTCGCAGTGGCTGCGCACCCGCTCGGCCCGCAAGCGCGCCCTCATCATGCTGCCGCTCCTGGTCTACACCGGGTGGACGGCCTCCCTGGCCCTCATCACCCTGCTCGCGGCGCCCTACCTCATCCAGTGGGCGGTGCCGCTACTGCCGCTGTTCGCCATCGCGCTGCACCAGGTGTGGCGCGGTCACGAGCGCTCGCTGATCTCGGGACTGTCGACGACGGCGGCTGCCTCCCTCATGGCGGCCGTCACCTACAGTTTGGCGGTCCGCGGTGAGGGCGGGTTCCTGGGGCTGGGGACTCCGAGCACTCCCCTGCCGGGGACCTCCCCCAACGGCGCCCTGACGGGCTGGTCCTGGATGTGGCTGGTCACCGCGCTGACGGCCGCCTACTTCTGCGGGACGGTCCCCTACATCAAGTCGATGATCCGCGAGCGCTTCAACTACGTGCTGCTGGCCGGAACGGGGGCGGCGCACGCGGCGATCGCGGTGGTGACGTTCTGGCTAGCCTCGTCGGGGCTGCTGCCGTGGGGGCATGCCGTCCTCTGGGCGGTGCTGGCCGTGCGATCGCTGGTCATGCCGCTGTGGCAGTGGAGCCTGGTGCGCAGGCGCCACCGTCCACTGCGCCCGGGCACGATGGGCATCGTCGAGGTCGTCATGTGCGTGGCCTTCCTGGTGACCATCTCAGTCTGACAACTCGGTGCGACGACGCCGTAACCGCCTCGCCCTCTCGGCTGCGCCCGCTCCGGCGGGTCTCAGTGCTCGGCGCTCCAGGCGGCCGCGGCGGCCAGGACCCTCTCGTTGTCCGATGTCGTCCCGATCGAGACCCGCACGCCCTCGCCGACGAAGGGGCGCACGAGGATGCCGGCGGCGCGGAAGTGCTCGGCCAGCGCCGCCGTCTCGTCGCCCACACCGAGCCAGAAGAAGTTGCCCTGAGCATCGGGAACCTGCCATCCCTGGGCCCGCAGGGCGTCTACGACCCGGTTGCGCTCGGCGGCGACGGTGGCTGAGCGCTCAGCCGTGCGGGCCAGCTCGGCCTCCCCCAGCGCCGCGGCGGCCGCCGCCTGCGCGGGCAGGTTGACCCCGAAGGGTGTGGACACCGAGCGGATGGCAGCGGCCAGGCCCGGCTCGCACACGAGGTAGCCCACACGCATCCCGGCCAGGGCGTGGGCCTTGGAGAAGGTTCGCGAGACCACGAGGTTGGGGGCATCGGCCAGGAGGGTGAGGGCGTCGCCGGCCTCGGGGTCGGTAACGAAGTCGAGGTAGGCCTCATCAATGAGGACGACGACGTCGCGCGGCACACCGGTCACGAGATCAGCCAGCTCACGGGCGGTCAGGATCGTCCCGGTGGGGTTGTTGGGCGTGCAGGCCATGACCACACGGGTGCGGGGGGTGATGGCCGCCAGCATGGCGGGCACGTCGTGGCGGGCGTCGGGGGTCAGCGGGACGCGCACAGCCCTGGCTCCGGCGACGGCGATGCAGATCGGGTAGGCCTCGAAGGAGCGCCAGGGGATGACGACCTCGTCACCGGGCCGGCAGACGGCGTCGAGCAGGTGCTGGATGAGGGCGACTGAGCCGTTGCCGACGACGACCTGCTCGGCCTCCACGCCCCACCGGCGGGCCAGTGCCTGCGTCAGGGTCTCGCCGGTCATCTCGGGGTAGCGGTTGACTCCGGCCACGGTGCGGGTGATGGCCTCGACCACCGACTCCTGCGGGGGGAAGGGCAGCTCGTTGGAGGAGAGCTTGGCGATCTCCACCGGGCTCGCGGCATCGGGCCGGGCCCCAGGCACGTAGGCGGGCAGGGCAGCGACGTCGGGGCGGATGCGGACCGTCGTCGTGGGCTCGTCGTTCAGGCCGGGAGCAGAGGAGCTCGGGACCGGTTGGCCGGTCGGCGGGGTCGCTGAGGAAGTCATATCCCCATCTTGGCATCACCTCAGGTTTCCCAGGCACAATGCCCCTATGGAGATCGTGGCACGAACCATCGGAAACGCGGCCGGTCTGTGGCTGGCCACGCGCCTCCTGTCCGGGCTGAGTGTGCCCGAGGGGGTGAGCACCGCCCAGATGTGGCTGAACCTGCTGGTCCTGGGCCTGGTGCTGGCACTGGTGAACTCGCTGGTCAAGCCCGTGGCAAAGTTCCTGACCTTTCCGCTCTACATCATCACCTTCGGGCTGTTCTCCCTGGTGGTCAACGGCGCGATGCTCTCCCTGACCGGTTGGCTCACCGACCACATCGCCGCGCTGGGCACCGGCGGCTCAGTGCCGCTGGGGCTGGAGGTCTCCACCTTCGGTGCCGCGGTGATCGGCTCGATCATCATCTCGGTGATCTCCTCGATCATCGCCGCGATGCTCGTGCGCAGCGAGGACTGAGGCCGACGACGCCGGAGGTGCGCCGGACGGCTCAGCTGATGCCGGCCGGCGTCGCCCAGCGTCACCCGGCGTCGCCCTCTGCCTCGCGGAGCAGACCGGCACCCGCCTCCCAGCACACGTCACCACCGTCATGACCTCACACACCTAGTGCTCGCCCGTCGACTGCGGGCTCGGAGTGGGCCGCGGGTAGGAGGGTTGCGCCGAGGGCACCTTGCCCCGGTAGGTGGCGCCGCCCTTGTAGATCCCGTTGGGGTCGGTGTTGCGCTGGACCGCGAAGGTGTACTCGGTGGTGCTCGTCCCCTGCTCGCCGGCGCCCGAGGCCCGCGAGAAGGACTTGTTCCAGTCGGCCAGCTCGGGCGCCTTGTCCTCCAACCCCTCAGCGGCCTGGGCGTAGGCGGAGGAGGCGTGCGGGTAGCCGTTCGTGCTCGTCTGGTGGGTATCGAGCATGGCGACCTGCCGGTGGGGGCCGGTGGGTGTGGGCGCGGCGTCGAGCCCGGGGACGGCGTCGCCGGTGTTCTCCAGGTGCAGGGCGTGGACGTCGTCGGGAATGTCGGCCCCCGCGGTGGGCGAGCCGGCGGTGAGGACCGTGGTGATGTTGTAACGCCCCTGGATCGCGGGGTCGGCGGCGATGTTGGAGACCGTGATCCCGCCCTGGGAGTGGCCGTAGAGGGCGACCTCCTCCCCCGGTTGGATACCGGCCTGACGCATGGCGGTGACGACGCCGCTCTCCATGGCCGTGGGCGTGCCACCCACGGCCTCAAGGTTGGTGAGCAGGTCCTGCGGCTCGCCGTCGCCGGAGGTCCAGTCCGTGGTGCCGGGGACGTAGACGACCCAGGAGACTCGGCCGTCGGCGTGCTCGACCCGCTGGATGGAGATGACCCCGGCCTCCTCATAGCCCTGCCCCAGGGAGTTCTTCGAGGACTGCACCTCCTGACAGTGGGTGATGGTCTCGGAGATGCTCTGCGGGGACTTGGCCTCCTTGCCCTTGCCGGTCATACCGGGATTCACGGCGCTGGCGAGCCCGAAGGGGTCCTTGGCTGCGGGCGGCAGCACGGTGGATCCGTTGCCGCCGACGGGGGTGACCGTGACGCCGCTCTGGGTGCCGTAGACCCCCGCCCCTATCGCGGCGGCGTTCGCGCCCAGGACCATGGCGACGCGTTGCATGGGCGTGAGGCTCTTGGTGTCGACGGTCTGCGTCCCGACGGCGACCTGCCCGGGCAGGCGCTGCTTCGCCCAGGGGTCGAGACGCTGGGAGACCTGCTGGAGGTAGGCCTGGACCGTGGCGGCCTCCCGCCCGGTCTTGGCGTTCTTCAGCCAGCGCGTCAGCAGGACGATCCTGACGAGGTCCTCCTTGACCCATTGCTCAGTGGTCGGGTCACTGAGCAGGAGCTGGAGGACCTCGACGGCGGCCTGCCCGTCTTCGCTGTCCTCCACCAACTTGTAGAGCACCCAGCCCCCCATCGTTGACGACGCCAGCAGCGCTGAGATCGTGGGGAACTGAGCAACGGCGGAGGATCCCAGCGCCAGCTGGAGGAGACCGGCGTCGAAGGCCCGCACGTCCACGGGTCCCACAAGACCATTGACGGGAGCTGCCTTCCCGTCGGCCAGGGTGTGGGCCTGGGAGCAGGCGGTGACGTCGGAGGCAATGCCGCGCAGCGTACCGGCGACAGCCTCAAGCGACCCCGGCCCGGTGGTCAACGCATCCAGGGCCTGAAGAGCGTTGGACTTCTCCAGATCGAGGCCCGCCAGGATCGGGTAAGGGATGCTGGGTGGGGATACCGGCGGAGGCGGGGCCTCATTCACTTCAGTGACCACGTTGGCAATGAGGGTTCGCGCGTCATCCAAGGAGCCTGCCGCCGAGTTGAGGCTGCTGGCCAGGGAGTCGAGATCACTCGTGTTCACGGAGACGGTTCCGCCCGACACCACCACCGCAGGGCCCCCGCTCCATATGGTCCAGCTGTGACCGCTATCCTCCGGGGCGGCCGAGGCGGGAGGAGTCTTGGGTTTCGGGGGCGGCTGGTTGGCATAAGGCGGATCCGTCGCGTGGGGGTTCTGCTTCCAGGCGGGGTAAGGACTGTCTCCGTCCATGGCGACTGGACTCATAATCAGCTCGTTCCATCCGGTGAGTTGCGTGACTCGATGACACCGACCTTGGAGGCGGCCGTGTCATAGCGCGTCGCCAACGCGGTCAGGAGCCCAGAGGCATTCGTGAGCGCCGTCTGGCAGGCGGTGGAGTCCGCCCCCACCCAGCTGGCGGGGACCGATGTGGGGAATTGTGTAACGGCGGCGTCGTAGTCCGCCCTGGAGCGTGACAGTGAGAAAGACATGACTCGACGGTAGAGAGGCCCGAAGGTGGCCGCAGCGCGGGCTTGCAGCCTTGTGGATCAGCCCTGCACTCCGGCACCTGTGGCCCCCGGTGAACCGCACGGCCACGCGACCAGTAACCAGATGAGAGGATCAGCACCGACGCCCAGCCGCCACGTCCCCCAGAGAAGGAGACCAGTACATGGATCCCGCGACGGAGGAACTCCTCTTCATGGGCATGGAGTGCGAGACCAGCGGCATCGAGGCCTACAACACCGTGCGAGACATGGAGAACCTCGATACCGAGGCCGCCGTCGAACGGACTCGCGCGATTCTGGCCTGGCTAGCCTCCCGAAATATGATCGACCTGTTCCTGGGAAATCCGTTCACGTATGAGCCTGACCCCCGCGACAGTGACCCGACTGGCACCGACCTCATCCGAGCAGACAGGCTCTGGACCATGGACGGTCCCGATGACCGGTGGCTCTTCTACGACATCACCCCCTGGGGCAGGCTCATGCTCGAGAACTGGTGGATCGCGCGCCGGAAGGCGGAGAAAGGCTCGACGAGCTGACGGTGGCCGGGCCTCGGGCCCACCTCCTCAATAAAGGACTCGGCCCGCGGTCCGGCCTCCCGGACCGCGGGCCCAAGCCTCGCGAGGTCCTCCTGCTACCCGGCTTCCCATAAGGCCGGGGAGGCGGATCCTCCTTCGCCAGAACGCTCGGTCCGGGCTCCCTAAGACCCGTTCCGAACTCGGAGACCTGCCAGTCATCGGGCTCCCCAACCCTCGTGACCGGTTCCGTCCGGCGGCAGTAACTATGTAACCGACCGATCCTGAGCGGACCCCCCGAAAACCCCTATGAACATGCTGAGAAATAGGCGCCATTCCGCCATTTCCACGTTGCCTGTGCCACATTCCGGCTGCCACCCAGGTTATTCCGGCAATTCTTCAGGACCTTTCCCAAGGCCTCTTCATCAAACCGAGGCGGGCGGCCGGCGCAGGCACACGACGGCGTCGGCCCGGCTGTCCTCCTGGCCGTCGGGCCCGGTGACCCGGCGCCAGCGCTCCTCAGCGACGACGACCACCCAGCCCGCCGTCGCCTCGACCAGG
>ERZ772924.967-NODE-967-length-13758-cov-8.862220_pt1 | contig 13758 bp, 7 predicted proteins | sample MGYA00512116_ERZ772924 | MGnify/ENA primary metagenome ERZ772924 (study PRJEB29015, sample SAMEA2737920) | human oral metagenome | biome: human oral; feature: human-associated habitat; material: dental | place: China | collected 2134 ...
AGGGATACAAATTCCAAAAAACGTATGCCTTTGCCTGGTTTGGAAAGAGGTCTATCGAACAAATCGAAGAAGACGGCATCAGCAACACCATCGGCGCGCCGGGCGTCACCGGCAACCCCTTCCGCGACCCGAAACAGCAAATGGATTTGGCGATCTACGACCACATCGAAGTGGTGCGCGGCGCAACTGGCCTCACCCAGGCAAATAGCGAGCCGGGCGGCACCATCAACGCCGTGCGCAAAAAACCGACCGACAACACGCAAATCCGCGCCGACGCCATCATTGACCGTTTCGGCAAAGTGCGCGCCACCGGCGACGTCTCCGGCACGCTGAACGAACCATGGGGCTTGCGCGGCCGCGTCGTTGCCGTTGGCGAACACGACGACAGCTTCAAGCGCCACGTCGATGGCAGCAACGGCCTGCTCTACGGCGTACTCGACCAAAAACTGGGCGACAACACCAAACTCACCCTCGGCGGCTACTACCAGAACCAGCACGACACCCCCGACCCGAACGGCCTGCCGCTCTCTGAAGATGGCAGCGACCTGCGCCTGCCGCGCAAAACCTTCCTCGGCGCCAACTGGAACGAAGGCAAATTCCGCAAACGCGGCGCCTTCCTCGAACTCGAACACGAAATCAACGACGACTGGCGCGTCAGCAGCAAACTCGACTACAAACGCACCAATGCCGGACAAAACTACGCCTCGCTCGCGGGCAGCGGCAAACCCGGCGGCGGCGCGAAAAAAGACGGCACCCTGCCGCTCGATGGCATCGAACACTACGACCACAGCGGCAAACAGTTCGCCTTCCAGACCAACCTCAACGGCAGCTTCAACGCCCTCGGCCACAGCCACGACCTCTTCCTCACCTACAGCTACAACCGCGAAAAAACCGACGTGCGCGGAATGTCGATGAACACGGGCGACGCCAAATACAACATCTACCGCTGGCGCGGCGACGAAATCCCGCGCCCGGACTGGACGCATCCGGACGATCGCAACAGCAGCAACGACTACACCACCCACGCCATCGCCGGCGGCGTGCGCATCAACCCGACCGACAACCTGCACATCCTCACCGGCACCCGCTACAGCCACTGGAAGCGCGACTGGAGCTGGGACTACGACCTGAGCGACGGCAAACCCGACACCCGCGCCGATCGCGAGCAACGCACCGAAAAAAGCCGCTTCGTGCCGTACCTTGGCGTTACCTACGACCTCGACCCCAACAACAGCCTCTACGCCAGCTACACCAGCATCTTCAAATACAACACCAACCCCGGCAAAAACGGCCAGCCGCTGCCTGCGACCCTGGGCAACAACTACGAAGTCGGCTGGAAAGGCGAGTGGTACAACGGCGACCTGAACGCGAGCGTCGCGCTCTTCCAAATCGACCAAAAAAACACCGCCATCAACAGCGGCAAACGCCTCGATGACGGCACCAAACGCTTCTACTTCGAGCCGATGACACTAAAAAGCCACGGCGTGGACGCCGAAATCAGCGGCAAACTGACCGACGCCTGGCAAATGTTCGCCGGCTACAGCTACAACACGCGCCAATACACCGCCACCGTCGGCAGCACCTTGAAAGGCGACAGCTTCAACAAACAAACGCCGAAACACATGCTGCGCCTCTACACCAGCTATCGCCTGCCGGGCGCGGCAGAAAAATGGACGGTCGGCCTCGGCATGAGCGCGCAAAGCAGCACCAGCAGCGGTTGGGACGTGAAAAACGGCGGCCACACCCTCTGGAACGCCAACGTACAATACAAACCGACCAAAGACCTCAACATCGGCGTTGCCATCAACAACCTCACCGACAAACGCTACTACGAAAACCACGGCATCCGCGCGCACGGCTGGGGCAACTTCTACGGCGAACCGCGCAACGTCATGCTCAGCGTCAAGTGGGAGCTGAAATAACCCGCTATTTACATACACCAACCCCGTTACTCTGTATGTAAACTGCCGCCAATGTTGTCTCGGCGGTGGGGCAGCCCCACCCTACAGGTTCTGCGGGCGAAGCTGGTCGGCAGCAGGCGCTGCAACCGTCGCCGAAACCCGCACCGCTACGCCCCTCCCCCGCAGGGCGAAGCCCGCAGCGGGGGAGGGTTGGGGTGGGGGTAGCGATATTTGTCGCTACACCAAGAGCGGATTGAAATACCGCCCGTTTACATACACCAACCCCGCTACCCTGTATGTAAACCACCAAACGGCTCCCTCCCCCATGGGGGAGGGCTGGGATAGCGATACTATTCCTGAAATGAGGTTCCCGGTTTTCACGTTTGTCATTCTCTCCTGCAACAGATACGTTTCCTCCCCGTGGGGGAATGGAACAGCTCGCATAGCGGGAAAGCTGGGCTGGGGGCAGCAAACAATCCGCGTCAGCGACAAACGCCACATACCATTTACATACATATCGAGCACTCAGGTGTAATGTAAACGGGATTACTGAATAATACCGTGCGCGCCGCGATTAACCCCACTCCGGGTACCCATGAAAGAGGTATTCGTCTTTTCATGGGAAGCCCCGCCCCTCCCCCACAGGGGGAGGGAGCAGACCGGTGCAGTTTCGCGCGCTGGTTGCCGTATTTCCGACAGTTTTGTAGGTCGGGCACTTGTGCCCGACGTTTTTATGTCGGCCATGAATGGCCGACCTGCGTCCGGTGTTTTTTCGGGTAGCGCGTAGGGACGGTTAGGGCGAAGCCCGTAACCGCCCCTACGGGAATCATTTATAGTCATCCACCGAAAGCCTCATACGGTGTTGCGTCGCCTCGCCGTACAAACGCGTACTGTCTTCGGCGACGCGCCTTGTCTGAAACTTTCGGTGGATGGCTATACATACACATCGAGCGTTCAAATGTATGTAAACGGATTGCTGAACAGGCAGCGAGGTCGCCGCAAGTAACCCCACCCCGGGCTTCCCATGAAAAAGGCATCCGCCTTTTTCATGGGTACCCCGCCCCTCCCCCACAGGGGGAGGGGCATAACGGTGCAGGTTTCGGCATGGGTTTCCGTATTGCACACAGCGGCGGAAGTTCCGGGAACGGTTGCAGCGGCTGCCGCCGATCAGCTCCCTCCCCCTGTGGGCGGGCAACCACGAAAATGCGGACGCATTTTCGTGGGAACCGGCGGAGGGCTGGGGTGGGGTTAATCATTGCCACCGCCAATGTTGTCTTGGCGGTGGGGCAAGCCCCACCCTACGTTAAATGTTTACGCAAGGTCGCCCGCACCGCGCCGTTGCCCGCGAGCATTTCGCGCAGGTAGCCTTCGATTTTCTCGCCGAGGCCGACCGCGTACAAATCCACGCCGAAGATGCCGGTGTCGGCGAGCAGTTCGCGTACGTTGCCGAGGTTGTCGCTGCCGACGTGTACGCCTGCCAGTTTCGCCTGCGCGCTGGCAAGCAGCGGGTCGGGGCTGCATTCAAACGGCTGGCCGTTGTCATCAACGCCAAGCAGGTAGCGGCACCAGCCCGCCAGCACCAGCGGGATGGCGGTGAGCGCGCCCGCGTTCGCGCCGTGCGCCTTGATGGTCTGGCCGAAGCGGATGGCGAGTTTTTGCGAGGTGTCGGTGGCGATGCGCTGCGGCGTGTCCGGGATGTAGGGGTTGGGCAGGCGCACGTTCACCACTTCGTCGATGAAGGTTTGCGGGTCAAGGATGCCGGGGTTGACGACCACGGGCAGCCCTTCGCGGTAGCCGACGGCGCGCGCGAGCGCCAGCAGTTCGGCGTCCTGCATTTCGGCGTGGATGCTGGTGTAGCCGAGGAGGCAGCCGTAGATGGCGAGCGCGGTGTGGATGGGGTTCAAGCAGGTGGTGACTTTCATCGTCTCCACTTTGTTCACGGTGTCGCGGTCGGCAAAGAGGACGCCCGCCTGTTCCAGCGCCGGGCGGCCGTTGGGGAAGGTGTCTTCGATGACGAGGTATTCGAGTTCTTCGGCATTGACGTAGGGCGCCACAAAAGTGTTTTTGCCGGTAACGACCGCGTCAATGCCTTCCAGGCCGTCCGCTTTGAGGCGTTCGGCGACGCCGGGGTCGGGGCGCGGCGTGATTTTGTCGATCATCGTCCAGGGGAAGGCGACCTGGTCGCTCTCCAGCCAGGCGACGAATTCGGGCGCGACGTGGCCAGCGCTTTGCTAGGCGCGGGCGAATTCCATGATGACGGCGCGCAGTTTTTCGCCGTTATGCGACATGTTGTCCATGCTCACCAGCGCCAGCGGCGCACCGCCTGCCTGCCAGCGCACGTGCAGCAGGGCGACGATGTTGCCGATGTAGCTTTGCGGGCGGGCGATGCCGTCCTTGAAGTCGGCAGCAACGGCGGGGTACCAGGCGCCGTCGCGGTCTTTAATGGCATAGCCTTTTTCGGTGATGGTCAGGCTGATCATTTGCAGGCTGGGGGCGGCGGCGATGTCGCGCAGGCGCTCGAAGTCATCGCGCATGGTCAGCGATTCGACGACGCTGGCGAGGACGATTTTGTCCAGCGTGCGGTCGCCTTTGAGGCGGACGAAGATGCTCAGGTTGTCGCAGGGGCGGTAGGCTTTTTCGATGATTTCCGGGTCGAAGCCCTCGGCGACGATGATGCCGCTTTCGGCGTCGCGCTGGTTGAGCAGGCGCTGCTGCGCGTGGGCGAGAAAGGCGCGGAAGATGTTGCCCGCGCCGAGGTGCAGCCAGCGTGGCGCGCTGAAGGTCGCGGCGCGCACGCGCGGGATGTCATAGAGCGGCAGCTGGTAACCGCGCTCCTGCCACCAGGCTTTGTCTTGCAGGGCGTTCAGGGTGAGTTTCATGCCTGCCCCCGTGCCGCTTTCTCGCACATATCCCACACGCCCTGAATGTACATGATGCCGAGCGCGCGGTCGTAAAGGCCGTAGCCGGGACGGCATTGCTCGCCCCAGATGTGGCGGCCGTGGTCGGGGCGGTAATAACCGGTGAAGCCGACGTCGTGATAAGCACGGACGATGGCGGCAATATCCAGCGAGCCGTCGCTGCTCATGTGCGAGGTTTCGATAAAATCCCCGTTGGGGAAGCGCTTAATGTTGCGGATGTGCGCAAAAGGAATGCGGTTGTGGAAATCATGAATCATCTGCACCAGGTCGTTATCCGGGTTCGGGCCAAGCGCTCCGCTGCACAGCGTCAGGCCGTTGCTGGGGCTCTCGACCATCTCCAGAATCGCCTTGAGGTCGGCGTAGTTTTTGACGATGCGCGGCAAGCCGAAAATGGAAAACGGCGGATCGTCCGGGTGAATGGCCATCTTGATGCCCGCCTGCTCGGCGGTGGGGATGATGGCTTCGAGGAAATACTTGAGGTTGCGGCGCAAATCGTCTTCGCTCACGGATTTGTAAGCGTCAAACAGCTTGTCCAGATGCGCCAGGCGCTCCGGCTCCCAACCGGGAAGCGTCAAACCGTTCGAGCCTTCTTCCACGCTTTTCACCAAGGCTTTGGGGTCCAAGCCTTCCATCGCCGAGGCGTCGTAAAACAGCGCGGTCGCGCCATCAGCCATCGGATGGAAAAGGTCGGTGCGCATCCAGTCAAACACCGGCATGAAGTTGTAGCAGACGACCTTCACTCCGTGCTTGCCCAGATTGCGCAGACTTTCCTTATAGTTCTCAATGTACTGCTCGCGCTCGGGCGTGCCGAGCTTGATCGCCTCGTGCACGTTGACGCTCTCGACGACATCAATATTGAGGCCGTACTGCGCCGCCTGCGCCTTGACCGCAGCGATGCGCGCCTCCGGCCAAACCTCGCCCGCCGCCAAATCGTGCAGCGCCCAAACGACGCCGCTCATGCTCGGAATCTGGCGGATTTGTTCGAGGGTGACGGTGTCATTACCTTCGCCATACCAGCGGAAAGTGGTTTTCATGTGTGATTACTCCTGATGGTTCGCCGCAATGGGCGGAAGTGTTAAACCAAAAATAGCGCACGCCAAACGCGGTGGCGGCCGTAGCGGCGACATATTGCCACCGCCGTCCGCCTGATGCAAGAAATGGTGAACCAATTTTTCGGTTTTGTTTGACCATTGTATTGTCCGACTCATAGGGTGCGCCTTGGCGCACCATCCGGGTGATGGCGGCGGTTTTGCGGTGGGGCAAGCCCCACCCTACGCCATCGCTCCATATGTATGACGCGGTGCGCCGAGGCGCACCCTATGGCACTTCGCGGCGGGGGCGGGGAAACCGACGCGCTATTGCCGCTGGTAAATCAGTACGGCGCGGTCGTCGAAGCTGTAATTGTCCTTGCTCACGCCCTTGGTGGACGGGTGTTTAATGCGCATCGGGTCGTCCGCCAACTCCGCTTGCAGCGTGGTCTCGTAGCTGTCGATGGTCGCCTCTGGCGGGTAGGTTTCGTAGCCGTCCGAGCTGAGTTCGATGGTTTGCGGCGCTTTTTCAAATTTCCACACACGCAGTTTTTCCGGCGGTATGGGGAAGCCGTCAATCGCCCAGAACTGGAAGGCTTCCGGCGCTTCAGGGTTGTTCTGAAATTCGGCCTGGCGTTGCAACAGCGGCAGGATGTAGTAGCGGCCGACGTCGTTGTCGCGCACCTGCTCGTCGGTCAGACCAAGGGTTTTGATGGTCTTGACGCGCAGGTCGCTGTTTAAGGTGTCAACCAGTTTTTCTTCGTCGTTGTAATTCTTGCCGTCAATGCGCGCCTTGGAGTCGCCGATGGCGACCAGTTCGTTGCTGTCAAGGTTGTACCAGATGAGCGTCGCCGTCGGGCGGTACAGTGGCTCTTTGGCGAAGTCAATGTCGCGGTTCGCCGCGTAGAATTTTTGGTATTCGTCGTTGATGCGCTTCAGGATTTCTTCTTTTCCGGTGTTCGGCGGCAGGCTCTGGAAGACGCCCTGGATGATGTCGCGGCTGACGCGCCCGCCTTTTTTGCCATCGTAGCTTTTGCCGGATTTGTCGGTGGCGCCGTCAAACACGGCGAGGTAGTGGTCGTTGTAAAACAGGCCGTCTTCGCAAACGGCGTTGTTTTTTTCGCCCGCGCCTTTTTTGCTTTCGATGAAGTAGGCGATTTTGCCGCTCTTGAGTGCCTGTTCGGTCGCCTTGCTGTATTGCAGGTCGTCTTTGGCGACGGCGGCGAGGCTAACAGCGGCGATTGTGGCGGTAAGGATGTGTTTTTTCATGATGAACTCCGGTAGGGAAAATCTTTGTGTATCTTGCCACCATGACAGGCAGCTTGCAATTATTGGTAAACCAATGCGGATTTTTGATTGACCATAATGCGCTACAGATAGTGCAAAGCCCCGGAGACGATTGTCGGATATAAAAACCGCTGGTACCATCCTGTCGCTGCCCGTTGGCTGATGGTGCGCAGTCATGCCCCGGTACGCAGAATCGAAAATTCGCCGGATTTTGCCGATGCCAACAAAGCACTGATGCGCTTTGTTTGTCCGCAAACCCTTTTTAATCAAATAGATAGTTATAAGCAAATCCCCGTGCCAACGGGGCTTTAATTTTGCCCGCCATGAAAACGCTCACCCTTGACATTGACGGCTTCGACTACAACGCCCGCGGCGTTGCGCGATGCGACGGCAAAACCGCCTTTGTCGGCGGCGCCCTGCCCGGCGAGCGCGTTGTCGCCCGCATTACCGCCGACAAAAAACGCTTTCTCGAAGCCGAAACCGTACAAATTCTTACCCCCTCGCCCGACCGCATCGTTCCCGCCTGCACCCATTACGACGACTGCGGCGGTTGCGCGCTGCAACACGCGAGCGATACCGCGCAACATCGCCTCAAAGAAAGCGTCTGGCTGGAGCAACTCGCCCGCATCGGCAAAACCGCGCCGACGCGCGCCCTGCCCGCCATCAGCGGCGACCCGTGGCATTACCGCTCGCGTGCCCGCCTCGCCTGGGACGATGCCCGCCAGGTGCTTGGCTTCCGCGGTCGCGCCTCGGCGCGCGTGGTCAATATTGAGCGTTGCCTCATCCTGCCGCAGGCGATTTCTGCCCGTCTGCCCGACATCCGCGCCCTGTGCCGCCAACTCGCGCAACAGACCGCCATTCACGGCGTGGATATTAGCGAAGGCGACGGCGTGACCGTGTTGCGCATCCGCCTGCAAGACGCCATTGGCGACCGCCTCGTCGCCGCAACTGCCGCCCGCTGGAACGAAACTGCGGCGCAGCCGTGGCAAATCTGGCTGCAAAGCGGGCGCGACCGCGTCACCAAACATCCCGCCGCCGCGCCGCCACTCGCCTACGCCTTGCCCGCTTACGACCTCACCCTGCCTTACGCGCCGGACGATTTCACCCAGGTGAACAAGGCACTCAACCGCGAACTGGTCGCCATCGCGCTCGCCGCACTGGACTTCCAGCCAGGCGAACGGGTGCTGGATTTCTTCTGCGGCCTCGGCAATTTCAGCCTGCCGCTCGCACAAAGCGGCGCGGAAGTGCTGGGGCTGGAAGGCGTGGAGGAAATGGTTGCGCGTGCGAATGCCAACGCCGCCGCACAGGGGCTTGCCGACCGCTGCCAGTTCCGTCGCGCCGACCTCTTTGCCGTCACGCCAAAACAACTGCAAGGGTGGGGCAGGGCAGGGCGCTGGTTGCTGGACCCGCCGCGTGCCGGGGCGCAGGCGCTATGCGCAGCGCTGGACACGAAACACGCACCGGCGCGCATCGTTTACGTTTCCTGCAATCCCGGCACCCTCGCCCGCGACGCCGCCATCCTCACCCAAAAAGGCTACCGCATGGAAAGTGGCCGGCTGCTGCATATGTTCGCGCAGACGGCGCACGTGGAAAGTCTCGCGGTGTTTGTGCGCGACTAGATTGACCCTTTACAAAAAGCATCTGTACATCATCGTGCAATACAAAACATTGCAGGTACCGGATATTCCCGACCATTATCCGTATATGGATGCCGGATGAGTTCAGATATGGCAAGCAGGAAAAGCCCCGTATTTGCCAGCAGCCTGCAAATCAAGCATCACGCCATTAACCCTTCATTTGGATAACCCATGCTCTGCAAAAATGCTTTTACTCTCTACTTTGGTACTGGCGAGAAATATCCTCCGTGCGCGAATTCCGCCCGATGCCGAAAAATGCATCTATACCGTCGCTTCATCGCGGCCGGTATTGCGGTGGCGGCTGGTTAATGAACGATACGGGAGGTTCGCATGTTTTTTCTTTTGTTAAGTGTCTGTTTCAGCGTGGCGGTGTCAGTGTTATTGAAACTGGCGCGGCGGCGGCAGTGGGCGCTGGCGCAGATGGTGGCGGTCAATTATCCGGTGGCAGCGGCCTTGACCTGGCTGGTGGCGCGGCCTTCGTGGGCGAACGCGGACGGTTTTTGGGCGTCGTGGTGGCTGTTCGCCCTGCTGGGAGTGTTGTTGCCGCTGGTGTTTGTGGTGATGGGGCGGGCGGTGCAGGCGGCGGGGATTGTCCGTGCCGATGCGGCACAGCGGGTGGCGCTGGTGATTCCGCTGTTGGCAGCGTTTTTGTGGTTCGGCGAGCGGTTGTCGCCGTGGTCGGTGGCGGGGATTGTGCTGGTGTTCGCCGCGCTTGCCTGTTTGTTGCAGCGCGATGGTACGGCGGAGGAAGGCGGCGGGCGGCACGCGGCGCTGTGGCTGGTCGGGGTCTGGCTCGGTTATGGTGTGATTGATGTGTTGTTGAAGCGGTTGTCGCTGGCGACGGCGGGCGCGTTTCCGGCGCTGTTGTTGTTGGTGTTTGTGCTGGCGGCGCTGTTGTCGTTCGCTTTTTTGTGGGCGCGGCGGACGCGCTGGTCGCGCGCGCCAGTGGCGGGTGGGGCGCTGCTCGGCGTACTGAATTTCGGCAATATTTTTTGTTATTTGCAGGCGCACGCGGCGCTCAGGGAGAATCCCAGCGTGGTCTTCGCCGGGATGAATGTTGGCGTGATTGTCCTCGGCGCGCTGGTCGGTGCCGGGCTGTTCCGCGAGCGCCTGCGTCCGGTGAATGTCGCCGGGGTGGTGCTGGCGCTTATCGCGGTTGGCTGTTTGGCGTATGCCAAGTTTGCAGCCGCGTGAGCAGGCGGCGCAGGCGTAGCGAGGTGTGGCGCTGCTCCCAGGCGCGCAGCAGCGGCAGGTGGATGGCGCAGGCGAGGATGACACCGCCGGCGAGGTCCACCGGGTAGTGCATCCCCAGCCAGACGCGACTCGCCATCACCAGCATGGCCCAGGCGGTGACGGCGCCGCTGATGATGAGGCGACGGCGGTTGGCGTAGCCGATGATGCCGGCGAAGAGGAGCGCCCAACTGGCGGCGAAGGTGGTGTGGCCGGAAGGGAAGCTGTAACCGGTGTCTTTGGCGCGGTGGGCGATGAGGTAGGGCGGGGTTTGATGGTCTGCCCGTGCGTAGTAGTTGCGGACGGCGTCGGCGCGGGCGCTGCGCGGCACGTTGTAGAAGGCGCGGATGCGGGCGGGGTCGTGTTTGCTGAGGACGGCGACGTAGGGGCGCGCTTCGCCAATGAGCGGTTTGAGCAGGCTTTTGCTGATTTGGGTCGCGCCGAGCGAGATGAGGACGACGAGCAGCAGCGCGCGGGTTTCGCCACGGCGGTGGCTGTAGCAGAGCAACGCGGTGAGGGCGATGATGCTGGCGAAGGCGACGGGGCTGCCCGCGGTTTGGGTGATGAGCCAGAGCAGGCGGGCAAGCGGGACTTCGTTGCCCTGCCAGTGCCAGCCGGTGAGCCAGAAGGCGATAGGGACGAGGAGGAGCAGGGCGGTAATGGTGAGGAGGCGTTTGGTCATGGTTGGTAACGGTAGGGGGGTGATGCGCGGGTATTGGTTGAGGATGTTTTCTTCCTGGGGTTCGTGGCCGATGTTGTGAATGATCAGCGGGGTGCCGTCATCGCCGCAGCGATTGTCGTCGGGAGGATGAAGGAAATCCGTAATGTTCAATAGCTGCGGAAAATCATGGGGTTGCTTCTGTCCGGTACGATTGGACGCAGTTATGATAGCAGTTTTCCCGCCTGTATCTTTTGGCTATTCAAAAGGAAAATGCGTTGTAAAGTTACGACAAGTTTTATGATTTGTAATAAAGTGGAAATATAGATTTTCTTGGGGTAAGATTGCCTTACGTCGTGCTATAGGGTTATGAATTTTAACCGTATAGCCGCGGTGTGCCGCCAGGCACGCAGGGAGAGCAGCCGCAGGATTTCTCCGCCCAGGATGGCTCTCAATCCGTTTCAATCGCCGCATCGGGTGTTTACCCGCTTGGCTTTCACTTAGTTATATTAGAGGTATATATGGCTAAACAAATCGCTTTGACGCTTGCCAGGGTTAAGGGCAGCAGCAATAGTGCAGATATTGTCGATCAGGTCAGTATCAATACAGGGAATGGCAGCCCGGTACACGTTCGCGCCGTTGACAATGTTTATTACCAGCTCACGGATTTGAGCACACAGTACGGCCCGGAAAACATCATGACCGAGCGCGTCGGCAACGATCTCTACGTCGCCTTTGAAGGCGAGAGCATCGAATCGCCGAGCCTGATTATCGACAATTACTATGGTCTCAACCCGGACGGCAGCAAGAACCTGCTGGTCGGGCAGCACGAAAACGGCTCGTTCTACCCCTACGTCCCGGAAACCGCGCAACAGGGCGATGCGGTGCATATGCTCGCCGACCACGTTGCCGCCGGACAGGCACTGGGCGGTGATTCCAGCTTTGCCGGAGTCATTCCGGCCGATAGCGGCGCGGCAGGCGGCTGGAGTCCGTGGGCAATCCTCGGTGGCATCGCCGCTTTGGGCGGGCTGACCGCAATCGGTCTCGCGGCACGCAACCACCACAGACACAAAAAACATCACGACGACGATAACCACCAGCCGAACCCGAACCCGAATCCAACCCCGGATCCGAAAACCATCGCTCCGCCGACCGTGGCGAGAGACACGGCAAACAAGGGCGGCGTCACCATCACCCCGAACAGCAAGGCGACCAGCCTGGACGTCAAATATACCGACGAAGCCGGTCATGAACACACCCTGCACGTCAGCAAGGGCACGGATGGCAAGTGGACGGCACAAGGCGGACTGCCGGACGGCGTGACCGTTGACCCGAACACCGGCAAAGTCACCCTTGCCCCGGACAGCGTCAAGGATGGCTCAAACGTCACCGCAACCAACAGCGACGGCAGCCATACCAGCATGAACGCCACCGTCATCGCCGACAACGATGCGGGCAACACTCCCAATCCGCCGAATCCCAATCCGAATCCTTCGCCGAGTCCGAACCCTTCACCCAGCCCGAACCCCTCGCCGAATCCAAATCCTTCACCGAATCCCGCAATCAACCCGCCGACCGTCGCCAAAGACCCGGCGCATCAGGGTGGCGTTACCATTACCCCGGACAGCAAGGCAACCACCCTTGAAGTCAAATACACCGACGAGCAGGGGCAACCCCACACCCTGACTGCCAAAAAAGACGGCAGTACCTGGAAATTTGACGGTACCACGCCAACCGGCATCACCATTGACCCGGCAACAGGCAAAGTGACCATTGCACCGGAAAACGTCAAGGACGGCTCAACCGTAACCGCGAAAAACAGCGACGGCACCAACACCAGTACCGATGCGAGTGTCATCGCTGACAATGACAACGGCACGCCGACGCCGCCGAACCCCAATCCGAACCCGCAAACCATTGAGCCGCCGGTAGTCGCCAAAGACCCCGCGCACAAAGGTGGCGTGACCATCAGCCCGAACAGCAAGGCGAACACCCTGACCGTTGACTACACCGACGAACAGGGACAACCGCACACCGTGACGGTGAACAAGGACGCGAGCGGCAAATGGACAGCGAAAGGCACGCTGCCGACCGGCGTGACCGTAGATGCGACCAGCGGCAAAGTGACGCTGGAACCAAAAGCGGTGAAAGACGGCAGCACCGTCAAGGCAAACAATGGCGATGGCACCAATACCAGCATTGACGCCAGCGTTGTCGCCGACAACGAATCCGGCACCACCCCGCCGGCCATTGATCCGCCGACCGTGGTTGCCGATACCGCGCACCAGGGCGGAGTCGTTATCACCCCGAACAACAAGGCAAAAACCCTGACCGTCAACTACACCGACGAACAGGGACAACCCCACACCATCACGGTAGAAAAAGACACAAGCGGCAAATGGACGGCGAAAGGCACCCTGCCGAAAGACGTTGATGTTGACGCAACGACAGGCAAAGTCACCCTTGGACCAGAAGCCGTCAAAGACGGCAGCACCGTGGTTGCGAAAAACAGCGACGGTACCAACACCAGCAACGAAGCCAGCCTGACCGCACCGGATGACGTGATCACCCCGCCGAATCCCAATCCGAACCCACAACCGGGCGACGATGCGCCGGTCGCCAACGCCGACACCATGAAAGGCACCAAAGGCCAGCCGGTTACCGTTGACGTTCTCGCCAACGACACCGACGCGCAGGGCAACAACACCATCGATCCGAAGAGCGTCAAACTGGTCGGCACCAACGGCCAGCCGGTCACCAGCCTGACCGTTGCCGGGGAAGGCACGTGGACGGTTGATGCCACTACCGGCAAAATCACCTTTGCGCCGGAAAAAGGCTTCACTGGCAACCCGACGCCGGTGCAATACACCGTAGCCGATACCGACGGCCACATCAGCAAACCGGGTACCGTTACCGTCACCTACGACGGCACCACCCCGCCGAACCCCAATCCGAACCCGCAGCCACAACCGGGCGACGATGCGCCGGTTGCCAACGCCGACACCATGAAAGGCACCAAAGGCCAGCCGGTTACCGTTGACGTCCTCGCCAACGACACCGACGCGCAGGGCAACAACACCATCGATCCGAAGAGCGTCA
>ERZ772924.973-NODE-973-length-13740-cov-8.827987_pt1 | contig 13740 bp, 14 predicted proteins | sample MGYA00512116_ERZ772924 | MGnify/ENA primary metagenome ERZ772924 (study PRJEB29015, sample SAMEA2737920) | human oral metagenome | biome: human oral; feature: human-associated habitat; material: dental | place: China | collected 2134 ...
GCAGGGATACAAATTCCAAAAAACGTATGCCTTTGCCTGGTTTGGAAAGAGGTCTTTTGAAGAACGCTGCAAAAGCGCCGGCGAGAAAATCTATCAAACGGTGGAAAATGTGGAGGGGATTACCTTGCTGAATGTTCCCAAAGAGACTCCACAAGGGGCTAGAAACGATCCGATGTGGGAAGACGCCGTGTTCTCTTGGGGAGGTCCTGAAGCAGAATATGTTAAAAAATTTTTGTATTGGGAAATCATATACGATGATAATCCTATGAGGATTGTTCAAAGCGTGGATCCCAGACCCAGCGCCCGCGAAACCCAAATCAGGCTGTGGGGCATCCGACCAATATGACAGGGTCTCAGAAAGCCTACCGTGGTTACCGCTATGCTGATGTCCAGCAAAAAGACAAGCGTTTCTTACGCTACCGCTACCCCGACGACAAAGACCGGAAAGACAAAGATACGCTGCTTGTCCAAGCGATAGAACGGCCTTCCCGCTACGCGCTGGAATATAAGCCTATTGTTGACCCGGCAGACCGCAAGCACTGGGTTGCAGGAGCAACCGTCAATGTTTATGACTTGCAAACCAATATACTAATGGCAACCAAAACGTGGTACGCCTTAAACCCGTCACAGGGACATGCCTATCAAACGTGGGAGTGGTCCAGATTGGAACATTGCCCTGCTGGTGAGGCAGATAGTACATATATTCGCCATTTTTCGAATCGTATCATTCAACCCAAGCAAGAAGATTAATCAAGTCGCAAAATTAAGAAACAACATTCCATCGCAGCAAGCATACGTTGTGTCCCGGCATAACCTAAACAAAATGCCGGTTGGCGACTTCAGCCCGGGCGTTGTGTCCGGCATTTTTGACAGGGTTAAATGCCCGACCTGCGGCAATTTGATTTATGAATAATTTTCCGCTGGGGCATGCCCTCTACCCTACGTCTTAAAAATATCGCCAAGACGGGATTCTCAAATTCCAAAAGTGCAGGCACAGGTTGCGCCCCGGCGTACCCGTAAATCATCCCTGACAGTCGCAGGTCGCCAAACAACCAGCCTGCAGCACAATCTCCCCCCATCCTTCTGCCATGCCCCTGTTATTTCCGCGCCGCATCACCCGCTTCCTCCTCTCGCTCATTTACGCCGTCTTCTTCGCCTGGGCGACGTGGATGAGTGCCTTCGTCTTCGAGTTCAACGATGAAGACCGCCTCTACTGCACGCTGTTCTGTCGCGCCTTCGCCGTGCACGGTTGCTGGCTCGGCGCCCGCCATGCGCGTTACGTCTTCCGCCGCGAATCCGTCCACCTCGACGCCGGCGGCATCACGTTTTGGCACAACGATGTGCGGCAATGGCGCGCCCTGTACCTGCCGTGGGCGGACGTGCTCGATGTGTGGACGGACAATATCCGCCTGTACCACGCCGAAGCCCGCCTCTGCCTTGCCTGGCGCGACGGCAAGCGGGTGGAAAATATCGCGTTGCGTCTGTCGCCGGGGCTTTATCGCCTGACCAACAGCAAGTGTTGTCGTAACCAGACTGCTGCCGCCCGTTTCGGGACAACAGGCGGGAATATACTTACGGGGAAGCGGGGTAATTTATGTATATCTTTGGGTTTTGCGGCTTGCTATTCTTTTTCACCCATTTCTTCCGCGGCACTTTGCAATTCTCCTTCGTGGAATTTGTGCGCCGGCGCGGCAATATAATCTATCACCGATTTATTCAAAAAAATTTCGTAGTAATATTCTTCAGAAGGCAAGAGTACCATTTCTTGTGCGTCGATCCACAGCAAATCGTAGAAGGCTTCATACAAATCTTTGCTTTCATAAACCGAAATACGGCGGGTACGCAATCCGGGAATTTGCCACGTAATATCCCGCGCCCTTGCAAGATACAATTCTGCGGTTTCTTCCAATTCTTTTTTTACCCTACTACGTTCTTCCGGTTTGATACTGCCGTTTGCAATTAGTTCATCAAGTTTGCTGTCGTCAAAAGACAGTTGTTTCATGACTTCATTGATTTCGTCTTTACTAAACTCGTCGTCGAGAAATTCCGGTGCTTCCAACTGCTCGACGATTTGCCAGAATTTTTCATCAGGGAAAATGCCGAGATGTTGTGAGCCATAATCTTCTTCGGGACCATAATCATCATAGGCTTCTTCAGAAAAAAATACATCTGCAATGGCTTTACGGCGTACGCAGACGATACGGTTATCCAGTGATTCAACCTGAATAAATGATTCGTCCCCCTGGAGCGCAGCATAAATTCTCAAGCGCTCGGCTTGCGTTATCGGCAATAGCAGCGGCGGGGAGCTGCTGGCAAAATGGATGGAAACTTCACCAAAATATTTGCGCTCATCGGAAACGCTGGCATCAACATTGAGCAAGTCAAACGGCTCCGGCTGCCCCTCTACCTGTTGCTGGGTGATGCCCAATATTTTGGCCAGTTTGGCGACTTTGGCTTTGGGAACGTTGTTTGTCCCGCTTTCCCAGCGCTGATAGGTTTGCTGACTGACACCAACTGCTTCAGCAACTTCACTTTGTGTCAGCCAGGCAAGGACTCTGTATTTTTTAAGTTTTGATTTCATGGTGATACGCGCCTCAAACCGCTCTGGTGAATAATATTCAAATTATATACACACATTCACTATGTATGGCGATATTCACAAAGTTCTGTACAAGACGCGCCACCGAAGGGTGGCGCAATGCCGTACAGGGCTCTGTGAGGATGGCTATATATAAAATAAAAAACCGCCCCGGAGGGCGGTTTTTTTCGCGGATGCCGGATTATTTGATCAGGCTGGCGAAGTAGGTCAGGGTGCGGATGAGCTGGTTGGTGTAGCTCATTTCGTTGTCGTACCAGGCGACGGTTTTGACCAGTTGTTTGTCGCCGACGGTCATGACGCGGGTTTGGGTGGCGTCAAACAGCGAGCCTTCGCTCAGGCCGATGATGTCGGAGGAAACCAGCTCTTCTTCGGTATAGCCGAAGGATTCGTTAGCAGCGGCTTTCATCGCGGCGTTGACTTCTTCGGCGGTCACTTTTTTCTCAAGGATGGTGACCAGTTCGGTCAAAGAGCCGGTGACAACCGGTACGCGCTGGGCGGCGCCGTCGAGTTTGCCGTTCAGTTCGGGGATAACGAGACCGATGGCTTTGGCTGCGCCGGTGCTGTTCGGCACGATGTTGGCGGCAGCAGCGCGGGCGCGGCGTTTGTCGCCTTTGCGGTGCGGGGCATCGAGCGTCATTTGGTCGCCGGTGTAGGCGTGGATGGTGGTCATCAGGCCTTGAACGACGCCGAATTTGTCTTGCAGGACTTTCGCCATCGGGGCGAGGCAGTTGGTGGTGCAGGAGGCGCCGGAGATGACGGTTTCGCTGCCGTCCAGGATTTTGTGGTTGACGTTGTAAACGATGGTTTTGATGTCGTTGCCGCCCGGTGCGGAGATGACGACTTTTTTCGCGCCCGCCTTGATGTGTTTTTCGGCTTTTTCTTTGCTGGTGAAGAAGCCGGTGCATTCGAGAACGACGTCAACGCCCAGTTGTCCCCACGGCAACTCTTCCGGGTTGGCATTGGAGAGGACTTTGATTTCTTTGCCGTTTACGACGAGGTTATCGCCTTTCAGTTCGGCGGTGCCATGGAAGCGGCCTTGTGCGGTGTCGTATTTGAAGAGGTGCAGCAGCATATCCGCCGGGGTGAGGTCGTTGACGGCAACGACTTCAACGCCTTTGGCCTTGTCCATTTGACGCAGGGCAAGGCGGCCGATGCGACCGAATCCGTTAATGGCTACTTTGATGCTCATAGGTTCACTCCTAGGGTTGTGGGTTGAAAAGCGGCGCGATTATAGCACGGCGACGGGAGATGCGCCCGTTTCGTTACTTTATCGGGGTTGGGTTATTTGCCGCATCCGCAACGGTTGCGGCGGTTTCGCCGTTGTCAAAAACGAGCGTTTTTTCCGGCCAGCGCAGGGCGGCGAGGCGGTAGGCGGAATGTTCGGGCGCGGTGCCGGTCGCGCGGTCACGCCAGCGGGCGCCGACGGCGTAGTCGCAGCAGAAGACGTTATGGTGCGCGCCGTGCCAATGATTGGGCGGGAAGGGAAAGAGCGGGTTGGTCTCGTCTCTCCAGCGACGCCAGTAGTGGCCGATGATGACCGGGGTGGCGTCGCGGTAGTCGTTCCACCAGGCGGCGCGTTTGACGAAGCGCCAGCGTCCGCCCGCGTAAAACGGCGCGGCGGCGAGGATTTCTGCGCCGCAGGTGAGAACGCGCACCGGGTTGCCACGGCTGTAGTAAATGTCGCGTGCGGCGGTGGCAGGACGGAAGGCGGGCGGGCGCGCCGGGTCTTCGGGGGCGTCCGCGTGGCGTGTTTCTTCCTGCCAGGCGCTGTACCACGGCTGCGCCGGGGCGTTTTCGTCCAGCGCGCTTTCCCACAGGCGGTGTTGCGCGATGAGGTCATCCGTGGCCGCCGCTTGCAGGCGGGCGACGGCGTCGCTGTCCCAGGCGGCGTGGACGATACGCAGGTCGTCGCGTTGCAAGATGAGTGGTTGGCGCTTGAGAAAGGCGGTGAGGGCGGTTTTGCGCGCGGCGGGGTAGCGCTGCCACGGCGCATAGGTGGCGGCATCGCGTGCGGCGCGGGTGTCAAAGTACCAGCCGGAGCCGTCTTTGGCGTCGCCGAGCAGCAGGTTGATTTCGTGGTTGCCGAGGATGCTCTGCACGTTGCCGCAGGCGTGTGCGTGCTGGTACCAGTCGAGCACGGCGGGCGTATCCGGGCCGCGGTCAACGAGGTCGCCGAGGAGGATGAGGTGACGGTCTTGCGGATGCGCGCCGTTTTCGTCGTAGCCGAGGTGGTGCAGCAGCGCTTGCAGCGCATCGTACTGGCCGTGAATGTCGCCGATGATGTCAAGCGCGCCCGCAGGCAGGGGTTGGATGAGGGGCATGGTGGCAGGCGGGTTGTGGGGATGTGAAAAAGGCGGGGTTGCCCCGCCTTGTTTTTTAGCCTTGCAGCCCCTGCGCCAGTGCGGCGCAGATGTCGTCCGCGTCTTCGAGGCCGACGGAGAGGCGGATGGCACCGTCGCCGAGGCCGATGCGCGCTTTTTCTTCGCCGTCCACGCGGGCGTGGGTGGTGGTGTCGGGGTGGGTGATGATGGTGCGGGCGTCGCCGAGGTTGCCGGTGTTGGAGAGCCAGTCGCAGTGGTCGATGAGGTGCCATGCCGCGTCTTTGCCGCCTTTGAGGTCAAAGCTGACCATGCCGCCGAAGCCGCCGTGCATTTGTTTGGCGGCGAGGGCGTGCTGCGGGTGGCTTTCGAGGCCGGGGTAGTACACACGGGCGACGGCGGGCTGTGCTTCGAGCCAGCGTGCGACGTGCAGCGCGTTTTTGCTGTGTTCGCGCACGCGCAGGGCGAGGGTTTCCAGGCTTTTCAGGTAGAGCCACGCTTCAAAGGCGCCGAGGCCGGTGCCGATGCCGCGCATCAGTTGGTAGAGCGCGGTGCCGTCTTCTGCGCTTTTGCTGATGATGACGCCGCCGAGCGCGCGTCCCTGTCCGTCGATGTATTTGGTGGCTGAATGCACGCTGTAATCCGCGCCGAGCTCAAGCGGGCGTTGCAGTACCGGGGTGGCGAAGCAGTTGTCCACCGCCAGTTTGGCACCGCCCTGATGGGCGATGTCGGCAATGGCGGCGATGTCGCCAATGGCGAGCAGCGGGTTGGACGGGCTTTCGAGGAACAAGAGGCGGGTGTTGGGTCGCATCGCCGCGCGCCAGCCGTTGAGGTCGGTGAGGTTTACCAGGGTGGTTTCGATGCCGAGTTTGGCGAGGGTTTTAGTGAAGAGGTTGAGAATGGAGCCGAAGCAGTTGCGCGAGCAGACGACGTGGTCGCCCGCTTGCAGCGTGGCAAGCGCAAGCGTCAGGACGGCGCTCATGCCGGTGGAGGTGGCGGTGCCGCGCGCGCCGCCTTCGAGGTCGGCCATGCGGTCTTCAAACGCCTGCACGGTGGGGTTGCCGAAGCGGCTGTACTGGAAGGCCTGTTCGCGTTCGGCAAAGATGTCGGCGGCCTGGGCGGCGCTTTCAAAGGTGAAAGAGGAGGTGAGGTGCAGCGCGGGCGAGTGTTCGCGGTACTGGCTGCGGTAGTGGCTGCCGCGGATGGCGCGGGTGGCGAAGGCTTTTTTGTGGCTCATGGTAGGCTCCGTGAAGGTTGGGGAATGGGGTGAAGGGGCTTATAAACGGCGTTTAGTGCCAGAAATCTGTTGTGGCGGCGAGGATGTCCGCAGTCGGCGTGATGGTTGCCTGCACGATGTTTTGTCCGGTTTTTTTCAGGTAGTGCTGCACCAGGTGGTAGCCACAGGCGTAGCCCGCCGCGTAGGGTAGTCCGACCGGTTCTTGTCCCTGTAAGGCGGCGATTTCGTCGCCGTAGAGGTAGGGCATCATTTTTTGCATCCCGGTCAGGGCGAGTTTTTCGTGGAATACGGGTTTGAGGGTTTGCAGCTGGGTGGTATTGGTTGCTGTAACCCAGGCGCCGAGGTATTCCGCGCCAAAGAGGTGTTCGGTAAGGCTTTCTGCCAGTCCTTCGCTGATAATCCAGTCGGCAAGGTTGGTTTTTTCCGGCTGCCATTTGATGTGCTGGAAGCGCACGTTGTGGCTGCTTTCGTGGGCGATGGCGGCGGGCAGGCGCGACAGGGTGTAGGGGTTGGGTATGAGCGACAGCATGATGTAGCCGGGGATGCCGCCGTCGCCGCTGTAGCCGTTGCCCAGCTGCAAGATGCGGCTTTCCGTTTTGCCGATGAGGATGGTGAAGCGGTAGTGGGTAATTTCCAGGGTGATGCCCGCCCGGGTAAACAGGGAAAGGCTGCGCGCAAGGGTCTCTTCGCATTGTTGCCATAGGGTGTCGTCGCTGATGGCGACAATGGCGTCGCGGTCTGCGTCGCCGAGTTCTTGCGGCATACGGTGTACCCAGCCGAGCAGCATCATGGCGTCGAAGCCGTGGGGTTGTTTGGCTTCAAAGGGGATTTGTTGTTGCCAGAATTTTTGTTTGAATGGGTGCAGGAGGTGTTCGCGGAAGTAGGCGTCTCTTGCGGCGTTCGGCAGGGTGAGTAGTGTCTGGTAGATTTTGTCGGAACGGACGGGTTCGATGTTCATTTGCAGGGCGGTGGTTATCGGCGTGTGCGCCAAGACGGGGTCATTTGACAGCGAGGTTTGTCAGCACCCCTGCCGCTCCTCCACAGGAGGGGCGGAAATTTTAACGGGAGCTTGCGCTCCCGTTGTCTGGTTATTGGGTGGATTCGAGGCCGTTCAGGGTGGGTTCTTCGACGCCGCCAGTGGTCTGTGCCGGGACGGCGTGCAGGACGCCGGTGCTTTGCGGGTCAGGTTGGGCAGCGGCGTTGTTCGTCTGGTTTTTTACGCCTTTGAGGTTGTTTTCTATCCATTTGTGCGCGTCGGCGGGCAGTTGTTGGTAGCCCCAGGTTGCCATGCTTTCAAAGTACGGCGCAAGCTGCGATTCTTTCCACATCGGCAGTTTGTCCGGGGTGCCGACCATGAATTTGAGGGCGAAGACAACCAGTGCGCCAATCAATACGCCGCGCACGGTGCCGAGGATGAGGCCGAGCAGGCGGTCGAGGAAGCCGAGGCCCGTCGCTTTCAGCACTTGCGAGATGAGCAGGTTGACCACGCCGATGAGGAAGAGCACGCCGATGAAGATGCCGCCGAAGGCCGCGACATAGGCGATGTATTTGTCTGGCAGGAATTTGCTGATGTAGGTTTCGGCAACAGGCTGGGCGAACATCCAGGCGGCGTAGAGGGCGACGCCCCAGGCGATGAGCGAGAGGATTTCTTTGAGGAAGCCGCGCATCAGGCCGACCAGTGCCGAGATGACGAGCGCGCCGCCGAGGGCGATGTCAATCCAGTTGAGGGTTTCGAGGTTCATGTGTGGGTATTCTCCGTGTGGGTTTAGGGGTTAGCGGGTGACTTGGCGGGCGTTGATGCCCATTTTGCCGAGGATGTCGATGTAGGGGTTGACGTCCGCCGCCGACAGCGGGCCGACGAAGACGCGGTGGACGCTTTTGCCGTTGACTTGTGCCAGTTCGGTATCGACCGGCCAGCCGCGTTTTTGCAGTTGTGCCATCAGGTTTTCGGCGTTTTCCTGGCTGCTGAAGGCGCCGGCCTGTACCCAGGAGCCGCCTTTGCGCGGTTTGGCTTTTTCGGGCGGCGTGATGGCAGCGGGGGCGCTGTCTTCGGCGGGCGGGGCGGTGTTTTTGGCGACGGTTTTTTGGTTGGCGGCGATTTGGGCGGCTTCGCGCGCTTTGGCCTTGTCCGAGCCGGGGTTGCTGAGTACGGGCTGCGGCGTGCTGTTGTCGTCGTTCAGGGATTCGAGGGCGAAGGCGGGCTGTGGTGGCGCGGTGTCGGCGGGCGGCGCGACCGGCGGCAGCGGCGCGGGGGTGATGGTCTGGCTTTCGCCGTTCACTTCGAGCGAGATGTCCTGTTGTAGTGCGGGCGGGATTTCCGGGGTAAACCAGCCGTCGAAGATGACGAGACCGAGGACGAGCGCGATGAGCAGGCCTATCAGGCGGAGCGTCCATTTGTTCATGTGTGTTTCTCCAGTACGGCGGCGACGGTCACGAAGGAGCCGAAGACGATGATGGTGTCCTCCGGGCGCGCCAGCGTGCAGGCTTGTTGGCAGGCGGTGTTAATGTCTTCGCATGATAGCAATTTTTCTGCGGCGATGCCTGCCTCGCGCGCGTGTGCGGCCAGCGTCGCCACGTCGGTACCGCGCACGCCGGGCAGGCCGGTGAGTATCCATTGGTCGATTTCCGGGGCAAGGTGGCGGTAGATGGCGTGGTGGTCCTTGTCGCGCAGCATCCCGCACAGCGCGATGAAGCGGCCGTGGCGCGGCATCCCGTGCAGCCAGGCGGCGAGGACTTCGGCGCTGTCGGCGTTGTGGGCGACGTCAAACAGCCAGCGCGGTTCGCCCGCGATTTGCATCAGCCGCGCCGGGTTTTGTGTGTGTATAACGGCGTGGGCGACGCGGGCGGCGTCGAGGCGCAGCCACGGGGCGAGGGCGGCGAGCGCGGCGGCAAGGTGGCCGTATTGGTGCGCGCCGGGCATCAGCGGCGGTTTGGGCAGGCGGGCGCTGAAGCCGGGGACGGTTATTTGAATGCTGTCCGGCTGTGCGACGACTTGCAGCGCGTCGCCGTAGCGGTAGGTCGTCGCGCCCAGTTCGTCGGCGCGTGCTTGCAGCGCGGCGGGCGGGTGCGCGTCAGGGAAGTACACGCGCTGGCCGGGGCGGATGATGCCTGCTTTTTCGCGGGCGATGGTTTCGATGTCGTGGCCGAGCCAGTCCTGGTGGTCGAGGCCGATGCGGGTGATGATGGCGGCGTCGGCGTCAATGATGTTGGTCGCGTCCAGCCGTCCGCCGAGGCCGACTTCGAGGACGGCGACGTGTGGCTGGCGGCGGGCGATGAGGTGGAAGGCGGCGAGTGCCGACCATTCAAAGTAGCTGAGCGAGGTGTCGCCGCGCGCCGCGTCCACCGCCTCAAAGGCGGCGACGAGTTCGGTTTCGCGTACCCAGACGCCGTCAAAGCGGATGCGTTCGCGGTAGTCGTTCAGGTGCGGCGAGCTGAAGCTGGCGACGCTCACGCCGTGCGCTTTGCACAGGCCTTCCACCCAGCAGACGCAGGAGCCTTTGCCGTTGGTGCCGGCGACGGTGATGATGTGGGCGGCGAGGCGGGGCGCGCCCATCGCTTGCCAGACGGCACCGACCCGTTCCAGTCCCAAATCCCAGGCTTTGTCATGCGCGGTTTCTTGCCACGCGAGCCATTCGTGCAGGCTGCGGTTCATGGTTTTTCTGCGGGCTCCGCAGCGGTTTCGCTGCTGTCGGCGACGGCAGCGGTGTAGTCGGGGGCGGGCGCGGTTTCTTCAACGGGCGGGGTGTCTTCGTCGTCTGCGCGCGGCAGCGGCGGCGCTTTCATCAGCATTCCAAGCAGGGCGGCGAGTTCTTCGCGCATCTGGCGGCGGTCGATAATCATGTCTATCGCGCCTTTTTCTAACAGAAATTCGCTGCGCTGGAAGCCTTCCGGCAGTTTTTCGCGCACGGTTTGTTCGATGACGCGCGGGCCGGCGAAGCCAATCAGCGCGCCCGGTTCGGCGATGATGAGGTCGCCGAGCATGGCGAGCGAGGCGGAGACGCCGCCCATCGTCGGGTCGGTGAGGACGGAGATGAAGGGCAGTCCGGCATCGCCGAGGCGGGTGAGGATAGCGCTGGTTTTCGCCATTTGCATCAGCGAGGTCAGTCCTTCCTGCATCCGCGCGCCGCCGCTGGCGGAGAAGCAGACGAACGGCGTGCGCTCTGCCAGCGCGTGTTCGGCGGCGAGGACGAAGCGTTCGCCGACGACGGAGCCCATCGAGCCGCCCATGAAGTCAAATTCAAAGGCGGCAGCGGTGAGCGGGCGGCCATAGAGCAGGCCGCTCATGGCAACCATCGCGTCGTGCTCTTCGGTTTTTTTCTGCGCCTGGCTGATGCGGTCGCGGTAGCGTTTGCTGTCCTTGAATTTGAGGAAGTCGGCGGGTTGCAGGCCGACGCCGATTTCGGTGGTTTCGCAATCTTTGTCAAAGAGTTGGGTCAGCCGTTTGCGCGCGCCGATGCGCATATGGTGGCCGCATTTGGGGCAGACTTGCTGGTGGTGTTCGAGGTCCTGCGCGTAGAGGACTTCGTTGCAGCCGTCGCATTTTTTCCAGAGGCCGTCCGGAACGGAGGGTTTTTTGTTGGAGGTTTTGATGCGCGACGGCATCAGGCTGTCGAACCAGCTCATGCTTGCTCCTGGTCAAGGTGGGCGCGGATGTCGCGGATGAAGGCGGTGGCGGTATCACTCAGCGCTTCGTTCGCGGCAAAGGCGGCGTGCAGGCGGGCGACCAGGGCGCTGCCGATGACGACGCCGTCGGCAAGGTTTGCCATTTGCCGCGCGGTGTTGCCGTCGCGGATGCCGAAGCCGATGCAAACCGGGACGTCGGTCTCGCTTTTCAGGGTGCGGATGTCGGCGGCAATCGCGTCGGCCTGCGCTTCCTGCGTGCCAGTGACGCCGCGCAAGGAGACGAAATAGAGGAAGCCGCTGGCGTGCTGGAGGATGGTCTGGCGGCGTTCGGCGGTAGTGGTCGGCGCGACCAGCATGATGGGAGTGATGCCACTCGCTTGCAGCGCGGCGTCGTAGTCGGCGAGCGCTTCCACCGGGCAATCGACCAGAATCACCGCGTCGCCGCCCGCCGCCTTGATGTCGGCCATGGCGCGGGCAAATCCGGCGCGTTCAAAGCTGTTGAGGTAGCCCATCAGCACCAGCGGCGTCTCGCTGTCCTGTTCGCGGAACTCGCGCACGATGGCGAGCGTCTGCGCGAAGGTGACGCCACGCGCCAGCGCCCGCTCGTTCGCCTGCTGGATGGTTTCGCCGTCGGCAGCGGGGTCGGAGAAGGGAATGCCCAGCTCCAGCACATCCGCGCCGCCTGCGACCAGCGCGTGCAATACGGCGGCGGTTTGCGCCGGGTCGGGGTCGCCCGCGCTGATGTAGGGGATGAGCGCCTTGCGGTTTTGCACCTTCAGCGCGGCGAAGCGGGCGGGCAGGCGCGGCTGCGGCGCGGCGGGGGGCGTTTCGGGTTCTTGTGGTTGCGACGCGAATAAACGTTGAAAAAATCGGATCATGATTGCCTCACAGGGTGATGCCGTCGCGGGCGGCGATGGTGTTGATGTCCTTGTCGCCACGGCCGGAAATATTGACGATGATGCGTTTGCCCGCGCCCAGCTCGCGCGCCAGCTTCAGCGCGTAGGCGACGGCGTGCGCCGATTCCAGCGCGGGAATGATGCCTTCGAGATGGCAAAGGTCGTGGAAGGCGGCCAGCGCTTCATCGTCGTTGATGGCGACGTACTGCGCCCGCCCCGTTTCCTTGAGCCAGGCGTGTTCCGGGCCGACGCCGGGATAATCCAGCCCGGCAGAAACCGAATGCGTCTGCGCGATTTGCCCGTCCGCGTCGCTCATCACATAAGTGCGGTTACCGTGCAGCACGCCGACCGGTGCATTGGCGGTGAGCGGCGCGGCGTGTTCGCCCGTTTCGACGCCATGCCCGCCCGCCTCAACGCCATAGAGCGCGACCGGGTCGTCATAAAACGGATAAAAGAGGCCGATGGCATTCGAGCCGCCGCCGACACAGGCGACGACCGCATCGGGCAGCGCGCCAAACTGCGCCTGCGCCTGTGCCTTCGCCTCCTCGCCGATGACCTTCTGAAAATCGCGCACCAGCTCCGGGTAGGGGTGGGGGCCGGCGGCAGTGCCGATAATATAAAACGTGTTGTCCACATTCGCCGCCCAGTCGCGCAGCGCCTCGTTCAGCGCATCCTTGAGCGTGCGGCTGCCCGCCGTCACCGGGACGACCGTCGCGCCGAGCAATTTCATCCGGTACACATTCGGCGCCTGGCGCTGCACATCATCCGCGCCCATATAGACGACACATTCCAGGCCGAGGCGGGCGGCAACCGTCGCGCTCGCCACGCCGTGCTGACCCGCGCCGGTTTCCGCAATCACGCGCGGCTTGCCGAGGCGGGCGGCCAAAAGCGCCTGACCGATGGTGTTGTTAATCTTGTGTGCGCCGGTGTGGTTCAAATCCTCGCGCTTCAGCCAAATCTCCGCGCCGCCTGCCTTCTCCGACAGGCGTTTGGCGAAATACAGCGGCGACGGGCGGCCGACATAATCGGCCAGCTCCGCGCGGAACTGCGCCCAAAAAGCAGGGTCATCCTGCGCGGCACGATAAGCAGATTCCAGTTGCAGCACGGCCTGCATCAAAGTCTCGGCGACAAATTGCCCGCCGAAGCGGCCAAAATAGCCACGGGCGTCAGGGAGAGTCGGATTCATAAACATTCCTTACGGCGGTGAAGAAAGCCTGCATTTTAACAGAGGACTTTACGCCGGGCGCGCTTTCCACGCCGCTCGACACATCCACCGCAAACGGGCGGAAACGGCGGATGGCGTCGCCGACATTGCCCGCGTGCAGGCCGCCGGCGAGGATGACGGGGCGGTCGGTTGGCGGCAGGCGCGACCAGTCAAACGCCTCGCCGCTGCCGCCCATCTGCGCCTTGCCAAACGCATCAAACAAAAAAGCGCTGCTGTCGGGATACGCAGCGAGCCACGTCACCGCGCTGGCGGCATCAGGCAAATCGCGCATCGGCACCGCCTTGAACCAGCGGCGGCCAAACTGGCGGCAATAATCCGCAGTTTCCACGCCATGAAACTGCAACTGATCCAGCGGCAGCACGGCGAGCGTTTCGCGCACGACAGCGGCGGGCGCATCGACAAACAGCCCGACCGCACTCACCAGCGGCGGCACCAGCGCCAGCAGCCGCTCCGCCTGCGCGAGGGTGACATGGCGCGGCGAGCGCTCAAAAAAAACAAAACCGAGGGCATCGGCACCGCAATCTATCGCGGCTTTCACATCGTCAGCGCGGGTCAGCCCGCAGATTTTGATTCGGGTGTGCATCGGGTTTTTGGGGTTGGGTTAGCGGGAAATATACATACACGGAAGCGCTCAAGGTGTATGTAAATCGGTATTTCTGTGCGGGGTAGGGTGGGGCTTGCCCCACCGAAAAAACGACCGCCATTTTTCACATGGCGGGTTATTCGCTACATTCATGGTGGGGCAAGCCCCACCCTACGAATATTTAGGCACTGTTTGCAATTCGGAGGATAAGCCCCTCTCCCTCTGGGACTGGGACAGCTCGCGCAGCGAGAGAGGGGTT
>ERZ772924.976-NODE-976-length-13733-cov-61.875420_pt1 | contig 13733 bp, 8 predicted proteins | sample MGYA00512116_ERZ772924 | MGnify/ENA primary metagenome ERZ772924 (study PRJEB29015, sample SAMEA2737920) | human oral metagenome | biome: human oral; feature: human-associated habitat; material: dental | place: China | collected 2134 ...
CTCGGGCCAGTCGCCGTGGTGGCCGGGGCGGGCCGGGGTGCGCTGGAGGTGGACGAGCCGGCCGTCGCGCCCTCCGATGGACTCCAGGAGCCCGGTAAGGTCGCGTCTGGTCCCGTCTGCCATGGGGCACAGTGTGCACCACCGGTGGCCGTCGGCGTCCGACTCGCCTCCGCCGGTGTCCGGGCCCGAGCGCTGCGGTCCCTCCTCGCCAGAAGTGTCCCGTGCAAATCATCCACTCGAACTGCTGCGACCTGGCAGAATCCTCCCATGGGAATGAATACTTCCTCCGAGACTCGTCAGCGGATCCTGCAGTACTGGTGGATGCTGGAGCTATTCAGCCCACAGAAGGTACCTGAGCTGACTAAGCCGTCAACGCGTCCGAAGGACCGTCAGGTCATCGACTGGCAGCCTCGGGCGGCTCTGCCTTGGGAAGTGCTGCGCCCGCCGGCTCCGGTGAGTGGCACGTCTATGAAATGGCAGCACACCATCTACCTCGGCGTGTACGACCTCGAGGATATTTATCAGGATCTGCATTGTGTCTTCGCAGAGGACCAGGATGCCTATGACGAGCGCACGGCCGGAATCAGTGCCTGTGCCGCGGTTATGCTCGACGAGCGTGGAACGCTTATGGTGGACTCTGCGACGCTCTCCTCTGCGCTGTGGGCTGTAGCCCGGATCCGGAGCACCCGTGAAGTGCCGAGTCCGCACTGGGGTGGTGGGTTCTCACAGGCCGCAGAAGAGTTCACGAAAGAGGTGGATGCCTTCGAGGGAGACCGTCGTGAGGCGGCTGGTACGGAGAAACCTCCTGCTCAGGAGGCAGACTCATTGCAGGAGCTGCTGCGTATCGCTCACAAGGTCTCGGGAATTGCCGGAGTGTCCGGACTGGCCAGTGAGCGCATCATCATCTCGTCGGTCGCCGTCTCCAGTCGTCGCACTGATGATGCGATCGCGGACATCGACTTTCTCAACAGCTTCTTCCTCGACGATCTCGCTGCCGTCACGAGAGAACTGTCAAATGGAAGTTGTCCGCCGGCACTGTCTGAGTACCTGACCGCCGACGCCAACCTTCCCGTAGGGCGGAGGAAGGACGTCATCAGGGACAACACCGTTGCCGACGCCGGAGTCCGGGTTGACAGGTTGCCGAAAGGTCGGTGGCCCTCCAATCCTGAGCACGGCCTGGCGCTGCGTCAGCAGTTCGCCGTCAACCGGGCCTTGGATGATCTGCCTGATGCAGGTGGTCTGATGGGGGTCAACGGACCGCCCGGTACTGGCAAGACAACGATGCTGCGCGACATCCTTGCCGGCAATGTCGTTGAACGTGCGCGGCGCCTCGCCGAATTGGAGAGCCCAGACGACGCCTTCACCACGACCACGCACTGCTGGCAGTCCGGTGATGGCTTCCGACGTGAGGTGCGTCAGCTCCAGCCGACGCTGACTGGATTCGAGATGGTCGTCGCTTCAGCGAACAACGCCGCTGTTGAGAACATCAGCGTTGAGATTCCCGCCCTTGGTGCGATCGATGGCAAATGGCGGGGAGACGCCGACTATTTTGCTGACATCGCCTCCGCGACTCTGGCGGCCTCGGAGGTCGGGGAACAGAAACGTGAGGATGCCGAGGGAACGGAGCGGAAGGCCTGGGGCCTGGTGGCGGCTCGACTGGGCAACAAGCGGAATCGGGGAGCCTTCCGTTCAGCCTTCTGGTTTGACATCACAGGCCGGGACAAAAAACCCGTTCCGGGAACTGCTCCGCGCATGCAGACACGTCTGAATCAGTGGCGTGACGGAAAGGTGTCATATAAAAGCTGGCCTCAAGCACGAGAGGACTTCCGTCGGGCCGAACGGCATGTCGATGAGCTCCTCGCTCAGCGGGAGGCGGCTCAGTGGCGAATAGAACGTCTCAAGGCTGCCCTCAGGGAGGAACCGGAGCTCGCTGCGCAGGCTCAGCGCCTCACAGTGGCGGCCACCGAGGCTGCGGACGAGAGGCGGAAGTATGCGAATATCGTCGAGCGTGCGCAGACGGAGTACTCCGAGGCTGGCAGCATCCGGAACCGGCACGCGGAGACCAGACCCGGGGTGCTCGAGACACTCTTCACCTTGGGGCGAGCTGCTCGCGAGTGGAGGGAACGGTTGGAGCCACTCGAGGAGCAGTTGCGGACAGCGGAGCAGAACTGGCAGCAGGTGCGTCAGTATGCGCAGTCCCTCGACGAGCGAGCGCGGTACATCTCTGGTGAGTTGGCAAGCACTGAGAATCGACGTAAGTGCCTCTCCCAGGAAGTGGCCGACCTGCGCCAGCAGGTGTCGGAGGACTACGAGCGTTACGGGCGCGGGTATCCGGAGGAGGATCGGGACAGAGAAGACCGCGAGAAGTATGCCCCATGGCTCGACGCAGAGCTCGATGAGGCTCGGTCCGACCTGTTTCTGGCAGCGCTGAGGCTCCATGAGGACTTTCTGGCCAATACGGCCGGGGATATGGTGAAGGGGCTGCGTGCAGCTGTTGAGGTGGTTGCCGGTGCATACCCGCGTAACCTGGAGCCCGAAAAAATACGTGCAGCGTGGCAGACCTTCTTCCTGGTCGTGCCGATGGTTTCGACGACTTTCGCTTCCTTTGGGCGCATGTTCGCAGGACTTGGTCCCGAGTCTCTCGGATGGCTACTTATTGATGAGGCCGGGCAGGCCTGCCCGCAGTACGCCGTCGGAGGGATCTGGCGCTCCCGGCGGGTCGTCGCCGTTGGTGACCCGTTGCAGTTACAGCCGGTAGTGACGATGCCGCGTAAGGCCCAGTATGACATCGCTGCTGCGTTCGGTGTCTCATCGGTCTGGATCCCGCCGCTCGCCTCGGTCCAGACTCTCGCTGACCGCGTTTCACACCATGGGACCACTCTGTATCACGGAGAGAAGCCCATGTGGGTGAGTGCGCCACTGACGGTGCATCGTCGATGCGACGATCCGATGTTCAGACTGTGTAATGAGATCGCCTACGGGGGCATGATGGTGAGCGGCGTTCAGCGCCGCCTGGATGATCCCGATCGCCCCGATCTTTTTGACGGGCCTCGTGAGCAGAAGGTATCACCGAGCCGTTGGATCGATGTCCCAGCAAGAACGCCTGGCACACATCTTCAGGACAATCAGATCGAGGAGCTGCGCAAACAGATCGATCAGCTCCAGGCTCAGGGTGTTGCCATGTCGCAAATCATCGCTATCTCGCCATTCCGGGTGGTGGCTAACGCGTTGGGGACCCTCAAGGGGAGATACCCCGGATTGCGCGGCGGTACGATTCATACCGCCCAGGGCCGGGAGGCGGATGTGGTCTTCCTTGTTCTGGGCGGCGATCCAGCCGCTCCGGGGGCGAAGGCCTGGGCCTCGTCGACCGTCAATCTCGTCAATGTCGCCGCGAGCCGAGCGAAGCGTCGTCTCTACGTTATCGGTGACCGCACCGCCTGGGCGCAGTATCCGTATTTCGCGGACCTCGCCTCTGCACTCGCCCCGGAGCTTCAGCAGGCCGTGGATACGGTGGGCTGAACGAGAGCACCGACAGGACTGGAAGGCGCAAGGTGTCGTTGGAGATCCAGTGAGACACCGTTCTCCGATTGCCTGCACCCCGGTTGTCGTGGTCCTACCTTATGTCTCCCGTTCGAGGGGTAGGGGGCGAACGCGACACCCACCCCACGACCGCGCGCGGCTGACGATGATGAACGGCCTCCCCCACCTGGGGGAGGCTCCCGCGCAGGCGCCCTCAGTAGGGTCGGCCCATGTCCGACGTCCCCGTCTCCTCCAGCGCACACGCCCGCAAGGTGCAGATCCTTGTCTGGAGCGGCACCGCCTCGATCACCGTGGTGCAGACGCTGCTCGCCCTGATTGTGTACCTCAAGCTGGAAGGCGGCTCCACGGTCGTGCCGGGCCTGGACCGCTGGCAGGTGTTGTATGCCGGACACGTACTCATCTCCCTGACCTGTCTTCTCCTCCTCATCCCGGTCCTCAGAGGACCCCGCCCGTCGTTGTCGATCCTTATCGTCTTCCTGGGGCTCATCCCCACCTGGCCGCAGGTGGCGGCTTCTGTGTCTGCGACCGTCATCGGCATGCGTAAAGGGGCGAAAGCGATACCGGTCGTGGTGGCCGTCATGGTCGTGGGTGTGTCCATGTCTCCGCTCCTCAATCCGATTCGCGAAGAGGCCACGCTATCGGCCGTCGCCTCATACGCAGTCAGTAGTCTCCCGATCTGCATCGTCTGCGTCATGCTGGGCGTCAACCTGCAGGCCCGTGAGGAGCTGCTGCGCTCGGCCTCCCGCGAGGCCCGCCTCATCCGCACCACGCAGGAGGCGCGCATCGCCCAGAGCCGCGCCGAGGAACGCGCCCGCATCTTCCGCGAGATGCACGACTCCCTCGCCCACCGCCTCTCCCTGGTCTCCCTCCACGCCGGCGCGCTTCAGACCCGCACCGACCTGGATCTGGGCAGCGTCAGCAAGATCGCGGGCAGCATCCACACCCTCGCCGCCGACTCCGGACGCGAGCTGCGCCAGATCCTCGCTGTCCTGCATGACGACGGTTCCGCTGACGGCGCCCGCGCCACCTGGTCCGATGTCGAGGACGTCCTGTCCTGGGAGCGGGAGGCCGGCCAGGAGATCGACCTGCACCTGGCCGGGTCCTGGGCGGATTTCTTCGAGGCCGCCGACGCCCGCAGCCGACACGCGGTCCTGCGCACCATCGAGGAGCTGCTCACCAACGCCCGCCGCCACGGAACCGGCGGCGTGGTGCGGCTCGACTGTGAGGTCGAGGCCTCCGACGGTCCCGGCGACGACGGCGCAGCCCTCGTGGTGCGGTGCGTCAATGACTGCCCGTCCACGCCTCGGCCGGCGGCGCCCGGCGGCGGCCTGGGCCTGGAGGGTCTGCGCGAGCGGCTGCGGCTTCTCGGTGGCGAGCTGCACGTCTCGCAGCGCACAGAGCAGTTCATCGTCATGGCTGCTGTCCCCGCCCACCCCGACGTACAGTAGCCTCCCAGGTAGTTGAACAAGCAAAGGAATCGGCATGGACTCACCGCAGCGCCGTGTACGTGTTGTCATCGTTGACGACGACGCCCTTGTGCGCGCCGCCTTGCGTCTCGTCCTCGAGGGCGACTCCGGCGTCACGGTCCTTGGCGAGGGGGCCGACGGGCGCAGCGGCTACGACGCGGCGCGCAGTCTGCGCCCCGACGTCGTCCTCATGGACCTGCACATGCCCGGCACCGACGGCGTCTGGGCCACCGCCCAGATCGCCGCCGACTGCCCTGACACCAAGGTTCTCGTGCTGACCGCCTTCGACACCGACGCGATGGTCGCCGCCGCCCTACGCGCCGGCGCCACCGGCTTCCTGCTCAAGGACAGCGCCCCCGAGATCATCTTCCGCGCCGTGCACGCCGCCGCCGACGGCCAGCGGGCCTTCTCCGGCTCCGTCCTGGACCGGCTCGTCGAGGCCGCCGTCGAGGCCACCCCGCAGCGCCGCGCCTTCCCCGAGACCGTTACCGACCGGGAGCGTCAGGTCGCTCTGCTCGTGGCTCAGGGCCTGGGTAACGGTGAGATCGCCGAGGAGCTCGTCGTCGGTGCCAGCACCGTCAAGACCCACGTCTCCGCCCTGCTGGACAAGTTCGGCGTCTCCAACCGGGTCCAGCTCGCCGTCGCCGTGGCCGAGTGCACCGTCGACGACGTCCCTCGCTGAACCTGCTGCCGCCGACCCGACGACACCCACTCCCGCCCAACAGACTGGGACCTCGGACCACTCGCCAGGAGTGAGCCCGAGGCCCCGAAGTGTCCCGCACGTGCGGTGCTGTCCGTCAGCCCTCGGCTCCGCCGGCGGCCTGTTGGGGGCCGGCGTCGCAGGTGGTTCCCTCTGCCGGGACGGTTCCGTTGACGAGGAAGTCGATCATGGCGGCGCCGGCACAGCTGCCGGAGGCGCCATGGCCGTAGCCCTTGACGGTGAGCAGGTGGCCGTTGTCCAGCTGGTCGGTGAGGCTCTGGGCCCAGGGGTAGAGGGTTCGGGAGTCTCCTGTGGTTCCGATGACGAGGATCGGGGCAGATCCCTTGGCATGGGTCTCCTGGGGTGGGGTCTGTGCCCGGTGCCCCCAGCCTCGGCAGTAGGCCTCCATAGCGTTCGAGGTGCCGCCGAAGAAGGGGTAGCTCTTCTTCTCGGCGGCTGACTGCGCGTCCCAGTCGGAGGCGGTGCCGCCCGTGTCCGGGTAGTCGTTGCAGATGACCGCGCCGAACATGACCTCGCTGTTGGCGCTGCTGACCGCCTCCTCGACGGTCGTCTCCGGCGACAGGTCGGGCACGCTCTGCTTCGCTTTCACCATGAGGGTGCCGTCACGCTTGTTCATGGCCGGGTTGAGCATGGCGGTCAGCGCCTCCCAGTCCGGTTTCTCGACGGCGTACTGCTGGACGATGGCGGTGGCGTCTTGCGTGTTGACGGTGACATTGGAGTCCGGCGCGGTGAGGGGATTCTTGTCCAGGCCGTCCACGAAGGTCGTCAGCTGGGCGACCGCCTCGTCCGTGGAGCCGGTCAGGGGGCAGCCGTTCTGGGCCTGGCAGTGCTCCACGTATTGGCGCAGGGCACCTTCCTTGAAAGCTACTACCTCGGCGTCGCTGTCGGTCCGGTACCGCGACGGGTTCATGGCCGCGTTCAGGACGGTGCGTCCGACGTGGGCGGGGAAGAGGTCGGCGTAGATGGCTCCGATGTAGGTCCCGTAAGAGGTGCCCAGGTAGTTCAGCTTCGCGTTGCCGTTCGTGGCGCGCAGGATGTCCAGGTCGCGGGCGACGTCGCGGGTGCCGACGTGGTCGAGCAGCTCGGGGACCTCGGAGTGCTGGGCGCATCTGGCGGCGTTGGCCGCGCCCTGGTCGATCTTGTCCTGGGCCGGAACGTTCTTGGAGGTGACGCCTTTAAGCGGCTTCATTGGGTTGGTGCTGCCGTCGTCAGGGGCTGCCAGGGACTGCTTGATCTCGTCATCGGTCCAGCAGGTGATCGGGGTGGACTGTCCGACTCCCCGAGGATCGAATCCGATGATGTCGTAAGCACCGCGAAGCTCCTCGGGCATAGCGGCCGGGTCCTTCACCGTCTCAATGCCGCTGGCGCCGGGGCCTCCTGGGTTGGTGAACAGGGAGCCGTACTCAGCGTTGCCGTCAGAGGCGGGGAGCTTCTTCAGGGCGATCGTGATGGTGCGGCCATCCGGGTGCTCGTAGTCCAGGGGGACGGTGACCGTCCCGCATTTGAAAGGGGCGCCGTCCGGGCAATCCTGCCAGTCGATGCTCTGGCTGTAGAAGTTCTCCAGCCCTCGGGGAATGTCGCTCTGGGAACCGTCGCTGGAACCGCTGGCAGGGGCGGTGGGCGTGGGTGCGGATGTGGGTGGTGTGGTGCTGGCGGCGGAGGCCTGTGGTTGGCAGGCCGTCAGGGCGGTCGACAGCATCAGTGCTGCCAGGACCGCGCCCGCCTTCCGCGCGGTGAGGGGTATCGGTTTCATAGGGCTTCTGCTCCTTGGGGGCTGGAACGTCTTCGGTCTCTACCTGCCGCGGGCAGAGGTGGCCGCGGGCGGCGCGATGCCTCGTGTCCGACTCATTCCCGCTGGTAGGTTTCGCCCGGGCTGCGCCCCCGCGGCGCCCGGACACTTGCGACGTTAAAGGCGCGGCGGTGTCGGTTTCCTCGACCATCGGGAGGATCTTGGAGGCGCCGGTTTGCGACCCCCAGGTAGATGATATTGACCTCCCGGAGGAAAACGGACGAGGTCCGTTTTCGTCCTCCGGGAGGTTGACGCGTCCATACCTTTCGGCACGCGGCAGGCTACGGCCGTACGGTGGGCGTGCTCGCGGCTGCGCCGTCCTAGGCCGTCGCGGTGGCCGGACCTGCAGCGCTGTCGAGAGCGGCGTCAGGTCTGCTGCTGGTCCGCGCGGTGGTGCGCTGGGTGCGTCGGGAACCTGCCTGCAGGAGCACGAGTGCCAGCGGCGCCACCGGCACGATCGCGAAGAACACGGTCGCCCACACCGCGCCGAGGCTGAGCAGCTCGTGGATGAGCAGGACCGTGGGGGCGAAGATCACCACGATGATGAAGGCCGCCAGCGCCCCGACCACCGGCCGCATCCGCTGTGGCGCCAGGGCGGTCAGCGCCAGGGCGAGTGTGGGGAGGACCAGGACGTAGGCAGCGCCGGGCAACAGCACCATGAGCGGGATGCAGGCTGCCGCCAGCAGGAGCAGCACCGCGGCGACGGCCTCCTGCCCGAGCCCCTCCTTCCAGCGCCGCACCACGAAGCGCACGGTGAGCCCAACCCCGATGAGGGCTCCGCCGGCGAACATCCACGGCAGTAGCGGGTTCGGTCCGAGTCCGCTCTCCGGCGCCCACTTCATCGCCATGGCCCCGAGCTGCACCAGCCCCGCCGCGGCGGAGGCGAGTGCGGATCGCCACGTCAGGCCCCACACGGTCCCCAGGACCCGCTTCCAGCGCAGCGACCTGGCCCGCATTGCGACGGCGCCGAGTGCCGCGATGACGGCCAGGCAGCCCAGCCCCGTCCCGACCGCGGCCGGGTAGCGCACCGTCAGCCCCCGCCACAGCTGGAAGAAGTGGAGGTCGCCGTCGGCCGTCAGCGTGGGGGCCTGCCCGTCGAAGGCCCAGGCCCGCGTGAGGCTGAGGACCTGGTCGCCGTAGTGCTGGAGGGTCGAGTGGTCGACGTAGCGCGGGGCGTCGGTGGCGTGGTGGTAGTGCTCGGCCTCTCCGATCGCCGCGATGTTGAGCACCGTGAAGCCCTTGGGGATGAGGACATTCATGTCGGTGCCGTTGGGCATGCGCGCATACAGCGAGGGGAGCAGCGAGCTACTCACGGGCTGCTTCACGTGACTGAGGAAGTAGCCGGCGACGGCGCTGTTGTTCGGAGAGGTCTCGAACATGAATGCCGGGCCGCTCGTGCCGCGGGCCTCGAGGTTGAGGACGAGGTCGACGTTCTCGTAGTCGGCGCGGTGGTGTTGCATCTCGTTGCGGGCGCCGATGAGGCCGATCTCCTCTGCGTCGGTGATGACAATCTTCAGCGAGTTCTCCGGCTGTCGCCCTTCGGCCTTGAGAGCCCGGAGCGTCTCGACGATGGCGGCCACGCCGTAGCCGTCGTCGGATGCCCCGGGAGAGGTGCCGTCGGTGATGTGCTGATGGCCGTTCTCGTCCGCCTCGACCGTGGCCGAGTCGTAGTGGGCCATGAGCGCCATGGTGCGCTCGGACTTCCCCGGCACGTCGACGACGATCGTCTCGGCCGGCGCGTCCTTGACCGCCGCCTGCTGCTCGGTGGACAGCATGTCGAAGGTCTCCTTGTCCTCCGGGATGCTGAAGTCGAACAGTGGGTCGGAGTGCACGTCGGCGGTGTAGCCGAGGTCGGTGAACATGCCGATGACGTCGTCGCGCGCCCGGTCGTGCGCCTCGCGGCGCAGGACACTGTGGGGCTCGTCGGCGAGGCGGTTGATGGAGGCCATGGCGCGCTCGGCGGAGAACTCGGTGGGGCTGGCGGTGGTCGGTGCGGGGGAGGGCAGGATGAGGACGCTCAGGCCCGCCACCAGCCCCAGCAGGGCGGCGATCGGGGCCAGTAGGCGCCGGGAGAGATCGGGTACGGAGAAACGGTGAGTAGTCATGGCAAGGAACCTAGGAACTCGAAAATGACGTGTTGATCGGTCGAGAGGTCGAAGTTGGTGGTCTTCAGGTGGAAGTGGGCGGGGCTCGGCTCCCCCACCTGGGGGAGGGCAACGGTTGAGAAAGCATCGGGCCGGCCGGTTCAGGCCTTGGGCCAGCCGACGATCAGGCAGACGGCGACGAAGGCGACAGTCAGTGCCAGCTGTGTCCAGCCGAGCCAGGCCCGGCGACGTGGCAGGGTGGGCAGGTCCGGCCACAGCGTCATGCCCCGGACGATCCCGTACAGGCCGGGCAGCGACGCCACCGCCAGGATCCAGGTGGGCACGTGCGCCCAGGGCCCCGAGGCCGCGGCCGCCGCCAGGCAGGCGAGGAGTGCGGCCACGCGGCAGATCACCGCCATGCGGCTGGGTGCGCTCGCTGCGCGGGCGGCCGTGTACAGGCCCATGACCAGCGCCAGGATGGTGAAGATGCCGAGGATCATGCCCTGGAGCAGCATCTCGGCCGGCACCGGTAGGTGCGCCGTCGAGATCTTCTGCCCGTCGGTCAGGAGCGTCGCGGCGAGCGCGGCGGCGGTGCCGTCCGTGTTCTGGTCGGTGTAGACCATGACGGCCTTGCCCGACTCCTTGTCGATGGCCAGGTGCGTCATGTACTCCATCGTGGTGCCGCCGTGGCTGATGATCGTGTGCCCGTCGACGACGTCGGTGTACCAGGTGTAGCCGATCTTCTCGCCCGGCAGCTGGAAGCCGGCCAAGACCTCCGCGGGCCACCGAGCCTCCTGAGGAGCGACCCCGCCGGGGACGGTGTCGGTCAGGACCGCCTGCGCGTAGCGGGTCATGTCTTCCGGGGTGCTCCACACCCCGGCGCCGGCCGGGTTGGAGGCCGTGCCGCTGAGCGACTGGCCGCGGCGCCCATTGGCCTGGACCCCGTGGATGGCGCCGTCGGGAATCTCGGACTGGTTGGCGGTGAGGGTCGTGTGCTCCATGCCCAGCGGCGTGAAGAGCCGCTCCGAGATGTAGGACTTCCAGGAGTCGGCCCCGGCGGCGCGCCTGAGGGCCCCACCCAGCAGCGAGATGCCCAGGTTGGAGTAGGCGAACTCGCCGCGCTTGCCCATCTCGGTGGTGCGGGTCTTCTCGATGAGCTGGTCGGTGCTGTCGGTGAAGGGGTTGAGCCCCAGGATGTTTGCTCGCAGCACCCACCTGCTCTCATCCTGCGTGGGGATGCTTGGGAGACCGGAGCGGTGCGAGGCGACCTCCTCCAGGGTGGCCTCGCCCGCCGGGGTGCCGGCGAGCTCGGGCAGGTGGGTGGACAGCGGGTCGCTCGCCTTGACCTCGCCGCGCGCGACGGCATCGGCCAGGAGCTGGCCGCTGAAGGTCTTGGTGATCGAGCCGATCTCCATGGGGGTGGTGGACGTGTACTGCTGGCCGGAGGCGGCGGTGCCGATGCCGGCGTGGCGGGCGCCCTCGGCGGTGATGACGGAGACGTGGATGCCGCGGGCCTGGTAGTCGTCGGGCAGAAGGCTGATGACCTGCTTGGCCAGGTCCTTGTCGCCGGTGATGGAGGAGGTGTCGGCCTTCGGTGCGTGCGGTCCGGCGGCGAAGACCACCAGAGCCAGGCAGGCCGCCAGGATCGCGCAGGCCCAGCGGGGGAGGAGGCTGCGTGACGGCCGGATGGGAGATGTGGGTCTGACCTGCGGTGATGGCGGCTGGGGACGGGGAATTGGAGAGGTCGCGGTGCTCATGGGACCAGGCTGTCCTGATGCTCTCACCGGGACGATCCAGCCAGCCAGTCAACTCATGTCGGGCCACCCCGACAAAAGAATGTCGGCCGTCGAGCAGGTCGGGGCATCTACCCGCAATGCGGGTAGGCAATCTCCGAGTCGGGCGAGTGTGGTGACTGTGATGCCGGTGAGCGCTCCTCGAGGAGCCCTTACCGGCCGAGAGGCCCGAGATACTCCTGGCGAACGATCGCGGCTCGGGGTGATCCTGCCCCGTCTTTCGCGCGACGCCCTTGCTGTCCGGGGGCCACAGTCTGATGGCTGCGACGGTTGTCCACAGGGCTCCGGCAAGGTGTTGCGTCCATTCCGCCGGTGAGCGGCAATGGGCTCCATGAACGCCATGGACGCTGATCTTCTCACCGTTGTTCGTGGCTGCTATGGCGCAGTGCGCATTCGGGATCTTGAGTTGACTCGCACCCAGCGCCGTCATGTCGCCTCGCTTGTGAGAACCGGTGAGCTCATCGCCCATGAGCACGGTGTCGTCAGTCTTCCAGGTGCTGAACGTGCCGTCGTTCTGGCTCGCATTCACGGTGGGCTCCTCAGCTGCCAGGCAGCCATGCGCTACTACGATCTTCCGTTTGCAGAAGGATCTGAGCAGGTTCACCTCGTGGTTTCGGATAGCGGACGATTCGCAGCCGTGGGACGTGAGGTTATCCATGTCGATCGGAGCCAGGGCTCAGCATCTCCGACTCGTTTCCCCGTACAGGCACTTCCTGAGGCTCTGGCGCGTTTTCTGCGCTGTCACCTCCAGGACGACTCCCCACTCATCGCTCTCGATGCGGCACTTCACAACGAGCGCGTCACTGCCGAGCAGATTCGCAATCTGCTTCGTGGCCCTGGCTCGGCTCGGGCGCTCGCACGACTCGATCGCGCCAGTGACCGGGCCCGTTCCCCGTTGGAGACGTTGGCGCGAATGGACCTGCATGCTGCAGGACTGAGCTTCGAGGACGGGGTGGAGATTGAGGGCGTCGGCGAGGTGGACCTGGTGGTCGAGGGATGGGTGGTCGTAGAGCTGGACGGCTACACCTACCACTGCGACGAGTACCAGTTCGGCCTCGACCGATGGCGTGACCGCCGGCTTGTTGCCCGTGGCTTCCTGCCACTGCGCTTCACGAGGAAGGATGTCTACGCGCATCAGGTCGTCCCGGACGTGCAGAGGGCCTTGGAACGGTGGGGAGTGTCCAAATCGGTGACAAAGGCGGTTGCAGGTGCTGAGCGCGCTTGACAAAACCGTATGATTCCGCGGTTCGTGTGGCTCGGCGAAAAGTGGTTGGGCTCCTTTGTCTCCGATTTGGACACAATGCTCGGGCTACCAGGGCGTGATGTCTCTGGACATGGGTGACAGTTCTGTGTCAGGACATCGGTGATGCTTCGATGGGTCCTGGAGGCCACAGGCTGACGGATGTGTCAGTTGTCCACAGGGCGCCGGAGTCGGGTTGCGCCCACTCCGCAGGCGGGCGGCAATGAGTCCCGTGAACACTGTGGACACAGACCTGCTCGCCGTTGTTCGTGGCTGCTACGGCGCGGTGCGCGTTCGGGACCTTGACCTGTCTCGCACTCAGCGCCGTCATATCGCCTCTCTTGTGAGAGCCGGTGAGCTCATCGACCATGAGCACGGTGTCGTCAGTCTTCCGGGGGTGGAACGTGCTGTCGTTCTGGCGCGCATCCACGGTGGACTTCTCTCCTGTCAGGCCGCTATGCGCTACTACGACCTGCCGGTGACACAAGGGGCCGAGCAGGTTCATCTTGTGGTCGCGACAGGTAGGCGATTCTCAGTTGTTGGGCGGGAGGTGCTCCATGCAGACCGGCATCGGACTCGGTTATCGCCAACCTCTTACCCGGTGCAGCCACTTCCTGAGGCGCTGGCTCGTTTTCTGCGCTGCCACGTTCAGGACGACTCCCCACTCATCGCTCTTGACGCAGCACTTCACGATGAGCGCGTCACTGTCGGACAGGTTCGCGACCTGCTTCGCGGCCCCGGTTCGGCCCGTGCGCTCGCACGGCTCGATCGTGCCAGTGACCGGGCTCGTTCCCCGTTGGAGACGCTGGCGCGAATGGACCTCGAGGCTGCAGGACTGAGCTTCGAGGACGGGGTGGAGATCGAGGGCGTCGGCGAGGTGGACCTGGTGGTTGAGGGATGGGTGGTTGTGGAGCTGGACGGCTACACCTACCACTGCGACGAGTACCAGTTCGGCCTCGACCGATGGCGTGACCGCCGGCTTGTTGCCCGTGGCTTCCTGCCACTGCGCTTCACGAGGAAGGATGTCTACGCGCATCAGGTCGTCCCGGACGTGCAGAGGGCCTTGGAACGGTGGGGAGTGTCCAAATCGGTGACAAAGG
>ERZ772924.982-NODE-982-length-13646-cov-2.348760_pt1 | contig 13646 bp, 7 predicted proteins | sample MGYA00512116_ERZ772924 | MGnify/ENA primary metagenome ERZ772924 (study PRJEB29015, sample SAMEA2737920) | human oral metagenome | biome: human oral; feature: human-associated habitat; material: dental | place: China | collected 2134 ...
CTTCTTTCTTTTCTTCCTTCTTCTCTTCTTTCTTTTCTTCCTTCTTCTCTTCCTTGCGTTGTTCTCCGCCACCGCCACCGCCATGCCACTCGTGGCGTTGTTCTCCGCCGCCACCGCCACCACCGCCTTGGTGGACAGTTCTACTTTGCACCACTTCACCTTCTTCGTTCACTTGGATTTCTATCAGGTTATCACAGTCAGGGTCGATAACCATACGATGCTCTACATTCTGATGATCAGTGTAGCTCGCTATCAGCACGTCTTTACCCCCCGAACGAACGATTCGATTACCGCCAGCCAACAAGACAAATTCTCCATTGTTCGTACGGCTGATACCCAAACTCTTATACACCGTCCCTTCTTCAAGAGTTGCATGCTGATAGTTAACCTTGCTCTCCACCTCTCGGAAAGCATTCAGTACATTAGCCCTGGCTTCGTTATCATCCTTCAAATGATCGGCAAAGTCATTGACATCGCCATTATAGCCATTCTGTTCCAGTACGTCCTGCGGTAGGAGTGCCACCGACATACCGGCCAGCTGCTCCGGGGTAGATTCACAGCTCTCCATGACATGCTTGGTAATAGACTCCTGACTAGAAGTATCAATCTCCCCGGTAAAGGATGAAGCCGTCTTCTTAAAGCTACAGTCATAGGTGCCATCACCGTTGTCATGCCCCCACATGTGATAGTCAGTCGCCGGTAGGTTGCTAGCGTTGTAATGACGATCGGTCGATTCTCTGCTTTTGGCAATATTATTAAGCTGTGTCAGAGTCATTGATTGAAACTCATCTTGATGAGACTTATTAGCTTCCTTGTCGGCTTTAAGACTATTCTGTTTCATCGTCTCCCGTAGCTCTGGTGAGCTAATGGCGAGATCTATCGGGTCAGACGAATTTTGTTTTTGCGACAATACGACATTATCGTCCAGCATCTCTATTCCGCTATTGCCGGATGTATCAACTACTGCCGTTTCACCAAAAGCGGCAGCCGGCATCATGCCAGATGCCATAATCATCGCTAAGACGGTAGAGGCAGCCCCCTTAGATACAATGAGCTTCTTGCGATCTATGTTTTTATCCGATACATCATTCTTACCAGTAAAACCAAGTGCGGCTTGCTTTATCTTGTTAACGAAGCGAGCTGAAGCCAGCATAGCTTTACCTTGCTTTTCGGCTACTTTACCGTCAGCACTCTGCTGGCTACGCAGCAGCGCCTTACCGTCGGCCAGGTCCGTCGGATTGGCGAAGCCACCTTTGATCGACTTACTGACATCGTCGTCAGGGTTAGCCGGGTCACGCCATTTCTCGCTGTCCGGCGCCACCGCTCGCCACACTCGTCGAGCATCATCACCGTCCATCCAGTCGCTATGGTCTTTCATCCAGCCCTCAAAAGCATTCTTCTGGTCGTCGTTCAACGTAACTCTCACGCCACCGGGATTCTTTAGGGCGAAACGAACCACTTCGTCTACTTGGCTATGACCCAGGCCGTTCTCTTCAAATGACTCCAACAGACCTTGCGCCTTTGCCTCTTCGGCATTATCCGGCAGACGATACTGCTCCAGTTCTTCCTTGGTGTATGGAGACCCCTCAGCTTCATGCTCGTCTATCGCTCGCTCGGACTCCTCGGCGTCGGTCTCTGATGATATTTCGTCGATCTGATCAGTCCCTCGTTCAGCGGATTCTCGTGGTTCAGCCGTCTCTGTAGTGACAGTCGGTTGCTCGGCAGACCCAGCCAGAGACTCGGTTGGCTGTTCGGCTACTATCGGTTCCTGAGTTGCAGCAGTCGTCGACTCGACGGCAACCTCCGGCTTAGCGTCGGGCGACTCTGTAGCTACCTCAGTACTGTCCGGCTTGGGCGAGTGGTCAATCTTGACCACTGTACTGGCGGTGTCAGTAGATGCTCCACCATGCTCACCTGCGGGCTGAAGTCGCTCTGAGCGATACTCGGCCGATGCGTCCACATCCGCCGTAGTACTAGCCGGTGAGTCTACCTTATCAGCCGTTGCACCTATAGCATCAACCGCTACATCAGGCTTATCAGCGGGCTGACCGTTCATCACGTCAGCTAGCTCTTGGTCATTCAAGCCGATATCGCTAAAGTAGTCCCATACATTGGTGTAGTTATTAGCTGATTGATCGCCAGCTTGATTGCTGTTTTGGTTGAACTCTGGGTTTGTCGCCATTGCTATTGTCCTCTTTTTATCTGATTACATTCATCTGGCTTAAGCTTAGCACCGGCTGACCGGTCGTGTCAATACGCACCACTGTTGTCATGTGGACAAGGCTGTTCCACCCGCCCCACAACCATTGTATATGGAAAAAGATACATCAGACCCCTAGTCATATATAATAGCTAGCGATGAATTACTATGACGTCTCTATGGTCGGCAATGTGGGTAAGTATCGTGACGTGCTCACCTATCAATACCCGGATCGCCTGGATACCGGCACTTTAGTTGATGTGCCGGTGGGTCAGCGAACTTCACTCGGCGTGGTCGTCGGACACGCCACTAAGCCCGACTTTGTCTGCAAGGATATCAGCCGAGTCGCAGTAGAACGTCCCCTACCTAGCCAGCTAGTCCAGCTGCACCACTGGATGGTCGATTATTACGCTACTAGCTCGGGCGACTGTTGGCAAAGCATTTTCCCCGCCAAGGTCACTACTACGCCCCGAGCCAAGACACTTCCTCCGACGATCAGGCCACCCCAGCCATCTAGCGATGACTGTACACATTATTTGCTCAATGCCTGTCAGCGCTCTGCCCTGACTCGGATTCAAGTTGAACAGTCCGGCGCTATCTTACTCCATGGCATCACCGGCAGTGGCAAGACCGAGGTGTATAAAGAGCTAGCTAGTGACGTGTTGGACAGCGGTCGGTCGGTCATCATGCTCGTTCCCGAGATCTCACTGACCACCCAATTAGTCAGCGAGTTCCAGCGACGCTTCCCCGAACAAGTAGTGGTTACTCACTCCGCCATGACTACCAGCCAGCGCAGCCTAGCTTGGCGAAATATTTTATTCAGCACCAGGCCCCTGGTAGTTATCGGTCCTCGCTCAGCTCTCTTCATGCCCGTGGCTGAGCTAGGGCTAGTCATTGTCGACGAGTGTCACGAGCCATCCTACCACCAAGACCAATCGCCTCGTTACAGCACCGTCACAGTCGCCTCTAAGCTAGCTCAGCTGATTAAATGTCGACTGATCCTCGGCTCTGCCACCCCCTCAGTCAGCGACTACTATCTGGCGGAGCATTTACATCGTCCCATCGTCGTCATGGACCAATTAGCTAAGTCGGATGCCATCCGTCCTACTACTAAGATAGTTGATCTGACCAAGCTGGATAATTTTCGCTCCGAGAGCGACCTCTTCACCATTCCACTCCTCACGGCAACGCGCCAAGCACTCAGCCAGCACCGCCAGATCCTCCTCTTTCATAATCGGCGAGGTACAGCCGGACTCGCTCTTTGTCAGAATTGTGGCTGGACCGCTCTCTGTCCAAATTGCTTCACTCCGCTCACCCTACACCACGACAAGTATCAGCTAGTCTGTCACATCTGTGGACGCCATCAGCAGCCACCCATGACTTGCCCCGACTGCCATCAGCCTGATATTACCTACAAGGGCATCGGTACTAAGCGAATTGAGGAGGAGGTAAAGCGACTTTTCCCGGCCGCCAAGCTACGGCGTTTTGACGGCGACACGTTAAGAGGTGAAGCCGTCCAGGATGTTTACCACGATCTCAGAGCCGGTACAACTGATATCATCATCGGGACTCAGACCATTGCTAAGGGGCTTGATCTACCTCACCTTGCCGTGGTCGGCATAGTCCAGGCCGATGCCGGGCTCAGCCTACCCGACTTCAGCGCCAGTGAACGGACTTTTCAGCTGATCGCTCAGGCTTGTGGACGAGTGGGCAGGGGCAACCAAGCTACCACCGCCATTATCCAGACCTATCAGCCCCAAGCGCCAGCTGTTCGCTATGGCGCCAGCCAAGATTACGCTAAGTTTTACAAAGAGGAGCTAGCTCGGCGTCAGCAGGGTCACTTCCCACCCTTTAGCTATCTACTACAGATTACTTGTAGCTACAAGACCGAGCGTGGTGCCACCACAGCCATCAGCCGCTTAGCAAGTAAATTACGTCAGCGCCTGCCAGCCAGCGCTAAACTACTCGGACCGTCGCCCGCCTGGCACGAGCGGACTCGTAGCGGTTATCGCTGGCAAATCGTGATCAGATCCGGCAAACGACACATCCTGGTTGATATTGCTAAGCAGATCAAGTCCGACGGTGGTAAGTGGCAAGTCAGGCTAGATCCGGTCAGCCTACTCTAGCCCCGCACCGCCCCGTCGTCACCCTGGACGACAGACCGCCCCGGCATCAATTCATCATCTGATATAATACCTCTATGAGTTCTAGCTTCACCCACAAAAATATCATCACCCTACCAAATGACCACTTGCGCCAGCGCTCCCAACGCATCACTCAGATTGATGCTGATACTCGTCAGATTATCAGCGATATGATCGCCGCCACTCTAGACTGGGAAGCTCACCGCCCTAACGAGGTCGCCGTCGCCCTGGCTGCCGTCCAGATAGATAAGCCGGTCCGGATCGTTATCATCCGAGCCGACTTCGACAACAAAGAGAACAAAAACTTTCAGGTGCTAATCAATCCCGAGATCACTAAGTACGAGGGTGAGATCATCACTGATTACGAGGGTTGCCTGTCGGTCAAAGATGTCTACGGTAAGGTACCTCGCTATAGCAAGATACGTGGTCGAGCCATTGATATCAACGGCAATCGGATCAAGATCAAGTCGACCGACCCTTTCCTGTCACGAGTCTTGCAGCATGAGGTCGATCACACCAACGGCATCTGTTTCGTCGACCATATCGCCCACGATCAAGACGCCTTCTCAGTCCTCACTAAATCAGGCGACTTAGTGGCTTGTCCTTACAGTAAGGTGATTAACTCCGGCATCATTGCCGACGATGAAGACAATCGGGCACTCCGCTGATGATCCGAGTAATTTTCTTTGGCACAGATAAGATCAGTACCCCTACCCTCCAAGCTCTAATCGCTAGCCCCAAGTACGAAGTGGTGGCAGCAGTCACCAAGCCGGATGCCACTCGAGGGCGTGGACACAAAATGTATTCACCCGAGGTAGCTCGGCTGGCTCACGAGCATGATATCACTTGTCTGCAGCCAACTAAGCTCAGTCAGACCATAGACCAGCTAGCTAAGTTCCAGCCTGATATCGGAGCGCTGGTCGCCTACGGCAAAATCGTCCCCCAGCGGATCATTGATCTTTTTCCCCGTGGTATCATCAACTTTCACCCCTCGATGCTCCCCGTCTACCGTGGTCCATCGCCAATCGAGACAGCCATCATGCACGGCGATAAATTAACCGGGCTCAGCCTGATGAAGCTCAGCGCCGAAATGGACGCCGGCGATATTTTTTATCAAGAGCCCGCCGCTATCGCCCCCGATGAGACCGCCCGTCAGCTATACGATCGTTTCGCTAAACGTGGCGCCGAGCTAATGGTAGATAAGCTGAATCAAATCGCTCAGGGCAAGCTAGCCGGAGTATCCCAAGACGATAATCTCGCCGTTTATTGCCACATGATCACCTCTGAGATGGGGCGACTCGACCCCCACACTATGACCGCCCGTGAGTGCTATGATCGCCTGCGCGCCTTTGACGGCTGGCCAAAATGCCATCTGGACCTAGCCGGCATTGACGTGATCGTCACCAAGCTCAAACCCCTTGACCGGTTCCGGGGGGATAACTGGCGGGACATCATACCCTGTCAAGGTAACTCTGCTCTACAGGTGATTGAACTGATCTCACCCAAGTCGGGTCGGCGCATGTCGGTTACCGACTTCTTAAATGGACAGCGCCGGTCTTAGCTCCAAGCCGAGTCACACTAGGTTCTTAGAAACCTACCGGCGAAACCGGCGATGCATCGCTGTCGGCACACTACAGCTACAAGTCAATAATCTCCACCCGATGCCCGATCGCCTTGATAAACTTGATCGTATCTGACGTGGCCATAAAAATCGTCTTGTCATTGGTATTAGGATGAAAGCTTAGTCGCTCCTCTAGGGTCATCTCTCTATCTAAGTAGACGACGATGCCATCAGCCTGTTCATTCATCAGTCCAAATGGCGAGACAACGCCAGCACATAGTCCCAGCCGATCGCATAGATTGTCCGCTGACGCCAGCTTAATCCCTTTAGCGCCGACCAGCTCACCAAACCGCTTCATATCTAGGCGTTTAGTGTCATCCATGATTAGCATATAGTAAGCAGTCCTCTTGCGATTGGTTAGAAACATCGTCTTAGTACGAACACCATCAATCCCCTCAATGTATTTATCCGCCAGCTCGGTGGTAGTAGCTGGTGGATGCTCGACTAGCTGAAACTTGATACCCAGCTCATCCAGCTTAGCTTTAACTGCCATATATGGATCAAGCTCACTCGACTCACTCATTTCACACCTCACTTTTTATATTTTCATTATAACATCCGACCAAACGACCGGTGTTTTGGCGCAAACATGGCGCAAACTTTGGCGCAAAGTGCTATAATAAGCTTATGAGCTATCAGCCAGTATTCAAGATTTCTGACCAGGTTCGTCGTCATCTGCAAGATATCGAGCGACTGCGCAGCACCATCACTAGCGGTCATATCCTGCCGGCAGTTGAGGCATCAGTACGCCATCGAGCCAGTGTTGAATCAGTCCATAGCTCTACCTCGATTGAAGGCAACCCGCTTGATATTAATCAGGTCAGAGCAGTCATCTCCTCCGACCGAATCTTGACCAAGCAAGAGTATGCCGAGATTGAAGTGTGTAACTACAAGCAAGCCCTCGACTACATAGACCGACGGCGACGAAGTGGCGGAGATATCGCTCTAGATGACATACTCAAGCTTCATCAGATCATCACTGACCGATTGCTGGATAGCACCCGTAGTGGTAAAATTCGTCGTAGACCGGTCTATATTGAAGATGAGCAACATCAGATCATCTACACCGCCGTTGATGCGCCCCGAGTAAAGAATGAATTAATAGATTTACTGAGCTGGGTCAAAGGTAATCAGTTCGTCCTCCACCCTGTTATTATCGGGGCGATCATCCACTTCCACCTAGCTGCCATCCATCCCTTCAGCGACGGCAACGGGCGTACCGCCAGAGCTGCTACCGCTCTTTATCTAGCACTCGCCCACTATGACAATGATGGCGCCCTGACTCTTGATACTTACTATGCCAGCGATCGACCGAGCTACTACGCCATTCTCCGACGCCTCAACGGAGAGAACTACGCCAGCTCTCAACAAGCCGACCTGACACCCTGGTTAGAATACTTCGCTGAAGGGTATCTGACTTCACTCCGTGTACTAGATGCTGAGATTCGCTTGCTCAGCCTCGCTACACTCACCGATAAGCCAGCCCTTGACCGCAACGATCAAGATATTATCAGCTACGTAGCTAAGTTTGGCTCGCTGAATATAAGTGAGGCAGAAAGTATCTTGCCCGAGCTAAGTCGTCGCACCATCCAACACCGCCTCAAGCGCCTAGTCGACCAGGGCTATCTCGACCTTGTCGGCGCCACTCACGAGGCTAAATACGTATTGCATCAGTCAGACTAGCGGACGATAGTTAGCTCAGCCCTATCTGTCGCTATCACCACTAGCGTCGGTCTCGGCAATAGTGTTACCGATTTCATCGCTGCTATTACCGCCGGTCGGCTCCTTGCCGGAGTGACTGTCACGCCTAGCCAGCGCCTGACGCAGCGCCTGGTGTACGACGGGTCGGTCAGTCAGCTGAGCCATCCCTTTCTTCAGCATAGCCTGCTCTTCGGCTGGATAGTAACCCAGCACCGGTGACCCTAGCTGTTCAGTCGTGCCTGACGGCGTCGCAGTGTCGTTACCCAACGTCCGTATCTCCGACAGATCACTCGACTTAAGCTTTTCCCTGTTCATGTGCCTCCTTCTTCTTATACTTGTCATCATCAATCAAGAGAATCGGTACCTCGAAGCCCCTAGCAAATCGTTTATGACTATCGCTAATATCCCCCACGTCCGAACCATGGACGATGATACAGGACGGTTGCAACCGACCGTGATGTACTGCCGGGTCACCCGAGATCCGCAGCAAGCCAACCTCATTATAAGTATGTTTCCATTCATAACCGTCTTCGTTTCGCCACTTAGCGCAATCATCCATGAAGCGCTGACAGGTGGTCATAGATGTCTGACCGTGCATCATCGACGGATAAAACACGCCCCGACCGTGCTCCATCCAGCCGTCACGATAGTTCATGCCGATCAGAGCACCGGGATTAATCTGGCTAAAGCCCAGCGCCACTTCGTCATGATGCCGACCGGTCACATAATTCAGATACTTGTCACCGATGCAGCTGGTTGAGATAGTTGAGGTGCCCATCGCCCTGTTCCATATACCGGGATCTTTCATCAGCTCCCGAAAGATGCCCTTCATGTTGTAAGAAAAGACCGTATGGCTCAGAATGTTAAACGGCGCTCCGACCAGCTTAGTCACCTTGATCGGGTTGCCCTGAGCGTCTTCAACGGTAGTATGCTCAATCCCCTCGCCGTAGCTATCGACGTCAAACATGGCTCGATTCCAATCATCCGTAATATAGCGATAAGCCTTGTCGTATAGTCGAGCCAATGCACCATCAAGCTTGGTCACCTCAGCCCGCCCCGACTCACCGGCAACCGGCACAAACAGGCCTGACTGCTGGATAGCGTCAAGTATCTCGTCATTCTCGAGCCAGCCTTCCGACATCACTCTAGCTAACTTGATCGTCGCCCGGTCATCATCGTCTAAGATGCCTTCCTGCTCAAGTTCTTCCCAGTTGAAACTATCTATCTGGAAAGGCCTCGAAGCCGGATCAAGCATAGACTCGACGGCTTGGTACATATAGTCGCTGTCGTCGATCAGACCATAGCCGATCCGCTCCGACACGACGGCGTCGTAATTCTCCAGCTCCTCGAGCGTCGAGATATCCCACTTATTACGGCTACGCATCAGGGCGATCAGGCTCTCCCTGGTGTCATCGTCCAGCGACAGCTCTTCTGCTTGGCACAGCCGGTCGAAGAGCCGGCGACTACTCTCTTTTTCTTCCGCTAGTACCGCCAGGTTGGTTAGCCTGGCCCTATCATACGGCATCAGGTCAAGCCCGGTCAGCATATCGAGATGACGGCGGACACTGCGCAGCTGATCCGGATCCATCTCCAGCAGATTATCGATAGCATAGGTGTTATAAAAAGCTACATGCCCCAGATAATCGTCGCCCAGCACTTGATCGCCGCCCTTCAGGCATAGCTGAAGTAGCTGAGCATAGCTATCCGGGTCGGTAATCAGGGGAAATTTGTCCTGTAGCTGTGCCAGCGTCGTACCCAGATGCCGTAGACTCTCCGGCGGTATATCCGGAGTATCAATTACCCGCTCAATGACAGATATCGCATCAGGATCATCTAATTGACCCGTTGACCCCAACGCCTCAATGATATTGATCGGGTCAGCCGGGTCGTCCGAGTGATCCCGCAAGTAAGCGTCATACAGTTCTTCGTTGCCACCGGCAAGAGCCTCAAGCCAATATTTGCCCGTCGGCCCACGCTCGCCAAATTCCTGCAGAGGCATACAATTAAGCTCAAGAAAATTCGGCTGGTAAGTCTTGTAGAAGCGACAATAACTTAGCTGCCGAGGTGTCAATCGCTCGACTATCTCAGGCATGCCGGGGATATTAACAACTATTGAGCTAAGAATACTACGATAGGATTCTGAAACATGCATTTGGCTTGCTGCTAGCCGGAAAGTATCGTTCGGTAGTCCGGCGGTAAGTAATTTACTTAGCTCATCATGATGAGATGTGACACCCAGCTCATGCAACTGACCGGCTACCACATTCAGGTCGATGGAGGGAATATCGTCTGTATCGTGAGCAGTATTATCGACACTACCAGGGTCGCCAGTGGCATTATCGACATCATCAGTTGCCTTGTCCACCTCTTTCTCATCAGCTCTTTGACTGAGTCCAAAGGCTTGGTCGCTAGCCACCGCTCGCCAATATTTAGTCACCTCAGCTTCAGGACAGATACGCAGACTGACCAATCCCTTGCCTTGATGCTGTTGATAACAACTCATGACGTCGTCATACAGCTGACCAATATTACCCTGATTGATCAGTCCCGCTTGAGCCAGAGCCTCTTGTGCCTCCAGATCACCTTTAATCGCTTGCCGATACTGCTCGGGTGGCATATTTGCTTTATCCGGCTGGAGATTGTTGGTCGAAGCTTGACTGTCGACAGCCTCCTTAAGACTAATACCATTGCCGGTGCCATCAATAGGCGAGTTATCGCCGGCGCTGTTGCCGCTAAGCAAAACACCGTCAGGGACGGACGGTTGAACATCGGTCCTTTCGCCACTTTGATTAGCTCTGCGCTGAGCAGCCCCATCAAGAATGGTGACCAGGCGAGCTAATGCCTGTTTCTTGCGGTGGTGTCGATTAGTGCAACAGCTAACCATCTCAGTCTCGGATGGCTGAGAAGCAGTAGAGTTTATGGAAGACTTGAATGGATTGGGCGGATAGAGATTGACACGACTCATTTCATTCATCCAGATGTCACTAAGAGAGGTCTCACTACCAAGCTAACATCAGCACCTAGCTACTAGTCATGATACAGCCCGGCATTGTAGCCCTTGACAAAGTCATCCACGCTAGCTTCTCTCCCATCAACCTGGCACTCACTGAGATAACGTTTTATAGACTTAAGCCCATCGTAGGTTGCGACTAGGTCTGCATTAAACAGAGAGGCGGCATTGCCCATAGCTGCCCTATTATTGGATATACTTCTCGACAGCTCTCCGGCTAGAGCACTAACATCATTCAGATACTTCTGCTCACGTTGCGCCATAGCTCGCCAGCGAGCTTTCTGTTCATCGCTGTATTTAGTATTGTAGCTATTGACGAAGTCATCTAGAGATAGCCCTCTCTCGTCGTCAGACTGAGAGTCTATCTCGTATTGAGCCAGAGCTATTTCTCCTAGTGTATTCAGCGCATAAGTTCCCGGTAGATGACCCGCATCAAGTAATTCCCTGGCGCCACCCAAGTACTCGTCAGTAAGCCGCACCTTCTTGACTCCGTTAATCTCTTTGTTAATGTAGTCAACTTTCCGATAAATGTTATGTCTGAAAGAGCTGATGTAGTCTGCCGCACCCATCCGATCAACCTGCTCAATTGTATGGTTTGACAAATCTTGGGCAAGTCTAGTCCTACCAATAGTCGTCAGCCTCCTATCTTCATTTACGCTCGTGAATAGGTTGTCATATATAATATGATCGAAGGCAGTTAAACCGCGTTCCTTTATATTGCTCTGCAGATTGCCTTTGGTTATCTTAGGTTCCTCCCACGACACTACTTTATCGATGCTATATTCCGGCTGTTGCGACTTCTTGGCCAGATAGTCGAGTAACTCCGGTCCGTAGCCATCACCGCTTGCATGATTATAGAAGTCCTGTCGCCTCCTGACGTCCTCTTGCCATACTTTTCTATCATCGTACCGACCGGCCACAATTTCACCATATGCATTTAGCTTTAGCTCACCCTGGTTAGACATAGTTACCAATCGAGCCAGCCCCCTGTCTCTAGCAAATTGCTTAACTGCACTTAGATTACCCTGTTTATCCTCACCTCTATTAGCTGCAAACTCTTGCTTGAACCGACTGACAATCCGTTTAATATAGTTTGAACGCTCTCGCTTCTCCTTACCGCTAAGAGAACCAAACCTAGTATCCGGCTTCTGCCACCACCTGACGGTAGGTTCAGAAGATGGATTACCCGACGAGCCACCGCTCGGAGGTGGAGGAGGTGGCGGAGTACCCGAACCACCGGAAGCACCTTCTCTGCCACCCGAACTACCTGATTGTCCGCTACCTAAACCACCGTCGCCCCGACTGCCTGATGATGAACCGCCTAATGGCGAAGTCGGAGTCGGTGGATTCACTTCTTCTTCCGGTGTCGTCTCTGCCCTAGCCGGACGCTCAAATAGCTCGTCATCAGTGGATAGCCTGCGGGTTCCCCGATATCCCGGTATTGGTGGCAATGGCTCAACATCCGGCATGACCGGCACCGAGCTAATCACCTGATCAACCGGTGGCGTGATGTCATAGCCGGTCAGCGTATTGACCATTTCCTTAGCCGTCTGAGTGAAGCTATCCGCCGTACCGGAGCCAACCTCAGTGGCTAAGACCATACCGGTCCTATCGTCAACCACCTCAGCAAAGGCGTAGCTGCGATTGACCATCATGTCAGCTGCTGCCGGCTGAGTAATAGCATCCGGGTTAAAGTTGATAAGTCCGTTATCATCCACGATAACGTTGCCTACCGAGAACGGATTACCCTGGGTACCTCTGGTCGGCGAAACCATCAGCTTGATATGGCCCTCTCTAGCGGCCTGGATGATATCTTCACGACTCATCGACATACCATAACCATACGAGCCACCTCTCGGGTTGAAGATATAGCTGCTACCCTCACCGTGATGACCAAGCAGTTCGTTATAGTCCGGACGCTCAGTGCCGTAGTCGAGCCAACCGGCTCGATGGAAGGTTGGATTGCCCTTCACGGCATCTTCTGCCGAGATAGTCACCTGATGTTCCTGCGGCTCGTAGTCAAAGTGTTTCTCTACCTTGTAGCCTTCAGCCTGCCACTGCTTAATCTGCTCGTGATCAATCTCGCCCTCTCGATAGAACTGCTTCTCCGGCTGATTGCCGCCGGCCACCACTTCGCCTACTGCGCCACCACTAGGCGTATTCAAGAGGTTACCTAGGGCAGTCCTGGCTGCATTAGGCGCATCACCATGCTGTCCGGCCAGCATATCTTCAACCGCCCCGTGTACATCATCCCTGATAAACGCCAGACCCTCTTGCATTATGGTTGAGAAGGCTAGTGTCCTGGCGGTCGTGACAGCCACTTCCTTAGCTACTCGGCGATGACGGAGCTTCCTGGCTACCCTATCTCTAGCGGCCTGTGCTTCGTAAGCTTCACTTATCTGCTTTCTGACATTCTCAGGTACATTGTCCCGGTTGAGTAATGCGCCGTTTACATCATGAAGCATCTCACCGTAAGCCTGGGTGGCTGCACCGAGACCATCCATCAGCTGACTCTTGTATCTACCCAGCTCCAGGTTAGGATCTTCGTTAGCCCGGACGTAGGCTTGCTCCAGAGCGAACTGACGAGAGGTCAGCTCATTTCTGACCGCCTCGGCATCACCGCCGCCACTGTAGTAGTCAATCAGGTCGACACCCTCATTGCGACCGACTTCTCTAGCGACCACCAGATCGGCCAAGACCTGGCGCATCTGATCAGCGTCACCCGAGATGATCGCCTGATCCATCGCCTCCATATACGACTCCGCCGTCCGCATCTCGGGTATAGTCTCGGCAAGCCCCATTTCGTACTTATTATCCTCGTCTACTGCACCGCCTTCGGCAATTCGACGAGCCAGATCAGCTCGGTCAATCTTGACTTGCTCATTTTCCCTGACTCCGGCCAATGCACCGGCTGCTATAGCACCACCGCCAAACGAGACGGCTTGGGTTAATCGGTTGCGAGCAATTGCT
>ERZ772924.986-NODE-986-length-13618-cov-4.994913_pt1 | contig 13618 bp, 9 predicted proteins | sample MGYA00512116_ERZ772924 | MGnify/ENA primary metagenome ERZ772924 (study PRJEB29015, sample SAMEA2737920) | human oral metagenome | biome: human oral; feature: human-associated habitat; material: dental | place: China | collected 2134 ...
GGAGGCAGCGGCTTGGGCCGGGCGATCGCGACAAACCTGGTTAAATATGGCGCCTGTGTGGCGTTGCTCGGTAGACGCAGCGCACTGCTAGAGTCATGCGCCCAAGAGCTGGGAACCGAACGCGCGCTTCCTGTTCCGTGCGATGTACGGTTTTCCGATGAAGTCGAGGCCGCCCTTCAAGCCACGCTGGACAGATTTGGCAAGGTCGATAGTCTGATCAACAGTGCTGCAGGCAATTTCATCTCGCCTACTGAACGACTGAGCGCAAATGCCTTCAAGCTGATCATCGATACCGTCCTAATGGGAACCGTGCACTGCTCGCTGACACTGGGCAAGTACTGGATCGGGCAGCACCAGAAGGGATCGGTTCTGAACATCGTCACCAACTACGCCCAAACGGGATCTCCCTACGTCGTTCCCTCTGCATGCGCCAAAGCAGGCGTCGAGAACATGGTCAAGTCACTTGCCGCCGAATGGGGGCGATACGGACTTCGCTTCGTGGGTATTTCTCCTGGGCCGTTTCCCACCGAAGGGGCCATGGGACAGCTGCGCATCTACGACGGTCTCCTTCCCGGGATTGATGTGCCCTCATTCATTGCTAGGCGTATTCCGTTGGGGCGCTTGGGACACCTTAGGGAGCTGGCGGATCTTGCCACCTTTCTGCTCAGCCCTAACGCCGAGTACATCAATGGGGAAATCGTCCGCATAGATGGAGGGGAAACGCCCTGCCTCGCTGGCGAGTTCAGTTTCATGCATGACGTCTCGCAGGACATCTGGGATCGCGATGCATCGCAGCTCAAACGCCGCCCTCCGCCGATTTCCGAATAACACACGGAAGACCCCCTATCCACACATTTCACCAACCATCCATTGAGAAATCCACAATGAATGCTCAACAACGCGAAAAAATCATTTCCATCTGCCTGGAAGTCATCGAGATGGAGCCTGGCGAGATCGGGCTGGACGACGACTTTAGGAACTACTCACAGATCGATTCGCTGAAAGCCCTTGACCTGATGACAGCTCTGGAACGGCATTTCCGCATTAAGCTGCCTGAGCGGGATCTGCGCGAGTTCGAGAGTATCAACCGGGTCATATCCGTCATGGAGCGCCATCTGACACCTGTTGCCTGAAGTCATGCGCATTCTTCTGACAGGAGCTACTGGGTTTGTCGGCCTGAATATCGTCGAAGCACTTGTACAGGCTGGCCACGATATCGTGAGCTACCAGCGCCCCAATGCTCGCAGACGCTACCTCGACCTCCTTTCCCCTCATGTCGTCGAAGGTGAACTGGACGATGTCACCCGGTTGTGCACAGCGATGGAAGGGGTGGACGCAGTAATCCATGCTGCGGGCGTGACCAGTTGCCTTCAGAAGGATTGGCCTGCCCTACACCACTGCAACGTTCAGGGCACAAAGTCTGTGCTCAACGCGGCCCGCCGTCAATGTGTGAAACGTCTCGTTTTTACCAGTACCACTTCAACCATTGGCAGTACAGGCCTTGCTGACCAGGTCGCTGACGAGGACACACCGCTCAGCGGCTGGCGGGCTGCATCACCTTACGCACGTAGCAAGCTGGAGGCCGAACGGATACTGCTGTCCCAGACTCAGGTTCCAGTCATCATCCTCAACTTGGCCGAGGTCATCGGCGCCTGGGACCACACCTTGCAATGGGGACGCGTTGTGCTGGCCGTTGCCCGCAATTCGCTCCCTTTTCTTCCCCCGGGCTCTGCGACCTACTGCAGTGCCCGCGATGCAGCCCATGCGCACCTGCGTGCACTGACTCATGGGCATCCCGGCCAACGCTACATCATCGGTAATGAAAACATGAGTATTTCGACCTTCGTTTCGATGATTGCCCAGCGTGTGGGCGGCAGTGCGGATCCAGTCTCCCGCCTGCCATGGCAATGGCAGCGTCTCGGAAGCGTCCTTACGCAATGGGCGAACGATCACCACATACGCGGTATCGGGCCACCCGCCATTGATCCTCACCGCATGCGCGTCTTCGGCACGCATCATTTGTTCAGTGACAAAAAGGCTCAACAGGAGCTGGGCTATCACCACCAGACCGTGGCGCACGCCGTGGATGAAGCCTTTCAATGGTATCGCCTCAATGGCTACCTGGACATGCGTCCTTCAGGCACGCCACTTCCCTGAATCCTTACCAGCAGAACTTTCGTGAACTCCGACATTACTTCCATCACACTTGTCACCGGCGGTACGCGCGGTGTTGGTGAAGCCATCGTTCGCTTGCTACATGCCCACGGACATGCCGTTGCCTTTACCTACCGAAGCAACCGGGCACGTGCAGATACCCTAACCGACGAACTGGGGTCCGATCGAGTCCTGGGCATTCAGGCCGACATGACCAGTTCCTCACAGATCGAGAGCGCCGTTAGCAAGGTGCGGCAGCATTTTGGTGGGCTGGATGCATTGGTCAACAACGCCGGCATCACGCATGATCGCTCGATCATTTCCATGGACGAAGCAGACTGGAACAGCGTCATCGACGCGAACCTGTCCGGGTGCTTCCGAACCACCCGGACCGTCATCACCGGATTTATGCGCCAGAAGAAGGGGTGCATCATCAACATCTCTTCTGTGGCGGGCCTCATCGGTGTCCCCGGTCAGACCAACTACTGTGCCAGCAAAGCCGGCATCCTAGGCATGACGCGGGCTCTCGCCCTGGAGTCTGCTGCCCGCGGCATTCGGGTCAACGCCATTGCCCCCGGCTTCATCAGCTCGGACATGACGGACGCGCTCAGTGAAAAACAAAGGATCGATGCACTGGCGCGCATTCCCATGCACCGGTTCGGAAAACCTTCCGAGGTCGCCGAGCTTGCATATTTTCTGCTCTCAGAAGCAGCAACTTACATCACGGGCCAGACCTTCGTGATCGACGGAGGGCTGAGCACATGAATCCTTCATTGGCGGTCGATGCCATTCCACAGCGCTCCCCCTTCCGCTTCATCGAACATATCCTGCATGGTGAACCCGGACAGTGTGCCGAAGCCTCCCTGTACCTTCGGCCAGACAATCCGGTGTTTGCCGGTCATTTCCCCAAGCGTCCCATCTTTCCGGGCGTACTGATGATCGAACAAATGGCCCAGACCGCCTGCTGGGTGTTGGCAAGCGTGCCGGGAATCCCACAAAACAGACACTATGCCTTGGTACGGGTCGAGCACTGTGAGTTCCGCCAGCATGCCCAGCCTGGCGACACGCTGGTCGCACACGCCAGACTCGAACGTCAAACAGGTAAGTTTGCTTTTTTCGACTGCCAGATCAGTCGTGACGGACAAAACATCGCCCGTGCCCGGTTGCTGGTGGCCTCATCTGATTCAACAGATTCTGGAGTACCCCAGTCATGACCCATCCTGCTCCTTCCCAACGGACCGTCGTCACCGGCATGGGAATCATCAGTGCCATTGGAAAAGACACGGAGACCTTCTTCCGTCACGCCTGCATGGGCGTAAGCGGTATTTCAGCCGTCAGAGGGTTTCCCGTGGAAGAACTGAGTTCTGACCGCGGTGCCGAAATCCATGACTTTGATGTCAACCAGCATTTTCCCGGACGATCTGATCTTGAAAAACTGGGACGCTGCAAGCAGCTTGCACTCAGTGCAGCAGCACAATGCATGCAGCAGGCCGACTATCCTGTAGAACAGGCCCCCGGCCAAATCGGTGTCGCGCTGGGATATACCCAGGGTGAGTCCAAACTGCTTGAGGCCTGCTGCCATGCACTGGAGCAGGGGGAACTGTCCCAAAAGGATATCGACGCACTGGGTGACTATCCTCCACAGAGCATTTCCCAGCAGCTGGCCGGCGAGTTTGGCTTTCAGGGGCCAATATTCACACTGGCCAATGCCTGCTCGGCCAGCAGCTTTGCTATCGGCGCTGCGCTAGACCTCATTCGCCTTGGTGAGGTGCGGGCAATGCTGGTTGGTGGGGCCGATGCTTTCTCCCACTATGGCTATGCCGGCTTTTCGAGACTGGGTGCTATTTCACGGAATGTCCCCCGGCCATTCAGCATTGACCGTGGCGGCATGGTGCCTGGCGAAGGAGCCGCAATGATGCTGGTTGAGTCACTGGCGTCGGCCCGTGAGAGAAACGCCGCCATTCTTGCGGAGATAATCGGTTACGGAGAAAGCTGCGATGCCCACCATATCACGCAGCCAAACCCGAAAGGCGTTGCACATGCCATCCGCGCCGCACTCGACGACGCCGGCATCCATCCCGGAGATGTGTCATTCATTTCCGCTCACGGAACCGGTACCCAAGCCAGTGACCGGGTTGAATCGGTAGCTTTTGTAGAAATATTCGGAGCAAAACCACCTCCTGTTACGGCTGTCAAGTCGGTACTGGGACATGCCATGGGCGCGGGAAGCGCGATGGAATGCGTGGCATCGATCTGCGCGCTGCAGCAGCAGATCATCCCTCCAACCATGAACTATCTTGGCCCTGACCCCGAATGCCCCGTGGACTGCGTGCCCAACAGGGCGCGACCCACCAGACTGAACATCGCCCTAAAAACCGCCTCGGCCTTCGGCGGCAACAACGCCGCAGTCCTGTTTCAACGCTGGGACTCCCATTCCTGATTCTGCCGGAGACGTACATGCATACCCCCCATGTCATCACCGCCATCTCGGCACTCACCCCATTTGGAACGACGACCAGCGCCTGCGTACAGGCACTCGAACGTGGAACCTGGCCTCCGGTAAAGGAAATTGATCCCCCTCTTGGCTCGCGCTGCTCCGCTGCCTTCGTGGCCGAACACGATGCCCGTGAGCTTCTGGGCACACGAAACGTCAGTCAGCTCGACCGCCTCACTCGCCATGTCGGCATCGGCATGCGCTCGCTACTGACGACGCTGGGCATGGAGCATGCCGAAACCCGGCGCAGGCACTTCCCCGACGAGCGGATCGGCATCGTGCTAGGTACCACCGGCTCCTTCCAGAGTTCACTCGACTATGAACGTGAAGCCATACGCGATGCATGCTATGTGCAGCCCAGCCTGATGCCGAACATAGTATTGAATGTACCGGCCAGCCATGCCGCCATACGTCATGGCATTCGCGGCAGCTGCATCACGCTGACAGATGGTCCCTGCTCCGCCATTAAGGCACTGGCCATGAGCCTGGCGCAGTTGAAATGCCACCACATCGACCTGGCCCTGTGCGGTGGTGCAGAAGAAGCCACCGGTGCCACAGCCTTGGTCTGCGAAGCGCTCCGCACAAGACATGGCCTTGTCGCTTCGTCGCTCCCTGTGCTTTTCGAGGGAGCCGTGCTGGTGGCACTGGAATCATGGGCCAGCGCCAAAAAGTCCGGGCGCTCCCCCCTTCTCGGCATTCACGCCTGCCTGCACCGGTTCGCGGCCGGCCACCCCGAACAGGCACTCTCCAACTGTCTGGATGCCTTGGACACTCACCCCGACTTCGGGCGAGCGACGACAGCACACATCTGTGGACCCGTACTGCCAATACTGCCGGAACATCTCACAGTCCAGCACCTTGATGGAACGTGGCCAGGCCGGTCCGTGGAAACCGGCACGCTGGGTTCCATGCTGTCCCTGCTGGACCTCGCCCTTTCCGACAGGCACCAGACCGGCGAAGTCGCGCTCGTCATACAGGCTGACCTTGCCGGCAACGCCGCCGTTGTCCTCGTGGAGAAGAGCAGGTCATGACCAACACGAAAGATCATCGCGCCTGGCGCACGGACCTGAAGGACTTCAAACATATAGACGCCGCTTGGCGTGCGCGTGTTACTCGGGGCGGCTCGGCCCTCATCTGGGAGGACCAGCAAATCCAGGCGCAGGAACTCGAATACCAGGTCTCACACGGAGCACATTGGTTGGAGACGGGGCATGGTAAACGGGGAGTGCGTCCCGGTGACCGGGTCATGCTGGTCATGGACAACGGTCCGGCCATGCTTGCCTCCTTTCTGGCCTGCCAGCGTCTGGGCGCCATTGCCGTCCCCATATCTCACCGCGCCTCCCCAGAACGCCTCTCCTGCCTTGCAAAGGACTGCACTCCCACGGCCATCGTGCTGGACGACACCCTGTCGGCCCACCGGCAGGAAGACCACCAGCAACAGGATTACGCCCCACTGCTTCGTACATGGCCCAACGCTTGGCCAGCCTGCAATGCCCCTCCTGTCTGCTGTCCGATAACAGATCCAGGCACCTGCGCCCTGATCCAGTACACATCAGGATCGACCGCTGACGCAAAAGGTGTCATGATCTCCCATGCGGCAGTGCTGGCCAACGTTCAAGCCTTTTCCGAACGCATGGAAGTCTGCTCTTCCGACGTCTACGGCTCAATGCTGCCCCTCTTTCATGATATGGGGCTGATGTGTTTTGGCTTGGCTCCCCTACTGCTGGGCTGTCCTCTGGTATTACACAGGGCCGATGCTCTGAGCCTGCGATCCTGGCTGGAGTCCATCGGCAAACACGGAGTAACCATCAGCGGCGCACCCGACACTTTGCTGGCCCTGAGTCTGCGGGTGATACACGACGAAACATCCGTCAACCTGCAGTCCCTGCGCATGCTGATCTGTGGATCCGAACCAGTCCACCCCGACACGCTCCAGGCCTTCGCCCAGCGCTGGAATGTAAAGGGGTGTATCAAGCCGGCGTATGGCATGGCGGAACTGACCCTGTGCGCCACCTTGACAGCACCAGCAGAAGACTTCGTCGTCGATACCGAAGGACACGTCAGTAACGGGCGTCCCATTACAGGTGTTTCGGTACGCATCCGGCCAGAACAACCCGACCAGCGGTACGGCGAAATCATGGTTCGCTCCCCTGCTTCCATGATGGGTTACTGGAGACAAACCCAGGCCTCGAAGGACATGTTCGACGCCGAAGGATACCTGCATACCGGAGACATCGGTTATCTCGATAACGCGCACAGGCTCTTCGTGCTGGGCAGAGAGCGCAACGTACTGATTCGTGGCGGCAAGAAACACTCTCCACATGATCTGGAAATGGCAGCGCGCAGCACCCCAGGCATTCGCCGTGCAGCCGTGATCCAGGCCCAGGACCGGCATGCACAGATCATCTGTCTGTTAGAGGTCGAACATCACCTGCTGCAGGAAGATGCCCAGATACCCACCCTCGTGTCCCGGGTACGTCTGGCCATACAGCACCGTACCGGACTTTCGCCGGATATCTGCGCCTGTCTGCCTGCCGGCTGCATTCCTGTCACAGACAACGGCAAGGTACGTCACGCCCTGCTGCGTACCGCTTGGGAAAACGGCAAACTGCCCATACGCTGGCGCGAGCAGAGCAGGGAAAACGGTGCAAACCCGGAGAGCAAGGAGAAAGGCAATGTGGCCAGCCTGGGTTGAACAGTCACCTCCACCACCGCTACGGCAGGATGCGCTGTCCCTGCCGGTGCGCCGTCTGCTGGGTGTGATCGGTGAGCAGGCCCAGCAGGCAGCGCCAGAACGCCAGCTGGATATGGAACTGGATCCCCACACCCGCCACCTTCTGCTTCAAAACGGGCTCGCTGCGCTTACGCTACCCCCAAACTTTGGTGGGCTGGGTGCAGATACCCGGACGTTCTGTCTGTGTATGCGACAATTGGCGCACCTTGGGCCTGCTTGGCCCATTATGGCGGTTCCGCATCTGTGTATCAGCGTCAAGGCCATCGAGCATCTGGCTCCACCCTCATGGCGCAGGCGGGTCTTCGAAGGTGTGGTGCAGCGCCATGAGCTTCTGGTATTCGCCATCAGCGAAGATCACGGCTCTGACCTTACGGCCATGCAAACCCGCCTGTCCATGAATGCCCATGGTGCACTGCATCTACATGGAGCCAAACAATGGATCACCAACCTGGGCGCTGCCCGGTATGCCGTACTGGCCGTTCGGCATGGCAGCGGCATGCCCCCCGGTTTTTCTCTGGTGCTGCTTGATCTGCGAGCTAGGGGCGTCCAGTACAACAGCCATGCCTGGCCCAAGCGCTGTGCCAATGGCAGCCCAACCGGTGCAGTCTATCTGGATAACGTCTCTATTGAGCCCGACCAGGTGCTGGGGCAGCCCGGTCACGGGCTGAGACTGTTCCAGTCCATGGTGCAACCGGGCCGCCTGGGCGCTGCCGCAGCTCTGATCGGCATGGCCGAAGCCAGCGGACGGGCCTGCGGTGAACCAGTCCCATCCATGGCCCACGCATGGCGGGCGCTGGACCACGCCGCCGCCTGTCTAGATGCAGCCGGTCGGGAGCAGACGGGTCCAGACCTGGTCGGACTGTGTGCCCTGGTCAAGCACCAGTGCAGTCTACAGGCGCAGGCAGAGTTGGACAGGCTCGCAGACATCTGCAGGCGCAGACACGACGGCCTGCCCAGACTGCTGCTTCAGAGCCAGCATGCAGCCGGGCTGTTTCGGCTGCTCAAGGGCCCCGGAGAGGTGATCGGCCTTCAGGCGCTGGCCAGCTGGCTGGGGCGGAAACTTCCCCCATTGCCGGCGGAGTGCTGGCAGACACGGCGCTGGAGATGGGCTGCCGAGATGGCCAGGCGCAGCATGAGCGACCTGTCTGCCGCAGGCGGACCGCTTGCCTCTCCCTCCAGGGCGGCCACAACCCAGCATCTGCTGGCCCGACTGCACCAATGCCTGAGCAACCGTGACGCACCGACAGCCATACAGGCTGCCCTCTGGCGCGAGGCCTCGCAAAGCGCACACCAGCTCCGCCATCCAGGCAGGGGGCGCGACAACCGCTGGGCCTCCTCGCCATGAACCGACGCCAGCACCTGCGCGCTCTGCTGGCCGCTTCCAGCATGATTCACAGCGCCTCCTCACACAGCCAGTCCACCACGGGCAGCATCCGGATCGATTCCGGCGAACTGGTCCGCCCTTGCCAGGGCAGTCCCGGCCAGCTCCGGCTTCCGTACAGGTATTACCACCGTGAGGTACCGGGCCGGCCTGTCGGTGTCTTCCTTGGAGGGGGCCCCGGTGTGAGCAATCTCGACTTCACTCCCCCCGACGCATGGCTGGAGGTCATGGACTTGCTTGTGCTCGAATACCGGGGAGCAGGCCAGTGCAAACCCATCCTTGACACACCCTTTTTCATGCAGGCACTTGAGCAGCCCATGCCCCGGCTGGGGCTAGCTGGCACAGACTCCCTGCAAGCAAAGATTGCACAGGGTTTCGACGATCTGCGACACCAGGGCATCGTGTTTTCCGATTACGGGCTGACTGCACTGGCCGATGATGTCCAGGCCCTGCGGGAAGAACTCGAACTACCGCCCCTCATCCTGATCGCGCACAGCTTTGGCACCCGCATCGCCCAGACGATGCAAACCCGTCACCGTGCATCGGTTCATGGCAGCCTGCTGCTCTCGAGCAATATCCCCGGAGGGCTGATCTGGTATCCGGATGAAACCCAGTCAGTGTGGCGACGCTGGTGCAACTCGACCGAGGCTCTCGACAGCGGACTTGCTGATCCCGTCAGACATATGCTCGAGACAGGATGGGATAGGCAGGGTCGATGGCATGACAACGACTCCCGGGCCCTGATCCTGTCCTTTTTCATGAGTTTCAATAACGCGAGCCGACTCAAGGCAATGAAGACCCTGCTGGCAGCCAGACAGGGCAGCAGTGCCGTCTGGTGGCTAATGGGGAAATCCTTTTCTCTTTTTGCCCGCTTCAGCTTCAACTGGGCCGATTTCTTCGTCAAGGGCTACGTCAGTGATGCCGAGCGGCAGGCGGTTGCGCTGTGCGACCGCCAGGGTCGCAGAGCCCTGTTCCAGAGCCCATCCAGCATTCTCTTTGCGGGGGTCGACGGATTTCTCGAAGCTGGCGGCCGGCGCGAAGTTCAGCCCTCCGTCGACTACCGGAACACGCTGCTGGTCACCGGCGAGTTCGACCCCAGCACCCCCATCGAACGCTGGCCAGACAGTATCCCCGCCTCCCGGCGCATCGTACTGCCTGGCGGCGGCCATGTCGAAGCGTTGCGCGCTGCCCGCCAGCATGGGCAGCCTTGGCTGCGCCAGCTTGTCAGCACCCCAAAACCGGAGTCCATTCCATCATGATCACCAGCGCCTTCCAGAATCACCATCGCCAGGGCCACACGCTTGGAGAGGTTCTTGCCGAGCGCGCTCCGGACAGTCTGGCCGGGATAACCTTCATTGATCGTGAGCACCAGCACACCCTACCCTACCGCGAACTGCTCGACATTGCCCGGCAGTTTGCAGGAAGACTGCACGCGCATGGTTTTCGGCAAGGTGAGCCGGTCCTGATCGTGATGGATTCAGAGGTGACGTTCGTGCGCACCTTCTGGTCCGTGATAATGGCTGGCGGCATGGCAGTCCCTCTGACCGCTCCCGGCAGTTATTCACCCCGGGATCCTGCCCTTCAAAAAATATGCGCTGTGATCCGACAGTTCATGACGCAGGACCAATGCGCACCGTGGATTATCAGCGACCTTGACGCTGCACGCATGGCCGACAATGTAGAAATCGCCAGTTGCCAGCAGTCCGGCAGGTACATCGACTCCGGAGCAGGCTTTCACGAACCGATTGGAGACGGCACATCATGCACGGGCGCATGCGTTCTCGCGGGTCGGGCGGACGATACTGCGCTGCTGATGTTTTCCTCAGGCAGCACCGGAGATCCCAAAGGCGTTCGCCTCACACACCGGCAGCTACTGTGCAACCTAGCCCAAATAGCTGATCGCTCGGCGTTGGTGCCGTCTGACAGAAGTCTGAGCTGGCTACCATTGACGCACGACATGGGTCTGGTGCTCTTTCATCTCTGCCATACACTGGCTGGGATCGCACAATACAAGATGACACCACTCGCTTTTGCCCGTGCCCCCGGATCACTGCTGACTCTGGCAAGCGAACTGAAAGCTTCGCTGCTGGGCATGCCCAATTTCGGTTTCGACCAAATCAACCGTCTTCCCGAGACTGATGGCGAGCACTGGCAACTAGGCAGCGTACGCCTGATCTACAATGGGGCGGAACCCATCGACCCGATCCTGACTCGACGTTTTTTGGCACGTCTTTCCCGCTATGGTCTTGACGGCCACGTGATCTGCGCTGGCTGGGGAATCGCCGAAGCCTGTGTCGTTGCTTCTATCCTTTCCTGCGAGCAGCTGGCCACATTCGAGTCACTACCCACTTGCTGGGTTCGTACGGGAAGTGCCCTGCAGATCGGATCACCTGTTGAGATCTGCCCGCCCGAAACCCTCAATGCGCTGGAACTGGCTGCCCTGGGCGAACCGGTACACGGACTGGAAATCCGGGTACTGGACGAGGCTCGACAATCCTTGCCTCCAGGCCACTTGGGGCATTTGGAAATCCGTGGTCCCAATGTCACACGCGGATATTACGGACAACCCCCTCTGGACTGGTGCCCAACAGGAGATATCGGTTTTCTCCATGACGGCATGGTTTATCTGCAGGGTCGCGCCAAGGATGTACTGTTCATCAATGGACGAAACTTGTTCTCCAACGATCTGGAAACAGCGCTGTGCCATGCTACGAACTGGCCAGCTAATCAGCTGGCCGTGGTCGGTCATACGGATCCGCTGCACCGGACCGAACGGGTCGTGGTTTTCTTTCGCCACGGCCGCAATGATGGCGACAGCGCACCGGTAGCCATGCGTCTTCAACATGCCTTGGAACTGATACTCGGCTATCCGGTAGCCGCCGCCATCCCGGTTTCCACGCTTCCCAAAACAACCAGTGGTAAGGTGCGCCGATTTGTTCTGCGTAATGCCCTGCAGGAAGGCCATTACGACCGCATGCTGCAAGAAGCCGCTACGGCGGCAACCACACCTGCGCCTCCCCAGCGCCCCCTCGACCAGCGCGAACTGGCGCTGGCAGAGCTCCTTCGCCCACTACTGGGGCCGGCACATACCCATACCGCCATCGACCCTACCGTACCGCTGAGCCGCTACGGCCTGGACTCGGTGGGTTATATGCAGCTGGCCGCAGCCGCCGGAGCCGAAGATGGGCGCGAACATGACGCCGCTGCTTGGATGCAGGCCGGTACGCTCGAAGCAATCGTTCACTGCATGGAAAACGCGGTTGCAGCAGACTCGGCACGGGAGGCGCTGTCCGTGGTACCACTGTCTTCCCGTCAACTGGTGCTGTGGCTGGACCTGCAGACCAGTCCCGCGCCACCCGCAGGTCTGCCCGACCGCTACACTGAGGCCTACTGGCTAGATCTGGCCGGTGAACTTGATCCCGATACCTGGCTGACGTCGGCACGCGCCATACTGGACAGCCATCCGCTGCTGTCCTCACAACTGGCAGAAGGAGAACACGGCCCTGTTCTGATGTATCTGGGCACACCCCGCTACGAACTCGAACATGCGTTCTGTCCCGAAGAGAACATGGAGGCACGCAGCCAGGAAATCGCCTGCCTTCCCCTGGATCTGGAACGGGGCCCACTGTTGCGCCTGTACCTGCTGCAGGCCGGCACAGGGAGCGCAGACAGCAAGCCACGCTGGCGCGTGTGCATCCAGACTCACCATCTGGTGGCAGACGGGTGGAGCCTGTATCTGCTACTGAACCAGTGCCTTCGGCAGAAGCAACCCACGCAGCAGCCCCCAGGACTGTGGCCCGAGCCGCCGGGGCTACCTCACGCGCAGATCGCGGCATGGTGCCAGAATCTTCTCGATGCCGGTTCCCTGTTACCTTGGGCAGCTAGTGGCGGTGACGAGCCAGGACCGGTGGCCTCGTTCAGGAGCCACCTTTCGACTCATGGCATGCAGGCATTGCAGCGCTGGACCGACCGGGGACACCATGTATTCTCTCTGATCGGCAGTACATTCATAGCCCTGCTGGCACGGATCACGGGGCAGGAACACGGACTCATGGGCACTGTAGCCAGCGGAAGGCGCCAGAGCAGTACACACCAGCGCTTTGGCTATCTGGCACGCAGTCACGCCATACATGCCACGATCGGCTCGGGCACCACTTTCCGGACCCTGCTGGCCAGCCTTGAGGAGCAGCGCAACGACATCGTTGCACAACAGACTCCCGAGCTGTGCGACCTCGCGCGTCATCCCGATATGGGACAGCTCGCGACACGGATCCGAGTCGTCTATGTCCACCAGAACATGCCACCGCTGCAATTGCCGGACAGCCTGCAACGGCTGGACGACGGAACATACCGCGGCCTGGCCCGCACGCCCCTTTACCTGACCAGCGAATGGATTGGTCAGACGCTGCGTCTACAGTGGGAGTTCGACAACACTCTGCTGAGCCAGGAACAGATTGAAGATCTTGCAGAGTTGCTGGATCACATGCTGGGAGAGGCACTGGATTCACCGGATTCCCCCCTGAGCAGGCTGTCGCTGCTCAGCCCGCGCCAGATGAAGGCCTGGTCGGCCTTCCGGGGAGAAGAACGTCCACTGGCCGATGATGATGTGGTCATGCAGCGAATCGAACAGGCCGGTAAACGCTGGCCATTGCTGACAGCAGTGTCGGACGAACGCGAAGCGCTCAGTTATTCCAGCCTGTTGCAACGGGTCGACGCCCTGTGCGAACTGCTTCGTACCCAGTATGGATTGCAGCACGGCGAGCGTGTCGCCCTGTTGACCAGTCGCGAGACTGGCTATGTCGTCGGCCTTCTGGCACTGTTCAAGCTGGGCGCGACAGCAGTCCCCTTAGATCCT
>ERZ772924.991-NODE-991-length-13597-cov-9.961675_pt1 | contig 13597 bp, 7 predicted proteins | sample MGYA00512116_ERZ772924 | MGnify/ENA primary metagenome ERZ772924 (study PRJEB29015, sample SAMEA2737920) | human oral metagenome | biome: human oral; feature: human-associated habitat; material: dental | place: China | collected 2134 ...
TCCAGAACTTATCAAAGTTGGCATGGTCATCTTGACCGTAACCAAGAGCCGTTGCATAGTTGAGAAGGGCATCAATCCATACGTAAACCACGTGCTTAGGATCTGAAGGTACTTTTACGCCCCAAGTAAATGAGGTACGCGAAACTGCCAAATCTTCCAAACCGGGTTCAATAAAGTTCTTGATAATTTCATTCATACGGCCATCAGGCTGGATAAAATCAGGATGTGCATGGAAAAATTCTACCAAACGGTCAGCGTACTTACCCAAACGCAAGAAATAAGATTCTTCTGACACCCATTCAACTTCGTGACCTGATGGGGCAATGCCTCCGATAACCTTGCCAGATTCATCACGAAAAACTTCTTCTAACTGACTTTCAGTGAAAAATTCTTCGTCAGAAACAGAGTACCAGCCTGAATACTCACCCAAGTAAATATCATCCTGAGACAAGAGACGTTCAAAGACATCTGCCACAACTTTTTCATGGTAGTCATCAGTTGTACGGATAAATTTATCGTATGAGATATCGAGTAATTTCCAGAGTTCTTTGACTCCAACCGCCATCCCATCAACATAGGCTTGTGGTGTGATGCCAGCTTCTTCCGCTTTTTGCTGGATTTTCTGACCATGCTCATCAAGACCTGTCAGATAAAAGACATCGTAGCCCATAAGGCGTTTGTAGCGAGCTAGGACATCACAAGCGATGGTTGTGTAGGCAGAACCGATATGAAGTTTACCAGATGGATAGTAAATCGGTGTTGTAATATAAAAATTCTTTTCAGACATAATTTTTCCTTTCCAGGCAAATGAAACCTGTTTTTCTAACACTTCATTATATCATATTTTTAGTGATTTTCGATAGGAAAATCCATACAAAAACAAGATAGACAAGTGTCCATCTTGTTTATCTTATTCATAGCGAAGGGCTTCAATTGGATCAAGCTTAGACGCTTTATTGGCTGGTAAGACCCCAAAGATCATACCAACGCTGGCCGAAACAGCCAAGCTAAAGAGAGCAATCGGTAGCGAAACACCAATTTCTATTCCTTCCATCATATTTTTTAGCAAGGCCCCTGCTAGTGCGGTCAAGCCTGCTGCACTAACAAGTCCGATAAGACCACCTAATAAGGTCAAAATCATGGACTCAATCAAAAACTGTACCAAGATATTAGCCCGTGTAGCTCCCAATGCTTTACGAAGACCAATCTCACGAGTACGCTCCGTTACAGAAACCAGCATAATATTCATAACTCCAGTACCTCCCACAAAGAGAGAGATTCCTGCGATAGCACTAATAATAGCGGTCATAAAACCAAAGATTTGCTGAACCTCTGCAAAGGCGGCGGTTTCGTCTACAACCTGATATTCTCCCTGCTGTACTCCTGCAATTTCTGTCATCTTGCGTGCGAGTTCTGGCCCCAAAGTCGGAGTTAGACTCGTATCATTCACACGAAAGACAATATTAGAAATTTCCTCTACATTAAAATTAGCTGCTACAGAAGCATTGGTTGTAATCGGTAAACCACCTACACCAAACATCTTAGCACTTTTAACAGCAGGACTAGAGTAAACACCAATCACGCGATAGCTATATCCATTGGCTGAAATGATTTGATTGAGTGCTGCCTGAGGCGAGTCAAAAAGACTTTTAGCGAGTTCTTCATCTAGCAAAATCACACTTGCAAAATCTCGGTAGTCTTGTTCTCTCAGATCCCTACCTGCAATAATTTTATTTTCTACAGCAGACATATAAGTCATATTTCCACCTGTCAGACTTGCTCTCTCTACCTTTTTATCCTTATAGGTCAAAGTAACATTTGTACTATTAGTCACATAATAGCCATCTACACCTTTTAGTTTGGCAGCTTCCTTAACCCACGATTCCTGTGTTTTAGGTGGTTCTACGTGAACATCTTCTTTACCAGATAGTGTCAGTGCAGATTGCTTTTGTGTAAAGGAACCGTCCTTACTTTTAATTGGTGAGAAAAACACCTGAATATTTTTCTGAGATTTTGTCATATTTTTATTGACCTGACGAGACATAGAGTCCCCTAAAGCCATGATGACAACTACTGAAGAGACTCCGATGATAATGCCAATCATGGTCAAAAAGGAGCGCATCTTGTGTGCCATAATAGATGAAAAGGCAAATTTCAGATTTTGCATCTTAGTTCTCCTTTCCTTCCAAACGAGCGCTATCAGATGAAATAACTCCATCACGGATTACAATTTGGCGTTTTGCATAGGCTGCAATTTCGGGCTCGTGCGTTACCATAATAATAGTCTTGCCTTCTTCATTTAACTCAACCAAGAGTTCCATGATTTGGCTTCCTGTTTTCGTATCCAAGGCGCCTGTCGGTTCATCAGCTAGGATGATTGAGGGATCGTTAACAAGAGCACGCGCAATGGCCACCCGTTGTTTTTGACCGCCAGACAACTCCGAAGGAAGGTGATGAATACGATCAGTCAACTCTACTTTACTCAGATATTCCTCTGCCAACTTGCGACGTTGGGCAGCTGGAACTCCTGCATAAATCAAGGGTAACTCGACATTTTGAACAGCATCCACCTTTGACAAAAGAAAGAACTGTTGAAAGACAAAACCAATTTGTTGGTTACGTACCTGTGCCAACTGCTTTTCACCTAGACGGGCCACTTCTTGACCTTCTAGATAGTATTCGCCACTGGTTGGGGTGTCCAGCATTCCGATGGTATTCATCAGAGTAGATTTACCCGAGCCAGATGGTCCCATAATGGCAACAAATTCCCCTTCGTCGATCTCCAAATTAATATTTTTCAAGACCTGCAGTTCCTGTTCACCATTTCGATAGCTCCGGCAGATGTTTTTTAGACTAATTAGTTGTTTCATCAGCCTTCACCTCTTTTCCTTCTTCCAAGGAAGTCGTTGGATTGCTGATGACTTTGGTTCCATCTGTCAAACCAGATGTGATCTCTTGGTTTTCTGCGTCAGCATTTCCTAGGCTAACTTCAACCTTCTTAGCCTTATTCTCTTCGTCAACCACCCAAACATAGTTTTTCCCGTCTTCAGTAATGACACTGGTTAAGGGTACGAGGATTGATTTCTTGTCACTTTTAACCTCAACACTAACGGTAAAACCTGGTCTCAAATCACCAATCTCACTCGTTACTTCAATCGTATAAGGATATTTAGAACCAGTATTCCCCCCAGTTATAGCATTCGTTCCTTCTCCACTATTTTTAGGGTAAGCTGAAATAAAGCTGATCTTCCCTGTCCAAGTTTTATCTTGGTAAACTTTAGAAGAGAAGGTCACTTCTTGGCCAACAGAAAGGTTGGCAAGATTGTACTCGGAAAGTTCTCCCTTGACTTGTAGATTGTCGTTACTTACTACATGAACCATCACTTGATTTGCAGCAGTTGTGGACTTTGATACATTGCGATTAACTTCTACAACTGTACCTTCTAGCGTACTCAAAACCTTTGTTGCGTCCAATTGGGCCTGAGCCTTTTTAAGTTGCGCCTCTGCATCAGCACGACTATCACGAGCATCACTAATCTGAGAATCAATGGAAGAGACAGAAGAACTCTGTGCTCCATCATCATATTCTTCCGAATCAGCTAGAGTGTTGTTTCGTGATTCCTTCAAGTCATTGATACGACGATCAGCCTTGGCTATGGCACGGTTAGCTGCATCATAAGCAGATTGCGCTTCTGTGCTGTTGTATTTTACGAGCGCTTGTCCTTTGTCAACCTTATCTCCAACAGAAACCAAGATTTCATCCACCTCACCCTTACTTGCATCCAAATAAACATATTGTTCATTTTTTGCGGTGACAGTACCAGATAAAAGAACAGAGGAGGCAACTGTTCCTTCCTTTGCGACTACGAGATGCGAAGTGTCATCCTTACCGGCAGCCTGAGAGGGCTGTCTAAATAGCAAAATACCCACTGCACTGATTATAATAATACTTGCAGCACCAATAGCTGTGTATAGTTGCCATTTTTTAGTTTTCTTATTCCCCTTCATCACAAAACTCCTATTTTATTTTCAATACAAAGACTATTATAGCAAATTTACCTACTCTAAACAATGATTGTTCAGAGAGAAAAGAGAACAATTCAGGAAACATGCCTTGTTTCCATTTGATTTATGCAGAATTGTACTAGTAACATCATACACCTTATTTCTATATTTAGCAAGTGATTTCTGCTATTTCTTTAGGGCGTAGCAGATTTTTGCATTCAAAAAATAAAAACGATAGAATATGACTATCAAATCTATAAGGAGTTTTCTATGAGAGAATATGATATCATAGCCATCGGTGGAGGGAGTGGCGGTATCGCCACTATGAACCGAGCTGGTGAACACGGCGCTAAAGCAGCTGTTATCGAAGAGAAAAAATTAGGTGGAACTTGTGTCAACGTTGGCTGTGTTCCTAAGAAAATCATGTGGTATGGAGCGCAAATCGCTGAAAGCTTCCACCACTACGGCCCTGACTACGGTTTTACGAGTTCAGATGTTCAATTTGATTTTGCTAAACTTCGTCAAAATCGTGAAGCCTACATCGACCGTGCCCGCTCGTCTTATGATGGAAGTTTCAAGCGCAACGGGGTTGATTTGATTGAAGGTCGTGCTCATTTCGTTGATTCCCACACAGTCAGCGTTAATGGTGAATTGATTCGTGCCAAACATATCGTGATTGCGACTGGAGCTCGTCCAAGCATCCCAACTATCCCTGGAGCTGAACTCGGTGGTAGCTCAGACGATGTCTTTGCTTGGGAGCAACTTCCTGAATCCGTTGCGATTCTTGGAGCTGGTTATATCGCTGTTGAATTAGCAGGTGTTCTCCACTCTCTCGGAGTAAAAACCGATTTGTTTGTCCGTCGCGATCGTCCCTTGCGTGGTTTTGACAGCTACATCGTTGAAGGTCTTGTCAATGAAATGGAAAAAACAGGTCTACCTTTGCACACGCATAAGGTACCCGTCAAGCTAGAAGAAACAGAGCAAGGCATTACGATTCATTTCGAAGACGGTTCTAGTCACACCGCTAGCCAAGTTATCTGGGCTACCGGCCGCCGTCCAAATGTAGATGGTCTTGAGTTAGAAAATGCTGGCGTTACACTTAACGAACGTGGATTTATCCAAGTGGATGAGTATCAAAATACAGTTGTAGATGGCATCTATGCTCTTGGAGATGTTACTGGTGAGAAAGAACTGACCCCAGTAGCCATCAAGGCAGGACGTACCCTATCTGAACGCCTCTTCAACGGGAAAACAAATGCCAAGATGGACTACACGACTATCCCTACTGTTGTCTTCTCCCACCCAGCAATCGGAACCGTCGGTTTGACCGAGGATCAAGCTATCAAAGAATACGGCCAAGATAACATCAAAGTCTACAAGTCAAGCTTTGCATCCATGTACTCTGCCGTTACAAGCCATCGTCAAGAGTCTCGCTTCAAACTCATCACCGCCGGTGATGACGAAAAAGTTGTTGGCCTACACGGACTTGGTTACGGAGTGGATGAGATGATTCAAGGATTCGCTGTGGCCATCAAGATGGGGGTTACCAAGGAAGACTTTGATGCTGCAGTAGCTATCCACCCAACCGCCTCAGAAGAATTTGTAACCATGCGCTAATTGTTGAAAGGGATCCTGAGGGTCTCTTTTTACTTGCAAAATCGGCTGTTGCAAAATTGTTACCTTTTTATAAAAAATAGGTTGACTTTTCTTCCTGAATCAGTATAATAGTTACTATGATTTTGAAAAGAGGTTAACAGTTTTGAAAAAAGCTCATATCTATGCTATCCCTGCTATCGGTGCTGCTCTCATCGCCGTATTGGCACAAATCAGTCTCCCTATCGGTCCTGTACCTTTCACTCTGCAAAACTTTGCAATTGGTCTGATTGCTACTGTTTTTAGACCTAGGGAAGCCGTCCTATCTGTAGCTCTCTACCTCCTGCTGGGTGCCATTGGTTTACCTGTCTTTGCAGGGGGAGGAGCAGGATTTCAAGTTTTAGTCGGTCCAAGTTCAGGCTATCTTTGGTTTGACCTTGTCTATGCAGGACTTACATCTTATCTCATCCATCAAAATAGCGGCTATATCCGCATTTTCCTAGCCAACCTCTTGGGTGATTCCCTCGTCTTTGTCGGAGGTATTCTCAGTCTCCACTTTCTTGCTGGAATGCCATTTGACAAAGCACTCGCTGTCGGTGTCCTTCCCTTTATCCTTCCTGATCTTGGTAAGATTATTGCCATTAGTTTCATTAGCCGTCCCTTACTCGAAAGATTGAAAAACCTTCCATATTTTTCAAGATAAAAGAATAGTCCAGAACAATTGTTCTGGACTATTTCCTTTCCAATTACTTCCTAAGAACTAACTGAAAATCAACTCTCATCTAGGGATTATTTATTTTTACGGCTTACAAAGTACAATCCACCAGTCACTGCCATCAAAGCAAGTCCTGCAACTACTGTTGCGTTAGATGCTTTTTCACCAGTGTTAGGAAGTTGAGGTTTTGGATCTGGTTTTCCTGGTTTGTTTGGTTCTGGATCTTTTGGCTTGTTTGGCTCTGGATCCTGTGGTTTATTTGGTTCTGGGTCTTTTGGCTTGTGGTGATTTACAATATTAGTGCCAATTACTTCAGAAGTATAGCCTTTAGGAACATATACTTCTTTAACTGTATAAACAATCTCTTTACCACCATCTTGATAACGATCAAGATCTGTAAATTCATACGTCCAACCACTTGCTACTGAAGCTGTAGCTGTTTTACCAGTTTCCACACCATTTGCCAACAGTTTAACAACAATTGAGTCTGGACGAATACCATCTTTGTTGTTAGCATCATCCCAAATCTTTTGACCTTTGACATTGATCTTAGCTGGTGTATGAGTGTTCGTAATAGTGTATTTACCATCTTTACCAGTCACTTCTGTAGTATAGTGTTCAACACTAACTTCTTTCAACACATAAGTGATTTCTTTACCTTTTTCATACTTAGGAAGGTCTTTAAATTCAAACTTCCAATCAGTTTCTGCTGATACTTCCATTTCTGCAACTACTTGTTCTCCTTTAAGGACTTGAACTGTAATCTTAGTTGGACGTTTGCCGTCTTGGTCATTATTATCATTCCAAACTTTCGTTCCAGAAATATTAATTTTTTCTGGATCATGGCTATTAGTAATAGTAAAGTTGTCGATAGAAGATTTATATCCTGCAACAGCTTCTTCCGTTACAGTATATTTAATCTCTTTACCATTCTTATATTTTGCAAGTTTTGTAAATTCAACAGACCAAGTACCATCTGTAGCTGCTTGAACCTCTTTAGAATCAATCTTGGTACCATCTGCTAGGAGGTTAACCGTGATCTTGTCTGGACGTTTACCATCTTGGTTATCAGCATCGTTCCAGTTTTTAGTAACTGTAATATCTATGGTTTCTGGGGTGTAGCTGTTAGTAATCGTAAAGCCTGATGTTGCATCACCTGTAACCTCTGAGATATATCCTTCAACTTTAGTTGTTTCTATTACTGTATACGCAATCGCTTTACCACCCTTATCAGCATCAAGGTCTGTGAAGCTTCCAGCCCAACCATTTGCTTCAGTCAATTCAAGTGTCTTACCAGTATCTTGCCCATCTGCAAGCAATTTAACTGTAATTGAAGTTGGACGTTTACCATCTTGGTTATCGGCATCCTTCCATACTTTTTTCACAGAGACTTCAGTTTTCGCTGGTGTGTAAATGTTCTTAAATACAAGATCTTTCGCTTCTTTCGAAGCTGTTGCTTTCAATTCAGTTCCGCTGATTTTTTTAACAGTTACTTCAACTTCTTGAACGGTCTTATCGTAAGTGATTCCTGTTTCATCGCCCTCAACTTCTGAGATTGTGTACTTGTGAGTTCCCACTTGGCTCTCATCATATGAGATTGGTGCGAAAGTAACACTTCCATCAGCAGCGTTTGTTACTGTTTCGACAACACTACCGTCTTCTTTCTTCAAGACAAAGCTGTATTTACCGGCTTCAAGAGCTTTTCCTTCAAGAACTTTCTTAGCACCAAGAGTTGCGGTTGTAGCTCCTGCTGGAGTGTAAGTGTTCTCGAATGCTTTTTCATCGTCGTAAGCAACAGTTGCTTCAAGGACACCCTTACCATTGTCCGCTACAGTTACTGTAGCTGTGATTGTTTTAGTGTCGTACTTGATACCTGTAGCAGTACCAGCTTTTTCAGCAATCTTGTAAGTGAATATTCCAGCTTTATCAAATTCCAATGCTGAGAACTTAACGTTTCCATCTTTGTCATTCTTAACTGTTTCTTTCAAAGTACCAGCTTGGTCTGTCAAAGTAAATTCAAACTCATCAGCTTTCAACTCACGACCAGTAAGTGTTTTCTTAACCGCAAGAGCAGCTTTTGCTTTTGAAGCCCCGTAGCTGTTGTTGAATTCTTTGTCAGCTGAGTAAGTTACGTTAGCATGAAGTTTTCCTTCGCCGTCATCTGTAACTTCTACAGTGACTTTAACTTCAAGATTATCGTAAGTCACACCGTTAACAGTCTTACCAGCGTTTGTTTCAACAATGGTGTAGTTGTATGTACCAGCTTTAGTATATTCGATTGGAGCGAATGTCACTTTGCCGTCGGCAGTGTTCTTCACTTTTTGAAGCTCTGAACCAGCTGCGTCATTCTTCAATACAAAATCAAACTCATCAGCTTTTAACTCACGACCTGAAAGGGTTTTCATCACTTCAAAACCAGCTTGGGCATTATCAGCCTTATAGGTGTTTTCGAAGGTGCTGTCATTATTGTCATAAATAACACTTGCTTCAAGAACTCCCTTACCGTCGTCAACAACCTTGATTGTCACTTCTATAGTCTTGTTAGAATATGTGATTCCCTTATCAGTTGTACCAGCATATCTTTCAATGATGGTGTAAGTGAATTCTCCTTTTGTTTTGAATTCTAACTCACCGAACTGAATATTCCCAGCTGCATCGTTTACCGTAGTTGCGACTTCTTCACCGGCTCCATCTAGCAAAGCAAACTCGAATTCACCACCTTTAAGCTGAATTGGCTCATTTGTGTTTTTATTGATGAATGATTTGGTTGCCGAAATAGGAACTTTCACGTTAGTAGGCTTATATGTATTATTAAAGGTTACGCTACCATCGCTGGCATCACTGCTGTAGTCAACAACTGCATTCAGATTACCTTTGCCATTATCAGTTACAGTTACTTTGGCTGTCACCGTCTTGGAATCGTAGGTAATGCCATTTTCAATTGTACCAGCTTTTACTTCCTTGATAGTGTAAGTATAAGTACCTGCTTCATCGAAGGTCAATTCATGAAACTTAACTTTTCCAGCTGCATCATTTCTCTTAGTTTCAACGTTACCAACTTGGTCTGTCAACGTAAATTCGAACTCATTTTCTTGAGCTCCTGTCGTACGACCAGTCAACTGCTTAGTTACTTCAAGAACGGCCTTAGCATTAGTTGCTTTATAGGTATTTTTGAATGTCTGAATTCCAGCATCAGTAGCTCTATTCACTGCACCAGTAAGTGGTGGTACAAGATTAGAACTAGGTGCTGAAGAGGGCAAATTAGCTGACGGAAGTGCCACAGCAGTAATAGGATGATACAATACTGTCGCAACCAGTTTACCTTTTCCATCGTCTGTTACACTTACTGTTACTGGTACTTTTCTAGAATCATGAGTCACACCATCGATGGTTTGACCAGCATTCACTTCAACAACAGTAAATTCGTATTCACCTGCTTTATCGAAAGTAATATCTTTGAAGACTACGCGACCAGCTGCATCGTTCTTAGCTCTTTGAACTTCTTGGCCATTTTTGTCTTTCAAGATAAATTCAAATTCTTCGTTTTGAAGAGGTGTTAGACGGCCACCCGTCAATTCTTTTTTGACTTCAATATCAGCCTTAGTAGGTGAAGTGCTATAGGTATTTGTAACAGTCAGATCAGCTTTTTGTTCTGGAGTATAGCCGTCTATCGTATCTACGATGAGATTGCCATCTTCATCTACTTCCATCACACTGTAAGTGTACTTCACGCCGTGCTCATCTGTCGCAGGAAGGTCTGGCCACTCTAAGGTTCCGTTTGTTTTAGGAACTTCTTTTTGTTCGGCACCAGCTACTTCTTCAATCGCTCCACCTTCTGGCGTACGATAGAGTTTGAAGTAGACAGTTGGACGAATATGTTCCTGACCGCCAACCCAGACTTTCTTAGCAATCACGCTAATTTTTGCTGGTTTGTAAGTATTAGTAATTTTTGTCTTATCTTCGTTGTAAGATACGACGTAGTCACTTGTTCCACCTACAACTGTTTCTGTTTCATCCAAAGGAATATTAGTTTGATCTTGAAGTTCACGAACAGAGTAGATTAACTCTGTGGTTCCATCAACATCGTATTTAGGTAGTTGATTTTTCCACTTGTAAGTGTAGACACCATTGGACTTTGTCACTTCAGGCGTATAGTTCCCTGAGACAGGTTTTGCATCTGCAACAGTTTGCCCTTCTTTGTGCACATACAAACCGAGTTTGACTTCTTTGTAGTCAGTTGCTTTTCCGTTTACCCAAGTCTTGGTTGCTTCAATGTCAACTGTCACACGTTTGTTAGAGATACTGAGGGGAACACCTTTTCCATCTTTCATCTCCACTTCGAACTCTTGACTATTTACCTGATAGCCTGATTTAGGAGTTTTTTCTTTAACGATATACTTACCATTATTGAGAGCCTTTGAGACAGCTATCCCATCCGCATCTGTTGTAACGGTATCAACCAAATTATTAGTGGTTTTCTCACGGATTTCAAAGACAACGCCTGCCAACTTAACAGTTGCATCCGCTTCATCGTATTTTGTTATTTTGATCTTACCAGCAATGTCAGCAGTGACTGATGCACCAACAGATTTAACCGTCTTTAAATTAAACGTTGCTTCTGTTCTGGTTCCAATACTACCTCCGTATTTTTCCCAAATCAGTTGTGGCTGATTATCAATCAAGTACTGAGCTGAGTTACTTATCGTTGAAGTATCTGCTGGCGAGGACGTATCATAAGTTAAGAAAAAGCTCTTTGTTCCCATATTAGTCGGCATGAGCAACTCAAACCCTCGTTTCCCGTTGACAAAGGTCAACAAAGCTTTTTTATCTGAGTTAGCCTTGTATACCTCCGGATCGGTTGTGATTTCATATTCATCACCTATATGTTTAAGAGCAGATGAATTCGTATTCGTCGTCTCGAATTCTGCTTCATGCATATAGAAAGTACCTTCCACATAATTAGCGAAGGCTCCCTTTGAAACATCATCTGTAATCTTCACCACATGTCCAGTCATATCTTTCTTAGCGCGATTAATCTTCATCTGAAAATGTGCTCTCGCCTTATTGTTATCGTTATAACCGTACTTTGTAATGGTTTCTCCTATCACGTCAGTCTGTTGATATTTATTCACTTTATACGTGATGGTCTGTTTTTTACCATCTGGTAAAACATAGGTAACCGTTTTCCCCTCTTTTTTGAGTGTTTCAGTTGCTTCTGCAACAAAGTCCCCACGGATATTTTGCTTGTCCTTCACCTTGTCATTGAAGGTAAATACTAGCTGATGGTTAGCATTATCCACTCGGACAGTCCCCATTTTGATATTTGACGTCGAATCAATCAAATCCAGACTACCATCCGTCAAACTCAAGTTATCTGGAGCCTTTACGATGAAGTAATCACCATCCTTGATTTCATTAGCTGCCACATTGGGAAATGAGAATTTACCTGAATATTTCAATTTCATCGAAGTATCATTTGAACCATGAATTCCTTCAGTCTTGCTTCCTGTAGATGCTATAGTAATCTTCAAGTCATCTATTTTGACTTTACTCGTGATATCAGTTGTAGCATGTGCTTCACCTGCCGGGAAGAACATCAGCAATAGTAAAAGAGGAAATACTAGAAAACCTAGTACTTTCTTTAGTTTATCCATAAAAAATCCTTTCTATTTGATTAAATTAATTGAGAAGTATATCATGTCTTACCAGCAGGCAACACTCCTTTCAATTGCAATATTTATCACAAGAATATCTATGTGATAGCTGCGTTAATTTTTCGATTTGGTTAGCGATACCATTCAAATAGTTATTTAATTTAATCTTCTATAGGATTTCTTACTCACTTATGAATGAAAACTTGCAAAATATCATTCATCTTCATTATACTATAACTTCTAGTATTATGTTAATTATATGTAAATATTTCATAAACGAAAAATTTACAGTTTGTCAACTTTTGACATAGAGATACATAATCATATTGATATTTGTTTTCAGGGGGATTCTCTGAATTTCTAAACATTATAAATTTCAACGTATTTTATAAACTACAATCCATTCTAAATACAGTCTAAAATAGGCCCATGGGTTATAGATAGTTTTAAATTATATATTATGCACACTTTAGCTCTTTATACATCATTTTATAGTTTTTGTTACATTATTTTTTCTCTATCCCCCCCTAGTTAAAAATCCAAGAATTTGTTATTTAATCCCTATACTTTTATCAAAAACGCAATAACAATGACGAATAATTATTAAATTTTTTCTTATAATTTATCCCAGTTAACTTCTTCTAGATAGCATAAGCAAAATAGACACTTCTAATATAATTCACTAGGAAAATGCTCCATTTTATGTTATAATTTATTTAGTGAAATAAACAATATTATAATATTTTATAGCTGTAATCCTTTACAAACAGCTTCTTTTAAGTTGTCAATTTTATCTAATATTTTAATTGATATTTATTCATAGAAAGGACACTTATGGCTAAAGATACTCGAGATTCCATCGTTTCCGCTTTTATATCGCTAGCTAAACAGAATCCTCAGCGTAGTTCATTTACGATGAGTGAAATTGCTAGACAAGCAGGTATTTCAAGACAAGCTATTTACCAAAAACATTTCCAAAACTATGATGATATTATCAAGTATATTCATGAACAAACCGATCAACGAATTTTTCAGGTATTTAATAATTCTTGTCTGAGAAGAGAGGGAAATCCTATTGAATGCTTTGCTAATTTTGCAATTCCTTTGGTTTATGAAAATAGGAATATCATTCGAACACTTTTTGTAACTCAAGCAGATCCTGGTTGGAAGGAGTTCCTGAGAGATACTTATTCAAAATGGATTCTAAAGAATGTCCACTACAACAAGGAATTCGATTTTAGTGAAGATGACATGACCTATGTCGTCGCAAACATGATTATTACTTTTATTGAAGCTTGGATACGAAAAGAAAACCCTACTCCACCAGAAAAGTTTAAAAAAACGTTTCTCCTATTAACAACAATATCTCTTCGAGACTATATGATTTTACAAGAAAAGGATAGTGAGTAAAATTCACTATCCTTCTCTCATTTCCCGCCTTCAAAAGCATCCACCATTACCTGAAATTCTTCATTGGAAAGAGTGATTCCTTTGCCCATTTTTGTATGGTCAGGGCTCCAAGTTCGAATATCAAACTTTGCTGGGGCACCATTAAAGCTAACTCGGTTTAGTTCCTTTGTCCATCCTTTTTCATTTTCAGACAAGGTCAGTAAGTGTTCTTCGATTTCAA
>ERZ772924.993-NODE-993-length-13596-cov-5.062920_pt1 | contig 13596 bp, 7 predicted proteins | sample MGYA00512116_ERZ772924 | MGnify/ENA primary metagenome ERZ772924 (study PRJEB29015, sample SAMEA2737920) | human oral metagenome | biome: human oral; feature: human-associated habitat; material: dental | place: China | collected 2134 ...
ACGATGGGCACTCCCCCACGCGAGACGCACAATGTTCCACGCCGCACGAATGACCATGAATCTGGTGAGTACGTCACCGACCCGGGCCGCAAGGGTGACGTTGCACTCGGAGACCTGTACACCGGACACACCGGCCCCCTGAACGGAGTGGCGTGGAGTTCTGACGGCAGTCTCCTGGCCACCGTCGGCGACGACCACACGTGCGTCATCTGGAATCCTCACACCGGTGAGCCCGTCGCCACGCTCATCGGTCACACCGACGCCGTGGTCAGGGTCGCCTGGAGTCCGGACGACATGCGTCTGGCGACCGTCAGCCACGACAGAACCTGCATCATCTGGAACCCTGACACCGCAGAAAGACTTCTCACTCTCACCGGTCACACCGACGCCGTGACGGGTGTCGCCTGGCACCCCGACGGCACCCGTCTGGTCACCGTCAGCTGGGATGAGACCGGCATCGTCTGGGATTCGGGGACGGGCCGCCCGGTCACGACTCTCACCGGCCACGCCTACCACGTGAACGGGGTCGCCTGGCACCCTGATGGCAGCCGCATCGCGACCGCCAGCAACGATGGGACCTGCATCATCTGGAACCCCGACACCGCAGAGAGGATCCTCACCCTCACCGGACATGACCGCTTCGGGGTTGAGGACGCGGTGTACGGGGTCGCGTGGAGTCCTGACGGCAGTCGTCTGGTCACCGCCGGCTGGGATGACGCCTGCATCGTCTGGGATCCCGACGCCGGCCAACCCGTCATCTCGTTCGTCGATCACACCGAATGGGCGCTCGGGGTGGCGTGGAGTCCCGACGGCACCCGGGTCGCGACCGCCAGCGACAACGGAACCTGCGCGGTCTGGAATCCGGACACAGGAGAAGCGATCGCCACCCTCGTGCTCCGGTTCGCGACCGGGATAACATTCGTGCACGGGGTCGCCTGGAACCCCGACGGCACCCGCGTCGCGACCGTTGACAGCAACGAGGCCTGCATCATCTGGAACCCCGACACCGGGGAAAGAGTCACCACGCTCGCCAGCCGCACCGACTGGGTGGACGGGATCGACTGGAGTCCGGACGGCACCCGCCTGGCCGTCATCCCCAACTGGGCCGAGGCATACACCGTCTGGGACCCGGTCAGCGGCCGCCCCACGGCCACCCACACCGCTCACACCAACCTGGTGGGCAATCCCGCGTGGAGCCCCGACGGCACCCGCATCGCAACCATCCACAACGACAAGGCCTGCACCATCCGGGACGCCACGACCGGACAATTGCTCATCACCCTCACTAGCCGCATCGGTTCCCCACAGGGGGTTGCCTGGCATCCCGTGGGTGACCTCATCGCCGTCGCCAGCACTGGCGGGAGATGCACCGTCTGGAATCCCGACACGGGCCGGGACGTCGCCACTCTCACCGATACCGGCACCACACACGTGCTTGACGACGCCAAGAGTGCTGTCGCCTGGCATCCCTCGGGGAAACTCCTCGCCACCACCAATGGCGACGGGACCTGCATCATCTGGCAGCTCGACATCGCGGAGAAATTCACCACCCTCACCGGCCACACCGACGCCGTAACAGAAGTCGCCTGGAGCCCCGACGGCACCCGCATCGCCACCGCAAGCAACGACGGAACCTGCATCATCTGGCAGCCCGACCCCCGGGAGAGGCTCCTCACCCTCACCGGACACACCGCCGCCGTCACAGGGGTCGCCTGGCACCCTGACGGCACCCACCTCGCCACCGCCAGCGACGACCGCACCTGCATCATCTGGAACCCCCACACCGGTCAGAAACTCACCACCATCACCGACCACGCCCGCGCCGTGACCGGAGTCGCATGGCACCCCACCGGCGACCTCATCGCCACCGCCGACACCTCGGGACTGATCCGGATCTCCCACCTCGACGGCGCCCTGGAACGCGCCTTCATCTCCGTGCGACCCCGCATCCCCGGGGTGGAGAGCTACGCCAGCTGGACCCCGAAGGCCTCGACGTCCTGGAAGGAGAAGCCTGGCGAGTGCTGCGCATCCCGGAACCAGAAGACGGGAGCTAGCAGCACCTCGAGACATCCGGCTCGCCCTACGGACCGAGGAGGGCCAGCGGCACCACCGCCACCCCGTCGGGACGCCGGTAGGCGGCCTTGCCCGTCGTGACGACCACCAGGTCGGCCACCCGGTCGGGGATCTGGTCGCGCAGCCAGATGAGATGCTTCACGTCCGAGTCGCCCACCGCGGCCGCGAGTTTCACCTCGATTCCCACGATCTGCCCGTCCACTCCTTCGACGACGAGGTCCACCTCGTGTCGTCCGCCCTGGGTGCGCATGTGGTACACCCGCGCCTCGGCGGCCTGCGCCGCGACGCGCACCGTCAGCGTCGCGAGCGACTCGAACAGCGGCCCCATCATGTGTGCTCCCGACGCGTTGAGCAGGGAGGACGACGACAGACCCAGCAGCCGGGCCGCCAGGGCGGGGTCGGCGAGTTGGTGTTTGGGGGCCTGCTGGAGCCGCCGGATCGGGTTGTTCGCGGGCAGCCAGCCGGGCACCGGATCCAGTATCCACAGGCGGGTGAGGAGGTCCCGGTACACGATGGTCGTGGTGTGGGCTGGCTGCGCCCCGTCGCCTCCGGTGGTGGCATCCAGCATCCGCGAGTAGGAGGTGGTGGTCGAGGACGCCGCAGCGTAGGCCGCGAGCCAGCGACGCAGCGTCTCCGGGCGTCGCACCGCGAAGCCGTGGTCGGGCAGGTCGCGGTCGATGATGCGTTGCAGGTAGGCGTCCAGCAGTCCCCGGCGCAGGCGCGGCGGCGCGTTCATGATCCCGGGGAATCCGCTGGCGACGATCGCGTCGGCGTAATCGGTGAGCCCGTATCCGCTGTCCCCGCCCACCGGATCGCGACCGCCCTCGAGGAGCCGCGCCAGCGACACCGTCGGTGTGGCACGTCCGCGTTCCGGCAACGCCATGGGACGCATCCGCAGCGACAGGATCCGTCCCGCCCCGCTGTGGGTTCCGGCGGCGTCCGTCGGCGTGGCGGATCCGGTGAGGAGGTAGCTTCCGGGCGGGGCGCCGGAGTCGACACGTCGTCGCACCGAATCCCACACCTGGGGCAGTTTCTGCCACTCGTCGAGGAGCAGCGTTCCCGCCGGCACCGCCGTCAGTCCAAAATCCGCTGCGGCAATCCGCCGCTGATCCTCGTCGTCCAGCAGCCACGTGGTGGTGGCGCGCCGCCGGGCAGTGTCCGTCTTCCCCACTCCCTTGGGGCCGTCGATCGCAATGGCGGGAGCGAGCGGCAGCAGCTCGTCCAACTCCAGATCCACCGTCCTGGGCAGGTACTCCATGCTGCTTACGCTACCATTCACGCACTTTCTACACTAGTATTCACACACTTCTTACGCTACCGTTCCTGCATCTCGCGACTGCCCCCACGACCCCCATCCCAGTTCGCCAGCCCTACCGACGTCCGCTGGCTTTCCCATCGCACCCGGGGATCCCTCCCACACACCCCGAAGACCTTCTTTGACATGTCACAACACTACCGAAAACGGTAGACTTGTGACATGACAGCGATGGTGAAGTATCGAGATCTCGTGCACGAGATCGCCTTGGACAACCACGGCTACGTCACCACCCAGGCAGCAGTCGAAGCAGGAGTGCCCGCGGTTGAGCTTCCGAAACTCGCGGCACGCGGTGGGATGGAGAACGTCGCCTACGGGTTGTACCGCGTCTCGACAGTGCCGCGCAGCGAGATCGACCAGTTCGCCGAAGCCCTCCTGCGCGCGGGTGAGGGTGCCTATCTGTACGGGGAATCGGTGCTTGCGCTGCTTGGCCTCGCCGACGTGAACCCCCGCCGGATCACGGTGGCGGTCCGCAGACGTACCCGCCCCAGGCTGCCCGCTTTCATGGAGCTGACTCTGGTCAGGGGCGACGCCCGCACGACCCGCTATCAAGGCCTGGATTCACAGCCGGCGGCAGACGCGATCCTCACCTGCCGCGGATCCATCGAAACACCCCGCCTGCTGAACGCCGCCCGGGAGGCCCACGAGGAAGGACTGCTGACCACGCGGGAACTCCGGCTGGTGAGAAAGGAACTGAAGTCATGACCTACACCAGCGCCCCGCCCAGCGTACGCTCCCTGGAACAACGGATCCGTAACGTCGGGGGAAGTACGGAACTCGCACTGCGGAGAAGAATCTCCATGGCAATGGTCGTGGTCAGCCAGATGCTCCCCGAAGGAGCAGTCAAGGGCGGTAGCGCACTGGCGCTGCGTTATGGTCGAGCAACTCGATTCACGCGCGACCTCGACGTGGCCCGGAAACATTCGCTGGCATTGTTCCGTAAAGCCTTCGAGGAGTCGCTGTCTGCCGGATGGGCCGGGTTCACTGGCAGGCTGGTGCCGAGGAAAGCTCCCCGTCCGATGAGGGTTCCCACTGCGTACATAATGCAACCCTTCGAGGTAAAACTTGATTATCGCGGCAGCTCATGGTGCACTGTGAAATTCGAGCTCGGCCACAATGAAATCGGCGACGCCGACGATCCTGAATACCACATCGCCCCGGACCTGACCAGCTTGTTCACCGAGGTGGGACTTGCATCACCCGATCCAGTTCGGGTGATGCGGAACGATCACCAGATAGCCCAGAAACTCCACGCAGTCTCCAGCGCGGGAAGCGAACGGGCACGCGATCTCGTCGATCTTCAACTTCTGGAAAGATCCGAAAAACTTGATCTGGCGAAAATCTCGGCAACATGCACTCGGCTTTTCGCGTATCGCCAAGCCCTGACCTGGCCGCCAGTCGTCACCGTGGGACGGAACTGGAACACTCTTTACCTAACAGCAGCCGAGAACCTTGACGTCTTACCAGCAGTGGAGGATGCCGTCAGCTGGGTCAACGATTTCATCCAACGCATCGACGATGCACACCCTTGACAAATCCACGCTTCAAAGATTCCGTTCTCTCCGTCTGTCGTCCTCCACCACCCATCCGCCGAACGCCAGCTCTACGGCGCAGGCACACGACGCATAGACAGGTGCAACCCCGCTCCGAGGGGAGCGACGATCACCCCCGATGGTCGCGACTGAGACGCGACCCTAGCAGCGCGCCCCAGCCACCGAGCACCTCGAGCAGTCCCACTCACCCGCGAGCGATGTCGTTTTAAAACTTTATTCCATCATTTCCGACATAAACTTGCTAAGATGGCGGCGCACCTACTCCCCTAGGAGGCAACCATGCAGGTCCTTCAGGACTTCGTCGCTCGCCAGTACCTCGCACAGCTCTCCCTGTCTGAGACCCAGAAGAAGTTGGCAGACGACATCGTCGGTCTTCTCGACAGCAAGGGCCGGGTCTCCATCGCCAACCTCAAGAAGGAACTGTTCCCCTACGACGAACTCGGCACGGTGAACACCCGACTACGACGTCTTCGAAAAGAGATCGAACAACTCAGCGGGGAGGCACAGATGTCTTTCGCCCTCAGAGTCACTGAGGCGAAGAAGGTCGGTCCCGAGGCCAGGTTCCTCTGGTTCGAAGGGGTGAACAACTGGTCGCCAGCCGTCTCCACACCGGAACTGGACGCCATTCCGACCTCCGGGGAGTACGTTTCGAAGGCCAACGAATCTGGCAGCACGCCCATCGCCCTGCTGCTCACCTTCAATAAACACGAGGCCCACCAGCTGTGGGCGGAATTCGGCGGCGTCCGCAACGAGCTGCCGCGGGAGGGGGTGACCTATTACGAACTCGACGGGGTCGGGGGCTTCCGCGTGATCCACCGGCACAGCCGCCAGGGCCCCCAAGAGGCGCAACTCAGCGCCACGCAGGCCATTGACCACTGGAATCCACAGCTGTTGATCGCCGTAGGCATCGCCTTCGGGGTGAACGAGAAGAAGCAACATCTCCGCGACGTGCTCGTCTCGGAGAAGGTGCTTGATTATGAGCTGGCCCGGGTGGAGCCCGATGGCACCTTCACCTATCGCGGCACGCCCCAGGAAACCTCCCGAGAACTGGCCGAACGGGTGGCGAATATCAATCTTCAACGCCGGGGAAATGCCGGATGGCCGACCATCCGCTTGGGAATCATGCTCAGCGGGGCGAAGCTGGTTGACAACGAGGAATATCGGAACACCATCGCCTCCTTGCACAGCAAGGTCATCGGCGGAGAGATGGAGGGGTCTGGCATCCTGACGGCCTGCTCCCGGGACGGCGTGGACATGATCGTGGTCAAGGCCATTTGCGACTGGGCGTCCCACAAGGACACCCCGTCAAAGGAGGAGGACCAGAAAAAGGCGGCTCAGAGCGCGGCCATCGTCGCGCACGCCATTCTGGAGAAGGGACATCTGACAGGAACAATCCCCACTTTGAAGCAAGAAAATCTCGTCCTGAAGAAACAGCTCGATGAGCTGAAGAACCCGCAGCACAGAGCGCCGCGCTTCCCGGATGTCCTGCGGATGGGTGAGCACGACGAGGTGCTTGAGGAGAAGCGCCTCATCCAGGATTCCCGAGCCTCGGCCCTGAACCTGGACCCCAATGCGGCGCCGGGCATACCCGCCCAGGGCACACCGGTGGTGGATGCCATGTTGGACTGGGTAGCGAACCCCGCTGAACCCCAATTGTTCGCGCTGCTCGGCGAGTACGGCATGGGCAAGACCGTGAACTGCCAGCGCTTCACCCGGCAACTCGCGGAGCGCCGGAAGGCGAACCCCACCCTGCCCATGCCCCTCTACTTCAACCTGAAAAACGTGGCCGACGCGCGCCTGGCCGACAACCTGGAGGATCTGGTGGTCACCTGCATGCGCGACGACTGGCTACCCAAACACTCCCCACACCATACGTGGCAGGCCTTCACGTCCTGGATCGCCACGGGACCCTGCGTCGTGATCTTCGACGGCCTGGACGAGATGCTGGTGAAACTCGACGACTCCCAGGGGTCGCTGTTCCTCAGCCGGCTGCTCGGCACGCTGCAACTGCTCGACGACGAGGACGTGAACCGGCGAATCAGGCTGGTGTTGTCCTGCCGCACCCAGTATTTCAGGACCCTGCTGGAACAGCGTTCCTTCTTTCTGGGCAAGGACCGGCAAGACCTAAGGGCGGATTCCTACCGGGCCATGACCCTGCTGCCCTTGGGCGATGAACAGATCCGCCGCTACCTGGAAACCGCGCTTCCCGGCAGTGACATCGCGCGCATCATGGAGCTGGTGTCCAGCGTCCACAACCTGCCGGAGCTGGCCGCCCGTCCCTTCTCTCTCAAGCTCATTGCCGAACACATTCCGGAGATCGAACGCAACCGCGCCAGCGGCAAACCGGTGTTCGGAGTGACGCTCTACAAAGCGATGGTGGAGCGCTGGCTGGCACGCGACGAGGGAAAACACTTCATCGACCCGGAGCACAAGAGCGCCTTCATGGCAGAGCTGGCCGCTTGGCTGTGGCGGGGGAAGAAAACCGCCGCGCCCGCCAAGGACGTGGAGACCATCTTCCGGCGCTGGATCCGGAGCGACGAAGACATGAACGACATCTACCCCTCGACGCTGACGAAATCAGACAAGGACAAACTGAACGAGGACCTGCGCACTGCCACCTTCCTTACCCGACAGGACGACGAACGTGGCAGCACCTTCCGTTTCGCCCACACCTCACTGCAGGAATACTTCCTGGCCCGCTACCTCTTGGACGCCATACAACGCGACGACCGCTCCCGCTGGGCCATGCGCATCCCGAGCACGGAAACCCTCGACTTTCTGGGCCAGCTGCTGGCCGAGGCCCAGGAACCCGAGCTGATCGACACCCTGGTCTCCTGGAAAACCCCCTACCTGGAACAGGCGAGCGAACTCCTACTGCGCTACACCTTCACCGCGAGAAAACAGGATTACCCCGCCCCAAACCTGGCACGAATCGACCTGTCGAGCGCCCACCTGGACGACTGGGATTTCCTCGGCACCCCCGATAATCCTCTCAACCTGGCCGAGGCAAATTTCGCCACTGCCTCGCTGCGCAGAACCGCCTTCTCTCACACCAATCTGACGAGCGCCCACTTCACCAATGCCACCCTCAACCAGGCCACTTTTCATAATTGCACAACCCGACACACCAACTGGCACGACGCCCCCCATCCGGGAGCGGCGTGGCACACCCCAGTTCGCAGCATTCCCGCAGGCATAAAAACGGGTCTCTACCCCGGCCACACCAGCGCAGTGACCGGAGTCGCATGGCAACCCGACGGCGACCTCATCGCCACCACCAGCTGGGATGGCACCTGCATCATCTGGAACCCCCACACCACAGAGAAAATCACCACCCTCACCGGCCACACCGACTGGGTGACCGGAGTCGCCTGGCACCCCACCGGCGACCTCATCGCCACCACCGACTGGGGGGAATGCATCATCTGGAATCCCCACACCGCAGAGAAAATCACCACCCTCACCGACCACACCAACAAGGTGACAGAAGTCGCCTGGCACCCCACCGGCGACCTCATCGCCACCGCCACCAGCTGGGATGGCACCTGCGTCATCTGGAATCCCCACACCGCAGAGAGAATCACCACCCTCACCGGCCGCACCGGCTGGGTGACCGATATTGCATGGCACCCAGACGGCACCCGCATCGCCACCGCCAGCAGCAACGGCACCTGCATCATCTGGCAGCCCGACACCGGGGAGAGGATCCTCGCCCTCACCGGGCACACCGCCTCCGTGAACGGAGTCGCCTGGCACCCGGAAGGCACTCTCGTCGCCACCAGCAGCAACGACCGCACCTGCATCATCTGGAACCCCCACACCGCAGAGAAACTCACCACCCTCACCGGCCACACCAGCGCAGTGACCGGAGCCGCCTGGAACCCAAACGGTGACCTCATCGCCACCACCAGCTACGACGACACCTGCATCATCTGGAACCCCCACACCGGAAAGAAAACCACCACCCTCACCGGCCACACCCGCGAGGTGACCGGGGCCGCCTGGAGCCCCGACGGCAGTCTCATTGCCACCACCAGCGACGACGACACCTGCATCATCTGGAACCCCCACACCGGCCAGAAAATCACCACCCTCACCAGCCACACCAGCTTTGTGACCGGGATCGCCTGGCACCCTTCGGGTGACCTCATCGCCACCACCAGCCACGACCGCACCTGCATCATCTGGAACCCCCACACCGCCCAGAAATTCACCACCCTCACCGGCCACACCAGCGAGGTGACCGGGGTCGCCTGGCACCCAGACGGTGACCTCATCGCCACCGCCGACGCCTCGGGACTGATCCGGATCTCACACCTCGACGGCACCTTGGAGCGCGCCTTCGTATCCGTGCGACCCCGCATCCCCGGGGCGGAGAGCTACGCCAGCTGGACCCCTCAAGGCCTCGACGTCCTGGAAGGAGAGGCCTGGCGAGTGCTGCGCATCCCGGAACCGGGGGGCGGGAGCAGGCGCCTCGAAATACCGGGCCTGTCCTACGAACCACCGACCGACTGAGGCGACGAACTCCCGGGCCTGGCTGCTTCCCCTCAAGATGGTTTCGACTCGGGCCGCTCCTTCGTCGCAGCCCGGCTCAACCAGCTTCGCCCCGACCACCCAACGCCAGCCCAACCGTCAAACGCCAGCGCTACAGCGCAGGCACACGACCACAAGACAAGCGCAACCAGCTTCAACCTCTCGACGGGTGCCCGGAGCTGAGGTCAGGTCTGCTTGCCGGCTGCCAGAGTGGTTTCGACTCAGGCCGCTCGTTCCTCGCGGCCCGGCTCAACCAGCTTTGGAGAGCGCGACTCCCCCGTCATATCCGCGCTGACTCGACCGCTTTTCCGGAAAAGTGCCGTAAAAATCGATTCCTTGTCAGACTTTCAGTCATTTCATTGTGCAAACCCCCGTGCGGAACCCATCCTTGACCATTGACTTATTTGAAGTTCAACTTCCGACACGCCCGGGAACGAACGACACGAAGTCAGCGAAAGTGCTTGTCACAATCGTTCGGATACCTTCGGACACACCGAGAACGCCCCAATCAGCCCCCGGCACGAAAAATCATCATATGATCATCACCAATGCGCAGTTCTTGCTCATGGTGCTGTTCTGCACTGCCACCTCCCGGGCGTGCAAACACGCGTCATCCGCCCCACAGGACTGCGCACTTCTTGATATCGAGGCAAGGGGGTTCACCATGCACACCCGACCACACAGCCCGCGCGTGTCCGTCATCATCCCGACCAAGGATGAAGCCAAGAACCTGGAGGTGTTACTCCCCGACATGCCCGACGTCCACGAGGTGGTCCTCGTGGACGCCGGGTCGCAGGACGGAACGGTCGACGTCGCGCGCAGTCATCTGTCCAATCTTCAGGTCATCAACCAAACCCGCACCGGCAAGGGCAACGCCTTGGTCTGTGGGATGCACGCCGCCACCGGCGACATCCTCGTAACCCTCGACGCCGACGGCTCGGCCGACCCGTGCGAGATCCCCGCGTTCGTCGACGCGCTCGTCGAGGGCGCGGACTTCGCGAAGGGATCGCGGTACATGACCGGCGGAGGCTCCGTGGACCTGACCCGTCTGCGCTCGGCCGGCAACTGGGGGCTGAACGTGTTGAGCAACCTCAGCCTGGGCACGAAGTTCACCGACCTGTGCTACGGCTACAACGCGTTCTGGAAGAGCATCGTCCCGGCACTGAACCTACCCGACCCGGACCTGCCCCGACCCGCCAACGGGGGCCGCATCTGGGGCGACGGCTTCGAGATCGAGACCCTCATCACGGTTCGCGCCGCACAGGCGGGCCTGGCGGTCACCGAGGTGCCCAGCTTCGAACTGAACCGCATCCACGGCGAGAGCAACCTGCGCACCTTCGCTGACGGGCAGCGGGTGCTGCGCACCATCGCCACCGAGACGGCCCGCAACGGCCGCGCCAAGCGCACCCGGCTGGTTGCCGCCCCGGCACGCCACCACCTGCCCACCTGCCGCCTGCGCTCACGCGAGTGGGAACACCTGCATGCCTGAGGACCCATCTGAATCATCGGCGGACGACAACGCCCACGACCCGGAAAGCGTCACCGTTGTTGTCTGCGCCTACACGCTGGACCGATGGACGGACCTGCACGACGGCGTGCTGGAGGCCGCCCGTCAACTCGAGGCCTCCGGCCGCGCCGGACGCGTGCTCGTGGTCGTCGACCACAACGACGAACTCCTGACCAAGGCAGGTGAGCTCTCGGGCCCCCTGGTGGACGTCGTCGCGAACACTCGCAGACGGGGGCTGTCCGGGGGTCGGAACACGGCGATCGGACTCGTCGACACAGAGGTGATCGTTTTTCTCGACGACGACGCCACCCCCGAATCCGGTTGGCTCGAGCACCTCCTGGTCCCCTTCAGGGATCAGGAGGTGCTCATCACTGGTGGCGCCGCCACACCCCGCTGGCCCAGCGACGCCACCCGGCCCGTCTCACTGCCCGAGGCCCACAGCGGCCGGGGTGAACTGGACTGGGTGGTCGGCTGCACCTACGAGGGACAACCCACCGCTCTCGCCCCGGTGCGCAACGTCATGGGGTGCAACATGGCGTTCCGGACCAGCGTGTTCGACACCGCTGGGTTGTTCGGCGAGGACCTCGGCCGCGTGGGCCGCGTGCCGTACGGCTGCGAGGAGACCGAGCTGTGCATCCGCGCCACCCGCCACCATCCCGACGCCGGGATCCTCTTCGAGCCGCGAAGCCGGGTGCGGCACCACGTCAGCCCCGACCGCCTCACGTGGAGCTACCTGTGGCGTCGCTCCTACGCCGAGGGCATCTCGAAGGCCGCCGTGAGCGAGCGCACCTCACGCAAGGCGTCGCTGTCCACGGAAATGTCCTACGCCACGCGCGTCCTGCCGCGTGGTTTCCTGCGGGAACTGTTGTCGGCCCCCCGCACACGCGGGCGCGGCCTGGGGGGAGCGTTCGCGATCGCATCCGCGCTCGCGATGACCGGTATCGGCTACGTCGTCGGGCACTTCGCCGTTCGACGGCGCCGCCGCAAGCAGGAAGGAAACCACCGGTGAGCATCACCTGCCGCCTATGCGGCAACAGCAACCTCATCTCCGTGCTCGACCTCGGAGCCAGCCCACCATGCGAGTCCTTCCTCTCCGAGGAACAACTCGACCACCCCGAGACGACCTACCCGCTTCACCTCAGGTTGTGCCCCGACTGCCTGCTGCTGCAGATCCCGGCCCTCATCACACCGGAGGACACCTTCGGCGGCGACTACGCCTACCACTCCTCCTACTCCACCTCGTGGGTCGAGCACGCCCGGCGGTTCGTCGACCAGGCCGTGGACTCCCTCGGCCTCGACCCGGACGGTTTCGTCGTCGAGGTGGCGGCCAACGACGGCTACCTGCTCCAACACGTCGTGAACCGCGGCATCCGCTGCCTCGGCATCGAGCCGAGCCTCAACTGCAGCGAAGCGGCCCGCGACAAGGGCATCCCCATGCTGAGGGCCTTCCTCGACGAGGCGCTGGCGGCCAGGGTGCGCGACGAACACGGCCCGGCCGATCTCGTCGTCGCCAACAACGTCTTCGCACACATTCCCGACATCACCGGTTTCGCCTCCGGGCTGCGGGGACTGGTCGCCGCCACCGGGCGGATCTCCATCGAGGTTCACCACGCGCTGTCGCTGATCACCGCCGCACAGTTCGACACCATCTATCATGAACACTTCCAGTACTGGACGGTACTCGCCGCCCGGCACGGGCTCGCGGCAGGCGGACTGAAACTCGTCGACGTGGAGCTGCTGCCCACGCACGGCGGATCGATCCGGCTGTGGGCGGTGCCCGAGGATGCGGATGTCGCCGAACATCCGCGGGTGGCGGAGGTCGAGGCGGTGGAGAGGGCCGCCGGACTCGACGGCCCCGAGGGCTACCTCGGCTTCGCGCAGCGGGTCGCCGGGATCCGCGACGACCTGGTCTCGTTCCTGATCGAGGCTCGGCGGGCAGGTCGGCGGGTGGCCGCGTACGGTGCGCCCGGGAAGGGCAACACCCTTCTCAACTACTGCGGCATCCGCCCCGATCTGCTGGCCTACGCCGCGGATCGCAACACCTTCAAACACGGCCGATACACCCCCGGCACCCGCATCCCGGTCGTGTCGCCGGAGCACCTCGTCGAGGACTGTCCCGACGACGTGCTCGTGCTGCCGTGGAATCTCCGCGATGAGATCACCACCCAGCTGACGGCCACCCTGAGGCCCGGAACCCGGCTCGTGTGGCCACTACCCGAACTTGAAGTCGAAACCCTGGGGCAACAACAATGAAAGTCGTACTCTTCTGTGGCGGTCACGGCATGCGCATGCTCGGGTGGAGCGGAGAGGGGCTGCCCAAACCGCTCCAGCTCGTCGGCGATCTACCGCTGGTGGTGCACGTCATGAGCCACTACGCCGCCTACGGCCATACCGATTTCGTGCTGTGCCTCGGTCACGCCGCCGACCAGATCCAGGACGCGGTGAGCCTGGTGGTCGCGAACCATCCGCGGGCCCGCCACTGGAACGTCGAATACCTCGACACCGGCATGGACACCCTGATCGGGGAGCGGCTGTGGCTGGCCCGGCACCTCGTCGCCGACGAGGAGATGTTCTTCGCGAACTACTCCGACGTGCTCACCGACGTCTCCCTCGAC
>ERZ772924.994-NODE-994-length-13591-cov-19.979241_pt1 | contig 13591 bp, 10 predicted proteins | sample MGYA00512116_ERZ772924 | MGnify/ENA primary metagenome ERZ772924 (study PRJEB29015, sample SAMEA2737920) | human oral metagenome | biome: human oral; feature: human-associated habitat; material: dental | place: China | collected 2134 ...
TTGTTGTCAAGCCTTGGATAGAAAGGGCGATTGGCCAGATATAGCGATAGAAGGTATGAGAACTTCCGAGACCGCTAGCGTATTCTCCTTGGTAGAAGTATGGATTTTCAGGGCTCAGAATGGTCCGACGAGTTGCTTGATAAACTTCGTCATTAACATCGCAGTAACCAAGATAGGGAGCAGCCAGTAGACTTGGTACATTTGGATCATCCATGATGCTAGCATTTCCTAGACCATCCACTTCAAAAGCGTAAATCTTTTCACCCTTGCTGTTGGTGGTGTAGGCGTAGTTTTCAATCCCTTCTTGGATCTCTGCTTGCAGGCGTTTAGCGTCTGCAATGATGTTTTGGCTGTCAGCTAGGTCCAGTTCTGCAAAGATTTCTTGGACATAACCCAAGACCACGACCGCAAACATATTGGACGGAATCAAGTAGCTATACTGACAGCAATCATCACTTGGACGAAAGGCTGACCAGGTCATCCCTGTCACTGCAAAGTCAGGTCCAAAGCCATCATTTACCAGTGTGTCTTCCTTACGGTCGGTATCGCGAACAAAACGATAAGGGGAGTTGTTGTGGTCTTGTTCCACTGTCCACAGATGAAGGATTTCCTTGGTCGCAGCGACAAAAGTGTCATCAAACTGACTGGTCTCGCCAGTCTCTTTCCAGAGGAGATAAGCCAACTGCAAAGGATAGCACAGCGAATCCACCTCATACTTGCGCTCCCAAATCCAGCCGTTAAGGTCTGTGTGGTCTGTCTCATGGTGACCCTTCCAGTTTTCCTCAATATTAAAAGAGTTAGCATAAGGATCCTTGAGCACTAAGGTCATCTGACGCTTGACCAAACCTGCAATGGTCTGACGCAAGAGAGGATCTCTTTTAGCCACATGAAGGTAGGGTCTGAGTTGGGCAGTTGAATCCCGAAGCCACATGGCAGGAATATCCCCTGTCAATACAAAAGTTGAACCATCTTCTAGGATCTCGACCGTATTGTCCAAGGTGTCGGTGTAGCAACGCTCAAAGACATCCACCCACTCCGGATGGTCCTTGGCACACTCTGCTACTTCATCCAGCCATTCTCTGACAATCTCTTTCGAATAAACCATAATCGATTTACCTCTTTCAAACAAGTTTCATGTTCAGTATAAAAAAAAACGCCTCCAAAAGATATACACAAACTAAAGGCGTTTTGAAACAAACTTATGAAAAAATTATGTAGAGATTTCCGTTGGAATCGTTTCGTTTATTCTAAAAATCGTAGTCATCATCTAGCATTGCTTCTGCATTTCCCATTAGATATCCCGCACCCACTTGAGAAAAGAAATCATGATTGGCCGTTTCAATCGAAATGCCATTCATGACAATCGGATTCACATCAGACGCTGTAATATCCGAAAAGTAACTTTGAAAGCCCATATTTTGTAGCGCTTTATTGGCATTGTATTTAACAAATACCTTTATTTCTTCCGCCAGACCAATAGGTGCGTAGACTTCATCCGTATATGCAAACTCATTTTCTAAAAGATCATCTAAAAAACGATACATCCAAGTTATGAACTCATGTTGTTCTGCTTCTGAGAGCTCATCAAAGGTTAAGCGAAACTTATATCCCAGATAAGTCCCATGTACAGATTCGTCCCTAATTACTAATTTGATTAACTCTGCTAGATTAGCTAGTTTATTTTGTCCACGATACCAAAGCGGTATGAAAAAGTTACTATAGTATAGGATCCCTTCTAAAAACACACTCGCAACCATCACCTGTAGAGGGGTTCCATGCTGATACATCTCATTTATCTTTTGGGCTTTATACTGCATTTTAGGATCCTGATTCATCCAATCATATATTTTCTCAATTTCCTTAAAAGTATTTAACGAAATCAATATGGTACCGTATGTCTTAGCATGGATAGATTCCATAAATGTAAAATCACTCAGAACCGCTCTCTCCTTGCGAGTTCGAACGTGCTGTTTAATAGAATACAACCCCTCTTCGGATTGAAGCGTATCGAGCAAAGCCAAGCCTCCAACCGCTTTCTTGACAACCTCTTTCTCCGGATCTGATAGTTGCTTCCAATCAAGCAAGTCATTTGATACTGGAACACGAGTATCAATCCAAAATTGTGCCGTAGCTTTATCCCAAACATAGTCGTCTAACTCATCCTCGACTTCTTTCCAATTCAATGTCCGATGTAACATATAAATCCTCCTCAAAAATCATAGTCATCATCACGTGATTCTTCTATCCTATGAATAGACATCTGCCCGAGAAGCTCGTGCTTTCTCAGCCTATTCAATACTCCATCAAGCGCAGAGAGAATCTCCCTATCAACCGGGTACCTCTCTTTGACCCCGATACTCTCTAACAAATGATTGGCTTCTCTTTGTACAAGGTTCTGAGTCAATTTTTGAATGTCAGCATCTACATAAAGTTCACGAATGATTTTCCCCTCTGTTTTTAAGATTCTGTCAATCATTTCAACAGCCCAGGTTTGAAATGAGATTTGGTCAGCTCTATCCATTCTTGCCAAAAGAAGATTGACTTTATGTATCAGATAGTCACAATGCAATGACTCATTCAAGAGAATCATTTTCACCATTTCGCCAAGATTAGTAAAGCCCTTTTGAATCCACAATTTCATCAAAAAGGCAAGTTGACTATAAGTCATCATTCCTTCAACACAAGTAGCCATAAAGCGCTTCTGAATCGCATTTTTACTATGATATACCGTGTCGACTCTTTCTAGTCGCTCTACTACCAATTTATGTTGATCTACCCACTCAAATAAGGATGCCACCTCCTGTTCGTCCTCATTAAAGGAGTATAAAATAGTATTATAAGCCTTGGTATTTACCATTTCAGTGAACTGTAGATTGTTTACAATAGCAACCTCCTGTTGTGAGCGTTCACTATGCCGTATAAACTCCTCCGCCTCTAGCGACTGGTAAGTTGATAAATTCGCAAGAAAGATCAGCGAACGATTTAATTCTTGCTTCTCCTCTACCGACAAACGATTAAAAGCAGGTTTATCATTTTCAATTGGAATTCGATTGTCTAGCCAAAATAACGATGTCGCTCTCTCCCACGTAGCGTTATCTAACTCATCCTCAATCTCATTCCAGTTGATTGCTTTGTAATATAGAAATTTTTTTGACATCTTCTCTCCTTAAATCATACAAGATTCACAGCTATTTACACTGCTAAATTCGTCATCCTCTGTATAGGTTCTGACATAATAAAGTGATTTTATCCCTTTTCGCCATGCGTAATTCCGAAGGCGATTCAAGTCACGTGTCGTTAGCATTGTATTTCCCTTAGTTTTCCATTCATATAGTCCTTCAGGTAATTGAGAACGCATAAAGAGAGTCAGACTCATTCCCTGATCAATGTGTTTTTGTGCGACTACATACACATCAATAATTTTACGCTGATCCATGTTATAAGCAGTCTCATAAAATGGTAAGGTATCATTGGACAGATACGGAGCGGGATAAAAGATCGATCCCACCTTCTTTTCCTGCCGATTCTCTACCAACTGAGTAATCGGATGAAGAGAAGCACTCGTTTCATTGATATAAGAAATAGAACCATTAGGCGCCACTGCTAAACGATTTCGATGGTAGAGACCATCTTTCATGATCTTCTCCCTTAAGTACCTTCCAATCTTCTTTCGTTGGAATAGGAATATCCTTAAAAATGGCTGCTATCTTAGGAAATCTAAATACAAAATCTTGCTCTACATATGGTGAAAAGTAACTTCCATCGGCATAACGTGAATCCGCAAATTCATAAAATGTCTCATGCCGCTCTCTTGCGATTCTATTGCTGGATACTAAAGAATAATAATTCAATGCCAAGAAGTAAGCTTCTGTAAATTCTAGAGATTCTTTTGAACCATACTTGATTTGGTGCAAAGCAAAAGCTGTGTGTAATCCCATCGCTCCCAGCCCTATCGTATGGTAGAGACGATTTCCCTTATTTACTGTAGGCACTTCTTCAACAGACTCTAGATCCGTAACAGTCGTTAAGGCACGAACCATTGTATCAACAGAGGCAGCAAAATCTTCAGATTCTAGTAAATTAACAATATTAGTTGATCCAAGGTTACAACTAATATCCGTTCCCACCTCATGATAGGACAAATCATCATTCAATACGGATGGAGTCTGTGGTTGCAAAATCTCTGAACAAAGATTACTCATAATGATTTTCCCTTTGACGGGATTCGCGCGATTAGCGACATCGATATTTAGAATATAAGGATAGCCAGACTCTTGTTGCAAGCGGGAAATTTCCTGTTCTAATTCTCTCGCTTGAACAACTGTCTTTTCAATAGCTGGATTTGCAACCAATCGGTCGTATTCAGCCGTGATATCTACGTACGAAAAAGGTTTCCCATAGACTTTTTCAACATGATAAGGATTAAACAGATACATGGGTTGATTTGTTTTAATCAGCTCGTAATACTTATCCGGAACGACCAACCCCAGAGAGAGGGTTTTAACACGAATTTTTTCATCTGCATTTTCCTTCTTTGTCGATAAAAAGGCGAGAATATCCTGATGAAAAACATTCAAGTAAACGACCCCTGCCCCATTTCTCTGTCCTAGCTGATTGCTATAGCTGAAAGAGTCTTCTAGTAGTTTCATTACAGGAAGTACTCCCGAAGAAGCATGTTCAATTCCTTTTATAGGAGATCCACTCGCACGTAGGTTCGATAAATTCACTCCAACCCCACCACCAAGTCTAGAAAGTTGCAAAGCAGAGTTGACCCCACGTCCGATAGATAACATAGAGTCATCGAGATCTATTAGAAAACAAGAAACCATCTCACCACGCCGTTTTTTTCCTGCATTTAAGAATGTGGGGGTCGCAGGTTGGTACCGTTGGGTAATCATTTCCTCCGCAATTTTTGTCGCTAGGTTCTGATCGCCATTTCCTAGATAGAGGGCATTAAGGAACACCCGGTCCTCAAACGATTCCAAATAGGTCTTGGAATCATCAGTCTTTAGTGCATATTGATTATAAAATTTATAAGCTCCCATAAAACTCTTAAAGGCAAAACCATGTGCTTTGATCTTTTGATATAAGTCCTCTAAAAAATCACTATCAATCTCACCAGACTCCCCACGATACAAGCCCACAACCTCTTCATCCACATAATCCTCTCGAATTAAATACTGGAGACGTTCTTTCAGACTTGAAAAATGCATCGTATGAGGTTCAATTTCATTCTTTAAATAGTCTGTTAAGGCCTCTCTATCATAGTAAAGAGGAATTTCACCATCAATTGGAATGTTCACCATATTGTTCAAAACAAAATAATCCTTAGTAGCTGACATCTATTTTTTCCTCCGCTTTCTCAAAACTAGCTAAAATATGTTTGGAGATCCTCTCCACATCTTCATCTGTCCCGCGTAATTCAAAAACATCTATAACAGGAAAGCCAAACTGATCTGCATATTGAAAAGCCGTTAGACAGAATTGCTTATTGAAATTTCGATTACCACTCCCAATAATTCCTAGGCAATAACGAAAATTTCCTTGATACTCCAAAAATTTTCGAAGGTTTCCCGTTAGAATTTCTTGGAAACCAGTATCAATTCCATTTCCCCCCTCTAGATAAGTTGGTAAAAAACTGACAAAGGGACCATCTACCGTAATCGCTTTTCCCTTTAAATCTTTTATATTCAAAGACTCAACTTCTCTATGATGCGTCGTCTTTATATATTGACTGACCCGTTGTACAAAAGAACTTGTATTCCCACTTAAACTAATATAATAAAATCTAATTTTTTGCATGACTCCTCCTTTTTTGGTACAATATATTGTGTTTGTCGAATACATGTACGCTATATATTGTGTTTTTTATTTTACTGTATCTACATGATAAAAAAATTGATATTCGTCAAGTTTCTATAAATTTATTCAAAATTAGGAGTTTCTATGTCCCAACCATGCTTTTATACAGTCCCTCTTTTTAGCACACTATCATATGATGAACTTCAGGGCATTCATAGTCTGTTTCACCATAAGAAATTTAAAAAGGGCGAGTTGATTTTCTCACCCTTTGACGAAGAAACTTTAATCATTGTTAATAGAGGACAATTTAAGGTCTATCGTCTGACTAATGATGGAATCGAACAATATATCCGTATCGTTGGAAAAGGAAATTACGAAGGAGAAAACTATCTCTTTGGAGAGAATAATCAGGATCTCTACGGGGAAGCCTTGGTCTCTACAGAAATCTGTGTCATTCATAAAAAGGATTTTCAATACCTTCTCCAGAGTTTTCCACATTTTAGTTGGCAACTTCTACGTCTTAATGCCAGAAAAGCAATTCAGACAGAAGAACAAGTCACCTTATTAGCCTTTGAAAAAATAGAACAACGCCTTGCTTGCTATCTTATTCACCTTACCGGAAAAAGTAACAATCCTAAACTCACCTTCACTTTGCCAATTTCAGAAAAGGAACTTGCCAGTTACCTTGGAACGAGGCCCGAAACTATTTCGCGAAAATTTAAGATTTTTGAAGAACATCACTATATTCGAAAAGTTCGTCGTACCATTCATATCATAGATGATCAAGCTTTAAGGAATTTATATTGATCTGAAGCTTTTTTGTTCATTTCATGTTATACTATATAAAATATAAAACGTTTACAAAGAGATAATCATGAAACCACTACTTGAAACTATCGATACCCGCTTTGGTACTGCTAGCAAGCAGGCCTTCTCTCGGGGAAATACCCTGCCTTATACAGGCGTGCCTTTTGGGATGAATTATTTTGTGCCCCAGACCAGTGACCAGGAGGGAGCTTGGTTTTTCGATCCGCATCTGCCCATCTTTCAGGGAATTCGATTAACCCACCAGCCCAGCCCTTGGATTGGTGATTATTCTTGGTTGCTCTTAACACCCGTCACAGGCAAGCTTGGGGGAGACAGTCTCTTTCACCGCCAGTCTTCTTATGATATAGATAAAGCTTGCTTCCAGCCTCACCATTTGAAACTCTTTTCTCTGCGCTATCAGATTGAAACCCAGCTCACACCGACTTGCTACGGTGCTTCTATTCGTTTAGAGCAAAAGCAAGGAAAGGCTCTCTCCCTCTATCTTCACGCAGCAGATAAACTGACAGTAAAGCAAGTAGATAAGCAGACTCTGGCCCTAAGACAAGAAGGCAAAACAGAGACCAATAAAAATCCACTGATACTCTTCACCGCCCTACAAATGAATACGGATATTCTTGCTGTCAACCAAGAGAGCGGAGACTGGCGAATTGACCTCGCAGACAGTCATGCTGAGATCCAATTAGCGACTTCTTTTATTTCTCCTTCTCAAGCGCTGCTTAATCTACCTCAAAAGAACTTTGATAGCTGTAAAGTAAGTGCACAAGCGGACTGGGAAGATCTCCTCCATCGTTTTGATGTACTTGAGGCAGGAGAGGCTGACCGAACCCTCTTTGACCACTGCCTCTACAGACTCTTCCTATTTCCTCAGACTTTTTATGAGGTTAATGAATCAGGGCAAGCCATCCACATGGATCTGGCTACTGGTACTGTCAAGCCTGGTGTCCTCTTTAGCAACAATGGTTTCTGGGATACCTTCCGCACCACCTTCCCCCTCTTTGCCCTTATCATACCAGAACATTATCGTCTCTTTTTAGAAGGCTTTCTCAATAGCTACCGCGATACTGGATTCCTTCCAAAATGGCTAGCTCCAGATGAACGTGGCATGATGCCCGGTACCCTGCTAGATGGCATTATCGCAGATAGCGCCTGCAAGGACATGGCCCCTGACCTAGAAGCAGAACTGCTCCAAGCCATGCTTGAAACAGCCAGCAAGTCCGACCCTCTCGGCATCAATGGTCGCCACGGTTTGGCACAATACCAAGAACTGGGCTATCTATCCACAGACAATCACGAAAGTGTCAGCCACACCCTAGACTATGCCTATAGTGACTTTTGTATCGCCAGCTGCGCCCAAAAGCTTGGGCAAACAGAGATTGCTGACACTTATAACACTTCTTCTCAAAATTTCCGTCATCTATTTGATGCTGAGACAGGCTATATGCGTGCGCGAGATCGTCAAGGCAACTTCCGGCCTGACTTCTCTCCTTATAGTTGGGGACGTGACTACGCCGAATGTTCTGCCATTCAAGCGACTTTAGGCGTTCTACACGACATCCCTGGCTTAATCCAACTTATGGGTGGAAAAGAAGCCTTTAGCCGCTACCTTTTGAAAACCTGTCAGGATGCTCCTCTCTTTGAGACAACTGGCTATGGTTACGAAATTCATGAAATGAGCGAGATGGCTACCGCTCCTTTTGGGCAAATCGCCATTTCCAACCAACCTAGTTTCCACATCCCTTATCTCTTCCGCTACAGTGACTACCCTGACTACACTGCTCTTCTCATTAAGACGATACGTCAGAAGGCCTTTCACCCAAGTTGGAAAGCCTATCCTGGCGATGAGGACAACGGTAGTCTCTCTGCTTGGTATATCTGGTCAGCTCTTGGATTCTACCCGACCTGTCCAGGCAAGCCAAGCTACGACCTCGGAATTCCCCTCTTTGACCATCTGCGTTTCTACCTAGCTAAGGAAAATAAATGGCTAGATATCCATGCTGAGCAAAACTACAGCCATTTTAACTTTGTCAAAGAGTGTCGCTTGGACAAGACCCCTGTATCTAGCATCCAACACCAAGACCTCTTGAAAACTGAGCAACTGACCTTCACCCTCAGTTGGCTACCAAATCACTTATAACCAAAAGAACCTTTGCATGGTGCAAAGGTTCTTCTTTTATGAAACTTGGACTTGAAGTTGATCCACAAGCTGACCACCCACCATTAGATTCAGATAGAAATCCAAGCTTTTATCTCCTGCGAAATACAAGGTTGGTAGCGTCAACCTTTTTTCAGTCTCGCCAGCTTGAAACGCAAGGACTTGAATCTCATCCTGATAAGCGACACCATGCACACCCGTCCCTGGTTGAATCGAAATCTTAGCTTCTAAAGGACCACTAGATTCTCCGCGCTTAACTGTAAAATGGGCATTTTCTCCCTTGGTCACAGCTAGACTTTTTTCTGAAAACTCTAGTTGCTGAACGACTTCTTTTTTTGAGAGTTTAGGAGTTTTATAGAGTGAAATTTTGGTTAGCAATGGCAAAGCCTGTGATTCTGTAATGACTACACGTATCTTCTGCGCCTCGACGACCGATCCTCGTAAGAGACGTTTGTAGCCAACAGTATAACCAGATCCAAACTCCTGCCAGACGCCATCCAACTCTACCTGAACACGGAAAGCAGCGATGCGTTGCCCCAGCTTCAAATCTTCTCTTAACTCAATCACATCAAAAGCTTTAGGAGCCCCTAAATCGAGCTCTAATTGGACTGGCAACTCTGCATCACTTGCCCAAGCACTGGTCTTCCGTCCATCTGTCAGATGATGGCAGGCAAAGTCTGGGGATAGAGCTGGACCAGATACCTTGGCTCCCAAAGCCAAATCTTCTTTATAGAGCTCATCACGGTAGGCAGCAAATTCATAGAGACGCTGGATATCCTTTTCGTCAAAGAGACCACCTTGGTTCGGGGGGATATTAAGCAAGAGAGGGGTTCCCCGCCCTACCGAGTGAAAATAAATCTCGACCAACTCCTCAAGAGACTTAGAATCCTGATCCTCATGGTAAAACCAACCCGGCCGAAGGGAAACATCTGCCTCACCGATTGAAAACAGCGTACCTGAGGGATCTCCGTGCTGCAGATAATCTAAAGAAGCCTCTGTCCCCAACTGGTCGGGCTTGACTTTTTGCCACAAGGGATCCCCCTGCATAGCCCCGTTCATTGCCAATCCAACGAATACTAGTTCCCTCTGTTGAGAATATCAAGCAATCCCCTTGTAGGTCATGAATAGTTTCAAACCAAGTCTCAAACTCATAGTTGACCTGCTGGGCCCCTTCTCCTCGTGCACCATCCATCCAAACCTCAGCGAACTTACCAGCATTCCCATATTGAGGATTTGATAAGATTTCCCTCAACTGAGCCAGATAATAGGCATTGTAGTCCGCTTCTCGGTCCACATGATAGAGGGGACTATGGGCATCCCAAGGAGATAAATACACTCCCATATCCATGTCAAACTCAGTTGCAGCTTGGGAAACTTCAAGGAGCAAGTCCCCCTTTCCATCCCTCCAAGGACTAGCCTTGATCGAATAGTCTGTATAGGCTGTCGGGTAGAGCACAAAACCATCATGGTGCTTGACCACCAAAATTAGCTTTTTAAAACCTGTTTCTTTGAGCACTCGAACCCACTCACGCGCAGCCAACTTGGTCGGATTAAAGCGTTCAGGCTCCTCCTGACCTGTCCCCCATTCCTGGTCATAAAAGGTATTGGGGCCAAAATGGATGAAGGCAGCTAGCTCATCTCCCAGATAAGTTAGCTGGGCCTGACTTGGTAATGGCCCATGTGGTTTTATGTTACTCATCATCTCATATCTCTTTCACTGATTATTTCTCTTGTTCACAAAGTTATCCACAAGTTGTGGATAAGAAAACATGCCTAAAAACTAGCTTTTTCAGACTCCAACTCTTAGACTTTGAACCTGTCACCCTAAACATACCTTTGTCAAATGGCTCTGTACTAAGGTTTTTACTAGCTCTCTAGCAAGTTACTAATGTACGGAACTATTATCAGGATACTTCAACACCCTGAGTTGTATGTCATTTCCCCCTAGACTTATCCACAGACTGTGAATAAACTATTGTTCCAGACCGCTCTCTCCTTGACTATAACAAAAAGCGATAGCAGCGTCAATATGACTAAGATTTCTTCCTAAATCCCCTGAAAAGATTCTATAATTTGTACAATCGTAGCTTTTGCATTCGCCAGCTAGTCAGAATCATCCAGTAGAAAATGACAGCTTTATCACATTGCGAACAGCACAGCTATAGTACTATACCGCTCAACAACCTAACCAGATAAAGGTTTCTAGCAAAAAATCCCGCAGATTTGCGGGATTTTTCTCTTGTATCAATGCGCCAACATTTCTTGGGCGATTTCTTGACCAGATAGGTTATCTGGATAGTAGGTTGGCCAGTTATCCATCTCCTCAAAGAGAGCTTCTTGGCTGATGTCTCCAAAGAAGATATGGAAATGTTCTGCCTTAACTGGAGCGATATTGTGGTCGCTAAACTGAACATACTTGAACTGTCCAGCATCCGCATCGGTCGCTTCAAAGAGAAAGCGCACGCCACGATTGCCTTTCTTATAAGTCAAGATTTTCTTACCAACATACTTGTAGGTGAATTTCTTGCTTTGGCCACCTTGAACAAATTCCATAGTATTATCAGTAATGTTGATCTTGGTCACATCTGTCTGATAACCTTTCCGATAGTAGGCCTTGTACTCATCTTTGGTCATCTTGCCAGTCAACTTAGCCTTGTAGTCAAAGACTTGATCAAAGGTCCCATTCTCAAGAAAAGGATAGACCGACTGCCAGCTACCAGCATAGTCACTCAAGGTGCGGTCTTTGACAGCTGCATCCTCAAAGTAACCGTTATGAACTGTCTTGGTGCTTTCTTCCTTCTCTGGCTTGATTTCTGGTCCTTCTTGGTCTGTTGTCTGCTTGAGAGCCTTGAGGTTTTTCTCCATCACAGAGATATAGTTCTCACCAGCCTTTGTCGCTTCCTCTGTCAGACTTTCTAGCGGATTGAGCACATCTAGTTTGACACCCGTTTCTTTTGAGAGTGTATTGGCAAGAGCTTGAGAGGCATTTTCTTCAAAGTAGATATAAGAAATCTTGTTTTTCTTGATATACTCCGTCAATTCTGCCAAACGAGCAGCTGATGGTTCTGCATCTGGTGAGAGACCTGAGATCGATACTTGCTTGAGGCCGTAGTCCAAGGCAAGGTAGTTAAAGGCAGCATGCTGGGTCACAAAACTCTTTTGTTTAGCTTGAGACAAGCCATCTGTGTAGGCCTTGTCCAAGGCTTGCAATTTTTCTATATAGGCAGCAGCATTCTTTTCAAAAGTCTCTTTTTTGTCAGGATAATCTGCTGACAAGCTGTCACGGATATGCTCTACTAGTTTGATGGCACGGACTGGTGATAGCCAAACATGGGGATCGTAGTCATGATGGTGACCTTCACCACCGTGATCATGACCTTCCTCTTCTTCCTCACCTCCTGGTAAGAGCAACATATCACCTGTCGCCTTGATGGTTTTCACTTTTTTCTTATCCAAGGATTCTAGCAATTTGGGAACCCAGGTTTCCATGTTTTCATTTTCATAGACAAAGGTATCTGCATCTTGGATTTTGGCAACTGCCTTGGCAGATGGCTCATAGTCGTGAGGTTCTGTCCCAGCGCCGATTAAGAGTTCTACATTAGCAGTATCTCCCGCGACTTGCTTGGTAAATTCGTAGACAGGGTAAAAGGTTGTCACGATATTTAGCTTCCCATCTGCCTGCTTTTGATTGGAACAAGCCACTAAAAACAGGGCACATAGACTAGCCAGTAGTAAGCTAATTTTTTTCATTTCATTCTCCTATTTGATAAAACGTTTCAATAGACTGACTAACAAAAAGACTGCTACAAAGATAATGGTGATACTAGCGCTAGCAGGTGTTTCTGCATAGTAGGAAATATAAAGTCCCGCTACCATTCCCAAAAAGCCAATACCGCTAGCTAGCAACATAACGGATTTGAAGTTTTTCCCCAGACGAAGAGCAATACTAGCTGGCAAGACCATAATCGTCGATACCAAAAGCGCCCCTGCCGCAGGAATCATAAGGGCAATGGCCACTCCTGTTACCATGTTAAAGAGGATGGACATGGTCCGAACTGGAAGTCCATCTACAAAAGCCGTATCCTCATCAAAGGTCAGGATGTACATAGGACGTAAGAACAAGAAAGTCAAGAGCAAAACGACTGCAGCAATGACAAAGAGGGCAATGACCTGCTCCTCACTGATAGTAACAATCGAACCAAAGAGGTATTGATCCAGACTCATGGAACTCGAACTTTTCCCCTTACTCATCACGATAAGGGATACTGCAAGCCCTGTTGACATGAGGATGGCAGTCCCGATTTCCATAAAGTTCTTATAGACTGTCCGGAGATACTCCAGAAAGACCGCAGCGATCAAGACAATGACAATGGTCGAAATGGTTGGCGAAATCCCCAAAACCAGACCAAAGGCCACACCGGATAAAGAAACGTGGCTGAGTGTATCACTCATGAGACTCTGACGACGCAAGATTAGGAAGGTCCCAAGGACTGGAGAAAAGAGACTCATGGCAATAACAGCCAAGAAGGCACGCTGCATGAAGTCATATGATAACAAACTAAGCATGGTCCACCTCCTGGTCGCTTTCGTGAACGTTAAAACAACGCCACGGCGAGTCTTGATTGCGCACTAGGTGGATATTGCGGTCTGCGTAGGCCTTGACCTCCTCAGGGTCATGCGTAATCATCAAAACGGCCTTGCCATGATGGTGAGCACTGTGGTGCATGAGTTCGTAAAATTCATTTTTGCTCCCCGCATCCATCCCTGTCGTCGGCTCATCCAAGACAAAGATATCTGGGTCAGAAGCAA
>ERZ772924.1000-NODE-1000-length-13518-cov-19.668796_pt1 | contig 13518 bp, 9 predicted proteins | sample MGYA00512116_ERZ772924 | MGnify/ENA primary metagenome ERZ772924 (study PRJEB29015, sample SAMEA2737920) | human oral metagenome | biome: human oral; feature: human-associated habitat; material: dental | place: China | collected 2134 ...
AGGCGGCCAGGGGCTGAGGCAGCACCAGCTGCGCCAGGCCCGTGCGGCCCGGGGCCAGGGTGTCGGCGTCCAGCACGGCCACAGCGGCCGGGCTGGCAGTGGTACCCAGGTGAACATGCACGCGAGTGCCACTGCGGATCGCCCGGGGCTCGGCATGCCACAGGTGCAGTTCCACATCCAGCCGGTCAGAGACCGAGGCGATGCCGGGCTGGGCCAGCCAGTGGCCCCGCTGCAGCTGGTCGCGCTCGATGCCGGCCAGGTTGATGGCGCAGCGCTGACCGGCGTGAGCGCTGCCGGTACTGCGGTTCTGGGCGTGCAGCGAGCGCACGCGCAGCTCTTTCGGGCCATCGGGCAGTTGCTGCAGCACGTCGCCCACCTGCACGCGACCGGCATGCACGGTGCCGGTGGCCACGGTGCCCACGCCGTCCAGGCTGAACACGCGGTCAATGGCCAGGCGGAAACCCAGCTGGGCCGGCAGTGCTGCGATGGTTTCGGCAGGTTCTGTCGCGGCGGAGGCCCGAACGGGGCTCTCGGAACCATGTGGATCTGCGGTCCCGTCCGGACCATGCGCCGCATCCAGCCGCACCGCCTCGGCGCGCAGCAGCTGGCGCAACTCGGCCACGCCGTCACCGCGGGTGGCCGAAACAGGGATGATGGGTGCGCGGGCCAGAGGCGTATCGGCCAGCAGCGCTGTCACCTGCTGGGTCACCTCCTGCACGCGGGCTTCATCCACCCGGTCGATCTTGGTGATGGCCACCACGCCGCGGTCGATGCCCAGCAGCGACAGGACGGCCAGGTGCTCGCGAGTCTGCGGCATCACGCCGTCGTCGGCTGCCACCAGCAGCAGGGCGAAGTCGATGCCGGTAGCGCCGGAAATCATCGTGTGCAGCAGCTTTTCGTGGCCGGGCACGTCGATGAAGGCGATGGGTTCGCGGGGCAATCCGAAGGCGGGCACTACCTTGGTTTGACCAGCCGTAGCAGCAGACGCAACGCTGCCCTCCCCCACCGCCGGCCCGTCATCGCTGGGCGCCAGGAAGGCATAGCCCAGCTCGATGCTCATGCCGCGCTTCTTCTCTTCGGGCAGGCGGTCGGTGTCGGTGCCGGTCAATGCCCGGACCAGCGAGGTCTTGCCGTGGTCGATGTGCCCGGCGGTCCCGATCATCATGGCGTGTTCTCCAGCTGCCGCCATTGCTGCGCGAATGCACCTTCGTCGGCCTCGTCCAGGCAGCGCAGGTCCAGCCACAGGGCGTCGTCGGCCACGCGGCCGATGACGGGGCGTGGCAGTTCCCGCAGGCGGGCTGCCAGAGCCTTCAGGCGGCGGCCGGCACGCTTGCCGTCGGCGCAGCGGATGACCATGCCGCAGCTGGGCAGCGAATCCACCGGCAGCGCGCCGCTGCCAATCTGGCTGAACATGGGCTCGACAGTGACGGTCCATGCGGGGGCCAGCGCGGCCTGCATGCCAGGTAGCAGGCGCTCGGCCTGACGGCGGATGCCGGCCTGCGGGCGGATGAAGAGCCGCAGCGTGGTCAGCCGTTCGGGCAGGCGCTCGGGCACCATGTACAGGCGCAGCAGCGCCTCGATGGCCGCCAGGGTGATCTTGCCCACGCGCAGCGCGCGCTTGAGCGGATTCTTCTTGAGGCGGGCAATGAGATCCCGGTGACCGACGATGAAGCCGGCCTGCGGACCGCCCAGCAGCTTGTCGCCGCTGAAGCTCACCAGATCAGCACCAGCAGCCACGGTCTCCTGCACGGTGATCTCGCGCGGCAGCCCCCAGCGGGACAGATCCACCAGGGTGCCGCTGCCCAGGTCCACGGCCATGGGCAGGCCAGCCTCGTGCGCGATGCGGGCCACCTCGGCCTCGGACACGCTGCGGGTGAAGCCCTGCACCGCATAGTTGCTGGTGTGGACCTTCATGAGCATGGCGGTGCGCGGGGTGATGGCGCCGGCGTAGTCGGCCGGATGGGTGCGGTTGGTGGTACCCACCTCCACCAGTTTGGCGCCGGCGCGCGACATGATGTCCGGGATGCGGAAGGCGCCGCCGATCTCGACCAGTTCGCCCCGCGAGACCACCACCTGCTTGCCGCGTGCCAGGCTGTTGAGCATCAGCAGCACGCCGGCGGCGTTGTTGTTGACGATGGTGGCGTCTTCGGCGCCGGTCAGTTCGCGCAGCCAGCCGCTCACCAGGTCATCGCGGTCGCCGCGTCCGCCGCTGTCCAGATCGAATTCCAGGTTGGCAGGCGTGGTCATGGCCCGTGCCACGGCCTGGGCCACCTCATCCGGCAGCAGCGCACGCCCCAGGTTGGTGTGCAGCACGGTGCCCGTGAGGTTGAAGACCTCGCGCAGGCGCGGGGCCAGCTGACGGCGCAGGGTCTCTTCCACCCGGGCCGTCCAGGCCTCGTCGGTGGCGGGAAGATTGCCACCGGCCGTGGATGGCTGCGCATGGCCGGCCGAGGCGTCCCCGGCTTCTGCTGTGTCCTGTCCACCTGCGTCCTGTCCACGCCAGGCACTGCGCGCCTCGGCCAGCAGGTCGCGGATGATGGCCACGGTGCGAGTGTGGCCGTATTCGTCCAGCAGGGGCTGCATGCCCGGCAGGCGCAGCAGCGCATCCACCGAAGGCAGGGTCGGCTGCACGCCCTGGCCAGGGCCGTTGCCGGCAGGCGCCTGCGCCGACTGACGCACCCCATCAGGTGCCACGTGGCCAGCCGGAATGTCGCGCCCTGCCATCAGTGTGTGGTCCTGTGGCCGTCTTCTTGAGCGGGCGGGAGCGATGGCGTGCCCGTCTGCCCTGCCCCGCTTCCGGCGTCGCCGGCCTCATCTTCGGGGAAGAGGAAGGGATGGGCCCCGGCACGCGGATGCCCGTCCTGGCCCATCATCATGTCCAGCATCAGGGTCCCCAGGTCGTCGGCCAGCACCTCGATGGTGGGATCCTTTCTCAGGTCGAAGATCTTGCTGTAGCAGCCGCATTTGCCGCAAAGCTCGGCCATGCAGGGCACGGCAGCGCGCTGCGCACCGACCATCGGGTTCTTCACCAGTTCCTCGTGGGACATCTGCGGGGTGTCCACAGGCTCCAGCCGGCGGTAGCTGATGCCTTCGGTGGAGGCGCAGTTGCTGCACTTGACGCGCACCATGTGCCACTCCGTCTCGCAGACAGAGCAATGCAGGTAGCGCAGGCCCTCTTCCTGACCGCCGATGTGCACGACGCTGGCCAGCGGCGAGCTGCTGCACACGGGGCAGATGGTGGGGGGATCGACGAATGGCAGGGTCTTGAGGTCCAGCCGCGAGGCACGGCTCATCATGACGACCTGCACGGCAGCCATCACCACCGGGGCGCGCACGCGCTGGCTGTCGTTCAGATGCTCGTTGCTCCACAGGCTGGCCAGCAGATGGCCCAGTGCCGCGTCGTCCAGGTTCTGAAGCTCGGCCAGCACCTGACGTTCCACGTCATTGGCTTCTTCGGCGCCCGGGCCCTGCTGCAGATGCCCGACGATGGCGCGCATGACCGGCTTCCAGGCAGGATCGATGTCGGCCGGCAGTTGCCACAGCGGCATGGCGTGGCGCTGGGCGCGGTCGATCCGCTCGGCGTCGGGCTGGGGCATGTCGGGCACGGCATCCAGCGCGGCATGCTGGGCGTCGACCAGTCGGGCCAGATAGCGCAGGAAGGGGCCCATGGGGCTGCCTTCGGCCAGGTGGCGCAGGCGTGCTGCGCGCTCACGCAGTCGCGTGGCTGGCTGGGGGAGGATGATGCGAGGAAAGGCGGTGCGATCGAGGGCTTCGATCTCACCCGGCTGGAGAATGCGCTGCGACATGAATTTCCCTGGTTTGAATGCGGGGCGTGCCGTGGACACGCGGGCGCCGGCAAGGGCGGCCCAGGCGTTCACGGCACGCTGCAGGGATCATAGCCGCTTTGGCCGACGCAGAACAATGCTGCGCGGCCAGCCAGCCTCAGCGGTTGTCGCCCGTCATCTTGCGGTACCAGGCGCGGTGGTGCTGCTTGGCCCACGCGCGGGTGACGGTACCGTAGAACATGGCGCGAATGGTGCCGCTGGTCCAGATGGCGGCATAGACGTGCATGATGATCAGCATGATCATGCCGAAGGCGGCCGTGGCATGCACCAGCACGCCCACCCGCTCCCAGAAGACGGGCAGGTCCACCCAGGCGCGCCAGATCATCACGCCACTGACGGTCAGCGCCAGCATGCACAACACCAGGCCCCAGAACAGCAGCTTCTGGCCCCCGTTGTACTTGCCCTGCTCCGGCATGTCGTGGTCGTTGCCGTCGACCATCTTCTTGATGTCCATCAGCCACCGGATGTCACGCTTCTCGATGTAGTTGAGCTTCCAGAAGCGCGCCGCCATGATGATGAAGAAGAAGGCCATGCCGACACCGAAGTACGGATGCAGGATCCGCGTCCACGGGCCGCCACCAAAGAGCTGGGTGAGCGGGAAGAAGGCCGGATGGAACATCGCCAGCCCCGTCAGCACCAGAGCGATGAAGAAAAAGCCGACGGTCCAGTGGTTGACCCGCTCGGAAGCGGTGTAGCGAACGATGTCGCGTGGGTTGCGTTGCATGGATCAGACCTCCTTGCCGGGTTGGGCACCGGACGATGCCTGCTGCTGCTTGGCAGCCGCCGCCTGCCGGGCCAGCTCGCGGTCCTCGGCATCCATTTCGTCCTCCAGCTCCTTGGACACCGAGTTGGGGCCCTTGGTGATGAAGTGGAACAGGCTGCCGAGCATGGCCGCGCCCATGGCCACCATGGCCAGCGGCTTGGCCACGCCCTTCCAGACCGTCACCATCGGGCTGATCTGGGGTTTCTCAGGCAGGTTGGCGTAGATGGACGGCTTGTCGGCGTGGTGCAACACGTACATGACGTGCGTGCCCCCCACCCCTTCCGGATCGTACAGGCCGGCATTCTCGAAACCGCGCCGCTTCAGATCCGCAATGCGGGTCTCGGCGTGGTCCTTCATGGCCTCCTTGGTCCCGAAGACGATGGCGCCCGTGGGGCAGGTCTTGACGCACGCCGGCTCCAGGCCCACCGCCACCCGGTCGGAACACATCGTGCACTTGTAGGCCTTGTTGTCCTTCTTGGAGATGCGCGGGATGTTGAACGGGCAGCCGGTGATGCAGTAGCCGCAGCCGATGCACTTCTCCTCGTGGAAGTCCACGATGCCGTTGGTGTACTGCACGATGGCACCCGGCGACGGGCAGGCCTTCAGGCAGCCCGGCTCGGCACAGTGCATGCAGCCGTCCTTTCGGATCAGCCACTCCAGGTTGCCGGTGGCCTCGTTCTCGTACTCGGTGAACCGCATCACCGTCCAAGTGTTGCCGTTCAGGTCGGTGGGGTTGTTGTACGTGCCGTTGGTGGTGCTGACCACCTCCGGCCCGAACGGTGTTTCCACGATGTCGGGCCGGAGATCGTTCCACTCCATGCAGGCCGACTGACACGCCTTGCACCCGATGCACTTGGAGACATCGATGAGCTTGGCGATCTCGCCGGAACGCGGTTCACGCACCTGGGGTGGCGTGGTGGTGGTGGCTGACAGGCGTTTGATATCGAGTGATTGCATCGACATGTTTCAGCTCCTCAGATCTTCTCGACCTTCACGAGGAAGGACTTGAACTCAGGCGTGAAGCTGTTGCCATCACCCACAAACGGCGTCAGCGTGTTGGCCAGGAAGCCCGGCCGGGTCATGCCCTTGAACCCCCAGTGGATGGGAATGCCCACGTGGTGGATCGTCTTGCCGTCGATCTTGAGCGGCCGGATGCGCTTGGTGACCACCGCCACGGCCTTGATGAAGCCGCGCTTGGAGGACACCTTCACCTTGTCACCCGCCTTGATGCCCAGCTCCTGGGCCAGCGCCTCGCCGATCTCCACGAACTGCTCGGGCTGCAGGGAGGCATTGATGAGCGCGTGCTTGGTCCAGTAGTGGAAGTGCTCGGTCAGCCGGTAGGTGGTACCCACGTGCGGGAACTCCTCGGGCTTGCCGAAGGTTTCCCAGATCGGCTTGAACACCCGGGCCGCCGGCGACGAGGTCGCCTTCGGATTGTTCGGGTACATGGGGTTGTAGCCCAGCGGCGTGTCGAACGGCTCGTAGTGGGTGGGGAACGGTCCTTCGGCCATGCTCTGGCGCGAGAAGAAGCGTGCCACCCCTTCCGGGTTCATGATGAACGGCCCTGCCCCCGATTCCGGTGCCAGCGTGGGCGCCATGTCGGGGATGTCGGCACCAACCCACTTGCTGCCGTTCCACTCCACCAGCACGCGGTTCGGGTTGTAGGGCTTGCCGTTCAGGTCGGTGGATGCCGTGTTGTACAGCACCCGCCGGTTGGCCGGCCAGGCCCATGCCCAGTTCAGCGTGTTGCCGATGCCGGTGGGGTCGGAGTTGTCGCGCCGTCCCATCTGGTTGCCGGCCTCGGTCCAGCTGCCTGCCCAGATCCAGCAGCCGCTGGCGGTGGAACCGTCGTCGCGGCATTCACCGAAGCCCGCCAGCTGCTGGCCAGCCTTGCGGATGACCTTGGTGGGGTCCTTCGGATCGGTCACGTCCTTCAGCGCCCGGCCGTTGTACTCCAAGGCCAGTTCTTCAGGCGTGGGCTCTTCCGGACGCGCGTAGCCGCTCCAGTCCAGGTCGCGGATCGGATCGGGGAACACCCCGCCTTCCTTGGCGTACAGTTCCTTGAGTCGGATGTGCAGCGCCGCCATGATGGCGATGTCCGGACGTGCCTCACCCGGCTGCTCGGCCGCCTTCCAGTGCCACTGCAGCACCCGCGCCGAGCTGACGATGGAACCGTCTTCCTCGGCGAAGCAGGTGGTGGGCAGACGGAAGACCTCGGTCTTGATGCTGGCGGTGTCGACGTCGTTGAACTCGCCGAAGTTGCGCCAGAACTCGGAGGTCTCGGTGGCCAGCGGGTCCATGATGACCAGGAACTTCAGCTTGGACAGGCCACTGCGCACCCGCGCGCTGTTGGACAGCGAGGCAATGGGGTTGAAGCCCTGTGCCAGGTAGCCGTTGACCTTGCCCTCGTTCATCATCTCGAAGATCTGGAGCATGTCGTACTCCTTGTCGAGCTTGGGCAGGTAGTCGAACAGCCAGTTGTTCTCCTTGGTCGCCTTGTCGCCGTACCACGACTTCATCAGGCTGACGTGGAACTTCGGATAGTGCTGCCAGTAGCTGACCTGGCCCGGCCGCAGCGGCTTCAGGGTGCGCTTGGCCATGTACTTGCCGTAGTCCTGCTCGGTCTCGCGCGGCAGCGTCAGGTAGCCCGTCAGCGTGGCCGAGAGCAGGCCCAGGTCGGTCAGCCCCTGGATGTTGGAGTGGCCGCGCAGCGCGTTCATGCCGCCGCCCGACACGCCGATGTTGCCCAGCAGCAGCTGCACCATGGCACCGGTGCGCAGGATCTGCGCCCCGATGGAGTGCTGCGTCCAGCCCAGCGCGTACATGATGGTGGCCGCCCGGCCCGGCACGGCCGTCGAGGCCAGCGTCTCGGCCACGTGCAGGAACTTGTCCTTCGGCGTGCCGCACATGCGTTCCACCGCCTCGGGCGTGTAGGACGCGTAGTGCTTCTTCATGAGCTGGTAGACGCAACGCGGGTGCTGCAGCGTGGGATCGGTGCGCACGTAGCCATCCGGCCCGAGCTCATAGTCCCAGGTCGAGCGGTCGTAGGTGCGCGTCTCCTCGTTGTAGCCCGAGAAGATGCCATCGACAAAGCGGAAATCGTCGCGGACGATGAAGCTGAAGTCGGTGTAGTTCTTGACGTACTCGTGATGGATGCGGTCGTGCGTGAGCAGGTAGTTGATGATCCCGCCCAGGAACACGATGTCGCTGCCCGACCGGAGGGGGGCGTAATAGTCCGCCACCGCGGCAGAGCGGTTGAAGCGCGGGTCGACCACCATGAAGTACGCATTGTTGTGCGCCTTCGCTTCGGTCACCCACTTGAAGCCACAGGGATGCGCCTCGGCGGCATTGCCGCCCATGATGAGCACTACGTCGGCATTCTTGATGTCGACCCAGTGATTCGTCATCGCACCACGGCCAAACGTCGGGGCAAGACCTGCCACCGTCGGGCCGTGTCAGACACGCGCCTGGTTGTCGAACGCCAGAAGACCCCAGCTGCGGGCCACCTTGTGGGTGATGTAGCCGGCTTCGTTGCTGGCGGCCGAAGCGGCCAGCATGCCGGTACTCGTCCATCGGTTGACCACCTTGCCATCATCGGTCTTCTGAACGAAGTTGGCGTCGCGGTCGTCCTTCAGCAGACGGGCGATGCGATCAAGCGCGTCATCCCAGGAGATGCGCTGCCAGTGATCGGAGCCGGGTGCCCGGTATTCGGGGTACTTCAGCCGGTTGGGACTGTTGACGAAGTCCAGCAGACCCGCCCCTTTCGGACAGAGCGTGCCGCGGTTGACCGGGTGGTCAGCGTCACCCTCGACGTGAATGACCGCACGCTTGGCATTGCGGGCGCCGTCGCCCAGCGAATACATCAGAATGCCGCAACCCACCGAACAGTACGTGCAGGTCTGACGGGCCACCGTGGTCTCGGCCAGCTTGAACTGGCGAACTTCGGCCAGCGCCTGAGAGGGCGAGAAGCCCATCAGAGCCATGCTGGAAGAAGCGAGACTGGTCCCCGTCACCTTGAAGAACTGTCGCCGGGAGATCCTCTGCTCCATGGCACCACCTTCCTGGTCTGGACGAGGCCGCACGCCACCCGACGAACGCGCGTCTTGACGCGATATTCGTCCGGAGCGGCACAGGGACTCGTCCGGGGTAAAAAATCAAAACCCGCACCGAGTGCCGCCGGATCGACAACGATCCGGACTGAGAGCAGTCGACACGGGCCGGGAATAAAGATGAACACACCGGCCCACCCCGCAAGCTGCGCGAGCGGAAATCCGGCGATTCATGAAGAGGATTCTAGTAGCCAATGCGGCAAAACCCAAAGCGTCGGGCGCATGAACCGGCCAACGGTCGACGGTATGTACCTGAAAGCACGCGCATTTGTGAGAAATCGTCAGACAATACCCCGGATGCTGCGTAGTGAACGCGACTACATCGCGGTTAGACTGATGTGAGAGGGAAATGCCCCTTGCCAGGCCGCGTTCGAGCACGCAAGCACGCGATATATACAAAAATAATAACGACAACAAAAAACAACGGACGACCACTGGTCGGGACGCGGGTACCCGATGCGGTCGTCCGTGCTGACAGGAACTGCCCTGCCCTTTCCCCTCAGGCGACCACGGCTGCTGCGTCGCCCGGCTGGCGCGTGCGCACCTCACCGATCTCGAAGACCTGCTCACCCGCTTCGGCAAGCGCCCGGGTGACGGCCGCCACGTCGGCCGGAGCCACGGCCAGCACCATGCCGATGCCGCAGTTGAACACGCGGTGCATCTCGGCCGTGTCGATGCCGCCCTGCTGCTGCAGCCAGTCGAAGACCGGCGGGCGCTGCCAGCGCGACGCTTCCATGTACGCCGTCACGCCCTCGGGCAGCATGCGCGGCACGTTCTCCACCAGTCCGCCGCCCGTGATGTGTGCCAGGCCATGGATGGGTTGCGCGGCATCACGCAGCAGCGGCAGCAGCGACTTCACGTAGATGCGGGTGGGCGCCATGACGTGCTCGGACAGCGGGCGCCCTTCCAGCGGCTGTTGCAGCGCCTGGGCCGAGACCTCGCCCAGGGCCTTTTCCAGCACCTTGCGTACCAGCGAATAGCCGTTGGAGTGCGGCCCGCTGGAGGCCAGGCCCAGCAGTCGATCACCGACCTTCACGCGGCTGCCATCGATGATCTGGCTGCGCTCAACCACGCCCACGGCAAAGCCGGCCACGTCATACTCGCCGTCCGGATACATGCCCGGCATCTCGGCCGTCTCGCCGCCCAGCAGCGCGCAGCCGGACTGCTCGCAGCCCCTGGCAATGCCGCCCACCACGGCCGCCGCCGTGTCCACGTCCAGGTGCCCGCAGGCGAAATAGTCCAGGAAGAAGAGCGGCTCGGCCCCCTGCACCAGGATGTCGTTGACGCTCATGGCCACCAGGTCGATGCCGATGGTGTCGTGCACGTCCAGCGCGAAGGCCAGTTTCAGCTTGGTGCCGACGCCGTCGGTTCCCGAGACCAGCACCGGTTCATGGTAGCCGGCCGGCACCTGGAAGAGCCCCCCGAAACCGCCAATGCCCGAGAGCAGACCCGGCCGGCGCGTGCGCGCCGCCAGCGGCTTGATGCGCTCGACCAGCGCATCACCTGCATCGATATCGACCCCGGCATCCCGGTAGGAAAGACCTGTTTTCTGCGTGTTCGCCATGATGCTTCTCGCTGCGTGCCCGGCCGGGGCCAGCCAGGCCCCGCCTACGGGATGATGGGACCGGAGTCGACGAGCCCCTTGCCCTGCTCCGGCGGCAGCCGCATTCTAGCGTGACGACGGACCATGACGGGCACGGACGCCCCATGCGCCCCCTGTCGCCCTTGCTGCGCCCTACCGCTCCCTGCGTCCTCCTGACGCCCCTATCGCCCCCGGTTCCCCGTTACACGGAAGGACACAGTGCGGCATTCCGCCGAACAGCACCGGCCCCACACGCTCTAGAATCGGCAGGTACACCATCTGCCCCGGACGGGCAAGCCTGAACCACTCCTGCCACCATGGACGCACAACTGACGCTGGACTTTGGCCCTCCTCCTCCGCCGTGTTTCGACAACTTCGTGGCCGGCGCCAACCTGGAGTGCCTGGCCACGCTGCGTCACCTCGTGTACAGCCTGAAGCGGGGTGAGACGCCCGCCCAGCGCTTCTTCTACGTCTGGGGACCCACCGGCTCGGGCAAGAGCCACCTGGCCGCCGCGCTGACCGCCAGCCAGTGTCCGAACCTGATGGTGGTGGACGACGTGGACCAGTACAGCAAGGGCCGGCAGCGCACGCTCTTTCATCGCTTCAATGCCCTGATCGATCAGCCCGATCACGCGCTGGTGGTCTTCGGCAACCAGCCCCCCGCCCGGCTGAAGCTGCTGCCGGAGCTGGTGAGCCGGCTGAGCTGGGGCATGGTGTTCTCGCTGCAGCCGCTGGACGACAGCGCGCTTGCCGACGCGCTGGAGCAAAGCGCCCGCGAGCGCGGCCTGAATCTGGGCCAGGATCTGAGCACCTATCTGCTGCGCCACACGCGTCGTGACATGGCCAGCCTGAAGACCATTCTGGACGGCCTGGACCGGCTGGCCTGGGCCCGCAAGAAGCCGCTCACCCTGCCGCTGCTGAAGGACTATCTGCAGAGCCAGCGGCAGACAGAAGAAGAAGGGAAAGCAGAAGGCTGACGCAAGGCATCGGCCAGTCGGGGCATGCGCCCGGGGCACGAGGCCGATGCAGAACGGAAGATGGCGGTCACCCGGCCGAGGGGCCAGGAAGCCCCCTTACGACGGAATCAGCGGGGAATGGCGCAGACCGTGGCCGCCCCTGCCCGTTCACGAGAAGGCTGACAGGCTGATCGCCCATCGAGAGGGGGATGGTGAGCCAGGGCGACGGAGGCCGCTGGCTCACCGGATGCCGCGAGCGCCCGGATCAGAGGGGAACGCCGCACCAGATGTTGGCGACCGGCCCGTAGAAGCGGTCGTCGTTTTCCGCCATCACGACGAAATGGCTGGAGAACTTGGCCAGCACGGCCTCGCCCGGAACCTCCCCGTCCAGGCGCAGCAGCTTGCGCCGCCCCAGGAAATCCAGCGGATCGAAGTAGACACCCAGCCGCTGGCTCAGCACCTTCGCGATCAGGGGCCGCCCGGCCGTGGACAGCGACATGTGGACATGGCCATACTTCATGGCGTAGTCGTTGGCCAGATACGCCACGAACGGATCCATGCGCAACGAATCCCGTTCGGCCCGGACCTCGCCCTCAGCCGAGATGTCCACCTTGCAGCGCTCGCCCGTGATCAGGTCCGTCCCCGTGTAGGAGCCCGCCACACAGGCCAGCAGCGGTGGCGCAGACAGCCAGACCCCATTGTTGCCATAACCTGCGGGATGCGGCACCGGACACGTGGCCATGATCTTGTGCGCCAGCGCCACGCCAGGCCCGTCGCCCGGCAGAATATAGTGTTCCTCCCCCTTCTGTCCTGCCGTGGCGGAAGACGGTTCCCCCACATGTACAGGATTCGAGGGCGTTTCCGGCGCATTCTGAGCACCGAGGCCGGAGCCATTGGCATCCGGCGTGACTGAGTTGCCCTGAGGCTGAGGCTGCGGCTGCGGTTGTGGTTGTGGCTGCGTTGGCGGCTTCGGGGCTACCTGCGCCTGGGGTACTTCGTTGACGGGCCGTGGCGTGGGTGTGGCAGCCACCTGATCCTGGGCTGCCACAACGGGTGCGCGAGCCCCATCTGCCGAGGCCTTGATCGGCGCAGACGGTGAAGAGCCCCCACCGCCACAGGCGGCCAGCGTCAGCAGGGAGGAAACAACAGCCACCTTCAGCGCGGTGGTCTCGAAGGGGACGCGCAAGGATGCAGTTTTCATGGTGAAAGGATGGAAAGCGGGGGACACCGCCTCATCGGGGCGCCGAAGCCCCCGACAAGGCCCGTGGTGCAGCACGGTGACGGAGGGGCCCTGGAGCCCCCTCACGACGGAATCAGCGGGGAATGGCGCACATGATCAGCTCATCCTGCGCCGGATCCTCGGGCTCGTACGTCACGCCCACCACGAAGTAATCCCCCGTCTTCTGGATGAGCCGCGACCATTCCGGATCATCAAACCACTCCTGCCGTGCACGCTGCTCGGTGATGCGACGTCCATGCTCGTCCTGCTGCCCCACCAGCAGCGCCCACCCATCACGATCGAACTGGCGCATCTCCAGCGCATCTGCCGGGTCAAAGTAGAGGAAAACTGTCTCAGCCTCTTCGTCCAACGAGTTCGAGAGCTTTCTGCCCTGCGCCTCCAGAGATATCCGGAAAGCGCCATCTCTCCAGCTGTAATCTCCAAACCTGGATGCATTGAACGGCCTGAAGGGGCGTCCCCCATTGCTGGCACGAACATCCCCGTTGGCGGCAATGTTGACCTCGCAACGCTGACCCGTCCAAAGGTCCGTACCCGCGTAGCTGCCTGCAACGCAGGAGAGAATGGAGGGCACGTAAGCCTTTGACCCCCACTCGGTGGCGACATCCAGCGTTGGGCACGTGGCATGGATGCGCCGTGCATACTCGGTCCCGATGCCCTTGCCGCGCCACAGGGCCGCCTGGGACTCACTGTTCGACGACCCATTCCCGGGGCCCATGCTGCCCAGCTGACCGTGCTTGAACAGCCCCTGTTCCAGAGTACTGCCTGCCGTGCCCTGCCCCTGCGGCGTAGCGCTGCCTGCGGCACCCGGTGCCGGCTGAGTGCCGCTGACTGCCGCCCCCGGCCCCTGCTGGGTGCTGCCGTTCGTGGCGCTGTTCCCTGCAGCCGTGGAACCCTGAGCGTTGCTGGCGACAGCCGTGGCACCGCCGGCTGTCGAGCCGGCCGGACCAGAGGTGGTGGAGGAATCACTGCCACCGCCACCGCAGGCGGTCAGGGCAAACAGGGAAGAAGCCAGGGCCACGGCGA
>ERZ772924.1001-NODE-1001-length-13518-cov-6.016935_pt1 | contig 13518 bp, 8 predicted proteins | sample MGYA00512116_ERZ772924 | MGnify/ENA primary metagenome ERZ772924 (study PRJEB29015, sample SAMEA2737920) | human oral metagenome | biome: human oral; feature: human-associated habitat; material: dental | place: China | collected 2134 ...
GCGCCAGGCGGCCATCACGCACTTCGGCGTGCAGGCGCGCGGCGGGAATGAGCACGCGCCCGTTGTCAGAAATGGCCAAGGCTGTCATGGCGGCGGATTCTGTCAGCAACCCTTCATCTGTCAAACCAAACATGCTTGCCAAACGCATCATTCCCTGTCTTGACGTGACTGCGGGCCGCGTGGTCAAGGGCGTGAACTTCACGGGCCTGCGCGATGCGGGCGATCCGGTGGAAGTGGCCGCGCGCTACAACGAGCAGGGCGCCGATGAGCTGACGTTTCTGGACATTACCGCCACCAGCGACGGGCGCGATCTGATCCTGCCCATCATCGAAGCCGTGGCCTCGCGCGTGTTCATTCCGCTCACCGTGGGCGGCGGCGTGCGCACCGTGCAAGACGTGCGCCGCCTGCTGAACGCGGGGGCGGACAAGGCCAGCTTCAATTCGGCGGCCATTGCCCGCCCCGAGGTGATTGGCGAGGCGTCGGCCAAATACGGCGCGCAGTGCATCGTGGTGGCCATTGACGCCAAGCGCCGCGCCGATGGCGCGGGCTGGGAGGTGTACAGCCACGGCGGCCGCCAAAACACGGGGCTGGACGCCGTGGCCTGGGCGCGGCGGATGGCCGATCTGGGCGCGGGCGAAATATTGCTCACCAGCATGGACCGCGACGGCACGCAAAGCGGCTTTGACCTGGCGCTGACGCGCGCGGTAGCCGAGGCCGTGCCGGTGCCCGTGATTGCCTCTGGCGGCGTGGGCACGCTGGATCACCTGGCCGACGGCGTGCAGCAAGGCCTGGCCGATGCCGTGCTGGCCGCCAGCATCTTCCACTACGGCCAGCACACCGTGGCCGAGGCCAAGGCGCGCATGGCAGAGCGCGGTATCACGGTCAGGCAGTGAATATCATGGCGAATGGCGGCCTGGCTGGGCCGCTTTATCACGTTTATTTCCACGAAAAGGAGAAAAAATGACAGCCACAACCAGCCTTGAAGACTTTCTGCGCAATGTGCAGCGGCGCGATCCGGACCAGCCGGAATTTCTGCAAGCCGTGCGCGAGGTGCTTACCAGCCTCTGGCCCTTCCTGGAGAAGAACCCGCAGTACCGTGAATACGCCCTGCTGGAGCGCCTGTGCGAGCCGGACCGCGTGGTGCAGTTTCGCGTGAGCTGGACCGACGACCAGGGCCGCACGCAAGTCAATCGCGCCTTTCGCATCCAGCACAGCAAGGCCATTGGCCCCTACAAGGGCGGCATGCGCTTTCACCCCAGCGTGAATTTGTCGATTCTGAAATTCCTGGCCTTCGAGCAAAGCTTCAAAAACGCGCTCACCACCCTGCCCATGGGCGGCGGCAAGGGCGGCTCCGACTTTGACCCCAAAGGCAAGAGCGACGCCGAAGTCATGCGCTTTTGCCAGGCGCTGGTGCAGGAGCTGTTCCGCCACATCGGCCCTGACACCGACGTGCCCGCTGGCGACATTGGCGTGGGCGCGCGCGAAGTGGGCTACATGGCCGGCATGATGAAAAAGCTCAGCAACAGCGCCGCCTGCGTCTTCACCGGCAAAGGCATGAGCTTTGGCGGCAGCCTGATGCGCCCCGAAGCCACGGGCTACGGCGTGGCCTACTTCGCGCAGGAAATGCTCGCGCGCAAGAGCGAAGGCTTTGAAGGCAAGCGCGTGTCCATCAGCGGCAGCGGCAACGTGGCCCAGTACGCCGCCGAAAAGGTGCTGGAGATGGGCGCGAAAGTCATCACCCTGTCGGACTCGGGCGGCACGCTGGTGCATGAAGCGGGCCTGAGCCGCGAGCAAGTGCTGGCCGTGATGGAGCTGAAAAACGTGCAGCGCGGCCGCCTGGCCGACTTCGCGGCGCGGCATGGCCTCACTTTCCTGCCCGGCAGCCGCCCCTGGCACGTCAAAACCGACATCGCCCTGCCTTGCGCCACGCAAAACGAGCTGGACGGCGAAGACGCCAAAACGCTGGTCAAAAACGGCGTGCTCTGCGTTGCCGAAGGCGCCAACATGCCCAGCACGCTGGAAGCGGTGGATGTCTTTTTGGCCGCTGGCACGCTCTACGCGCCCGGCAAGGCCAGCAACGCGGGCGGCGTGGCCACCTCGGGCCTGGAAATGAGCCAGAACGCCATGCGGCTGGGCTGGACGGCGCAGGAAGTGGACGAGCGCCTGCACGCCATCATGAAAGACATTCACCAAAACTGCGTGCGCTACGGCGAGCGCGCCCAGGGCGCGGTGAACTACGTGGAAGGCGCCAACATCGCCGGCTTCGTCAAGCTGGCCGATGCCATGCTCGCCCAGGGCGTGGTCTGAAAAAGGGTGGCCCAGCCACCCTTTTTCATTTGCGGCGCGCGCCTGGCGCCTTTTTGATCTTCTGGCCTTCCATCCGGCTCCTCTGGCCCGGCGCCGTCAAAATCAGGAGCTGATTCAAAGGGGTCGAAACACCGCTTTGCGCACATTCCACTAGGACGTCATGCTCTAGATAAAGGAGCTAAAAAGACGCCGCAAGCGGGCTGAATTCGCCATCTGCGCCCCGGGCCAGGCGCTCCAGCAAGGCGGCTGGATGGGTATCGACATCAACCAGCGCCATCAAATCGGGGGACATGAAGCCTTGCGCCTGGCTATGGCGCAGAAAAGACAGCAGGCCGTCGTAGAAGCCGTCATGGTTGAGCAGGCCAATGGGCTTGGCGTGATAGCCGAGCTGGCGCCACGTCCAGGCTTCAAAAAATTCCTCGAAAGTGCCAATGCCGCCGGGCAGGGCCAGAAAAGCGCTGGCGCGGGCGGCCATGAGGTGCTTGCGCTCGTGCATGGTCTGCACAACGTGCAGCTCGGTGCAGCCGCGATGGGCATGCTCGCGCTCAACCAGCGCCTGCGGAATGACGCCAATGACGCGGCCGCCCGCTTGCAGCGTGGCATCAGCCACAGCGCCCATGAGGCCGTTTTTGCCGCCGCCATACACAAGCTGGCCGCCGTGCTGGCCGATCCAGCGGCCCGTTTGCGCGGCCAGGGCGGCAAAAGCAGGATCAGCGCCAGAGCGGGAGCCGCAATAAACGCAAATGGAAAAGGCGGGTTCTTTCATGAATGGACAGGCGTTGAGGGAAACCAGAATGAAAAGGAGGGAGCTGACAGCGCCAGGCGCAGCAAAAACCGGCGTCAAGCCAGTCTGCACGCGCCCTCCCGCGCAACTTTTTCACGCAAAACGGGCGCAGATGGCGGCCAGCCAAATGCTGCCAGCCAGCAGCAGCGCCAGCAGCACGGCGGCGCTGCCCAGGTCTTTGGCCCGTTTGGAAAGCGGGTGCCGCTGCAAGCCGATGCGGTCAATGGCCGCCTCGATGCCGCTGTTGAGCAGCTCGGCCACCATGACGATGAGGCAAGAGCCAGCGAGCAAGGCGGTTTCCACCCAGTTGCGGCCCAGCCAGAAGGCGGCCGGAACGAGCACGAAGCTCAGCGCCGCTTCCTGCCGGAAAGCCGGTTCATGCCAGGCGGCGCGCAGGCCCGCCAGCGAGTAGCCGAAGGCATGCCACAGGCGCGCCAGACCGGTGCGTTTGGGCGGCAGGCCGCTGGAAATATCCGCAGCGCCCTGGGCCTGCGGCGTGGAAGGTGAGTCAGGCGGCGTCGGCATTGGCGGCGTACTGGAACCGCTGCAAGCCAGCCCGACCATCATCGAAGACAACTGCTTCATCGGCGCGCGCTCCGAAATCGTCGAAGGCGTCGTCGTCGAAAAAGGCTCAGTCATCTCGATGGGCGTATTTATCGGCCAATCCACCAAAATCTACAACCGCATGACCGGTGAAATCACCTATGGCCGCGTCCCCGCAGGCTCGGTGGTCGTCCCCGGCAACCTGCCCGCCGCCGACGGCAGCCACAGCCTCTACTGCGTCATCATCATCAAACAGGTCGATGAAAAAACGCGCAGCAAAACCGGCATCAACGAACTGCTGCGCAGCTAACCGCTCTGCCCTTCCAACCCCCGCCACGGCGGGGTTTTTCATAAGCTGTTCAAAATCGCGGAGAAGCACTTTTCGATGTAGTGAACAAAGCGAGGCAAGCCGTCTATATGTCCCCGCCCCGTGGGGGAAAATTTCGCTTTTACCCGCAGACACTAAACAGACTCTCAGGTATCGGGATGGAAGCCGATGATTTGCAATGCCGGAATATCGTTATCCGTCCAGCTGATACCGCGCCGGTTTTTGTCCAGAAATGCCTGTGGCAAGCTGCGCAGCGGGTTGCCGGTTATATCGAGATGGCTTAATTCTTCTGCCAATGCTTCACTCTCAGGCGGAAATTCGCTGATCCGGTTTCCGGCCAAATAAAATCCATACAGTTTTTTTAAGCGGGCTATGCCGGGTGGCAGTGCGGTGAGTTGGGTGTACTCCAAATGAAGCGACCGCAATCCGCTTAATGCCAGGATTTCTTCAGGGAAACGGGATAAGGGATTGTGGGTGTATTTCAGTTTTTTCAGTCCGGCCAGTTTGCCTATTTCCTGCGGAAAAATGTCAAATTCGCAGCATGATAAATCCAGTTGTTCTAGCCCTTGTAGTGTTGCAAATGTTTCAGGCAGTTGTTGCAACGGATTGTTTGACAGCAGCAGGGTTTTCAGTTTTTGCAGTGCGCCTGTTTCTGCGGGCAGGTTTTGTAACTGTGCATCGCATATCTCCAGCTCCTGCAAGGCGACAAGTCCGGCAATGCCTGCGGGTAACCGGGAAATGTTGGTATTGTTCAGCGTCAGTTTTTCCAGTTTTTTGAGCTGGCCAATTTCGCCCGGCAATGTGACCAGCGGGGTATTGTCCAGGCATAGTTGCTGTAGCGCGTGCAGTTGGCCGATGCTTGCCGGCAAGGTTTTTAACCGGGTATTTTCAAGGTCGAGCGTTTGCAGGTGTTGTAATTGGCCAATTTCGTCTGGCAGTTTTTCGAGCGGGGTGTTTTTCAGTTTTAATTCACATAAATTTGTCAATTTTCCGATCGCTGCAGGCAGGGTTTTCAACCGGGTTTCCCGCAAATCCAGTTTCCATAGTTGGGTGAGCTGCGCCATTTCGTCCGGCAGTTTTTCAAGCGGGGTATTGGTAAGTTCCAGCTCCTGCAGGCCGGCCAGCCCGCCAATGGCTGCGGGCAACCCGCTTAATTGGGTTTCCCGCAAATCCAGTTTGCATAATTGGCGGAGTTGCGCCATTTCGTCCGGCAATTTTTTCAGCGGGTTTCTGGGCAGCAAAAGCTCTTCCAGATTCGTGAGCTGTCCGATTTCTTTTGGTAGTGTGGTAAATTCGCAGTCATTGATGTGCAGGGAACGCAGGTTTTTCAGCTTGGCAATTTCTGGCGGCAGTGTACTGATTTGGGTCATATTGAGCTGGAGTTCTTGCAGGGATTGCAGTTCGCCAATTTCGGCTGGAAGACGGTTAAACCATTGTTTGGGTCTGTCTTTGTCGCCCAACTGAAGCGTCCACAAATAGCCGAACAGATCTCCGGCAAAGATGGTGATTTTCCGCAGCTTTCGGCATTGCGCAATTTCTGGCGGCAGGGTTTCGATGCGCCAGCCGCCCACCCACAGTTCTTCCAGGTTTTCAAAGCGGGCGATTTCCGCCGGGACGATGCTGATGGTGTAATCGGATATGGCGCATTTGCGTACCCGCTGGTAATCCCCGGTGGTCAGTTTGCGCAGGTCGTTGGCGATGTCGTCCAGTTCAATGGCGGCAGGGTCTGTTTCCCAGCGGTAGATGTATTTGCTCATGAGTGTCTCCTGACGGGTTGGTTTTTCGGGCAATGTGCAAGGTATGCGCTGTAAGGCGGCTATGCGGATGGTGATGGCTTCGCCGGACCGCCCCTGCGCGCCGTTTTTTGGGCGGATACGGTTATGAAAACACCCGCCGGGGCGGGTGTCGTGCTTTGGAGCGGGTCAGGCGGTGGTGAACTGGCCGTAGGCGCGGATTTTTTCTTGTCGCCTTTGCAGCCGTTCGGCGCTGTCGAGTGCTTCGAGGGTTTCGAGTTCGCGGGCGAGGGTATCGCGCAGGGTTTGTGCCATCGCCGCCTTGTCGCGGTGCGCGCCGCCGAGCGGTTCGGCGATGATGCCGTCTATCAGCCCGAGTTTTTCCAGTTTGCCCGATGTCACCTGCATGATTTCTGCCGCTTCCGCCGCTTTTTCGGCGCTGTGCCAGAGGATAGAGGCGCAGCCTTCCGGCGAGATGACGGAGTACATACTGTATTGCAGCATCAGCACGCGGTCGGCAACGCCGATGGCGAGTGCGCCGCCGCTGCCGCCTTCGCCGATGACCACGGCAATGGTCGGGATGTCCAGTTTGCTCATCTCGTAGAGGTTGCGCGCGATGGCTTCGGACTGGCCGCGCTCTTCGGCGCCGATGCCGGGGTAGGCGCCGGGGGTGTCGATGAAGGTGATGAGCGGCAGGCGGAAGCGTTCGGCCAGTTTCATCAGCCGCAGCGCCTTGCGGTAGCCTTCGGGGCGGGGCATGCCGAAGTTGCGCCGCACTTTTTCTTTGGTGTCGCGGCCTTTTTCGTGGCCGATGATCATCACCGGGCGGTCGTTCAGCCGCGCCAGTCCGCCGACGATGGCGTGGTCGTCGCCGTAGTGGCGGTCGCCGTGCAGCTCGCGGTAGTCGGTGAAGGCGGCCTTGATGTAGTCCAGGGTGTAGGGGCGCTGCGGGTGCCGCGCCAGTTGGGCGATTTGCCAGTCGTTGAGGCCGGCGAAGATGTTTTCGGTGAGGGTTTTGGTTTTGGTTTCGAGGCGGCTGATTTCGTCGCCGAGGTCAACTTCGGTCTGGCTGCTGAATTGGCGCAGTTCGGCGAGTTTGTATTCGAGTTCGGCGATGGGTTGTTCAAATTCGAGGTAGTCGGGGTTCATGCGTCAGCTCATGGTCAGTTCGGCTTCCAGTGCCATCAGGTTGGGGAGGACGATACGTTTGCCGTCTTCGTGCCCGGCGAGGGTGACGTAGCGCGAGATGTAGCGGTGGCTGCCTTTGCCCAGCGGGCGGATGTCGTCTTCGCTGGCGTTCATGATCAGCGGTTCGCCGTGCGCAAGGATAGCATATTGGCGGTAGCGCCCTTGCGGGTTGACGGCGTTGACGAGTACGGTGCGGTAGTTGCTGCGGTCTTCGTCTTTGCGTTCGGCGAGCGGTTTGTTGCTGAAGTAGTCCACCAGCGGGATTTTGTCGTTCTGGATGAGCAGGCCGCCGATGATGTATTCGCTGCCGCTGTCAATGAGCAGCGGCGGCGCGTAAGGGAAGACGTGCGCGATGAGTTCGGCCGGCAGGATGAGGTAGTCCTGCGCGGTCGGCACGAGCATGATGTTGATTTGGTTCATTTAGAGTTCTCCCCGTTTTTTCAGCAGGTGCTCCAGGGTCTGGATGAGGACTTCTTCGCTGTAGGGTTTGCCGAGGTAGCCCTGGACGCCGATGGCGTCCGCGCGTTCGCGGTGTTTGTCGCCGGTGCGCGAGGTGATCATCACGATTGGTACGTCGCTGACGGCGCTGCTGTTGCGGACGTGGCTGGCAAATTCAAAGCCGTCCATGCGCGGCATTTCGATGTCGAGCAGGATGATGTCCGGGGTGAAGTTCGCCAGCACTTCGATGGCGTCGAGGCCGTCTTTGGCGGTGGCGACGTTGTAGTGGTGGCGTTCGAGCAGGCGCGTGCTGACTTTGCGCATGGTGACGGAGTCGTCCACCACGAGGACGTTCGGGATGCGCGCTTCTTCGGCGGCGGCGACTTCGTCGTGGATGGGCGTCAGGTTGGCGATGCGGCGAGACAAATCGAGCAGTTCGAGTACCGGCACGACGCGGCCATCGCCAAGGATGGTGGCACCGGAGATGCCGGGGATGTTCAGCACTTGCCGGTTGACGTTTTTGACGATGATTTCGAGGCGGTTGAGGATGCGGTCCACGTGGAAGGCGACTGGTTCGCCGCCTGCGTTGATGAACAGCACCGGCGCGCTTTGTTCTTCCACGGCGAAGGTGTACTGCTCCGGTTTGAAGTAGGCGCCGAGGATGTACTGGCGGTAGTCCTGGTCGTTGTAGTGCTGGTACACGGTTTCGCCGTCGAAGCTGCGTTGCAGGCTGTCGCGGTCCACCTGGCTGATGGCGGCGATGGAGGACATCGGCGCGGCGAAGGTTTGTCCGGCGATTTCAACGAGCAGTACTTCGGCGATACTCATCGAGAACGGCATACTCAGCGTGAACTGGGTGCCTTTGCCGCGCAGCGAATACACGCCAATCTGGCCACGGCGCTGTTTGACCATTTCGTTGACCACGTCCATGCCGACGCCGCGCCCGGCCAGTTGCGACAGGGATTCGGCGGTGGAGAAGCCGGAGCGCAGGATGAGGGTGCTGAGGTAGGCTTCGTCGTGGGCGCGTTCGGGGTCGAGCAGGCCTTTGGCTTCGGCTTTTTCGCGGATGCGGTCGTAGTTCAGCCCCTGGCCGTCGTCGATGAGATCCACCGAGAGTTCGGCAGCGTGGACGGAGACGACCAGTTTGATGGTGCCGGTTTCGGGTTTGCCTGCGGCAAGCCGCTCTTCCGGTTTTTCGATGCCGTGCGCGAGCGAGTTGCGGATCATGTGTTCCAGCGCGGGCAGGATGTCTTCGAGCAGGCGGCGTTCGACTTCAACGTCGCCGCCTTCGAGGACGAAGTTGACGTCTTTGCCGACGCTTTTCGCGGTCTGTTTGACCAGGCGACGCAGGCGCGCTTCGTGGACGTCAAACCGCATCAGCTGCGTGGTGAGGAGGTGATCCTGGATGCCACGCTGGATGATGCCCTGCTGCGTCGAGAGGTTGCGCAGGATGATGTTGTCCTGGCTCAGCGTGTCTTGCAGGTTCTTGAGGTCGTCGATGGCCTCGGAGATTTGTCGCGACAACTGCTGGATTTCGGTGAAGCGGTCCATTTCCAGCGGGTCGAAGTGGGTGTCGTCTTCGCCCTGCTGTTCGCGGCGGTAGAGCAGTTGCGCTTCGGTTTCGCCGTCAAGGCGGCGCATTTGTTCGGCGATGCGGGCGGCGACGCGGGTCAGTTCGTTGAGGTTGAACTCTGCTTCGCTGATGACGTTTTCCATGCGTGAGCGCATGATGGCGGTCTCGCCGGTCATCGCGATCATTTCGTCGAGCAGTTGCGCATCGACGCGGACGTAACGCGGCAGGTTGTCGGCGTTGGCGCTGTCTTTGTCTTTCGCGGCTTCGGGTTTTTTCTCTTCTTTTTTCTCTGGCTGTTCGTTGCCGTATTCGATGACGGATTCGACGCCTTCCGGTTTGCCGTCAAAGCCTTTGTCTTTGGCCTTGTCGTGTGCGTCGTGCGCCTGTTCCGCCGGACGGTCATCGTGATGCGGCGCATCGTGGTGATGGTCGTCGTGCGGATGCGCCTCATGCGCGGCGGCGGGGGCATGGCTGTCGCCCGCGCCTGCACTGGCGGCACTTTCGGCGTGCGCGGCATGGTCGCTGTGTGCGGCGCTGCTGCTGGTGGATGCGGCGGCAGGTTCGCTGGCGGGCGTGCTGCTGGCCGGGGCGGGCGGGGCGCTGAAGGCGCTGCTGTCGCCACCGCTGTGGGCAGGGGCTTCGCGGGTGTCGGCGGCATCGGTCATGCTTTCGTCGCCCGATGGCTGCGCTGCGGCGTCCGCCGCTTCGCCTGCGGGCTGCTGCGGCTGTTCCGCGTTTTCCGGGGCGGTGTCGCCGCTTTCCGCTGCCGTATCGGCGTTGTCGCCCGCTTTTTGTGATGGCGGGCGGTACACGCCGCTGTCGGCAAAGGTCTTCAGCGATTCGTTTACTTCCAGCGCCGGTTGTGGCATTTCGTGGCGCAAGACGCTGTCGAGCATATCGTAGTGGGCGTCGAGGCCGAAGTGGAGCAAGGTTTTCGCTTGGCGCACTTTGCTCTCGGCCAGCTCCGGCACTTTGTCGATGACGGATTCCATCAGGTGCGCGGTGTCGCCGATGGCGGTGAAGCCGACGAGGCGCGCGCCCCCCTTGAGGGTGTGCATGGTGCGCTGTAGCTCTTCCACCACTTCTTTTTTGCTGAAGTCGTCTTCGAGCAACTGGCTGGTGGTTTGCAGCAGCTCCTGCGCTTCGTCGGTGAAGATGTCCACCAGCACCGGGTCGATGTTGTCGTCGAAGTCGGTGGCAATCGGCACTTCCTCCACCACCGGCTCTTCCACCGGCGGCGCGTTTTCTGCCGCTTCAGCCTGCTGTTGTTGCGCGATACGCGCCGCTTCGGCTTCTTCGGCCACGTCCGGGTAGGGCAGCGGCTGGTTGAGGTAGCTGTGGATGTTGTTGAGGATGTAGGGGTCGGTCTGCGGCAGGTAGCCGTCGCGGACGGAGTCCAGCATCAGCATTCCCTGCCACATCGCGCCAACGAGGATGCTGGTCGCCTTGCTGCTCGGCTCGGCCTGGCCGTTGACGATGCCGTCAATCAGCGATTCCACGCCGTGAGTGAGGTCGCCGATGGCGTTGTAACCGGCCATGCGCGCGCTGCCCTTGAGGGTGTGCATATCGCGACGGATGGCGTCGAGACGGCTCAACTGGCTGCGGTTTTCGTCCCAGCGCTCGGCTTCTTCCTGGCTGTGGGCGAAGAGCGACATCGCTTCGTCAATGAAGGTTTCCGCCAGCATGGTGTTGGCATTCGGGTCTTCGACCAGCTCGCTGCCAAGCGGGTCGCCGCTGTAGGGCATGGAGGCCGGGTCGCCGTTCCATTTGCTGCCGCCCAGCTCGCGCCGCGCGTTCAGCAGCGAGTTGATGGCTTCGATGGCGTCGTCTTCGTTGCCTTCTTCTTCGTAGTTTTCGATGAGGTTGGCGCTTTGGCGCAGCACGGCGGCGCAACTGAGGCTGACCGGCGTGCCTTCCTGTTTGTGGGTGAGCAGCAGTTGTTCGATGGAATCAAGCAGGCGCCAGACCCACGGCGGGGCGGCGTCGCTGTCAATGCTGTCTTCGATGTCGTAAACGGCGTCAATCAGGTCGTCAACCAGCTCCGGCGATTCGGTTTTGTCCGCCATTTGCGACAGGGTGTCGAACTGGTCCACCGCACGCAGGAATCCGGCGCGGCTGGCGGCGGCGCTGCTTTCGCTGCTTTTTTCCTGGTTGATGGCGTTTTCCAGCCCTGGATGTTGCGCCAGCGAGGCCAGCTCCTGGCTCAGCCGCTCTGCCGGATTGGCACGACGCGGCATATTGGCGAGGATGTTGTTCAGGTCGCCAATGGAAACGGCTCCGGCGACGGCTTGTGTCGGTTTGCCCGCAGCGCTGCCGCCCAGCGGACGGCCGGCGAACGATACCGGAACGTCAACGATGTCGGCATCATTGAGCGGCGGATGGTCGCCGGGGACAGTGGCGGTGTCGATGAAGCCACCCTCGCCGGTCGCCGCATCGGCGGGCAGGTTTTCGGGATAGACTTCGGCGTCGCCCGCCGCCTGTTCGCCTGCCGGGATGTCAAAGAATCCGGCATCGACCACTTCCGGCGTGGCATCGACAAATCCGCTCTGGTCGCCGTGAGCAGGCGTTGCCGCGCCGGCAGCTACGGCGTCGTCCGGCGACAGCACCGCCTTGACCAGCGTCGCCGGTGGTTCGGTTTGCAGCCCGGCGTCGGCAAAGACCTGCGCTACCTGTTCCGGGGCAAAGCCCTGTACCGCCAGCGAATCGCCCAGATGCTGCTGCACCGCGGCAATCGCCGCCGGTTCCTGCGGCAGGCCGTTTTGCTGCCAGTGGCGTTGCAGGGTCGCGGCGAGTGCGGCCTGGGTGTCGGCGTCGCCATCCTGCAAGCCGCGACGCAGCATACCGAGCAGGCGGTTGTACACCTCCGGCGGAAATTCCTCCGGCAACACCGCCGGTCCCGCCGCCTTCTCTGCGGCGCGACCCAAAATCGCTTCTATCGTCGCCGCATCCACCTTGTCGCCCAGCGATGCGCTGATGCGCGCGGCAACCGTGGCGCGGGTCGCCTCGTTATAGATGGAATCGGTCTCCTTCCATTGCGCGCCGATACTGGCGGCAAGCATTTCCTGGGCGACGGCACTGTCGCCATGCGCAGCGGTAAGACCGGCGTGCAGCGTTTGCAGCATCTCGCTGTAGGCTTCATGCTCAACTCCGGCGGGCAGGGCGGCGGCCTGCACCGCGGCGCGGTTCAAGATACCTTCGACGGTCGCGGTATCCACTTCACCACCGAGAGCAGCGCTGATTTGTTGGGCGACGGCGGTACGGGCAGCCGCATCCTGCAATGAATACGGTTCCTCCCATTGCGCGGCGAGCATCGTTGCCAGCGAATCCAGCGCGGCCTCATCGCCCTGGGCTGCGGCAAGGTCAGTACGCACCGTTTGCAGCATTTCACCGTAGGCTTCGTGTTTGACGCCTGCGGGCAGCGCGGCGGCTTGCACCGCGGCACGGTTCAAAATGCCTTCGACGGTCGCGGCATCGGCTTCACCGCCCAATGCGGCGCTGATGCGTGCGGCAACCGTTGCCCGCGCGGCAGTGTCTTGCAAACTGTACGGTTCCGCCCATTGCGCGCCGATGGTAGCGGCGAGCGCTTCCGCAGCGGCTTCGTCGCTTTGCGCGTTGGCAATACCCGCGCGCAGCGTTTGCAGCATTTCGCCGTAGGCTTCGTGTTTGACGCCTTCCGGCAACGCAGCAGCCTGCACTGCGGCGCGGTTCAAGATGCCTTCAACGGTGGCGGCATCGGCTTCACCGCCGAGGACGGCGCTGATTTGTTGCGCTACGGCAGCACGGGTGCTGGCGTCTTGCAGGCTGTGTTGTTCTTGCCATTGTGCGCCGATGGTGGCGGCGAGCGCTTCGGCAGCGGCTTCATTGTGTTGCGCTTCACCAATGCCTGCGCGCAGCGTTTGCAGCATCGCGCCATAGGCTTCGTGTTTGACGCCTGCGGGCAAGGCGGCGGCCTGTACTGCGGCGCAGTTCAAGATGTCTTCGACGGTTGCGGCATCGGCTTCACCGCCGAGAGCGGCGCTGATGCGTGCGGCAACCGTTGCCCGCGCGGCGGGGTCTTGCAGACTGTACGGTTCCGCCCATTGCGCGCCGATGGTGGCGGCGAGCGCTTCGGCGGCGTGTTCGTCGCCTTGGGCAGCGGCGAGGCCACCGCTCAGGGTTTGCAGCATCGCGCCGTAGGATTCGGGACGCACACCGACTGGCAATGCCGCCGGTACGGGTGTTTGTTCTGCGACTTTTTCGGCGACACGGCTCAAGATGGCTTCTACGGCCGCGGCATCGGTTTCGCCCGCGCCACCCAAGGCAGCGATGACCCGTTGCGCGATGGCATCGCGTGTCGCTTCGTCTTGCAGGTGGTTGTCGGCGTGCAGCTGGCTGCTGATGCGGGCGGCGAGCGCTTCTTGTGCGGCGGCGTCTTGCGCTTCGCCGATGCGGTCACGCAGGGTTTCGAGGAGCTGGTCGTAGTCGGCTTTGTCGAGGCCTGCCGGGGCTTGTCGCGCTTTTTCGGCAGCGCGGTTCAATACGGCTTCCACCAGCGCGGCGTTGTCGTGTCCGTTGCCACCGAGGACGGCAGCCATTTGTTCGGCGACGGCGGCGCGGACGGCGCTGTCTTGCAGGCTGTTCTGGT
>ERZ772924.1003-NODE-1003-length-13499-cov-5.984528_pt1 | contig 13499 bp, 16 predicted proteins | sample MGYA00512116_ERZ772924 | MGnify/ENA primary metagenome ERZ772924 (study PRJEB29015, sample SAMEA2737920) | human oral metagenome | biome: human oral; feature: human-associated habitat; material: dental | place: China | collected 2134 ...
GCTGTACTACTTGTACTATCTGCGGCTCGCCGCCTTGTCTAAGGCTGTGTGGAACAACTATATGGCGTGTTTTGCCATGTGGGATAGGGGTGGGTGCTGAGGTAGGCGTTGGTGTAGCGGCCGTCGCTGGTGATTTCTTTGCCGAGCCAATCGGGGCGGGGGTAGGCGGCGGTTTCGTTGGGAAGTTCCAGTTCGGCGAGGATGAGCGGGGCGTTGCCGCCGAGAAATTCGTCGATTTCAAAGCGATGTCCTTGGTGTTCAATGATGTAGCGGTTTTTTTCTACTTTGAAGGGGCAGAGGGTGGCGAGCATTTGTTGGGCTTCGGCAAGGGGAATGGGGTATTCGTATTCGCTGCGGGTGGTGTCGCTGATGTAGCCTTTGATGGTGAGCCATGCGGCTTCGCCGATGATGCGCACGCGGATGCTGCATTCTTTGGCAACGGTGAGATAGCCTTGGTGGAGGCGTTGCGGGGCGGAGGCGTGTTGCCGCCATGTGTCGTTGGCGAGCAGGAAGCGGCGTTCTATTTCTAGGTTGGGCGTGTTCATTTGGGGTTGCCTTTGTTTGGATGGGCAGCCTGAAAATGGGTTTCAGGCTGCCTTTGGGGTTAGAAAGGTTTAAATAATACAAGGTATAACGCGGCGAGTAGGGCGAATACGGGGATTTCGTTGAAGACGCGGTACCATTTGTGGCTGTGGCGGTTGCGCTGCTGTTCGAAGGCGATGAGCAGTTGGCGGCAGGCGATGTGGTAGGCGGCGAGCAGGATGCCGATGGTGAGCTTGCCGTGCGTCCAGCCTGCGGCGGGGAGTTGGGCGAGCATGAGCGTGCCGCAGATAAGCGCGCCGATGCCCCACGGGGTCATGAATTTATACAGTTTTTGCGCCATAATCAGCAGGCGGCTGTATTCTTCGGGGGTTTGGGCGAGGGCGAGATTGACGTAGATGCGGGGCAGGTAAAACAGCCCTGCGAACCATGCGATGATGAAGAAGATGTGGAAGAATTTGAGCCAAAGATACATTTTCAGGCTGCCTTGGATTGGAAAAACGGCTGAGTATAGCAGATTGGGCGGGGGCGAATATCGGCTTTGCGGGGCAATACAATCAGGCAGCCTGAAACCGGGTAATGCGCGTTTCAGGCTGCCTTTGGTGTGGCTAAACGGGGCTTATTTGGCGGGCTTGTGATAAATCCATTCTTTGCTCCACAACGCGATGCCCACCAGCAGTGCGGGGATGGTAAGCACGGTGGCGACGGTTTTGAAATCCCAGCCCCAGTTTAAAAACCATGCGCCCGCAAAGGCGGAGGCAAACGCGCCGATGCGCCCGATGCCGTGCATCCAGCCGTTGCCCGTGGCGCGCGCTTTGAGCGGGAAGAACATGCTGGACAGCGCGTTCATGCCGGTGCCGCCGCCGTTGAGCGACACGCCCAGCAGGAAGGCGAGCAGGCACATCAGCGCGTAGCTGCCCAGCACGCCGCTCAACCCCACCAGCACCAGCGCGCCCGATGCATACCACAGCGCCACGGTTTTGCCCGCGTTGAACCGGTCCATCAGCCAGCCCACGGCAACCGAGCCGAGCGGCCCGCCCAGCTGGAACATGGCGGAAATGATGCTGGCTTGTTCGGCGGTCATGCCGCTTTCTTTAATCATGGTGGGCATCCAGCTGCCGAGCAGGTACACCAAAAACAGGTGCGAAAAATAGGCGAGCCACAGCAAAAGGCTGCCGGCGCGGTAGTGCGCATTGAGCACGGTTTGCACGGGCGATTCGTTGCTCGCGGCGGCTTCGGCTTCGCTGGGGAGAGTGTGGTGGGGCAGCACAAACACGCTGTGTTCGGTGGTGCTGTGGGGCACGCAGCGTTCTACTAGGGCGCGGATTTGCGCTTGGTCGCCGCGTTTGTGAATCAGAAAGCCGATGCTTTCAGGCAGCCTGAAAAACATAATCACGCTTAAAACCAGCGGGGTGATACCGCCCACATAAAACACGCTGTGCCAGCCGTAATGCGGGATGAGCCATGCCGCCAAGAAGCCGCCACCCGCTGCGCCCACGGTGAACCCTGCGAACACGATGGTAATCAAAAACGCGCGTTTGCGGGCGGGGGAAAACTCGGTTACCAGCGTGGCGGCGTTGGGCATGATGCCGCCCATGGCGCAGCCTGCGATAAAGCGGAACACCACCAGTTGCCAGATGTCGCCGGCGTGGGCAACCAGCAGCGTGGCGCAGCCGAAGCACAACACGTTGCCCAGCAGCACTTTGCGCCGCCCGAATTTGTCGGCGAGCGGGCCGGTAATCATCGCGCCCACCGCCAAGCCTGCCAACGCTGCGCTGAGCACGGGGGCGAGAGCGTTGTTGGAAAGCTGCCAATCGGCTTTGATATAGGGGGCGACAAAGCCCATGATGGCAACGTCAAAGCCGTCTGCCACCACGATAAAAAAACAAAGCGCGATGATGAGCTTTTGGTAGAAGCTGATGGGGCTGCGGTCTAGCAGCTGGCGGATGTTGATTTCTTGCGGTTGGGGCATGGGAAACCTGTTTTTGTTAGTGTTTGTAAAGTGGGGAAATGTATCAAATTTTGGCAAGCAGGTAAGATTGTTTTGGTCTATGCGATAGGATTTGAGGTTATTTGGCAGCCTGAAATTTAAAATGGAGCGGCGACGGCTCGTCGCCAAATGGATATTCAACACGGTTTTGTTGGTTGGAAAGATGTCGGGCGAGCCGCTGATGCTCCATCGGTTGTAGATTTTGCAGAGGTCTTTGCTTGGAAAAGGCAAAAAACGAGCGAAGCGAAAACAGCCGCTTGCTCTTGTTTTCGCTTCGTGGATGTTTGTAAACCCGTTTTCAGGCTGCCTCTGTGGCAACGATAAAGGCAGCCTGAAAACAATCACCGCAATAACTACCGCCTGCGCTTATCTTCAATATGCACCACGCGCAAATATTCCGCATCCATTGCCCGCAGCGAACGTCCCCGCAAACCAATCGGCACATGATTGTCATCATCGCCCTCGTCAGCAAACACAAAATTCAAAATATCGGGATGATGCCCCGTAACCACCCAGCCCGAGCCGTCCGACAGCGTAATCCACATTAAAATCTGCCGATGGTGTGCCCACTTGCACCGCGCCAAATTCGCGCAGCAACGCCACCGCTTGCGCTGCCAAATCGGTTTCAGGCTGCATCAGTATCACGCAAGTGCCCTGTTCAAACAGCACCCACGATTTATTCTCGCCCTGAATGCAACTGCGCCATGCGGCGATGTAGTCTGGCGTGGAATGTTCCATTGTCTGCGTTCCTTATGTGGTATGAGTATATTTGGTATAATAAATAAAATGGAATTTTATAGGGAGGTTACTAGTATGGCAATTGCTAATATAAAGGTTACTCTTTTGTGTCCAATAGAAAAAGTGTGGAATAAGGTAACTAATTTAAATGATTTTGTTTGGAGAAGTGACTTAACAAATATAAGAATTATAAATGATAATACGTTTGTAGAAGTTTCTAAATATGGAATTGAAACTTATTTTAAGGTTACAGAATGTATTAAATATCAAAGCTGGGCATTCGAAATAGAAAATGAAAACATCAAAGGAACTTGGATAGGAAAATTTTATCCGCATGGAGATAAAACAACTTTAGATTTTACCGAAAATATTGTATCTAAAAAATTCATATTTAACCTTTTTGTAGGGTTATATTTGAGGAAGCAACAGAGATTGTATCTTAAAGATTTAAAGAAAGCATTAAATTGTAAAGAAGTAAGATAACTGTGTGGCTTACAACTGCGCCACTTGGCGCAACACTTCGGGCGTGGTCGTCTCCAAGCCGAAATATTCCAAATAAGCGGGAATCTGCTCAAACAGCATATCGGTTGCCACTTGAATGGTGCAGCCCCGCGCCTGCGCCGCCGCCAAAAACGGCGTAATCGGGCGGCTCAACACCACTTCGCCCACAAACGCATCGGGGCAAATCCGCGCCACATCCAACGGCAACGCATCGCCGTCATACATCCCCAACGGCGAGGCATTGGCAACCAAATCAAAGCCTTGCGGGTCGTTGCTGCCTGTTTCCACCGCCAAATCGGGGTAGTGCCGGCGCAACCGCGCTGCCAGCGCTTCTGCCTGCGCGGCATTGGGGTCAAACAACGCCAAGCGCGCTACGCCAGCCGCCGCCAAACTCGCCGCAATCGCGCTGCCCACGCCACCCGCGCCCGCAATCAAAGCCGATTTGCCCTGCGGCGCAAAACCCTTGCGCACCATGCCGCGCACAAAGCCTTCGCCGTCAAACATATCGCCTTGCAGCCTGCCATCGGCGCTGCGGCGCACGGCATTGCATGCGCCCGCAATCTGCGCGGTGGGCGAGATTTCGTCGAGCAGGCCGATGGTGGTTACTTTGTGCGGCATGGTAATCAATGCACCCAGCGTGTTTTCGTTACGGAACACGGCGCGCAGAAAATCGGGGTAGTTATCCGCTTGGCAAGCAAACGGCACCACCACGGCGTTGATGCTGCGCGATTGGAAATAGGGGTTGTAAATCATCGGCGATTTGAAGGTGTGCGTGGGGTAGCCGATGTGGGCGATGATTTGGGTTAAGCCGTTTATCATGGGAAGTCCTTTTGAGATGAGAGATTTATCAGAGGCAGCCTGAAAATCGTTTTCAGGCTGCCTTCCCCTTGCGCACCACAAACTGCAACGCCGCCTGATAGCCAAACGTGCCCAGCCCCACAATCACGCCCACCGCCTTGTCCGACAAATACGAATGATGGCGGAACGCCTCGCGTGCGTGCACATTGGAAATATGCACTTCCACAAATGGAATGCCCACGCCTGCGAGCGCATCGCGAATCGCCACGCTGGTGTGGGTAAACGCGCCCGCGTTGATGATAATCCAGTCGGTGTTGCCGCGCGCCGCTTGGATGGCATCCACAATCGCGCCCTCGTGGTTGCTTTGAAAATGGCGCACGCTCACGCCCAGCTCGGCGGCGGTTTTGTCCAAATCAGCCGACACATCCGCCAGCGTTTCCGCGCCGTAAATATGCGGCTCGCGCGTGCCCAGCAGGTTTAGGTTCACGCCGTTGATTACCAAAACATTCATGCTTTTTCCTTTCGTTCAAATGGTTGTGGATTATAGCCGTTTGCACGCCCGCTTTCCCACAAGGCAGCCTGAAAACGCGCAAGCAAAACGATAACGCTAACGATGTCGGCAAAATTGGCAGAATAAAATAGTTTTTATGAAAAACGCGCGATTTTATAGTGCGCAAAGCGGAAAACAAAACAACGCAAGCAATAAAAAACCATCAGGCAGCCTGAAACGCACCAAACCCGCTTTCAGGCTGCCTATGCCAAATTTAACCCGCCGTCCACCCAACTTAACACCGCAGCCGCGTATCATCCGCCGCTCGCAGTTGCCGTATCCGTTCAAACATTGATTACAAGGAAAAATCATGAAACGCTCCACACTACTTGCCTCCACCGCCGCCCTCTTGTTAAGCGCAGGCGTAGCCGTTGCCGCAGGCGAAGCCGCCAAACAACAGCCCGCCAACGATATGCCGCCGCCCCCGCATGGCGACCGCCCAAAACCCCACCATTCAGACAAAATGCGCAACAAATTCAAACGAGACAGCTTGCCGCGCGGCTTTGACGAGCTGGGTTTGAGCGAAGTGCAAAAAAACAAAATCCGCGACATCATGGCGCAGCACCGCCCACAGCAGCCTGAAAACCACGCCGCCCGCCGCGCCGAGTTCCAACAAAAAATGGCGCAACGCCAAAGCCAAGAGCAGCAACTGCTGAACAGCAAAAATTTTGACGAACAAGCCGCGCGCAAGCTCATCACCGAACGCCAGCAAGAACGCGCCGAGCTGGAACGCCAACACGCCGAACGCGAATTGCAGATGCTCCAAGCCCACCACGCCGCCTTCCAAGTGCTAACTCCGGCGCAACGGCAAAAATACACGGAGCTGCAAAAACAGCAACACCAACGCTTTGCCGAGCGCATGGCGCGCCGCCAGCCGCCGCAAGCCCCAACCGCTAACAAGTAAACCATATATAGGCAGCCTGAAAACGCATCCAACCGCGTTTCAGGCTGCATTTATATAGCCCCCCGCCCACAAATCCTTCACACAATCTTCATACAATCTTAATAAGCATCCCCTATAATCGCCCCATTCCCATCCCACCCACAAGGCAACCCCATGAGCCCAATCAGCAGCACCCAAACCATCCCCGAGCACAGCCAAGTCCCCCGCCATGTCGCCATCATCATGGACGGCAACGGACGCTGGGCAAAAAAACGCTTCCTGCCCCGCGCCATGGGGCATAAAAAAGGGCTAGACGTGCTGGAAAACATCTGCCACATCTGCAACGACGCAGGCGTGCGCTATCTCACTGTCTTCGCCTTTTCCACCGAAAACTGGCGGCGGCCCGCCGATGAAGTCTCGTTTCTGATGGGGCTGTTTCTCGTTGCCCTGCAAAAGAAAGTCATCCAAATGAACGAAAAAGGCGTGCGGCTCAAAGTCATCGGCGACCGCAGCCGCTTCTCCGCCGAAATCCAGCAAAGCATTGTGGATGCCGAAGCGCTCACCGCGCAAAACACAGGCTTAACGCTCACCATCGCAGCCGATTACGGCGGGCGCTGGGACATCCTGCAAGCCGCCAACAGCCTGATTGCCGAAGGCAAAAGCCACATCAGCGAAGATGATCTCGCCAGCCGTCTGATGCTCGCCGAAGCCCCTGAGCCCGATTTATTCATCCGCACAGGCGGCGAAACCCGCATCAGCAACTTTATGCTCTGGCAAATGGCATACGCCGAATTTTATTTCACTCCCGTGCTCTGGCCCGACTTCAACCAAGCCGAAATGCAAAAAGCCTTCGCCTCGTTCACCCAACGCGAACGCCGCTTCGGGCGCACATCCGAGCAATTGCCCAGCGAGCAACAGCGCCCCGAATAGCGCGGCAAAGGCAGCCTGAAAAGCCAAAACACGGTTTTCAGGCTGCCTTTGTGTTGATTGCGTTGCCTTGGGTATTCGTCTGCCAAAAACGTTCATCAAGTTTGTAGATTGGAATCTTTATGCCCACCAAATCCTATTCGCAAAGTTTGGGCGCAAATGTCCGATTTACCACTCGCCATTGTTGCGCTCGCGTTTTAAAGTTGAAAACCGCATCATTAGGCAGCCTGAAAAGCATTTAGTCCGTTTCAGGCTGCCTTTGCTTGCTGCGATGCTAACCCGAAACAGGTAAAATAATCGCCACCTTATCCCAGCCGTTTTAGCTTCGCAGAAACTCGCTTCGCTCGTTTTCAGGCTGCCGCAAACCACTCACCAACAAGAAAGAACATTATGCTCAAACAACGCATTCTCACCGCCCTTGTCCTGCTTCCGCTGATGCTCGCCATGCTGTTTTTCGCCGGCAACACCCTTTGGGCGGCGTTTGCCGCGCTGATTGTGCTGCTCGCGCTGTGGGAATACAGCCGAATGGCGGGATTTAGCCCCGCGCAGCAAACGCCTTATTTGGCGGGCACGGCGTTTTTCATGCTCACCGCGCACGCAGGCGGCTGGCAGCTGCCGCCGTTTGTGTGGGCGATTGTGTTCGCCTTTTGGCTGCTGGCGATGCCCGCGTGGCTCAACCGCAAATGGAAAATCCAAGCCGATGCGCGCGGCATGGCAATCGGCTGGCTGCTGATGCTGCCGTTTTGGTTTGCCCTGCTGCAATTGCGCCCCAGCCCGCAAAGCGCAGGGCAATTGCTGGCGATTATGGTGCTGGTGTGGCTGGCGGATTCCGCCGCTTATTTTGTGGGGCGCGCCATCGGCAAACACAAGCTCGCGCCCGTGTTAAGCCCGAAAAAAAGCTGGGAAGGCGCGGCAGGCGGCGTGATTGCCGTGTGCATTTATATGACGTTTGCTCGCAGCGCAGGCTGGCTGGGCTTTGAAGCGTCTTGGTTTGCCACCATGCTGGTTGCCGTTATCCTCACCTTGGTAAGCATCGGCGGCGATTTGCTGGAAAGCTGGCTCAAACGCGCGGCGGGCATCAAAGACAGCAGCAATCTGTTGCCTGGACATGGCGGCGTGTTTGACCGCATGGATAGCTTGATTGCCGTGTTAAGCGTGTATGCTGCCGTGCAAGCGATGATGTAAAACCGGTTTTCAGGCTGCCTTGGGCAATGGTTTGAGGCAGCCTGAAAACGCAAATAGAGAGTTTGAAATGGAAAACACACTCAAAATCCACCGCACCTTTTTCCCGATTAAAACCGCAACTTTTCAATACTGCCCGCCAAGCGCCAACCAAGCCTATGCGGGTTGGAATTTTGATATAGACTGCGGCGAAAACATCAATCTCACGCCGCGTCATGCGCTTTATGGTCGCACACCGCGCCTGTATGCCGAAGCAGACCCCGTTCCGCTGGCAAACCAACCTGACTTAACGGGCGTAACGCTGCATATCCCCGAAGCATGGAATGCCGAGCATAACGAGCCTTATTTCACGCTTTATGTTTACGAACATGGCGACCTGTTGGACGCTAAATTGAAATTTATTGAAAAACAAGGCAATGCCTACCGCATTCATTTTACCGCCCGCATTCCTGTCGGCAGCGTTTACAGCAGTGAAACAAAATTAACCATCGATACATGGATAGAGCGCTTGCCTGATTATGCGTAACCGCAATACCTGCGCGTTAAGACGTTCCCCAAAGGCAGCCTGAAACCCCGTTTTCAACCACGAAAGGACAACCTTATGCAACACAACCCATTAGGCGCAAGCGGCATTCAAGTAAGCAAAATCTGCCTTGGCACGATGACTTGGGGCGAGCAAAACACCGCCGATGAAGCCCATGCCCAGCTGGATTACGCCCTTGCCCACGGCGTGAACTTTATTGACACTGCCGAAATGTATCCCGTGCCGCCGTGCAAAGAAACCTACACCCGCACCGAGCAAATCATCGGCGCGTGGATAGCGGCGCGGGGCAAGCGCGATGATTTTGTGCTCGCCAGCAAAATCGCCGGTCCAACGGGCAACAACGCCAACGGGCTGGAACCCTATATCCGCAACGGCAACGATTTCTCGCGCGCGCAAATTTTTGAAGCCTGCCACGCCAGCCTGAAACGGCTCAACACCGATTATTTGGATTTGTACCAACTGCATTGGCCCGAACGCCAAGCCAATTATTTCGGCAAGCTGGGCATTGATAAACTGCCCGAAAGCGAAGCGTTTACGCCGTTTGAAGAAATCATTGACGCGCTCAGCGAGCTGGTGAAACAAGGCAAAATCCGCGCCTATGGTTTATCCAACGAAACGCCGTGGGGCGCGATGCGCTACCTTGCCGCGCACGAAAGGCAGCCTGAAACCGCCCGCGCCGCCACCATCCAAAACCCATACAGCCTGCTCAACCGCAGCTACGAAGTCGGGTTAAGCGAAGTCTCGCTGCGCGAAAACCTGCCGCTGTTGGCGTATTCGCCGTTGGCGTTTGGCGTGCTAACAGGCAAATACCGCCACGGCGCGATGCCCGCAGGCAGCCGCTTAGCGTTGTTTGAACGCTTTAAGCGGTACAGCAAACCGCAAGGCTTCGCGGCGGTGGAACGCTACGCGCAAATCGCCGATGAAGCGGGGCTAAGCCTGACCGCGCTGTCGCTGGCATTTGTGAACGACCGCCCGTTTGTTGCCAGCAACATCATCGGCGCAACCTCTTTGGAACAGCTCGCCGAAAACATCGCCAGCGCAGACGTTACCCTGTCGCCCGACGTGTTGGATGCAATCGACGCGGTGCACGCCGAAATCAGCAATCCTTGCCCGTAAGCGCGCCGCATCCGTTTTAGCTCCGCTGAACTTCGTTTCAGGCTGCCTATCGCGGATGCAAATAGGCAGCCTGAAAATCCCATCCACACACGTAATCCAAAAGCAACCCAAACATGCTCACCCTCAGCCAAATCAGCAAATCCTTCCAGCAAAAAACCACCGCCCGCAACATCAGTTTCAGCGTCCAAGCAGGCAGCATCACCGCCATACTCGGCGCAAGCGGCAGCGGCAAATCCACGCTGCTCAACATCATCGCGGGGCTGGTGCAGCCCGACAGCGGCGAAGTGTATATCAACGGCGAAGCGCAAAACGCCATCGCGCCCGAACGCCGCCACGTCGCCATGATGTTCCAAGATTTCGCCCTGCTGCCGCATTTAAACGTATGGCAAAACGCCGCGTTTGGCTTGCGGATGCGCGGCGCAAGCAAAGCCGCCGCCCGCGAACAAGCGCAAGCGCTGTTAAACGAAGTGGGCATGGGCAACATGGCAGAGCGCCACATCAGCGCGTTATCAGGCGGCGAAAAACAGCGCGTTGCCCTCGCCCGTGCGTTGGCAGGCACACCCAAAGTGCTGCTGCTGGACGAACCCTTTTCCAGCCTAGACACCACCCTGCGCAGCCAATTGCAAAGCCAAACGCGCGAGCTGGTGCGCCGCCGCCAAATCCCCGCCGTGCTGGTTACGCACGACCCTGCCGAAGCCTGCTTTATGGCAGACAACATCGCCCTGCTGGCGGGCGGCGAACTGCTGCAACACGACACGCCCGAAGCCATCTTGCGCCGCCCCGCCAACGCCCAAGCCGCGCGGCTGCTCGGCTGCCTCAACGTATCCGACGCGCATTACATCCCGCCCGAAGCCATCCACCTATCGCCCCACAGCGGCACACCATGCACGCTGCAACACAGTTTCAGGCTGCCTATTGGCTACCGCATTGAAGCCACCCACCCGCAATTTGGCGCGATTACCTTTTTCCACGACCAAGCTGTTCACACCGATGATTGCCGCGTCGCCGTGGATGCCAGCCGCGTGGTGGCGTTTGATTGAAGCGGTTTACAGGGCTACGCGCGTTTTCAGGCTGCCTGATGCGGCATGGTTGAGGCAGCCTGAAACACAACAATTGCCTAATCAATCGGCGTGTAGGGTGTGTGCCGTAGGCACGCACGCGGGCTCAGAAAATTTTGCAAAACCCAAACCGTTTGGTGTTGCGCCAAACGATTTTTATTGAATAGACAGATTTCAGGCTGCCCCACCCATTTAGGCAGCCTGAAACCCCTTCCAGGCAACAAAATGCCAAAAATAACAAAATAACGCAAATTTAACTAACGTAATCCACAAAAAACCAAAAAGAATAAAATTAAGTTCTAATTGTTCTATACCATTTGGTTGTCAAAAAATGTAAACAAGGCTATGCTACGCGCTTTACAAATCCAAACCCAAGAAGAACATCATGCCACTGCATCCCACCGACGACTTGCGCGTCAAACAAATCGACGAGCTTTTGCCCCCCATCGCCCATTTATACGAACTGCCCATTAGCGAACAAGCCTCCGAGCTGGTTGCCCAAACGCGCCAGCAAATCGCCAACATCCTGCACGGCAAAGACAACCGCCTGCTCGTGATTATCGGGCCTTGTTCCATCCACGACCCCAAAGCCGCGCTGGAATACGCGCAACGCCTGCTGCCCCTGCGGCAAAAATACGAAAAAGAATTGCTGATTGTGATGCGCGCCTATTTTGAAAAACCGCGCACCACCGTGGGCTGGAAAGGGCTGATTAACGACCCGCACCTTAACGGCACGCACGACATCAACTTCGGACTGCGCCAAGCGCGCCGCCTGCTGTTGGAACTGAGCAACATGGGCATCCCCGCCTCCACCGAGTTCCTTGACATGATTACCCCGCAATACTACGCCGACCTCATCGCATGGGGCGCAATCGGCGCGCGCACCACCGAAAGCCAAATACACCGCGAGCTTGCCAGCGGCTTATCCTGCCCCGTCGGCTTTAAAAACGGCACCGACGGCAACCTGAAAATCGCCATCGACGCGCTCGGCGCGGCATCGCATCCGCACCATTTCCTATCGGTAACCAAAGCGGGGCATTCCGCCATCGTGCACACCGCGGGCAACCCCGATTGCCATGTGATTTTGCGCGGCGGCAACGGGGCGCCCAATTACAGCAGCGAACACGTTAAAAGCGTGGCAGAACAGCTAACCCAAGCAGGCTTAACGCCCAAGCTGATGGTGGATTGCAGCCACGCCAACAGCCGCAAAGACTTCAAACGCCAAATGGAAGTCGCCCAAGACATCGCCACGCAAATCCAAAACGGCGAGCAAAACATCATGGGCGTGATGGTGGAAAGCCACTTGGTGGAAGGGCGGCAAAACGACCCCGTGGTGTACGGGCAAAGTATCACTGATGCCTGCATCGGCTGGGACGACACCGAACAACTGTTGGCACTGCTGGCAGAAGCCAATCGCGTTCGCGTATAGCGCTTGCATAGCTGGGGCAGCTGGGCATGGTGAAACAATCGCGCCACGCAGGCAAACTCAGCGCATGGCGATAATCGCGTAAAATAAGGATTTTGCATTTTCAGGCTGCCTGAACGTGCAAAATCCTTTATTTGCGAGATACCCATGCCGATGCTTTGTCCCTGCCAATCATCCCAACCCTATGCCAACTGCTGCCAACCCTTCCACACAGGGCAAAGGCAGCCTGAAAACGCCGAACAGCTGATGCGCTCGCGCTACGCCGCCTATGCGCTGCAACAGATTGATTACCTTGTCCGCACCACCGTGCCCGCGCAGCAACCGCTGCTCAATGTTGCCGCCATCGCCCAATGGTCGCGCGAAGCGCAATGGCTCGGCTTGACCGTGCATCAACACAACCCGCGCATCGGCAAACGCCACGCGCAAGTCGCCTTCACCGCACGCTTTTCCGAACACGGCAACGCACACGAGCATAACGAGCTATCCACCTTTGTGCAGATAAACGGCGCATGGTATTTCATTGACCCCACCGTGCCGCTGCCGAGCATGAAATCGCCGTGTATTTGCGGGAGCGGGGTGAAGTTTAAGGCGTGTTGCGGGAAGTGGTTAGCATAAAATCCAACAGTTATCTTGCATGATGTATAAAAATCTCGCAGAATTGCAGTATTCATCATTTTTTACATACATCCTTATTATGTTAAGTGTAAACAAGTATAATCAGCCAGCCAGCCAGCCAGCCAGCCAGCCAGCCTAGGCTAAATTCCGTCCGCACTTTTCGCGCATTCTTGCTTTTTTCCGCATCTTTTCTTTCCCGCGCTTTACCGTCCTGCCGCATGGAGGTTTTCCATGTCGGATAAACAGGTTAAATCCAAAGCGCGCGTCGCCAAACACGGCGAAGTCTTTACCAATCCCCGCGAAGTCAACGCCATGCTTGATTTGGTGCAAGACCAGATCACGCGCATGGATGCCACGTTTCTCGAACCCGCATGCGGCTCGGGCAATTTCCTTGTGGAAATCCTGCGCCGCCGCATGGCGCATCTCAACCAAAAATACAAAACCAGCCTAATCCAATACCAGCCCGCCACGGTGCAAGCCGTGTGCGGGCTGTACGGCATCGAGCTTTTGAGCGACAACGCCGCCGAATGCCGCGAGCGGCTGTTGGCAACCTTCGCACAACACTATCTCTCCCCGTTTCAGGCTGCCGAAGACTATCCGCGCCTGCTTGATGCTGTGCGCCGCGTTTTGG
>ERZ772924.1006-NODE-1006-length-13483-cov-2.681189_pt1 | contig 13483 bp, 9 predicted proteins | sample MGYA00512116_ERZ772924 | MGnify/ENA primary metagenome ERZ772924 (study PRJEB29015, sample SAMEA2737920) | human oral metagenome | biome: human oral; feature: human-associated habitat; material: dental | place: China | collected 2134 ...
CCAAGATTATTTCAAGCCCTAAGGTAACTACGATGAATAATCAGCCTGCTATTATCTCTGTAGGTGATACCATTAACTACGTATTAAAATCTACTACTACAGGTGATTATCAAGGCGGAGATACTCAGTCAGATGATCAGTATTCGATCTTTGTAGGTATTCTTTTGAATATCTTGCCTGAAATTTCAGATGATAATAGGATTATGCTACGAATTAATCCGTCTTTAAGTTCTCTTAAATATGCAGAAGATAATGTAAGGAAAGAGAATGGCAGAAGAGATATCGCACCTGATACCTTGCAAAAGAAACTCTCGAGTGTAGTTTGGGTAGATGATGGCGATACTGTAATTTTAGGCGGTTTAATCGGCGCAACTAAGTCCAAGAATAACACTAGGGTGCCTGTGCTAGCTGAAATTCCATTAATTGGAAATCTTTTCAAAAGCACTGCCGATGTTTTGAGCACGTCGGAGTTAATCTTCGTAGTAACTCCACATATCATCGACAATACCGGCGCGCCGCTTGCTACCTCTCTTAAAGAGCTAGGCTACTCAAAATCCATCTACGAAAATGAGTAATAACTATACGGCGATCAAGGAGATTTTTATCGAGGATAACGAAGTCTCGGACTTCGTTAATCTCGATAAATCGACCCTTGCTTATCATAAAATTTTAAATGCTTTGCAAAAGCCGTTAAAACTTATACTTTTTTACGGCAAACCGGGTTGTGGCAAGACATTTTTGCTTAATAAAATCAAGGTCGATCTTGAGAAAAAGGTAAGAGTCGTATTTGTGCCGCAGCCGTTTTTTGATGAGAAAGAATTTTTCTTAGAGCTTTATTCGCAGATTTTTCATTCAACTCCTAGTGAGCCGATTGATAATTACGAGAATTTTATGCGAGTTTACAGAGAGAGATTTGGAATTTCTACGAATGTGGGAGCAGTAGAGCAGGTCGTTATTTTGCTTGATGAGGCTCAGCTGTATCCTGGGAATTTAATAGAAAAAATTCGCCTTATGGCAGATACCAGATTATTTAAATTTTTATTTACAGTGCATAAGACTGACGAGGAAGATCGCCTCGCGAAGGATTATTTTAAAACTAGAATTTGGGAGAGCATTGAGCTTCCTAATTCAAATTTAGGCGAAGTCAAGCTGTATATTGAAAAGAAGCTTGTGCTTCATGGCTTTCAACAATACTATTTTATGTTTAGCGACGATAATTTCGATTTGATTTTAAATTTAACGGACGGCAATATGAGAAATATCAACAAGCTTATGTATAAGATGTACGAGCTTTTTGAGTATTACGAAGTAAATAAACCTACGGAAATTAGTTTTTCGCAGATTAATAATAAAATCATAGAGATGGCAGCGATAGGCTCGGGGATAATAAATGCTTGAATTTTACGAAGTAAACGAACTTGAAAAAAAATGGGAAGAGTATAACAAAAACAGAAAGCAGTTTTCTTTCCTGAAATCTAAGCCGAATTTCGTATTGAGATTCGACAAGACGATTTTGGGGCTTTTGATATTGATCTCGGTTGCGATCGGAGCGATATTTTGGCTGCTTAAAGATAGTGATAGCGTCAGTATGGCAAGTATCAATCAAAATATTGAGGACAAGGGCGGTGCTACAAATTCTGCTAGTGATGCCGAGCAGCAGGCGGCAGATCTTGCAGTGCAAAATAATATCTCCAAAGAAGATTATAATATCAGCGCGCCGAAAGTTGCCCGCGCCTCTAAGCACGAAAAGGAACGTCCAAGCTTAAATTTAAACGACGTGGGTGTACTATCCAGCGAGGATTCCGGTGGGTTTAAGATAACTAATAATTACGAAAATGGCGGAAACTATGGCGGGCAGGCTCAGGCTCAGAATTTCGGCGGTCAAAATTTTGGCAATCAGAATTTTGGCAATCAAAATGCTCCTACATTTAATGTACCCAATACCAATAACGCAGCTTTTGCAAATCAGCCACCTAAAAATGAGGTTATCGATTTTGGACGCGCTCCATTGCCGCCTAAATCAAATTTCTCTGGAGGTTCTACAAATACCGCAAGTAGCGCTCCGCTAAGTTCTAGAATTGAGATAAAAACTTCAAATTTAAGCGAAGATAAGCAGAGCTTGGAGAGTAAATTTTACGCGACGAATAAGATTGAGTATTCGCTATCGCTAGCCGAAGAAGCGTATAATAAGAAAGACTACGATAATGCGATCAAATGGGCTCTTACGTCAAATGAGCTTGATAAGGACAACGTTGCCAGCTGGATAATTTTTGCTAAAGCCAATTATAAAAAGGGTCGTAAAGAAGACGCGCTTTACGCTCTTGAGACCTTTAACGCAAAGGCGAAAAATAACGAAATTTCTAACCTCATTTCAAAGATAAGAAGCGATAAACTATGAAAATTTTATATATTTTAGCTTTTGCGATCGCGTCGTTATTTGCAGTTAGCGCCGATGACGTGCGCAACTGGGATCAGATCGGTCAGTATAACCGTATCTGCCAAGAAAGCGTGCGAAATTTATTCATCGAGGAGCAGAGCGAGGCACTTGCAAATATGTATGCCAAAGCGTGCCTTAAGATGGATAAAGTAAATGAGCTCGTCGTGCCTACGGTGATGCTTTATAAGACGAAAGAGGCTCGCGAGAATGCTTCTCTTTATTCGACCATAATTTTTCAAAAAAAGATGCTTTATTTGGCGCTTTGCGACGGCGTAGACATAAGCTATATAAGAACGCCCAAGATCAATTATATTTTGTCTGAAATTTTTGATAAATTTACGGAGAGAGCATACGTAAAAAAGAGTGATACGTATGTCTTTACCCTAGAAAACGGCGAGCGCGCCGAGCTTTTTATCAAAGAAGAGGAAGAGGTAAAAAAGATGGTAATTGCAATTTATGCTGGCGATAAGCTTAGCTCGATTAAAATTTATTGGTGATCACGATGACAAAGATTGAAGAGCAGATCGTTGCGATTTTAATACGAAACAATATCCTTACTAGCACCGTTGTTCCGGAAATTAAAGATAAGATGGATATCGGCTTGACGCTAGGCGAGGTTTTAGTCGGAGATAACTATCTAAGCCAGGATGATTTTTGCTCGATTTTAGTTGAGTTATACAAGCGTCGTCAGATAGAATTTGACGATATAAGCGAAAAATTTTCGATGGATCCGAAGGAATTTTTGCAAATTCTAGCCAAGAAAATGAACCTGTCGTATATGAATTTAGACGATATCGATATAGACTTCAGGCTATCGGAACGCACTCCTACCGCACAGCTTAAAAGATACGGCGTGATACCGGTTAAAGCGGATGATCTGAATATTTACGTTGCTTTTTCTGATCCGTTTAATCTTGAGTCGCAAGATAAAGCGCAGGCTATGTTTAGTAAACAGCTGCTTAAAATCGTAGTAGCCGATCCAAATCAGGTAAATAAATATCTATCTAAGCTTGAGCTTTCAGAGAGTATTGAGGGGCTCGTAGAGGAGATCCGCAAAGAGCTTGCTAACACCGGCGGTAGCGGAAGCAGCGATGATACCTCGGCGATTTTGAAGCTCATTGAGATGATAATTAGCCAGTCTATTAAGATGCGCGGTAGCGATATTCACATCGAGCCGACCGAGAATAACTGCGTCGTGCGTACCAGAATCGACGGAATGCTCGCTGAAATTTTTATCTTTGATAAAGATATCTATCCACCGCTAGTAAGCCGCTTGAAGCTACTTTCGAATATGGATATCGCCGAGCGCCGTAAGCCGCAGGACGGTAGGTTTAGTATGAAAATTTCAGGTCGCGAATACGACTTTCGTATTTCGACACTGCCTATTATCAATGGCGAATCTACCGTTATGCGTATCCTCGATAAATCCAAGGTTATCATCAGCCTGGAAAAGCTTGGCATGCACCCTGATAGCTTTAAGAAATTTAATAACGCTATGAAGGCTCCATACGGTATTATCTTGGTTACCGGACCTACTGGAAGCGGTAAGTCTACGACGCTATACGCAGCGCTAAACGATATTAAAAATATCGACACTAAAGTTATTACCGTAGAAGATCCAGTCGAGTATCAAGTAAATTTAATCCAACAAGTCCAAGTTAACGAAAAAGCGGGTCTTACCTTTGCTTCAGCATTGCGCTCGATCTTAAGACAAGACCCTGACATCATAATGATCGGTGAGATCCGAGACCAAGAGACCCTTAGGATCGCGATCCAGGCTGCTCTTACGGGACACTTGGTTTTCTCAACCCTACACACCAACGACGCCGTTAGTGCGATCCCGCGAATAGTGGATATGGGTATAGAGGCTTACCTCATAAGTGGTGCGCTCATTGCAGTAGAGGCACAGCGTCTCGTGCGAAAGCTTTGCCCGCACTGCAAGCAGCCTACAAATCTGCCTAAATCGATGCTTGATCAGCTGAAGGAATTCTTGCCTGAAAAATACACATTTTTTAAGGCCGTAGGTTGCGATCAATGCGGTCAGACGGGCTATATGGGGCGTGAGATGATTAGTGAAATTTTACCTATTACCGATAAAATGCAGAGCTTGATCGCTAACGGTGGCTCAAAGGACGATATGAGGGCCTTGGCGAAGGAGGAGGGTTTTATAGATATGTTTGAAGATGGTGTTATACGTGCTGCGCGCGGAGTAACTAGTATAGAAGAAATTTATAGGGTGGCTAAACAATGAAAAAGCAATTAGAAGTTGAATACAACGCCAAGGGCGCAAGAAGGAAGATGTTTTTGCAAGCTAGCGATAAGGTGCAAGCAAACAACCTTATGAAGCAGCGCGTAGGCGGGACGATCGTAAAAAGAGGTGAAACCCAAGTCGTAGCCAATACGGGCGGCGATTTTAAGGCGCAGGTTTCGCGCATGCTAGGTGGTAGCGGAAGAGTTAGAACACTGCCGTTAGTAGCGTCGATCCGTCAGCTTTCGGTTATGACAAATGCCGGAATTTCAATCCACGACTCGATCAAAGAGGTCGCAAGGGCGGCAGAGGATAAGACGCTAAAAGAGATTTTCAGTGCTATGAACGACGATCTTAACGCAGGTCTTAGCTTGACCGAATCTACGGAGAAATTTAGAGGTCAGCTCGGTGATGTCGTTGTTGCGATGGTAAGTCTGGGCGAAGCAACCGGTAATATGGCAGAATCTCTAGCTAAGCTTGCTGCTATGCTTCAAGAGCTTTGGGAGAACCAACGTAAATTTAAAAAGGCGATGCGCTATCCGATGATCCTTATGATTGTTATGGCGATTGCGTTTTCGGTTTTGATGATGTATGTAGTGCCGAAATTCCGCGAGATTTTTGAAGATTTGGGCGCGGATTTGCCGTTACCTACTAGAATTCTACTTGGCATCGAAAGCACGCTTAATAATTATGGAATTTTTGTTTTAGCGGGCATCATAGGCACTATCATAGCTCTTAGATGGGCATATCGCAATAATCCTGAGTTTAAAAAGGGCTTTGACAAGACGATTTTAAAGGTCTATCTATTCGGCAAGATCATATTTTTCTCGACTATGTCGCGATTTATGCTTATTTTTACAGAGCTCGTGCGAGCGGGTATTCCTATCGCTGATGCACTAGATACATCTGTTTTAATGGTGGATAATCATACTTTAAAAGAGAAACTCTCTACCGTTAAAATTGCCGTGCAGCAAGGCGTGAGCCTAACAGAGGCATTTAACAATACAGGGCTTTACGAAAGTATGCTTATTCAGATGATCAGTGCTGGCGAGCAGGCCGGTAACCTCGATAAGATGCTCGGTAACGTCACGGATTATTATAAAGAGAAATTTGATGATATCATCGATAATATCTCAAGCTACGTCGAGCCGATCATGCTATTTTTTATGGCGGGCATGGTTCTTCTTTTGGCTCTTGGTATCTTTATGCCTATGTGGGATCTGGGCAAAGCCGTCAAAAACTAACTCCTTTAATTCCGCGTCCGCAAGGGCGCGGAATTTTATCAAAGCATTAAAATTTCATCCTTCAAATAAAATTTTAACCTTCGTTTGGCTAAAATACCGCTTTAAATTTAAGGATCTATCATAATCAAAGAAGTATATTTTATCGTCATATCGGCTATCATAATATTTTTTGGGCTTGCTACTATTGCGCCCGATTCCGCGCTTGTAGGCAGCGCCGGCAATGCCATCCGCTCATTTAATACCCAGCTATTCGGCTATTTTGCATACATCTATCCGCTATTTTTGCTCGCCTTAGCATACGTAGCCTATAAGCATTTTCGCGGTTTTGACTTTAGATTTTTTGAGTTTAGCATTGGCGCGATTTTGCTGTTTTTTACTATTTTGATGGTGCAGTCGAGTCTCTTTGGCGCTAGCGGCGGAGCAGTCGGTAGCTTCGCGGTGGACGGGCTTAGGCGAATGATCGGAAGCGTCGGCGTGTGGATTTTTAATATTACGATTTTTGTGCTTTCGCTAGTGCTCATATTTGAAGACCGTTTTACCGACATTATCAAAAACTGCTTTATTGGCTCAAGAGATGAAAGCTTGCAGGATGAAATTGGGGATGATTTTGCTAGCGATGCGGATGCGGCGCAAAGAGGCGGGCTCGCAAGGTATTCGTCTGTGCAAGGCTTGAGAAGTGCGGAAAATTTTAACGCTTTGAGCGCAGAGGACGATTCGGCGAAACAGGGTAATTTTGCGGAGCAGGGCGCAAGCGAACGCGGTTTTGAAAGCGGGCAAAATTTTCAAAATTTAAACGATGCTCGCGAGCCCGAGTCTGAGCAGAATTTCAGTGATGCACATGGTCTGCAAGCTTCCGCTGAACGCGAGCTTAAAATGCCGCAAAAGGGAAAGCCGAGCAGACTAAAAAGGGTCGAGCGCCTAAGCGAAGTCGCCGAAAATAAAAGGCTTTTGGATCAGCTCGATAAGGGCAGGGTGGCTAAGCCCAAGGATTTTAAGCTGCCGCCGCTTGATTTTTTAAACCTGCCGCCAAAAAAGAAAAGCAATATCGACGAGAGCGAGATCGATCGTAAAATTTACGATCTGCTCGATAAGCTGCGTAAATTTAAGATCGACGGCGACGTGGTGCGGACCTACTCGGGCCCGGTCGTTACGACCTTTGAGTTTCGCCCCGCCGCGCATATCAAGGTGAGTAAAATTCTAACGCTGCAAGACGATCTCGCGATGGCTCTTAGGGCGCAGACCATCCGCATCCAGGCGCCGGTTCCGGGCAAAGACGTCGTAGGCATCGAGATCCCAAATCAAAATATCGATACGATCTATCTGCGCGAAATTTTAGAAAGCGACGTGTTCAAAAACGCCTCCAGCCCGCTTACGATCGTGCTTGGCAAAGACATCGTGGGGCAGCCATTCGTTACCGATCTTAAGAAGCTGCCGCACCTTCTCATCGCAGGCACCACCGGAAGCGGCAAGAGCGTGGGCATCAACGCCATGCTTTTAAGCCTTTTGTATCGCAACTCGCCCAAGAGCCTGCGCCTAATAATGATCGATCCGAAGATGCTCGAGTTTAGCATCTATAACGACATCCCGCACCTGCTAACGCCCGTCATCACGCAGCCTAAGCAGGCGATTATCGCGCTAAGTAATCTCGTTGCGGAGATGGAGCAGCGCTACTCGCTCATGGCGCAAAACAGGACGAAAAATATCGACAACTACAATGAAAAGATGCTGCGCGAGGGGGGCGAAATTTTGCCTTACATCGTCGTTATCATCGACGAGCTCGCGGATCTGATGATGACGAGCGGCAAGGATGTGGAGCACTACATCGCGCGTCTGGCGCAGATGGCGCGCGCCAGCGGTATCCATCTCATCGTAGCGACGCAGCGCCCTAGCGTGGACGTCGTCACGGGGCTGATAAAGGCGAATCTACCTAGCCGCATCAGCTTCCGAGTGGGCTCGAAGGTCGATAGCAAGGTGATTTTGGATCAGATGGGCGCAGACAGCCTGCTCGGGCGTGGCGATATGCTCTTTACGCCGCCTACCGCGCCGGGGCTCATCCGCCTGCACGCGCCGTTTACGACCGAGAATGAGATCAATAAGATCGCGGAATTTTTAAAGGCGCAAGAAAGCGTCGTTTATGACGAGCGATTTTTGATCGAGAACGAGGGCGCCAAGCAAGAAGGCGGTATAATCAATCCGCAAAATATTGTGCTTGACGAGCTTTACGATGAGGCGAAAGCGATAGTTTTGGAGGAGGAGAAGACCTCGATTAGCTACCTACAGCGCCGCTTGCGTATCGGGTACAACCGCGCCGCGACGATCATCGAACAGCTCGAACAGATGGGCGTTTTGAGCGAGATCAACGCCAAAGGTCAGCGCGACATAATCAAATAAGCTTTAAAATTTCGATAAAATTTAAGCGGCGAAATTTTGAAATTTATTGGATTTACGGGTACCAGAATTTTTAAAATTTAATCGATCTGCGTCGGTGAAATTTTAAAATTTATCGGATTTGAAGCGGTGGAATTTTAAAATTTTTTTGATCTGCATGGCGGATTTTAAATTTTAAAATTTGCGCGTTCCGCAGCTCGCACTTGTGCCTCTGTGGCTATGACAAGGCGGACGGTTTATACGGATGCGAGGATGTGATCGAAGTTTTGCGGTATGGCAGGCACTTCAAGTAGTGCTCGGTGGATGTGAACTGAACAGCGTGTTTTGCAGCTTGCATTTGCGGCGTGCGAGTTGTCTGAATTTTATAAGGCGCAAGCGGAGCTAAAAAGGCACAGGATTTAAAATTCTAAAATTTGAGCGAAAGAGCTTTGAGATTTAAATTTTAAACGCTAGGCGATATTTAAATTTCATCTGCGACGCAGAATTGAGAGCTTGCCGCGCTGCCGATACGTAAACGATAGACGCTCTACGACGGATAAATTTCGTTCAAGGCGCCACGGCAATCCGCGACGTAAATTTGAAATTTTATCCGAAACTGCTGCAAACGGGGACGCCAGGCGGCGCAAATTTTGAATTTTAAAATTTGCCGCAACGGACCTGAATTTTAAATCTCGCTGCGTCGATATGAAACATCTTGCGACTGCGCAAGCGGAAGAAGTTGCTGCGGACTTGGCTTGCCGCGTGAGTACATTGGCGGAAAGATTTCATACTTTGAAGGTCGATGCGCAGAGTACTGAGGTTGTCGTTCACAGCGGCTGATTTCCAGTGCGAGTACCCGTGTCACACGCCAAAAGCCGATAGATCGTGAACGGCGGACAAAGCCGTTTGGCCGCGCTGTGTTTTGTGTGGGTTATAATTCGCAGTGCGGCTGCATGCGGCATGTCTTGCGAGCGAGTGCTTACAATGATCTGCGGCGTAAAATTTTAGAATGAAATTTATCGCTGTACGCATAAATTTAATAAAATTTGCGCCGTAGCAGCGAATGAATTTAAAACAAAATTTCGCATCGTCTGCGGTACAAACGCACTTTGCAGCGAAGTCGTATTTTGCAGTGCGGCCGTATTGTAAGATGCGGCTCGTTTTACGTTGTCTGCGCACTAAAAATCGATCGACATGTGAGCGCGTTTGCAATGATGTTGCGGCGTAAAATTTTGCAGCTACCGCGCGCTACTCGTGTGCGATTTTGCATAGTCGAGGTTTGCGACCTTGTTATCGCGTGCCGAAAGTCGCCGCGATATGTTAGAATAGAGCGTACGCAATGCACGCTTGCGGGATAAAGAGAGATCGTGCTTTGCTGTGCGCTATCTCGCAGCGTGCGCCGCAAAGTCGCCTATGCGCGAGAATAAAATTTACGCCACACGCCAAAGACGCATGATAGCACTGCGTTCCAAAAGACAATGTGTGATCGTGCCACGCCTCAAGGATACACGATCGTGCTACGTGCCAAAAGACGATGCGCGATCGGCGCCGTGCGGTATGGGCGCGATGCGAGGTTTGAGCCTCTCGCGGCAGACGAAGCGTGCACGGCGCACGTAAATGCGAATAAATTTTAAAATGGAGAGATGATTGAGAACCGATAAATGGCTATATTACTTCACCTGCGCGCTCATTACGATCGGCATGATATTTTCGCTGTCGCTGAGCTCCTATACGGTGCTTCTGCTGGGCGCTACACCACTGCATTTTTTTTATCGTCAGTGCGCGGTAGGGATCGCCTGCATCGCGGTGATGTGGATCGTCTCTCGCGCCGATCCCGATAAATGCCTAACGCCGGTGTGCATGTCGCTTTTTGCGATCATGGGGATTTTGATGCTTGCGATGGGCTTTTTACCTAAATCTTTGGTCGCCGACGTAAACGGCGCGGCGCGCTGGATCAGGCTGCCGTTTTTTAACCTCGCGCCGGTAGAATTTTTCAAGGTGGGCTTCATCTACTTTTTGGCGTGGAGTTTCTCGCGCAAGCTTGATCACTCCAAAAAAAGCATCGGGCGCGAGATCGCGACGCTACTTCCTTACGTAGCGCTTTTCGGCTTTGTGGTGATCCTGGTCGCCATCGTGCAAAACGATCTGGGGCAGGTCGCGGTGCTGGGGCTTACGATGATTTTTATGTCGCTTTTTGCGGGCACGAGCTTTAAGCTCATCGGCTTTAGCTTTATGGGGATTTTGGGGCTTGCTTACGTCTTTATCGTCACGAGCGCGCATAGGGTCGATCGCGTGCGCTCGTGGTGGGGCGGCGTGCAGGACTTCGTGCTGTCGTTTATGTCGCCCGAAACAGCCGCCGGGCTGCGTATAGAGGACGCTAGCGCGCCGTATCAGGTCGGACACTCGCTAAATGCGATAAACAACGGCGAGTTTTTTGGGCAGGGACTTGGGCTGGGAAGCTTTAAGCTCGGCTATCTGAGCGAGGTGCATACCGACTTCGTGCTTGCAGGTATCGCCGAAGAATGGGGATTTATCGGGATTTTTCTCATCGTGGCGCTATTTTATGCGATGCTATTTCGCATCTTTCAGACCGCGAGCAAGTCGCCGAGTAACGTAAATTTCCTCTTTTGCCTCGGTATCGGCTTTATGTTTTTCTTTTCGTTCATTATCAACTCCTACGGCATTACGTCGATCTCGCCGGTTAAGGGTATCGCCGTGCCGTTTCTAAGCTACGGCGGCAGCCATCTGCTTGCGGCGTCGTTTGCGGTGGGGCTCGTTTTGATGGCGTCGAAAAGGGCGAAATTTTAAAGCTTCTGCGGGCTTTGTAACGAGCGTTGTTTAAATTTAGGCGTAAAATTTAGAGCAGAATTTGCGCTTAAAATTCTACTCCAAAGCGCGCCGAGGCTCAAATTTAAGCGCGAAATTTTATAAATTTAAAGGAAAAGTATGGTCATAGCAATCAGCGGCGGCGGCACCGGCGGGCATCTGATAATCGCTAAAAATTTAGCCGCTCGCCTTGCAAAGCAGGGCATCAGAGCGATCTTCATCGGCTCAAACCGTGGGCAGGATCGCGCGTGGTTTGAAAAAAGCGAGCTTTTTGCGCGCACCTATTTTCTGCAAAGCTCGGGCGTCGTCGATAAAAAGGGCTTTGCCAAGCTAGCCTCGCTGCTAAATATCCTGCGCCTCTCGCTTGCGGCGCGTAAAATTTTAAAGCAAAACGGCGTCCGCGCGCTCATCAGCGTGGGCGGATACAGCTCGGCGCCCGCATCCATCGCGGCGATCCTTTCTCGCGTGCCGTTTTTTATCCACGAGCAAAACGCCGTTTGTGGGAGGCTCAACCGCCTGCTGAGGTCCTTTGCGCGCGCGTTTTACAGCTCCTATGAAAAGCCCGCGTTTGCTTATCCGATCGCAGATATTTTTTTCGAGACGGCGCGGCCGCGCACGGCGCTTAAGAGGGTCATCTTTTTGGGCGGCTCGCAGGGAGCGAGTTTTATCAACTCGCTTGCCGTGGAGCTTGCGCCCAAGCTTTTGAGCCTCGGCTACGGCGTGATCCATCAGTGCGGCGAGCGCGAGTTTGAGCGTATCTCGCAGACTTACGCACAGCAGGGTCTGGACGTACAGCTCGTGAGCTTTTGCAAAAATATGCACGAGCTCATCGCAAGCGCCGATCTTTGCGTCGGACGCAGCGGCGCTAGCACGCTGTGGGAGCTCTGCGCAAATGGCCTGCCGGCGATATTTGTGCCGTTTCCGTTCGCGGCGGCGGATCATCAGTTTTATAACGCGAAATTTCTTAAAGAGCGCGGACTTTGCGAAATCGTGCGTCAGCAGGACGCAAGCGGCGAGCGGATCTTGAGCTTGATTGAGAGTTTCGACGTGGAGCGCGCAAGCAAAGGACTGCTTGAGCTAGCTGATAAAAGCGGCGCGCAAGCGATAATCGACGATGTGATGAGTAAAATTTAAAAGCGCGCCGGACAGTATGAGCTTGCGTAAATTTAAGGCGATCTCTGCGCGAGGCTTTAAATTTATTAAACCGATTAAATTTGACTTTCTGCATTTGTGTAAATTTAACGCGGCGCTTCGGTTTGAGTAAAATTTGAAATCTGTATGCTTGCAGACGAAAAACGCTTTTTGATTTGCGCAAATTTAAACCCGCAAGCGCAATGCGCAAAAGTGCATTGCGCCGCAAAATTATCTGCGCCTAAAGCTGATTATCGCATCGTCGTTTTCTTGTTGATATTTTTCAAACAGAGCCTGATATCTTTGCGATTTTGCCGGATCATTTGAATAAATTCTCACTAGAAAATAGCACGCCTCCGCAAATCGTAACTCACACGATCGCTCAAAGTATCGCGTACCCGTTTCTTTGTCGTCATCATCAAAATACGCGACGTAACCGAACATAAAGCAGCCTTCGCCGTTACCGAGCTTGCATGCTTTTTTGTATAATTTTCTGCCCTCTTGTGAATATCTATCTTCGTAGTCTGCGAGTCTCGTGCAGCTTTCTCCGCCGTTAAGCTCATAACAGCCTTTTTTAAGCAGATCTTTGGCGCCATCTTGCGAAATTTCGCCATTTAATAGCAGCAGGCTCGAAAGCACGGCGCAGGCATCGCCATCCCCGCTGTCGCAATCTTCGCGAAATCTTACGGGATTTTTCATTTTTAAAGTGCCGTCTTTGGTGCGAATAGAAATTTCTTTAGGATTTTTGTCTGCGGCTTCGTTTGCTTGATTGATAGGAATTTGGGTTTCGTTCAAAATTTCTGTGCGGAAAGGCGCTTTTATCGCTATAAAAACCGCGACTATACATACGACGACGAGAAGGAGTATTTTCGGCATAGAGCGATTATTGCGTGGAGTGCGGAGATCTGCGTCTTTGAACGATTGCCCACCCCTTAAAGTGGCGGCGGAGGGCTTGGTGCTCGGTTTTTGGCTTAAATTTGCGGCCGAACCTGCGTCTGATTTTTCGGCCAAATTTGTGGCAGCGTCCGTATCCATATCTGTATTGGCATCCGTCTCGCAGACATTTTCGTTTGAGCTTTTTAAATTTTTGCTCCGCTTTTCTCTCAGCTCATTTATGCGTTGTATGATTTCTTCGTTATTCAAATGAAATCCTTTTTTTGCTCGATAAATTTTGTTTTAGTCAAACGCCCGTTTTTATCATAAAAATCGCATCGGAATCGAGAGGAATTA
>ERZ772924.1007-NODE-1007-length-13463-cov-13.199209_pt1 | contig 13463 bp, 13 predicted proteins | sample MGYA00512116_ERZ772924 | MGnify/ENA primary metagenome ERZ772924 (study PRJEB29015, sample SAMEA2737920) | human oral metagenome | biome: human oral; feature: human-associated habitat; material: dental | place: China | collected 2134 ...
AACCAGCTGAGCCTGAGAAACCGGCTGAACCGGAGAAGCCAGCGCAACCTGAAAAACCAGCTGAGCCTGAGAAACCGGCTGAACCGGAGAAGCCAGCGCAACCTGAAAAACCAGCTGAGCCTGAGAAACCGGCTGAACCGGAGAAGCCAGCGCAACCTGAAAAGCCAGCTGAGCCTGAAAAACCAGCTGAACCGGAAAAACCGGCTGAGCCTGAGAAACCAGCTCAACCGGAAAAACCGGCTGAGCCTGAAAAACCGGCTGAGCCTGAAAAACCAGCTGAGCCTGAGAAACCAGCTGAACCTGAGAAACCAGCTGAGCCTGAGAAACCAGTTCAACCGGAAAAACCAGCTCAACCGGAAAAACCAGCTCAACCGGAAAAACCAGCTGAGCCTGAGAAACCAGCTCAACCTGAAAAACCAGCTGAGCCTGAGAAACCAGCTCAACCGGAAAAACCGGCTGAACCGGAGAAACCGGCTGAGCCTGAAAAACCAGCTCAACCGGAAAAACCAGCTGAGCCTGAGAAACCAGCTGAGCCTGAGAAACCAGTTCAACCGGAAAAACCAGCTGAACCGGAAAAACCGATTACTTCTTCATCTCCTGAAGAAGGAGTTAAGAACCTTGTCTTTACACTTCCAAGTTTGGAAATTGTCAATAAGGTCGTACCGTTCAAGACTATCCATCGCGAAAATACCCTACTAGATAAAGGAAAAGAGCAAATCCTATCAGAAGGTAAAAACGGTCTGCTAGTCGAGTATGTTGAAGTGGACGGTGACAAGCGCAAAGTTCTCCAAACAGAATCGACTCCGGCTCAAGATCGAGTGATTGAGGTGGGTAGTAAACAAAGCTCAGTTGGAACAGAGGCTCCACCAGTTGTGACTCTTCCTGAGTACGTTCTACCAAGAGAGACCGAAAAACCAGCTCCAGTCGTAACAGACAATTCATCAGTAAAAGATGAAAAAGCTCCTGTTACAACTGTAGTCAAACAAGAAAAGGAAAAACAACTCCCAGCAACTGGGGAACAAGAAGCAACTGCCTTCCTCTTCTTGGCAGCCATTACTTCTATCTTGTCTCTCCTCATCTTCAAAAAGAATTTCAAAGACTAATCAAAATCTTTGATTAATTCTTTCCCATTATTTCAGTTCCCCCGTGGAGAAGACCATCTGGTCTTCTCTTTTTTATCAATGGAAAGCAAAAAAACATCCATAAATTCACATGGATGTTCTGGTATACATCTATAAATAAGATGAACATTGAGGATAAGTGTTTTCAAATTCAACTGCGATTTCAAGGAAATTGTCAGCAAAAACTATAAAGCTTTTTTCTTATATGACTATCTCTTGCGATGGAAATCGCTCTTCTGCTCGTATCTTCAAAGCTAGTTGAGTTCAAGGTCCATCTGCAGTTTTTTTCATGTAGCTCTTTTCTAATCATCAATCTCCTCCTCCAACAGTTGAATTTCTAAAACATCTGCAACCTCTATCAACCTATATCCCTCGTTTGTTCTAATAGATAAGGTTTTAGAGGACAACCCTTTCACTTCACCAATGATAGTGGTTTTCTGTTTCTTTTCCTTGACCACAAAGCATCCCTTCAGTTGCCCAACATAAAGCTGAGAAAGCAAGAGTAGCTTCTCAACTGAATTCAAATTCGTCGAAAAATCAACACGATTTTTTTCTTCACCAAGAGAGCTGGTATGCTCTGAGAGGAAAAAGCCCATCCACTTCTGCATCCCTGGATCTCGATAGTCTCGCGCAGATTGAAAAGGTAAATAAGAACGATCAATCATTGTAATCCATCTAATCCTCCAGCAGAATGCCCACCAATCAGCTTGCTTCTGGCAAGACTCCTAGAGGCTTCTTCTAGTGCATTGGCCTTTAAGAGAGAAGTGAAACCAAATTGTTCCCGAATGGAGTCAATAGCCGTCTGGAGCCTTTCTTCTTTTTCTAACTTGTCAACATCATCAAAGAGAGAGAGCAGACTAAAGGACTCGTCCACAAATCCTGAATAGTTGACTCCGACACTTCTGACCGCTCCAGAAGTGTATTTGTTATGAAATAGCTTCAAAACATAATCCGTTAAGATAGCTGTATTATTGGTAGGTTCGACCTTCATTTGTGTGTGAATAGACGGCCTAACCTCCTGTTTAGAGAAACCAACATAGATAGAGACAAGAGTTGTTTTCTTGCCCGCCTTTCTCAGTCTAATAGCCACCTGCTCCGCCATTTCTCGGAGAATAATTTCGATATCCCGTAACTTCACGTAGTCTCTCGGCAAGATTTGAGAATTTCCCAAACCTTGGGACTTGGCTTTATAGGGCTTATGAACATTGCTCTCATCAATCCCGTTAGCATGAAACCACAAACGCAGTCCAGCCTGACCCAGAGCTTTCTTTAGCTGGTCTGGATTGCTGGTTGCCAATTCCTTGATGGAATAAATCCCCAGAGTATGCAAGCGTTTCTCCATCCGCCTGCCAATCCCCCAAAAGTCCGTCATCTTGGGAATGGCCCAAACCTTCTCTTCCACATCCTGGTAAGACCAATTGGCCCTCATGGTCGGGGTATGCTTAGCCTCATTATCCAGAGCCAACTTGGCCAGTAAGGGATTAGCATTGGACATGCCCACTGTAGAGTAGATACCTGTCTGCCTCCAAATATCCCTCTGAATACGAGCAGAAAGCATATCCAGCTTGTCTTTGCGAGAGAGATTCTTGTCTGGGATGAAATAGTTGAGCGAACTAGTCAGGTCAATAAAGCCCTCATCGATAGAGTAAGGATAAATATCATCTGGACTACCATAGTTTTGAAAGATTCGCTGGATTTCAATATTGACTGCGATGTACTCATCCATCCTAGGAGGCACAATCAAGGTCACTTGTGCCCAATCTTCGATGTAGCGTACATAGTCCGAGTCGGTAGGTAACCCTTGCTTCCTGGCATTATAGTAGGAAAATTTGCGGGTCTTGATATCAAAGGGCAGATCATAGGCCCGACCAACATTTGACTTGCCAAAAATCTTCTTAAACATGGGAGAGGAGGCTAGGATCAGGCCAGTAGAATTATCCGCGCGACTCATGACACAAAGCGAGGTCTTCAGCGGATGCAAGCCCCTTTTCACACACTCGACACTGGCATAAAAGGATTTCATATCGACAAAGGCAATATCACTTTTGGGCTCTCTGGAATAATCAAAGTAGCCCATAAGCTAGCCCTCCATTGGTACAAAATTCCCAACGATAATCCCCACAATCCGAGGATCCTCCTCATAGGAGATGAAAATATCCTTGTATTTAGGATTGATAGAGACCAGACGCAAGCCATCTTCCTCACGATAAACCCGTTTGATATAGGTCTGGTTATTGCAAACCACTGCATAAACAGCCCCATCATAATCAAATCCTGTTTCCCGAATCAGAGCCACGGAGCCATTTTGATATTTAGGTTCCATGGAGTCCCCAGCCACCCAGGAAGCAAAATCATGAGCCAACTCCTCATTAAAATAGACCGTATCAAAATTCTGATCATCGTAGACAGAAGCCCCGATCCCTGCTGACATGCGTTCATAGACGTGATACTCGTAGAGTCGTTTTGGCATAACCGCAACCTTCTGGGCTTGTTCCTCTTGAGCTAGATTGCGAGCATAGAGAACAACCTTTTCCTTTCCTTGCTTGGAAAGACTATCGTAAAGACGGACAATTTCGATTTGGGTAAAATACCCTTTTGCCACTTTTAAAATCTTCTCTAGCTGAGCAACCTTCTCTTTAGAAGGCTCTTTAATGCCACGTTCCCAGGCTGAATAAGCCTGAAAACTAATCCCAAGCCGCTCTGCAATTTCCTTCTGTGTCAATTTTAACTCTTTTCTCCGAACCTTGAGTTTTTCTGGTTGGTACATGATTCACCTCCTAGTGTGACGCTTTCGTTGAGGTTGACTCTATTTTAAAATTCAACCATTTTGGTTTAGTTTTATTATATAAAAAAAGTGAACGATTGTCCACTGGGAAAATCAAGTTTAAGCAGTAACACTTATCTATTTTGAATAAAAAAGACATCCAAGAGAAAATTCTTGAATGTCTGGAAACGTTGATATAATCGTATTGATTAACGTTTTGAGAATTGTGATGCTTTACGAGCTTTCTTAAGACCTGGTTGGGGCACCACTTATTTCATCTAATTTCAAAGTGCTTTAAAATCAACGTTTTCATAGATTTTCAAAAAATAAAATTTCAACTAATTTCAATCAGTTTCATTAAAATAAGGTAAACTTTCATAAAAAATAAGTAAAAATCGAACCAGAATATCAAAAGTTTCCCTTATATAAAATTTATACATATTAGAACAACACCATAGAAAAGAGAGCCTCCGCTCTCTTTCTTTTTATCTATTATATTTTCGTTTTCCTGCTAAAGCGAGGAGTCCAAGACTTTCTCCAAGCAATGCTAAAAGTCCTGAATCCTTAGTTCCTGTATTTGGAAGTTGTTTCTTAGGTTCTGCTTTTGCATTTGTAGCTTGTGCAGGAGCTTGATATGTTTTATCGTCTTTAGTTCCCACTGTCGCAACTACAGGCTTATTTTGTGCCTTAGCATCTACAACATCAATAACTTTACCATTAGCGTCAGTAACTTCCTTAGGTTGACCACCTGCCTTACGGATTGCATCTTCTTTGTCTTTCAAAGCCTGCAAGCGTTGTTGTTCAGCAAGGTATGCGTCATGTTCAGCTTTGAGTTGCTTAAAGTTTTCATACCCACGAGCCTTAACTTCAGCAATACCCTCAAGGCGAGCCAACTCTTCCTTAGCAGTCTCCAACTCAGCACGGAGTACACCAAGTTTAGCATTAGCATCAGTAAGCTCTTTGTTCAAAGTCTTAAGGACTTCATTACGCTTAGTAAGGGCAAGTTCAAGAACTGTATAGGTGTCAGTAGCTTCTTTAGACGCTTCACGTTTGCGAGCAAGGTCTTGACCAGCTGACTTACGAGCCAATACTGCTACATCATGAGCCTTAGTAAGGACTTCCAACTCACCTTTGGCAGTTTCAAGAGCCTTGTAAGCAGTTGATTGTTCAGCTTTAGCATTGACAAGAGCTGTTTTAGCATCTGCAAGAGCCTTAGACTTGTTAGTAGCATTTGATTTAGCTAATTCGAGAACTTCTTCGGCAATTTTTAGGGCTTGTTTGTCTTCAGCCAACTGAGCTTTAGCTTCTTCGAGAGCCTTTTCAAGAGCTGGGACGTCAATCTTGTTCATTCTGATGTTAGATAGGTGTGAACGAGCAGAGTCAAGAGCAAGGTCAGCTTGACTGTACTTAGTCTTAGCAAGATATACTGCATTTTCAGCATCTTTGACCTCTTGATAAGCGTTGACGTACGCTTTTTGAGCTGCTTCAACTGCCTTTTCGTCTACCTTTTGAGTAGTTGTGGTAGTTGACTGAGGAGCTGACAAAGTGATAGATGCTTCGTAGCCTTTGGTTGTGTAGCTACCCAGATATCCAATACCTGCACCGAGATTGGTCTTGTCAGCATCACGCAATCCAAGAAGAGAAAGTGCACTGCTATAACGCTCTTCGCTTGAGGTGTTTTCATTAACACCCATCAAGGCATTCACAATACCCTGATACATAACCTGCTTAACGTGAGCCATAGTGGTTACTTTCTTACCAAGACCCAGGAAGTCTGGAATCATTTTAGAACGAATTGCAAGAGATGGTACAGTTACATTAGACTCTTTCTTAGCAAGTTCGTACTTCTCTTTGATACCTTTAGTGTTGTGTTCGCTGTAAACACCACTATTAGCACTAACAAAAGCATTAGCGTAGTTGTTAAAGGCTTCAGCCAATTTAAGAGAACTATCACTTACTTTAACAGGCTGAGTACCAAACTTAGCACGCAAGTCGTTAATGATTGACGCTGCATAGGTAGCCAACTGGATTTGTTGCTCCTTAGTTAGGTGTTGGAAATCAACAATCTCAGTCGTATCTTTGTCTTCTGAGCCGTAAGGAACTCCATCTAACTCCCCTGTAGAGTTAAAGTCTTTAAGGGATTTAGCACCTACACCAGTTTTTTCGTCCATGTAAGGAGTCTTAAGGGCTGCCTTACGAACTGCATCTGCAGTACCTGTACCGTTGGCAAGAGCCTTGATTGCGTCGATATACCCTTGAGAAAGCGCTGGAGAATAGCCTACCTTATAAGGAGTCTTCTTATCAGCAGAGAGTAAGCGATACTCTGTTTCACTAACAGTGGTTGTTTCGGTAACACCTTGTTTAGCTACATCAAGAGCTGATTTAGCTTTTTTGAGGGCATCTTCTTTTTTAGATAAGGTAGCTTCAGCATTATTACGGTCAATAGTAGCTTGTTTGAATTTAGCTTCTGCAGAGGTTACCAAATTTTGAGTGTCTTTGATAGCTTGGTCTCTATTTGCAATAGCTTTCTTACCGTCGTCAAGCTTCTTCTGAGCTTCTTCTACCTTTCGCTCATCAACCCTAACTTGTACAGTAGAGGTGTAAACATCCTTTTCAAGCTCATGAGTATCTTTAGTAGATGATGAAAGGGAATCTACCTTCTTCTGAGCGTCAGCTACCTTATTAGCTGTAGCTGTGGCAGTTTTTTCAGCATTTTCTACTACTTTTGTTTGGTCAGCAACCTTTTCAGCAGTAGTTGAAACAGACTTATCAGCATCAGCTACAGTCCTCTCAGCTGTAGCAAGTTCACTGGCTTTCTTGTCAGCGTCAGACTTAGCCTCAGCTACCTTTTCAGGAGTAACAGTCTTAGCTTCTTCTACCTTTTTAGTAGTATCAGCGATAGTCTTTTCAGTTTCAGCAATCTTAGTCTCAGTAGATGCAACAACTTCTTTTTGCTTAGCTACATCCTGATTAGCCTTGTCCGATTCAGCCTTAGCCTTATCAACATCAGCTTGACTAGGAACTTTAGGTTTAACCTCGTCCTTAGCAACTACCCTAGTTGCAGGCTCATTAACGGCTACTTCGGTCTCGCTAGCTGATACCCCAGTAGATACCCCTAGAGCCGAGATTGCAAGCGTTGAAATAACTGCGCCAGTACGCAATTTTTTGATGGTGCCGTGACCTTGTGTGTTTGATTCCATCGTATAAACTCCTTTATGTCTTAAAAGACTGTTTTATAAATAATATTATACCACATTCTGCAGTCTTTCAAATATTATTTTTGTAAAAATTTCAGTCTTTTAATAACGATTTATTCAATGAGATAAACTTGTATGATAGTTATGAGGTACTATCATGACTGAAAAAATAAATTTAAGAGAATTTGTTGCAAAACAAATCAGACTTCTAAGACTGAAAAGTGGGATGACACAAGAATATCTAGCAGAAAAAGCTGATCTGGGATTCAACTATATCTATAGGTTAGAGAATAAACAGTTAAATGTTAAGCTTGAAACCATTGAAAAAATCATACAAGCGCTTGAAGTTGATATGAATACTTTTTTTAATATTGAAAATCAACATCAAAGCGGAGAGTTTTTACAACTTATTGAAGATATTAGAAACCTACCAACAGAAAAAAGAGAACCTACTATAAAAGCTCTCCGAGATATATTAAAACAAATAAATTAAGCCAAGTATTTTTGAACTTGGCTTTTTTAAAGTTTGCTAATTTAGTTTTTAGTCCCTCAAATTATGGATGCACTTGATACAGATATAGAGACTTTTTTCGATATATCCGTAACCGAAAGCAATTCTTTAATAAATCAGCTAATATATAAAATTAAGGAACTAACACCTAGTAAACAAGAACGAGTTCTCAAGCTAATGATACAGCTTATTGACGAAATAGAAACATAAACCAAGTCACAAAAAAATGACTTGGTTTTATTTTATTCTCCTGTAAATAAAAACCGAATATTCTTTGCTATGGTTAAAATTTCTAAGACCCTAGCATAAATTCTTTTACCCTACCGAAAATGAATAATCAAAACAACCTAAAAAATAGGTATCCCAGCGAAGAGGTCTAACTACCTGAGCAAAATAAGAAGAGTCTGACGAAAATTTAGAACAACACCATACTATAATATATATACACTGGCGTAAATTTTTGACTACCTATACTATAATATTTATACAATGGCGTATTTTTGAGATAATTTAATTTTTAATATTAAAATGACGTAGCTGAAGGAATCCCCTCGCGATATAGTATTTGAAACTAAACGTTTGGGGTGATGAAAAATGTACTATATGAGTTAAATTGATAACATTTAATAACTTGTTATCATTAAAGATTAAAATCACTTGTCAGCATTTTAAAAAAGTCTGACCACGCAAAGAGAAGGAGGCATTCATATGTCAAAAGCAAAAGAATTAATCGTAGGCAACTACGAAAGCGCAAGAGCATTTTTAGATGCTTTATCAACTTCTGTTGATATCCCAGCAGAGATCAAAGTAATTGATACTAGCAATGGAATCATTAACGAAGGTCAAGAAAATCAACGTTCATGGGCATCTCTTACATGCGTAGATGTCGAACTCTACGAACAGTTTGCTAGCATTGCTAAGGAGGGTTACTGTCCAACCTTTCGAGTCAGGCTGAAGAACTATCAAAACGAGAATTTAGATGATTTGATAAACGCTGACATCGTACTTAACAAGTATGACTTGTCATTTGTTCTTGACAAGTTGAAGCAACCAGTCGGACTCGCTCTTGTAGCTGAGCTTTCCGATATTTCATTAAAATAAGTGATAAAAATAGTGAGTTATCATCTGCATTGTGTAGATGATAACTACTCACTATAAAAAGGAGATAAAACATATGCTAATAAAAATACTATCCTATCTTTTTATTGTACTGTTCCTATGGCAAGGTCTTAATATTCTACACATCTCTCTAAAACGACAGTTTCTCATTTTGTCAGATGAGGTTGTTAAGAGAAATGAAAATCTATGGGAACAATGTCTTTTGTTAACAGGCAAGCAAGTTAAGACTATAACCACATTGATCCGAAATGTCATTCTTTGGTTGTTGAAGAAGAAAGCTGATGAACAATTACAAGCTCGAAAAGCTACTATCTTATACAACGTAGTCAATCATCTCAATCAAAACTTATCTCAAGATTTACAGCTAAAAACTATAAATCCTGCTACTACTGGTGGTGTAGATGTTTGGGTCTATCTCGCTCATAATCTTGACACAAACTCTCAAAAAGAGCTTGAAGAGTATTTCATGGGTGTGTTGGCTAAATACACAAATGAATTTGCTCTTGACTATATGCACATAGAAATGAATATTGGTGCTGGTTGGGTTGCTAAATTCGATGTTAAAACAATCGAAGAGGCAACATACAATCGTATGGCAAGAGCTTCTGAGGTTGTTCAAGAAGAGGAATTTGATGAGGACTTAGATTTATGGTAGATACTAGACCATTATTAAAAGTAGGTGGTGGAAAACTAGGTTGGGAGGTTCCTAGTTCTATCATTAACTATCTGATTCTTGGTAATGTAGGTTCAGGAAAATCAGTGATCGCTAAAATGGTTGTCACTGACGTATTTATTACTGCTCACAGAAAAAAAAGAGCGTTACCAATGCTTGTCGTTTCTGAAATCAAACAGGAAGACTGGCTAGAATTTGAAGATAGTCCTAATGTTTTTCTCGGTTGGAGGGCCCACAAAGCTATCGAAGTCGCTTATAATGAAATGATTCGCCGTCAAGAAGATAGATCTATAGAAAGAATACCGTTGATTTTATTAGTTGAGGAAGTGACTGTTTTGATGAGTTCACTCGAAGGAAAACAGAAAAGTAAAATTCAAAAAATGCTTAAGTCTATCATCCTCAGTGCGAGAAGTCGCTCTATTTTCTGTTGTTTTGTTTCCCAAGATTTATTAGCCCAAGACGGAATCGATACAAATCTTCGAAATCAATTTGGAGCTGTTCTCGGTTTAGGTAATATGGCTTCACGTTCAGCCATCGTAAATAATATTTTTTCCCTAGAACCTGGACAAAAGCTAGAAGCTCTTCCAAACCGTTATGGTTGGTATCAAGAAATGAACGGCAGTCAACCAATAAAAGTTCAAGTTCGGAACGTTCGTGATTTTACTAAAATGAACAAAGTACTTAAGAAGATGCTTGAGCAGTATCAGCCACCAAATGAAAGCGACTCAGAGGGTTAGGGGTGGCAAGCCGAAGTGCTTGTTCATTTTACCAACCCTAACCCTCTGAGGTGCAAACCTGCGGTAGGCAAAATATTTCTAACTTAAATTCTAACTATTCTACGCACGTGTTAGACTGGGCTTGTCAACGGTCTAACACTAGAATAGTTAAAAGAATAATTAAAGAATAGTTAAAAAGAAAGGTTAATTATACATGGCAACAAAGAAAAAAGAAGCACTTTTGACTTCTGTAGCAATTACACAATATTTTGAGACGAAATATTGGAAAAACGGCTGGGATGATGAACTCATTAAATCCAAAAATATCGAAAAAATTCTTGAGGAAATAGTAAAAAGAGTTAGTGATGTCGCAACTGTTTCCGAGGCATACGCAATCAAGCATGACAAGGATACATCACTTGTTTTTGACAGTGTAACTAATTCAACAGCCTCCAAACTAAAAGAGCCACATATTCACGCTTTACTCAAATTTGAGAAAGGGGCAACACTAACTGATTTAGCTGTAAAAATCGGATTAGAACCTCAGTATCTTGAGAAAGCTAAATCTGGTAGATATGGCTACGATAACTTGTTAGCTTATTTAATTCATGCAAAAGATAAAGACAAATATCAATACACTCCTGACGAAGTATTCACTCTGAAAGGTAAAGACTACTTAGAAGTTTTTCACGAAAGACAAGGAAGCTGGCTTAAAGGAAAAGCAAAAAAGGAAGTGCTACAAAGTTATGAGGATATCGATTTATTAATTGATAACATTCTGAATGAGAGTATTACGAAAAAGGAAATACTACTTAATAAGCAATATCATACTCTTTATACAGTTCATAAAGTTAAAGTAAACGACGCAATTAAAAGCATTGGAGAAATTAAGTGTGCCAGAACAAAAGATGAACTGGAAAACGGAGAGTTTAAAAAGACAATCTTATTCATATATGGAGCTTCTGGACTTGGCAAGTCAACCTTTGCAAAAGAGATAGCAAAAAGTCTTATTCAGTTAGCAAAGCTGAATAATAAAAAATGGCAATCAGTCCTGACCGCAGGCACAAATATGTTTGATGAAGTAAACGGAGAAGAAATCCTACTACTTGATGATGTCCGAGGAGATAGCTTAACTGCTTCAGATTGGTTAAAAGTTTTAGATCCATATAATATTAGTCCTATCTCAGCACGTTATCAAAATAAAATAGGCGCTGCCAAAGTCATTATCATCACAAGCTCTAAACATCCTTTGACCTTCTTCTATCATACTAAAGGAAATAATCGTGAGGATTTATCACAATATGTTCGAAGAATTGAACATCTAGCAACGTTAAAGGGTGTGGGGGATGAACCTATTTTTTATGAATCTCACCCTACAAGAACATTGAACAATCTGAGACGAATCCCAGAGATTGGATGTGATACTTACTTATCTTACGATTTCACACATGACAACGAAATGAAAAGTAAAGAAGAACTTCTATCCATGTTAGTTTCAAAAGTTGGACTCAACAACCAATGGGATATATGGGAGTACGACAAAACAAAAACCCCGTCCGAAACTTTGGCGAGCGAGGACGAGGTCGCAGATAATCAAGAAAAGTAAATAGGGTATCTCTTGATACCTCTATTATACCATACATTGGAGGAATACATGCAAGTCATTTTACCAGATGAACAAGTTCAACAAATTCAGCATCTACTCGCTGAACTAATCGAAAAAGAAATTGAAAAAAAGCTGCACCATAGCAGCCTTGAAAGCCCTTTTTTAAACAAACAGCAGGCTTGCCACTATCTAGGCATCTCAAACAATACTCTAGATAGTTGGATCAAGAAAGGACTGCCTACAATAAAAATAGGTAAGACTATACGATTTAATAAAGAAGCCATTAATTCATGGCTTTACTCACAAAACTAGAAATATCTATATTTTTGTTTTATAATAGTCATGATATTTTCTGGTTCGATACACAAGGAGAATATCATGACGACTATCAGTAAGACAAAGAACGGAACTTTTCGCTTAAAAGTTTATATCCCAATAGAAGCACGAATGCCACTTGGAATTGTCAATAGCAATTATTACGATAAGAGATTCAAAACAAGAAAGGAGGCAAGGCAAGCTGAGATAGACTTGCTTACCAAGTTAAATCAAATAGAAGATAATGAATTTTCAGGACTTGCAAAAGGAGATATTCTTTTCTCAGACTTCTATAACAATATCTGGTGGGACTCTTATAAAGCAGGACAAACTACATCTACTTCTAAGCCACCAAGCAGGTCAACAGTTGCAAATACCAAAACATGTTTTGAAAAACATATACTACCACTTCTTGGAAACTATACGATACAGTTTCTAAATCAAAATAAGCAAGTTATCCTAAATCTAATGACATCTAAGGCTAATGAATATGCGAACTTCAAATCTTTACGTAGCTATGTGATTTCCATTTTTGATTGGGCAGAAGAACTTGAGTATATCGAAGCTAATAAAGTTGCAAAAATATTAAGAAGAATAAAGGCCACTAAAAAGATTCAACTTGCAGAGTCAAAGAGAGAGGAAGATTTATATCTAACTCATGAACAACTCCAAGAATGGTTCTCAGCATTTCAAGAAGATTTAGATAATGATAAAATAACCCTTAAAGATTATGTCCTATTTTATCTCACTTTTTTCTTAGGCGATAGAAAATCTGAAACCTATGCTCTTCAATGGAAACATATCGATCTTTCAAAAAAACAGATTCAGCTAATTCAAGCTTTAGATAGATATGGACAAGTAAAATCTACTAAGGGAAATAAGAAAACTATTTTCTCTATTTCTAATGACTTACTTCAACTTCTTACCTCTTGGAAAGAGCAACAAAAATATGAACTAGCAAAGTTTGGCATCATCAGTAATCCAGAACAATTTGTTTTTACATATATCGACACAAGAGGAAACATCAACAAGCCTTTACATGCTGACTATCTAAACAATAAAATGAAAAGCATCAGAAAGCGACATAAAGAGCTGGCACATGCTACACCTCATAAACTGCGACATACAGGAGCCACGCTTGCTAAACAAGCAGGAATGAGCTTAGAAGCTATCTCTGAGGCTCTAACACACAGTGACACAGGAACAACTCAGATTTATGTCAATACTTCTAATGTAGTTCCTATAGCAGTTGGTGAATTTGCTTTAAAGTCTCTAAAACAATAAGGTGAAAATAAGGTAAACTTTGAGGTAAACTTTTCAAAAAAACACGAAAAAAGCACCCATGAGGTAAACTCTTGAGTGCTTTGAAACGTTGATATAATCGTATTGATTAACGTTTTGAGAATTGTGAAGCTTTACGAGCTTTCTTAAGACCTGGTTT
>ERZ772924.1016-NODE-1016-length-13429-cov-16.854419_pt1 | contig 13429 bp, 15 predicted proteins | sample MGYA00512116_ERZ772924 | MGnify/ENA primary metagenome ERZ772924 (study PRJEB29015, sample SAMEA2737920) | human oral metagenome | biome: human oral; feature: human-associated habitat; material: dental | place: China | collected 2134 ...
TGCATCCCCAGGCAAAGGCCAGGCCAGCACTGTAGCAAATTTCCATCGCTCCCCCCGCCTTTGGCAACCCGTCGCGTGCTGCCTTCTGCTCTGGCCGCATGGGTACATGCGCTGAGCCTGCTATCTTCGGGGGCTGCCTTCCCACATCACGAAGCTTCCAGACACTGCTCCAGCCACCGCCTCCCGGCGCATCCTCCAACCGCCCGTCCTGCCGCTGCCATGCCCCGTTCCCGTCCTGCCCTCATCCCCTCCGATCCAGCCGCGCTGCGCGCCGCCTGCCGGCGCTGGCGTCTGCTGACGGTCATCCAGGTGGCCGCACTGATCCTGCTGGGCAGCCTGTGGGAACTGTGGCTGGCCCCGCTGCGTCCGGGCGGCTCAATGCTGGCCCTGAAAGTGGTGCCGCTCGTCTTCGTGCTGCCTGCCCTGTGGCGCGGCTGGGTGCGCGCCTATCAGCTCTGGACCATGCTGATCCTGCTGTACCTGTGTGAGGGCATCGTGCGCGGCATGAGCGACTCGGGCCTTTCCTCCACCCTGGGATGGATCGAAACCGCGCTGGCCGCCGGCAGCTACGCCACCCTGATGCTCTACGTGCGCTGCTACCGCTCCCTGGCTTCAGCACCCTCCGGACAGCGCTGAAACAGCATGCGTCCTGACACGGCACGGGCACACCGGACACCTGATAGCCCGAAGCGGTCGTGTCACACGCCCCGGCCCTGGGCCACCCTGGCCACCTCGGCCTCCACCGCGGCGCAGGCTTCGCGCAGCAGGCCGGGATCATTGCGCGACAGCGCCCGACTCTCGCTCAGCATCCGCCGCCACAGCCGCGCCGCCGGCTGACCCAGATACAGCCCCAGCACGTGGCGCGCCAGGTGGCGTACTTCCACCCCGTGCGCTGCACCCCGTTCCAGATAGCCCACCAGCGCCTCCACCACCGCGGCCCGGGTCAACGGCTGCGCCACTTCCGTCACCGGCGCTTCCGCCGCATGCCGGGCCAGCCAGTCATCCACCCCGGCCAGCAGCCAGGGGTCATGATAGGCACGACGGCCATACATCGCCCCTACCAGTCGCGTGGCAGGCCTGCCGTCCTCGGCCCCTTCCGGACACACCGCCGCCAGCCCGTGCGCCAGGTCCTGCAGCCCCCCGTTCAGCTCGAAGGCGCAATGCGGAAAATCCTGTGCCAGCCGGTGGACCACCTCATAGCGCAGCGGCGGAATCTCGCGGTTCTGCTTCGGGTCCAGCCCATCCAGCCAGGCATTGCGCGCGTGCACCACAAAGCGCCGGCAGCCGGCCGCGGCCACCACGTCCACGAAGCGATGCACGAACTCGTAGTCCTCGCGCCGATCGATGCCGATGCGATGCTTGACCGTCACCGGCACCTGCACCACCGCCTGCATCGCCGCCACGCAATCGGCCACCCGCTCGGGCTCGGCCATCAGGCAGGCGCCAAAGGCCCCCTCGCGCACCCGGTCACTGGGGCAGCCGCAGTTCAGGTTGATCTCGTCGTAGCCATAGGCCTGCCCCTCTCGCGCAGCCCGCGCCAGCAGCTGCGGATCATTGCCGCCCAGCTGCAGCACCACGCGGTCGCCCTCCTCGCCCCGGCCCAGCAGATGCTCCAGATCGCCATGCGCAATGGCCTGCGCCGTCACCATCTCGGTATACAGCCAGGCCCGCCGCGACAGCAGCCGGTGAAAGCTGCGGCAAGGGCGGTCGGTCCAGTCCACCATCGGCGCCACCGAGACGCGAAAACCGGCAGGCAGGACAAGGGCGGAGGAAGCAACGGACATCGGACAGGCACCAGACAAGGGGGAAAGCGCATTCTAGAGTGAACCGGCGGCGCCCGATGTTCCGTTCCCCGCCATCCCCATCGTTCACGTTAACATCCCCGGCAGTCCGTTCCAACGCCCACTGTCCACCATGAGTCGAGCCCGCCGCACCGAAACCCTCAACGCCGAATTTGTCGATGGCTATGCCCAGGGCTGGTGCTTCGGCGTGCACGAGGCCTTCCGCGCGCCGCTGGACATCAGCCTGGACACCCGCATGGACCGCGCCGCCAACCAGGAACTGGCCGAGCGCCTGGGCCGCAAGCCCACGGCCGCCGAACGCATCACCCGCACCGTCTACACGCAGGGCAACCCGCCCGCCTACGCCTTCTCGCGCGGGCAGCTGATGCACGAACCCGCCATCGTCCACACCCTGCCGTGGCAGGAAGCCCTGCCCCGGCTGCGCCGCTCGGTCATGGTGCTGGACGCCCAGCCCGACGCCGGCGCCCTGCCCGAGGCGCTGGAAGAAGCCAGCCAGACGGACGAAGCCCTGGATGACGAGCCCCCGTCAACCCCGGACAATGGCGCCGATGCGGCCTCTGGTACCGCCTCCGGCTGGGTCGACATCGAGCTGTACCACTACGACCAGGGCCGCATCAGCCGGCGTGAACGCCACCGCCTGAGCCAGGCCGGCTTCGTGCAGCTGCTGAAGGACGGGGTACTGCCGGAAGACCTGGCCCCCCAGACCTGATGAACATTCAAGATACCTGACGCCATGCGCCCTTCCGCCATTCTGGAGGCCAACCGGGCTGCCGTGCGTGAAGCGGTGAGCCGCTACCGGCTCACCAACCCGCGCGTCTTCGGCTCGGTGCTGCACGGCACCGACAAGGAAGGCAGCGACATCGACATCCTCGTCGACAAGCTTCCCGGAGCGACCCTGTCCGACCTGGGCGGCCTGTTCGAAGAGCTGCAAGCCATCCTCGGCCCCAACATTGATCTTCTGACGCCCGGCGACCTGCCGAAGAAGTTCCGGAACAAGGTCATCGCGGAAGCGAAGCCCATTTGATCCCCAATTTTGCGTTGCCGCAGATGCTGCCGGGTACGGTGCTGTCGTGGATAGGGGGAGGGATATCGGATCCAGGGGAGAGCAACGCGGTGCAGAATGTGCGGAGTCAGATGGTGACGTCACCGCAATCGGGGGTCTTCAACCCCTTGCGTAGACGGAAAAAGGAAGAATCGCTGAAGGGGCCAGCGAGCAAGAAAGCTGACAACGTGAACAGCAAGGGCAACCAGACCCTGCAGGGTGGTCAGGGGACTGCGCCGGGGGGCAGCAAAGAATCAGGCCAATAAAACAGTTTGCCCCGGTCTGCATGTCATGCAGCCGGGGCAATGATCCAGTGGTAAGAACCGACTCAGCTCGCCAGCGCTTCCAGAATGAACCTGCCAGTCCTGGGTGAGTCATTCAGAAACGCATCATCCCGATGGATCTCACCATGAAGAGTTCCTTTCTTCAGGCTTCTTTCCATCTCATGTAGATAGTGCTGCTTGAACGCACGCAGGATGGCCTTCCTGGCACCCGGGTTGTCCCGGCACAGGGTTCCAATCATGTCAAAGTAGACCCTGCCAAGAACGACCCTCTGGTTATATTCCTCCAGTTCCACCCGAGCCTGCACCTGCTGCTGCAGATCCTCAATCATCTGCTGTTGCTGCTCGATGACCTGGTTGGCCTGCCTGACGGCCTGGTTCCATCCTGCGTTGCGGCCTTGCTGGTATCCCTCGTCCCTGCCGAGGTTGCGGCCACGGGCGACGTAGACCTCGAGAGCCAGTTCCCAGGGATTTTGTTGTTGAGGGACGGGGCGTCCGGGAAACATGATGGGACTCCTTGAACCGTGAAACCTGCGATTGAGGCTACAGAACACGTTCAGCCGTGTCAATCCCCGAGGGGGAATGGGTCGTGTGCCCTGAAATAACGGCAGGATAAACTTAATATTTTCTCATGAGCTGCCGACCTGGAATTGTTAAACAATGTTAAATAACGACCCGACCCGCTAGCTCTCGTCCTCCACCAGCAGTGCCAACAAGACCCACTGGCACCGATCCGTGATGATAACAATGGACGCCCTACCCGAATCAGTCTCCCAATAACCGGGCAATCTGTCCTTGCTCGGAAATCAGCTTCACAGCCTTTCTATCGAACGACACGAAGGTTTCTCCTCCAAGCCAGAATCCTTCGTATGCCATGATGCCGTCCGCGAAGTCGCCACCTGCCTCAAGGATGGCCAGACCGGCCTCCACGGCAGAGCGGTTCATGACGACATTCTCGGCGGCCAGCAAATCCCGCAACGTGGTGGCCACCTCATCCTTCGAGAGCTTTGCTGCGCGACGAAGCACCCAGACCAGCTCGCACAGACAGGGCAATGACACGGCAATGACTGAAGCCTGCCTCAGCAGCTGGCTGGCCAGCCGTCCCTGGTGCTCATCATCCTGAAGAACCGCGCGGACCAGAACGTTCGTGTCGACCGCGACCTTCACGCTTTCTCACCCGCCCAACCTGCGGCCGCAACCTCATTCATCTCTTCGATGCTGATCGGCTTGCTGACCTTGCCGGCATGCCGGCCGATGAAGTCATTGATTGACCCGGTCGGCCGCGCCGCCCTGATCCGGATCTCGCCCCCCGGCATCTTGTCGAACTCGATCCGCTCACCGGGCCTGACCCCCAGATGCTGAAGCAGCTCCCGCTCGAGCGTGACCTCTCCTTTCATCGTGACTGCGAGAGACGACATGCCACCTCCTTCCGTTTCCGGCTTCATCCCGTTGTACAACTATAACTTGCCTCAGTCCCCCTGCCCCTCATCCTCCACCGGCGGGGCCGATGACACCCGCCGCACCGGCCCGGCAAAGGTGGGCGGCAGGCCGTCCTCGCCGGCGGCGCGCCGCCGGAACAGCGCCGCGCGCGCCAGCAGCACCACCGTCACGGGCACCGTGATGGCCATGAACACCACCACCAGCCAGGCCCGCAGCATCAGCGTCTGGTAGGTGAACGAAAAGCACAGCACCAGGGCCGCGGCCACGCACCACAGCGCCAGCGTGGAGCCCAGCGCCAGCGGGTGCAGCCGCGTGAAGAATTCGCGGATGCGCACCAGCCCCAGCGCCCCAGTGAACGACAGCAGGCCGCTGATGATCAGCAGCACCCCGATCAGCACGTCGGCCCACACGGGCAGCGCACCGCCGAACATCGGGATATGGGTGCTCATTCGATCACCTCGCCACGCAGCAGGAACTTGGCAATGGCCGATGACGACACGAAGCCGAACATCGACATCAGCAGCGCCGACTCGAAGTAGGCATCCGAGGCATGGATGATGCCGCCGGCCAGCACCATCAGCATGCCGTTCACATACATGTAGTCCAGCGCCATGACCCGGTCCTGCGCCGTGGGGCCGGCAAACAGCCGGAACATGGCGATGGCCATGGCCGCCAGAAAGCAGCCCAGCGCAAAATGCACGGTACCCGACAGCCACAGGCTCATTCGAAGATCTCCATCAGGAGCACCTCATAGCGTTCCTTGTACCAGGCCGCAAAGTCCTGGCCCTCCGGAACGTGAAAGACATGGAACAGCAGCCGGCTGCGGTCCATCGACAGCTCGCTCCAGACCGTGCCGGGCACGATGGCGGCAATGGCCGACAGCGCCGCCAGCGCGGCCGGCGCCCGCAGCTGCAGCGGAATCACCACCCACTGCGCACGCGGCGGATGGCTGCGGAAGAACCACACATGCCAGGCCACCTCGAAATTGGAGCGGATCACATCCACGAACACCCGACCGATGAGCAGGAGCACCTTGCCAGGCCGGCGCATGCGCACCCGTGTGGGCCGCAGCGTCTGGGTCATCAGCGGCACCATGATGACCACCAGCGCCCCCAGCATCACGGTACCCGGATCGGCCGAACCCTGCAGCATCACCCACAGCGCCAGCAGTGAGAGCGACAGGAGCGGAGCCGGAAGCAGCTTCATGGCGTGTCCTCCCCATCATCCTTCAGAAGCGGAATGCCCTGGCGCAGGATGCGCCGCGTGACCGACGGCGGCGGCAGCGGCCGCACGCCCTGCACTGCCTGCACGTAGCCATGCGGGTCCTTCAGCTCGCTGGCGGCCGCCTGCAGGTAGCGCGCCAGTGGCTCGGCACGGAAGCTGATCAGAAGACACAGCGTCAGCAAAAGGCCGATGGGCAGGCACTCCAGCACCTTGAGCTGCGCAGCCGGCCGGTCACGCGGCGTCCAGAACATGCGGATGCCCGTGCGAGAGAGCGCTACCAGCGCCGCAAAGCCGGACATGATCACCAGCGCCAGCATGACCCACGCGGCCGTGCTGACCGGTTCCTGCAGGGCGCTGCCCGCTTCCTCGGTGGACAGCAGCCCCGAGAGCATCATGAACTTGCCGATGAAGCCCGACAGCGGCGGCGTGCCGGTCAGCAGCAGCGTGCAGGCCAGGAACGAGAAGCCCAGGAAGGCGGTGGAGGCCGGAATGACGCGCCCGGTGAGCGCCTCCTGCTGTTCGTCCAGGTTGGTGTCGCGCGGCGGCTCGATCTCGTCCAGGAAGAACGGCACCGGGTCGGCATCGTCGGGATTGGGAAACTCGCTCTCCAGCAGCCGGCTGCGGTCGATCAGCTCGATGAGCAGGAACATCGCCCCGGCAGCCATGGTGGAGCTGAGCAGGTAATACAGCGCGCCGCCCGTGACGGTGGGCTGATTGAAGCCGATGGCAGCCAGCAGCGTGCCGGAGGTGACCATCACGCCAAAGCCGGTGACGCGCCCCAGCTGGCGTGCCTGCAGCAGCCCCAGCAGGCCGAAGGCCACCGTGGCCAGGCCGCCAGCCACCAGCCAGTCGGCGCCCCAGCGCAGCGTGCCCTCCTCGCCCGAGAAGCCCAGCGACCACAGCCGCAGGATGGCGTAGATGCCCACCTTGGTCATGATGGAAAAGAGCGCCGCCACCGGCGCACCCGCCGCCGAATAGGCCGGCACCAGCCAGAAGCCCATCGGCCAGACGGCCGCCTTGGTGAGAAAGGCCATGCCCAGGATGGCCACACCGGCATGCAGCATGGCCTGGTCCTGCGCCGCCACCTCGGGAATGCGCACGGCCAGGTCGGCCATGTTCAGCGTGCCCGTGACGCCATACAGCATGGCCGCGCCCACCAGGAAGAAGGACGAGGCCACCAGGTTGATGGCGATGTAGTGCAGCCCCGCTCCCACCCGCTGGCGTCCGGGCCCATGCAGCAGCAGGCCGTAGGAAGCCGCCAGCAGCACCTCGAAGAACACGAACAGGTTGAAGAGGTCGCCCGTGAGGAAGGCGCCGTTCAGGCCCATCAGCTGGATCTGGAAGAGCGGATGGAAATGCACGCCGATCCGGTCCCAGCGGGCCACGGCAAAGATGAGGGCCGCCGTGGCCATGACCGAGGTGAGCAGCAGCATGGCCGACGACAGCCTGTCCAGCACCAGCACGATGCCGAACGGCGTGGGCCAGTTGGCCGGCAGATAGATGCCCAGCGTGCCGATGGAGCCCGGCGTCTGACCCGGCGAGGCCGGTGCGGCGCCATGGTGCACCGACCAGGCCAGCAGGATGGACAGCGCCAGCCCCACCAGGCATGAACCCACGTTCAGCCCGGCCAGGGTCTCGCGCCGCTGCTCGCCCAGCGCCAGCATCAGCGCGGCCGTCAGCACCGGCAGCAGCACCGGGGCGATGATCAGATGGGGCGACATCACGCCGATCATGCGTGTCTCCCTATGGGCAGCGGCCGCGCGACCGGACTCGTGCGTTTCGTCTGCGTCATCGTGCTCACCATTCCATGTCCGGGTTGCCGTCGACGTGGTCGGTGTCAGACAGCCCGCGCGAGGCCAGCATCACCACCAGGTACATGGCCGTCATGGCAAAGCCGATGACGATGGCCGTCAGCACCAGAGACTGGGGCATCGGGTCGGCGTAGTTGTCGAGGCTGGGCGCCACGTCCGGCAGCAGCACCGGCGCACTGTCGACCTTCAGGCGGCCCATGCTGAAGATGAAGAGGTTGACCGCATACGAGATGAGCGACAGCCCCATGATCACCTGAAAGGTACGGGGCCGCAGCAGCAGCCAGACGCCCGAGCCGCCCAGCACGCCGATGGCAATGGCCAGAATGATTTCCATGTCTACCGTGCTCCTTCAGGGGGAAGTGAGGGTGTCGTCGCCCGTGCCGCGGTGGCCGGCATCCCCTTCGGGCAAACCGGCCTCGCCGTCCTCGCCGGCAATGGGACGACGGGTGCGCCGGATGGACTGGTGCGACAGGGCGGTGAGGATCAGCATGGTGCCGCCCACCACCACCGCGAACACGCCCAGGTCGAAGACCGCTGCACTGGGCAGATGGGTCTCGCCGAAGATGGGCAGATTCAGGTGGCCCGTGTGGGTGGTGAGGAACGGATAGCCGAACAGCCAGGCGCAGAGACCGCAGCCGATGGCAGTCAGCAGGCCATAGGCGATCCAGCGCGGCGGCCGCAGCTTCATGTGCGATTCCACCCACTGCGTGCCGGCCACCATGTACTGCAGGATGAAGCCGATGGAGACCACCAGACCGGCAATGAAGCCGCCGCCCGGCTGGTTGTGGCCACGCATGAGCAGGTAGATGGCCACCACCAGCGCCAGCGGCTGCAGCAGGCGCACCAGCACCGCGGGCACCATCATGTAGCCCAGCGCCGTATCGGCCGCCGCCTTGGGGTTGACCAGATCAGTGACGATGTCGGGCGGCAACCGCTGCTGCGACGGCAGCCGGGTGCTTTCACGCGGGGGACGGAAACGGCGCAGCAGCGCGTAGACCGCCAGCGCCACTGCCGACAGCACGGTGATCTCGCCCATCGTGTCGTAGCCACGGAAATCCACCAGCATCACGTTGACGACGTTGCTGCCCCCGCCCTCGGACAGCGCCCGGGCCAGGAAGAACGGCGAGATGCTCTGCGAGAAGGGGCGCGTCATCATGGCCCACGACAGCAGCGCCATGCCGCAGCCCACCCCGATGGACAGCACCAGGTCGCGGCCACGGCGCATCCGCACCAGCAGCGGCGGCGTGCTGTGCCGGCCGGGCATGTCCTCGATCCGCCGGGGCAGCCAGCGCAGGCCCAGCAGGAAGAGCACCGTCGTCACCACCTCCACCGTCAGCTGGGTCAGTCCCAGATCAGGGGCCGAGAACCAGAGGAAGGTCAGGCAGGTGACGACGCCAGCACCGCTCATCATCATCAGCGCCGCCAGCCGGTGGTACTTGGCCTGCCAGGCCGCGCCCAGTGCACACAGCCCGCCGATGATCCACATGCCCACGAAGTACGGCGAGACGGCCAGCGGCGGGCGCGTGCCGCCCTGCGGCAGCTTCAGCTGCAGGCTGGCGCTGACCAGCAGCACGCAGACCGCCATGATGAGAAAGAGCTGCTGCTGCAGCCGGCGCGTGCCGGCCAGCCGCGTGCCCCAGCTGCCCACCAGACGCAGCAGCACCAGCACGCCCGAAAACAGCGCCTGACCGTCGAAGGGTTTGAGCCAGCGCAGCGGCACGTAGTCGCGGGTGCGGGTGCGACGGCGCAGCAGCACCCACAGCAGCACCCCGCCCACCATCGCCGCCAGACTCATGGCCAGCGGCAGGTTCCAGCCGTGCCACAGCGCCAAACTGTAGGCCGGCAGCTCGCCGCCCACCACTGGCCGGGCCGCCGTGTCCAGGATCGGGCCGATCAGCGTGGCCGGCAGCGAGCCCACCAGCAGGCAGAGCACCACCAGCAGCTCGATCGGCACCCGCATCCAGTGCACCGGCTCATGCGGCTCACGCGGCAGATCGGTGGCCTTGGGCCCCAGAAACACGTCGATCGAGAAGCGCAGCGCATAGGTGACGCTGAACATGGCTGCCACCGTGGCCACGACCGGCAGCACCAGGCCCATCGGGTGCGAGGTGTCCAGGTCGATGGTGGCGGCAAAGAACATTTCCTTGGACAGGAAGCCGTTGAGCAGCGGCACCCCGGCCATGGCCGCACTGGCCACGAAGGCCAGCGCCCCGGTGACCGGCATGTAGCGGATCAGCCCCGAGAGCCGGCGGATGTCGCGCGTGCCGCTCTCATGGTCGACGATGCCGGCCGCCATGAAGAGTGATGCCTTGAAGGTGGCGTGGTTGATGATGTGAAAGACGGCAGCCACCGCCGCCGTGGGACTGTTCATGCCCAGCAGCAGCGTGATCAGCCCCAGGTGGCTGATGGACGAATAGGCCAGCAGCCCCTTCAGGTCGGTCTGGAACATGGCCAGGAACGCGCCGAAGAGCAGCGAGGCGGCGCCCGCCCCGCACACCAGCAGGAACCAGTCGTCGGTGCCCGAGAGCACCACCCACAGCCGGGCCAGCAGGAAGACGCCCAGCTTCACCATGGTGGCCGAGTGCAGATAGGCCGAGACCGGCGTGGGCGCGGCCATGGCGCGCGGCAGCCAGAAAAGGAACGGGAACTGGGCGCTCTTGGTGAGCGCGCCCAGCGCGACCAGCACCAGGATGGGACGGTAGAGCGCGTGCTCGCGGATGATGTTGCCGCTGGACAGGATGCGTTCCAGCTCGTAGCTGCCCACCACGTGGCCGATCATCAGCACGCCGGCAAACAGGCACAGGCCGCCCGCCCCCGTCACCAGCAGCGCCATCCGCGCACCGCGCCGGGCATCGTCACGATGGTGCCAGTAGCCGATCAGCAGGAAGGAATAGATGCTGGTGAGTTCCCAGAACAGCACCAGCTGCACCAGGTTGCCCGACAGCACCACGCCCGTCATCGCCCCCATGAACGACATGAGAAAGGCGAAGAAGCGCGGCACCGGATCGGCCGGCGACATGTAGTAGCGCGCATAGAGCACCACCAGCGCGCCGATGCCCAGCACCAGCATGGTGAAGAGCCACGCCAGCCCGTCCATGCGCAGCACCAGATCCAGCCCCAGCGTGGGCAACCAGGTGATGCGCTGCTCGATGACCTCGCCCCGGGCAATGGCCGGAAAATAGAGCGCCGCCTGCACCAGCGCTGCCAGCGAGATCACCCCGGCCGCCGTGGATTCCGCGTTGCGGGCGTTGGACGGCAGCATGACAGCGACAAGGCTGCCAAGCCACGGCAGGATGACCAGCAGGACGAGAGGCATGAGGGGTATCCGGGCCGAGCAGAAAGGATGTGGCCCGTCAATTATGCGGGAATTCCGATCGATCCGTCAGCTAACGTCAGCTAAAAGACGGGAAGTGACCGGCTGTCACCCCTGTTTTCGATCGACGGAGGGCCACCCGTCGCATGCCTGCAACACCCCGCGTTCGCGGCAGGGTCGACACGAAGCCGGCGCCGCCGATGCCCCCGGGCACGCGCTCAGTTGAAGTGCACGTCCACCGGGAATTCCACGACGCGCGCCGGCGCCGCCTGCTCGTTCTGGGCGTACTCCATGCGGATGGTGGCATGCCCGCCAACGACGGCAGCAAACACCCAGACCTGATAGACACGGCCGTCGATGGTCCGCCGTTCCGGGCCGCTGACGTGGCGCATCTCGGGCGAGCTGCGACCCCGCCGGTAGATGAGCAGGCTCTCGTCCACGGCCAGCCTCAGCTCCAGCGCCTGCCCCACCACCAGCCGGGTCTCGGTGCCGGCTTGCTGATCGGTCCGGATGATCCGCTCGCGTCGCCAGCCGTCGTCGTCGTCACCATCGTGACCGCAGGCCGCCAGCAGCATCCCGCCTCCCAGGGCCACCACGCCCTGCAGCAGCCGGCGGCGCGCCTGCCCCTGATCCCGTTCGGTCATCGTTGTCTGCATATGCTTGCTTGATTCCTGCATGGACGCCTCCGATTCCTGTGCTTCCGACGCGCTGCCGGGCCCCGGCCCCCCACGCAGGGGGCCCTCGGACCCGGCGGCCGGCACCGGAAGCGGATAACGTACCACCCCGGACGGCCCCGTCTGTATCAGATCCTCCCCGAAGCCCGGGGTTTCACCCAGATTCAGTCACAGTCTGAAAACAGGATTTACACACCGACAGCACCGACCATCCATACCGGCCGTCATGGGCGCAACGGCAATCCGCAGGCACTTTCGGTAGACTTCAGAAGGTCTGGACAACCCGGCGGAACATCCCCTCCGCGTCGTGCGCCCCCAGGGTTGCACAGCCTGCTCCGCCCTTCCCTTTTCCGATGGACAATCCTGCCAGTCTGCTTGCCGCCCTGCAGAACCGCCTCTATCAGCAGGCCCCCGAGAGACACGGCATATCGGGTGCCTTTCTCAAGGCTCTGGCCGTCTTTCTGGCCGTCGTGCGCGACCTGGCCTTCGGCCAGCTGATGCTGCGCGCCACCAGCCTGGTCTACACCACGCTGCTGTCCATCGTGCCCATGCTGGCGCTCACCTTCTCGGTGTCCAAGGCCTTCGGCGTGCACGGCCAGATCGAGCCGGCGCTGCAGCGCTTCATGGAGCCGCTGGGGCCCAAGGGCGCCGAGATCACCACCAACATCATGCGCTTCATCGACAACATGCACGTGGGCGTGCTGGGGTCGGTGGGTCTGGGGATGCTGCTGTTCACGGCCGTATCCACCATCCTCAAGATCGAAAGCTCCATCAACACCATCTGGCACGTGAAGACGATGCGCCCGCTCTCGCAGCGCATCAGCTACTACCTGTGCATCATGCTGCTGGGCCCCATCCTGGTGGTGTCGGCGCTGGGCCTCAACGCCACGCTGGCCTCCTCCAACCTGGTGCAGATGATCATCAGCGTCGAGCCCTTCGGGCGCCTGGCGGTGCTGGCCGGCCGACTGCTGCCCTACGTGCTGGTCATCGGGCTGTTCCTGTTCCTGTACCTGTTCATGCCCAACACGCGGGTGCGCCTGCTGCCGGCCCTCACCAGTGCGCTGGTGGCCGGCATCTGCTGGCAGAGTGCCGGCTGGGCCTTCGCCCGCTTCGTGGCCGGCTCCACCCAGTACGCCGCCATCTATTCCAGTCTGGCCATCCTCATCATCTTCATGATCTGGCTGTACGTGAGCTGGATCGTCGTGCTGGTGGGCGCCAGCGTGGGCTTCTACATGCAGCACACCGAATGCCTGATGGCCCCCCCGGGCGAAGAGCCGCACCTGTCGGCACAGAGCCAGGACCAGCTGGCCCTGGCCATCATGCAGGCCCTGGGCGAGCGTTACCTGCAGGGCAGCGCGGCCCTGCGCACCGAGGAACTGGCCAGGCGCTTCCACACGCCCGGCTACGCCGTCGACGGAATCCTGGAGGCACTTGCGGCCCACGGCATCGTCGTGCGGTTGGACAAGAGCGAGCCGACGACCTGGATGCCGGGCCGCGACCTGAGCAACATCACGCCCTGGCAAGTGCTGGAAGCCGTGCGCCATGCCGGCGGCATCCACCCGCCCGAACCGGACGCCGAGCGGATCATCCAGACCTTCTCCTACGCCCAGGACCAGATGTCGGCGGTGCTGTCCACCATCAGCTTCCGTGACCTGCTCACCCAGCCGCCACGGGACCGTCAAGCGGTCCGCAGCGGCATGGCGCATGGCATTGGCAGCGGCCTGCACACGGCCCCGGGCGGCGCCGTCGTGACCGGTTCCACCAAGGCTGCACTGCCCACACCGGACACCGGCGTCAGCCTGGCCGACGAGGTGGGCGGCGTGGGCCTGCGCAGTACGGCCC
>ERZ772924.1018-NODE-1018-length-13426-cov-7.894324_pt1 | contig 13426 bp, 14 predicted proteins | sample MGYA00512116_ERZ772924 | MGnify/ENA primary metagenome ERZ772924 (study PRJEB29015, sample SAMEA2737920) | human oral metagenome | biome: human oral; feature: human-associated habitat; material: dental | place: China | collected 2134 ...
GCGTACTGTCTTCGGCGACGCGCCTTGTCTGAAACTTTCGGTGGATGGCTATAAATCTGTAGGGGCGGTTAGCGCAGCGTAACCGCCCGTTTTGTTTGGCGGGCGGTTACGGGAGGGAATGGCAAACGTGAAAACCGGGACTTCACTTCAGGAACCATATCGCTACCCCCACCCCTGCCCTCCCCCGCTGCGGGCTTCGCCCTGCGGGGGAGGGGATTCAACTTGCAAACATGTCCTAAAGCGACGACCCATTGCCGGAATGGCTATTGCGATAAAAACCGGGCATCCTGCCCGGTTTTATGTTTTTGGCGCGTCTGCGAATTGTAGCGGCTGAATCATTTCCAGCCGTTTGATGCCTTCGGCATTGAGTACCAACCGCACCAGTTCACTCGCCACTTGTCCGGCAAAAGTAATACGGCGAATCATATAAACATGATAAAGACGCTCGCCTGTCACTACCGCGTCATCTTCATCGGCGATCGGCAAATGCTCGAATAAATGATCTATCTGTCGGAGAAAGCCGGATACATTGAAACGGGTAATATCGACAATGGAATATTGCGTGCGCTCAAACAATTCCGGCTGGTTGTGCAACACGACTTCCTTGTGATAAAGCAGCACGTCTTCGGCGCGACGGTCATTTAATAATTTTAGCCAATGTGCCTGTTCGCGCAGCGTGCGGATTTCCGGCGGCAATTTTTCCGGGCGGACAAAGCGGAAAGATTCGCTGCAACTGCCCACTTCCAGATGTTCACCGCGAAAGATACGCAGGCGCCGGTCGGGAATCCATTCACGGAAACAGGACAACAGCCATTCGCGCCCGATTTCTTTAATCCTGTCCTTGAAGATATAGGCGACGACCAGCGCCATGAACAAATTATTGCTTAAGGCGCCGTAGCGCCCCTGCCAGAAAAAGGCAACGAAAGTCGCAAAGATCATCGCCACTGCCGCCGCAATGGCATAAACGGAATGCAGCAGCAGGGGATTGCCCTTGCGCCGCCGCACATCGAGGAACAAATAGCGGCTGATGTATTTGCGCAAAATGCTCCAGCGGTAAAGCACGTCTTCGTTATTGCCGTCATGCGCCGGAATGCTGTCCGGGAAACGGGTGCGGCAATAGGCCATTTCCGTTTGCCACAGCGCATGAATCGCCGCCGTCTGCGGAATGCCGTCAATCAAGACCAGGCGGCGCAAATAATGCAGCGTCATTAGCGAGACAAATTCATCACAATAGGCAAAGGCCTGCGAGGCAAATACGGCTTCATGCGCCGCCGCCAGCGGTTCGAGCGCGCGCCAGGCGGTCAAAACGTCATGGATTTCTGCCAGCAATTCGCCAATGGCTGCCACATCGCGTTTTTTGGGGTCGCGCTCCAGCCATTTGATTGCCAGCCGCAATGCCCGCTTGTAAGTGAGCGCATAACGTTTGAGTGCGTTTTCGTAGCGCTCCACGCCATTTTTATCCGGCTTGTCGGCGAGAAAGGCGGCGAGTTCCGCCAGCATTTCTTCCGGCTCCAGCAATTGCGCCAGTTTCCGCGTCGGCGGGCGCAGGCGGATATAGTTTTTCAGGTTCTGCTGGAAGGTTTTGGGCGAATAGATGTCAGGGTTGACCTGCAAGGCGGCGGGCAGAAAAAACCAGGTTTCGATGCGATAGCGGATGTCATGCGCGCGGCGGTCGAAGGAAACTTTTTGTTTGATTTCGAGTTGGAACCGCCCGTGTGCCTTGACGGATTCTTTAATCATGGATTTGATGCCAGTTACCACAATTGGCTGTCAAATCCCATTAACGGCATGATGTAATGCGTCCAGAGAATGAGGATAATCCAGACAAGGATGAGCTGGATAATGCCGTATTTGAAGGAATCGCCGGTGGAATACTGGTCGGTGAGGTAACTGATATTGGCCGGTTTGGAATTGAAGTATAGCACATAGACTTGATTGATCATGAAGCCCATCGGCAGGCAGAAGCCAACCAAATCCCAATGGTAGCGCTGGGCGATGGCGATAATGATCGGGAAAAGGATAATGGTGCGTGCCGTTTTGCTTTCGCTGACAAGCGAGGTAAAGGCGAATACTGCGCTCAATACGGCAAAGACGAGCAATTTGCCGCTGCCTTGCGGGTCAATATTCCAATGGTCAAAAGCCTGGTGGACGTAAAGACCGACTATGTCGGTTTGATCCATCATCCCGCCCAAAACGTATGCACCAAAGCTGAACATCATCATGTGCCAGGGAATATCGGCATCATTCCATTTCATGACGCCAATGGCAGGCAGGTTGGAGAATGACGGCATCAGTACGGCACAGGCGCCGGCGAGGGCAACGACTTCTGCCTTGATACCTGTCCATTTGCCGGTGGACCATAATGCCAGCACAATGAGAAAGACAATGCCCGCCTTGATTTCTTTGGTCTGGATTTTGCCCAGTTTTTCATATTCTTCGTGCAATCGCTCCATACCGCCGGAGAGTTTCGGTTTGCTGTCTGCCGCGGTAACCGGGAAGATAAGGCGCGTACCCGTCCACCAGGCGACCAGGCATTGCACGACTGCCAGCGGAAAGAGGGCGATAAACCAGTCCTGATAGGTGACCAGTGCGCCCGCTTTTTCCAGCATGGCTACCGAGAGCAGGTTGGCGGCGGAACCGGTCAGGAAGGCGCTGGCGGAGACGTTATTGGCGAGCAGGTTAAGCAATACCATGTTGCGCCCGACGTGATTGCGCGAGGCACCGCCACTGGCACCATAAATGGCGGAAATGACCATAAAGAGTGGCAACAGCAGCGCGGTTTTGGCGGAGGTCGCACTGATGAAAGCGCCAAAAATCAGGTTAAGGGCGACAAAGCATAAAAAAAGCATGGTCAGCCGTTCTTTGGTACGCAGGACGAGAATCAGGGAAATGCGTTTGGCGAGTCCGGTCGTGACCAGGGCGCTGGCGAGAATGAAACTGGCAATGTTCAGAATCATCACCGGCTCGCCCAGCATGGCAAATGCCGGGCGCATTTTCATCACGCCTGTCAGAATGACGACGACAATGACCAGCAGTGAGGTCAGGTAATTGGGGATGGCCTCGGTCAGCCACAGGATGAGCGAGGCGAGGAAGATGCCCATTGCGCTGTAGCAATGGGCGGGCGGCACCTTGTTTTGGCTTTCAAAGAGGTCAATCGTGCCGCACCAGCGCCATTGAAAGATGAGGAAGACCAGCACCGCCAGTGGCACGCCAATCAGTTTCATCCGCTGCATGACGGGGCCGGCTTTTATTTCCCTGAATTTTTCCAGCGAGTAATTGCGCATGTCGAGTGGATCGAATGCCCGTTTTTCGGTTTCAGTCATGGCGGTCTCCCCTTTTGGCAGAAATGGTAATGGCGTACCGGTATTTGGTACGCCCCTTGATTTTTTACATGCCGACAACCTGTTTGGCAGCTTTCAGGTAATTGGTATTGGCCAGGCCGGCGATGCCCAGCTTTTCGGCGACGGTTTTAATACCTGCATAATTTTCGCTTTCGCAGCAGGCGGTTTCAACCAGGGCGCCGTTAAACCAGACTTGTGCATATTCGCAGATAATGCCGTCAATACTAAATCCATAGCGCATTTTTTCGACGTTGACAATGCGCAGGTCGGGATGTTTTTGCACCAGGGCGACAAAGGCATCAAGGGTGTATTCGTCTTGTTCTATCGCCATTTCCACCTGCAAATGGGAGAGGATGGTGTGCAGCTCTTCTTTTTTGACCGGGAACCGGAATTTGCCGCGCGGCTGGAAGATTTCGTAGCCGTCTTCGGTTTCACCGGTTTTGGTTTTGATGTCAAGCAGATTGTCGCGTACCTTGACGTTGGCGGCATCGGTGTGTGCCGAAAGGAAATAGATCTCGACAGGCATTTTGCGCGCAGCATGGAGATTGGCCCTGGCGTCCCACATTTTTTCCTGTACGCCGGTGATGATGGATTTGCCGAATACGCGAAATTCGGCACGCGGGGCGATTTTTTCGGCTTCACTGGCCGAAGTCGCGCGGTTTTGGCTGCAGGTATTCATGATTGGTTCCAGGTGGTATAGGGATGTTTGACCAGATTGGAATTGAAATAACGCGGGTCGGCGGAAACTTCCGCGCCAATCCATGCAGGTTTGCTGAAAGCCTGGTTTTCGTCGGCAAGTTCGATTTCTGCGACAATCAGTCCGGCATTGACGCCGAGAAATTCGTCTATTTCCCAGATCAGTCCGTCCAGCGGAATTTTATAGCGCTTTTTTTCAATCACGGGTTTTTCCGCAAGCTGCTCCAGCATTTGTACGCAATCGTCATAGGGAATTTCGTATTCATATTCCTGGCGGGTGACACCGACGGTTATTCCCTTAATGGTGAGAAAGGCCTTGTCGTTAATGGTGCGAATACGCACGGTACGTTCTTTGGCGCTGCTCAGATAGCCTTGCCGGTAATGGATACCTTGCGCCAGTGCACGCCAGGCATCGCCAATGACGAGGAATTTGCGCTCGATTTCTTTTGCCATGGTTTTCTCCGGTTGCGGGAATATCGCGGATTGTGGCACGCGCGCGGGTGGAAGGGAAATCAGCATTGCGAATGCTGCGCATAAGGCAGTTTTATGGGTGTTTGCCGTTTTTGCGGCCGGGAGCAGGCAGCATTTGCAGGAATTGTTCCGCTGCCGCCGAGGGTTTGCCGTGGGTTTGCAGGGTGAGGTAGTAGTCGGCATCGAGTGCGAAGTTTTCGACGGCAACAGCGCGCAGAATGCCGCGTGCCAGTTCGTCAGCGACGGCCAGTCGCGGCAGGGCGGCAACACCAAAGCCGGCGATGACCAGTTGTTTTGCCGCCTCAAGACTGGTGACGGTGATGAGCGCGGGCGGGGCGGACGGGTCATTGTCCTGTTTCTTCAGCCATTCTTCGAGTTTGGCGCGGGTGCGCGTGCCCTTTTCGCGGACGATGACATTGGCGCGGCGAAATTCGGCGGCCGTCAGCGGGCGGTGGGCGGGCAACGGCGTCGTGGCGGCGCTGACAACGATGTAGGGTTCGCGGTGCAGCAGGGTTTGCTGTACCTGCGGCAGTTTGCCCGCGCGTCCGGCCAGGCCGATTTCCGCCTCGCGGTTGGCGACCCAGTTCATCACCTGCCATGAGTTACCGGTACGGATTTTGTAGGTAACCTGCGGAAAACGCTGGTGGAAACGGCGCAGCAGTGCGGGCAGGTAATAGCTCGCCATCACTGCCGAGGCGGCGAGGGTGAGCGTGCCGCCCTGAAGATGGTGCAGGTCGGCAAAGACCTGGCCGATTTCATCGAACAGGCCGAACAGGCGGCGGGTGTAGGCGTAGAGGATTTTGCCCTCGCCGGTAAGGGTGATTTTTTTGTGCGAGCGGTCAAAGAGAACGACGTGCAGCGCGTTTTCCAGCCCCTGGATATGCTGGCTGACAGCAGGCTGGGTGAGGAAACGCAGGCGCGCCGCCCCGGTGAAACTGCCGCTCTCGGCGGCGCAGTGAAAGGTTTTCAGATGCTCCAGATTGATGCGGCTGGCGGGGATATTCATCGCAGGCTCCCGGTGGTGGTCGGCGTCATTATAGGCATCGCGGCGAATGGCGGCGGGGCGGCCACATCCGTGCGTTCCGGCTTCATAAAGGGTGGACGAATCATTAAAATGCAACGGATTCTCATCAACTTCAAGGAGCCTTCATGCACCCCCGCAACCTGCTCGCCGCCGCCATTGCTGCCGATGACAGCGAAACACTAGACACCATCTTCATCAAAACCCAGCGCGGCTACAGCGCCTTTGCTGCCACCGTCGGCACCAAAATCCCGGCGACGCCGCGCGAAATCCCGCAATCCATCAGCATCGTCACCAACCAGCAAATCAAGGACCGCAACGTCGAAACGCTGGACCAGCTCGCGCGCAAAACCCCCGGCCTGCGCGTGTTGTCCAACGACGATGGCCGCTCCTCCGTCTATGCGCGCGGCTCCGAATACGACGAATACAACGTCGATGGCCTGCCCGCGCAGATGCAGAGCATCAACGGCACCCTGCCCAACCTCGCCGCCTTTTGACCGCGTCGAAGTCATGCGCGGCCCCAGCGGCCTCTTTGACAGCAGCGGCGAAATGGGCGGCATCGTCAACCTGGTGCGCAAACGCCCCGGCGACAGCTTCGCCGCCAGCGCCAACGCGGGCTACGGCACCGACAAACAATACAAACTGGGCGGGACATCTCCGGCAAACTGAACCAGAGCGGCACCGTGCGCGGTCGCGTCCTCGCCGAGACCAGCGGCAAATCGCCCAAACCGGCGAAGAAAAACAACCACCACGAAACCGCTTACGCCGCGCTGGACTGGGACATCGGCCCGGACACCACCGCTGGCGTCGGCTACCTCTACCAGCAGCTTTACATCACCCCGGACAACGGCCTGCCCGCCTACAAAAACGGCAAACTGCTGCCCCTGCCGCAAAAGAGCTTTACCGGTGCCCACTGGAACCACTTTGACATGCAAAGCCACGACGTCTTCGCCGACATTGACCACTACTTTGTCAACGGCGCCTACGGCAAAATCGGCCTGCGCTACAGCGACCGCGACGCGCAATCCAACTACGCCTTCGCCGGCAGCGCGCTCGATGACCAATTACAGGTGACGCCGACCGGACTTGGCACCAACATCAAACAAAAAGCGCTCGCCTTTGGCGCCAGCTACAGCCAGCCTTTCAACTGGGGCGCGATGCGCAACGAATACGTCGTTGGCGCCGACTATAGCCATCCACCGAAAGTTTCAGACAAGGCGCGTCGCCGAAGACAGTACGCGGTTGTACGGCGAGGCGACGCAACACAGTATGAGGCTTTCGGTGGATGGCTATACAACCACTTCAAAACCAGCAACGAACAAGGCCGGGCGCGCGCGCTCGGTGCCGCCCGCGACTACCGCAGCCTCGGCAGCCTGCCCTACACGAACATCCTCGGCAACGCCCGCGCGGGCAGCCGTGGCTTCGCCCGCACCCTCGACGAAGAAACCCTTGACGAAGCAGGCGTTTACGGCAAACTCGTCGTCCGCCCGCTGGAAAACCTCTCGCTTATCGGCGGCGGCCGCGTGGGGCGCTACCAAATCACCAGCGGCGACGGCACCGCCAAAGAAAAACGCCACGGCACGCCAATTACCGGCTACGCGGGCGTCGTCTGGGACTTCAGCAAAACCGACAGCCTCTACGCCAGCTACAGCTCGCTTTACCGCCCGCAGACCGCGATCGATACCAATGGCCGCCTGCTCAAACCGGCCGGGGCGACCAAATCGAAATCGGCCACAAAGGCAGCTACCTCGGCGACCGCCTCAACACCCGCGTCAGCCTCTACCGCCTGCAAGATAAAAACGCCGCCGCCAGCATCGCCGGCGACAACAACCACTACACCGCGCTCGGCAAGCGCGTCATGCAGGGGGTGGAGCTGGAAGCAAGCGGCGCGCTCACCGACCGCTGGAGCATCCACGCGGGCTACAGCTACCTGAGCCCGAAAATCAAACGGGCGGCGACCACGCGCGACGACGGCATCTTCCTCCTCATGCCGCGCCACAGCGCCAACCTGTGGACGACCTACGACATCACCGACGACATCACCGTTGGCGGCGGGGTGAACGCGATGAGCGGCATCCGTAGCTCGCAGGGCGTGCGCGGCGGCGGCTATGCGACGGTGGACGCGATGGCGGCGTACCGCATCACCCCGCAGCTCAAACTGCAACTGAACGTGGACAACCTCTTCGACCGCAAGTACTACACGCGCGTCGGCAGCACCAACACCTTCAACATCCCCGGCGCGGAGCGCAGCGTGATGGCGACAGTGCGTTACGAGTTCAAATAAACCCCACCGCAACAACGCCCTCCCGCCGGAGGGCGTTTTCATTTACATACACCTTCCCCGCTACCCTGTATGTAAATGGCAACCTGATATGGGAAAACCCCGCTTCCGTCATCATTGCCTGCGTGGCAGGAGACGGCATACCGGCAGGTTTTTATTCCCCGGACATATCCGGCGGCAGGTTTTCCGGCGCCAATGCCTTGTCCAGCCGCGCTTGCGGCATGGCTATAGCATTTCGTATTCCTGCACCGCCGCGCGGTAAGCCGCCGTGCCTTCTTCCAGTAGCATTCCGTCCGCACTCCACCATGTTTCTGTTCCACCATCGGCCATTGTGCTGCGGCTCATAAGCAGCGAGCCGTCAGCGCGGTACGCCGCGCGGATGCCGTCGCCGCGTTTTTCACCCATCGAGAGCAGCTGCAGCCTGCCGTCCGGGTAAAAGTAGCGATAGTAATCCGGCAATGCCGACAATTCGCTCAAGGGATCATCCGGGTCGCGCGTGCCCGGCAGCAAGGCATGCTGCGCCAGCAGGCGGCCTTCATGATAGACGCCGGTACGGTGGGTGGTGTTGTCCGCCTGCACGGGGTAATCCACCCGGTAAACGACGGTGCCAGTGCGGCCATAGGTGACGACCGGGCTGTCCGCCATTGCGGCGCGGAAGACATCTGTAGTACGAAAGTCATCCGCAGCAGCATCGGCGCGCAGGATGAACAGTGCCGTTTGCGGTTTGCCGCTGTCCTGGTAGAAGTCTTGCGCCACGATGCGGCCATCGGCGGTCTTGCCGACGAGTTTGCGGAAGTAGCCGCCCGGGGCGGGTTGGGCGGTTTTTTTGCCGTCGGCGTCGTAGTAAAAGGTCTGCGCTTCGCCCGCGATATAGGTGATGTTTTCCGCTTTTGCCGCCTTGTCCGCATCCCGTATCGCCTCCGGCAGGATGTTGTCCACGCGCAGCGGCACGTCAATGCCGCTTACCGCCACCACCCGCACGCCCTGCGCGTTGCGGCGCACACCGTGGGAGAATTCCAAACGAGACTGCCGCACGCGCCTATCCATTGCTTTCACTTGTTGCAATAACGGCTGCAATTCCGCAGTTGCCGCCTGGTATGCGGTGGTTCCTTCAGTCAGCGGTGTGCCTGCGCCGTCCCATAGCCGGACTGACGGCTCACGGTCGGGATTGATTGTGGCAAGCAGCGAACCGTCGGCGCGGTAAAACAGGATGAGACCATTTGCCGCATTATCTTGCGGCAGGAGCGCCAGCAGGCGACCATCCGGGTAATACATACGGCTGTGTGCCGTCGCAAAGGCGGGAAATTCCGGCAGCTCACTGTCTGCGGTATCGCTGCCGTGGGATAGTGGCGGCAGTTGCGCCCGCAGGCGTCCGTCTTCGTAGTATCCCGTGAATCCCACCTGCTTTCCGGCATGAGCCGGGATGATGAACACAACCGCGCCGTTGCGGTTATAAAGCACTACGGTGCTGTCAACTACGCCATCTGCCCCGTCCGGGGCGCGCAGCCGTGCCAGCGCGCGGCCGAGCGCTTTCCCCGCCTGTAGCGGCGGCAGGAGGGTGGCGATGCCGCCGCCATCCGTTGCCGCTGCCCGCTGCGTCAGTACATACGGTGCGGTTTGCTTCGTGGCGGTGTCCTGCCAGAAATCCTGCACCACGGTGCGACCGTCAGCGGTTTTGCCGAGCGTGCGGCTGAAATAGCCGCTCTCGACCGGGCGGGCAATTTTGCGGGCGTTGGCGTCAAAGAAGATGACGCTTTCCTTGCCGGGGGTGTAATCCAGGCGGGCGCGGGCGACGGCCTGGTCGGCGTCCAGTACGTCTTCCGCCAGGACGGAAGTGGCGCGCAGCGGTACGGCGATGCCGTCCACGTCCACCGTGGCGGCGGTTTCCGCCCGCACGGCGAGGCAGACGAAGGCAAGGGCGATGAGGATTTTGTGCATGGGAGACTCCGGGTTGGGAAGGGGAAGGCGGCATTATCGCCGACCGCGCTGCTGCCGGAAAAGCATGGCGACAGCAACCACCATCCCGCGCCAAAACCGCGTTCAAAACGGCGCAAACCGTTCCCGAAGGCAAAACCATAACTTGCACCGGGCAACCCGACGAAATTCAAAATCCTGCCGGGGCGTTGTATGCGCCTCCCGCCCTGACTTTCCCGTTCTGCGGACGCGCCGCTCCAGTCCCCCCACCGGGGGAGAAGCATTTTTAACGGGCAGCAGATGGCCTTTGTTTTATGTCACCATACATACACCCTGAGCGCTCAGGTGTATGTAAATTCCCCACCCGCGAAAAACCATGAAAAAACCCCTCCTCCTTGCCGCCGCGCTCGGCGCGACCTCTGCCGACTGGCAACCCGCGCAACTGCCACAAGCCGCCGAAACCACCGTCACTTCCGCCTACAGCGGGCGCAGTTACCGCATCCAGACCGCCACCATCGGCGAGGCACTGCCGGCGGGCTATCCGGTGCTGTACCTGCTCGACGGCGACACCTACTTCCCCTACGCGCTGCCGCTCGCGCAAACCCTGCTTAACCCGCCCGGCGCGGGCGAAAAACGCGCGCTGGCACTCGTCGGCATCGGCTACCCCGGCGGCAAAATGCTCGATTTGGCGCAACGCACGCGTGACTACACCCCGCCGCTGGCCGGTGATGACGATGATAGCGGCAGTGCCGAAGCCTTCGCCCGCTTTCTCGACGAAGAGCTGCCACCGCTGCTCGCTGCGCGCATCCCCATCGACCGCAGCCAGCAAAGCCTGTTCGGCCACTCCTACGGCGGCCTTTTCGCCCTCTACCACCTCTACACCCGTGGCACCATGCGCGGCTATTACCTCTCCAGCCCGTCCATCTGGTGGGAAAACCGCCGCATTGACGCCTTCGCCGACCGCTACCACGCCCCGGCGAACCGCCTCACCATCCGCATCAGCGCGGGCAGCGGCGAACAGGCCGCTCCCGGCGACGAAAAACGTCGCCGTCGCGCGATGGTAGAAAACGCCCGGGCGCTGGCCGCCCAACTGCAACAAAGCCAAAGCGACACCACCTTTACCCTGCTCGACGGCGAAAACCACGGCAGCGCCGCCTTTGCCGCGCTGAAAACATTGCTGCAAACATCCGGCGACAGCGCGCCATAAATCCATAAACCGGAAAAGGATGCCTCATGAAAACCGTACCAGACGAATATCCCGCACACGAAACCTTATGGCGCTTCGCCATTATCTGGACTATCGTCGCCTGCATCGCGGCGCCCCTGATTATCGGATATATCCTGAAAAAGCCGTTCGATCCCAATCAAATACTCGTATCCAATGACACCCTTGAGCGGATATACGCAAGGTCGGACAAGGAAGTGATGTTTGGCATGAAAGTCGCCTTTTGTATTGCCCTGTCCTTTGGCTTTCCTTGTGCGCTTGCCATCGGGAAACTGATTGTCAGTGCCCGTTGTTATAAAAATATTGCGGGCATTATTGCGACAACCATCATTTCCGCTTTGACGGGAGTACTATTTTCGTTGATACCGTTTTTTCCTTTGTTAATGCTGATCGCCACCCTGGGAAATTCATCTGATGATCCTTCCCCCTTATTTTTTATGACGTTACAGATTTCCGCCCTTAGCGGATTCATTACGGCGATTATTGCCCTGCCTTCCCGCTAGCACAATGCAGCGGACGAGCATTTGACAGATACGGATTTGACCGATATGGCCGACACCGAAACACAAGCCGTTGAAGAATTGCCACCGTCCCCCTTCACCTTTGCCGAGGCAAGGGTGCAGGCAGCCGCCGCAATAAAAGCACTGCTGTTCACCCGGCCGGAGCTGCAAGATACGCCACCGCCATATCTCTCCCGTGATTACATGGAAGCCGAAGGCTGCTGGATATTTTTCCGCCATGAACGCATCCACGTTGCGCCGGCAAGCGACCCGGCAAACCGCGCCATCGCCGTCAGCAAAAAAGGTGAAGCAAGGCTTGTCGCCGATTACCGTGACAATCCGGAACGCGCCAGGGAATATCTGCAAACCATCTCGGATCATTTCATCCGGCACGGCAGGTAAGGTCAGGGCGTATTTACCATCTGAATCCCCCGCTCCTGTGAAGCGGGGGCTGGAACAGCTCGCGCGAAGTGCAAGAAAGCCGGGATGGCTATATACAGACACTTTGAGCGCCCAGGTGTATAGCCATCCACCGAAAGCCTCATACGGTGTTGCGTCGCCTGACCGGGCACCCTAAAAAATGGCGGAGCCATTTTTTAGGGAAACCCGCGCCGTACAACCGCGTACTGCCTTCAGCGACGCGCCTTGTCTGAAACTTTCGGTGGATGGCTATAAAAATCCATGCGGGTGGCAACTTCACCGCTAACGTGTTGTCCCCTAAAAAGCGCCCTGTGGGGGCGCTTTTTTTAGGGAAGCAACGCGGCGGCGCCTGGTCCTGAATCCTGCCGTGTTACAGGCGGATGATGCGGCCGGTTTTCGCGCCGGGGTCGGGGGTATCAACCGCGGTCAAGGTATTCGATGAGGCGGTAGAGGCGGCTGTTGATTTCTTGCATGGGTTTGAGGACGGCGTCGTAGGGGCGGTAGTCGTAGGTGTACAGGCCTTTGTTGGTGTTGCGGTTGGAGGGGGTGTTGCCGCTGTATGTGGGGTCGCTGTCCTGGTAGGAAAGCCAGTGCCAGCCGACGCAGGCGCGGCTTTTCAGCAGTTCGATGATGAAGTTTTGGTAGAAGTAACCGCGGTCTTCCTGGGTTTTGACGATCCAGCCTTCACCGGTTTCGTTGGCAAGTCCCGAGTCTTCGCCTTTTGTATAAAACTCGCTGATGAGGAAGGGTTTGCCCGACCAGTTCTCCCATTGTTGCATTTGCCACGCTTCCGGCTGCCATTTGTGGTAGTGGTTGATGGAGAGGATGTCCATGTATTTGCCGGCGGTACGGATGAGTGCTTCGTTGGCGAGTTCTTCTTTGTGCTGGTTGAATCGGCAGCCGAGGTAGCGTTTGCCCGGCGCGTATTTGCGGGTGGCGCGGGTGATTTTTTGCAGGTAGGTTTCGATGTAGTAGGCGGTAAATGCCTGGCGGTCGGCGTCGTTGATGTCGGCCAGGGTAGCGCTGCCTCCTTTGCGCAGGTTCAGCCATTTTTTTGCGGCGAGGTAGCCGGGATCGGGAGCACGATAGTGGGTAAGGATGCGGTCAAGCGCGTCGTTTTTCCACGGCAGTTCGTTGTCGGTGAAGTAGCCGACGCAGTAGGGATCGTTGGCGTATTGCGCCAGTTTTTTGGCTTCTGCTTCGATGTGCGCATCAAAGCGCGGGTCGAAGACGCGAATGATGTCGTTGGGGTAGCCTTGCCAGCCTACTTTGCCCTGAAAGTCGCCCTGGGCTTTGAGCGCGTCGCGGAATTTGCCCATCGGTTCGATATAGGCGCAGTAGCTGAAGCGGTGGTGGGCGGCACGGATTTCGGTGATGCTGCTCCAGCAGCCCGCGCCGTTGAAGCCGTACGACCGCAGTTGGTCGGTGGTTTGGTTCGCCCAGTCGGCAAGGCTTCGGTATTTTTTTGGTAGGCGGCGCGGCTGCCTGGGGTTTCGCTGTTGGGTGGTGTCCTAAAATGTATGCTGCCTCAAACAAATCCGTAGTTGATATAGAAAA